>ENA-UEYL01001090-UEYL01001090.1-human-gut-metagenome-genome-assembly--contig:-NODE-1090-length-24632-cov-3.815679_pt1 | contig 24632 bp, 18 predicted proteins | sample MGYA00242941_ERZ507946 | MGnify/ENA primary metagenome ERZ507946 (study PRJEB26167, sample SAMN06115482) | human gut metagenome | host: Homo sapiens | place: China:Guizhou | collected 2015-03-11...
AAAGCAGGACAGCCCGCTGTGCCTATAGGCGGGCTCGGCGGGCTGTCCTGTTCTTCTTGACGTGCCGCCTCCCAGCCGATACAATAACGAGAGAAAACGCGAGGAGGAAGATCCATGACCTATTCTGAAGTCCTGCAGGCCGCCAGGGGATGCAGCGGCCCTTACTGCAAAGCCTGCCCGGTATGCAATGGCCGGGCCTGCGGCAGCTCCATGCCCGGCCCGGGAGCAAAGGGCACCGTCGCCGTCCGGAATTATGAGGCGTGGCAGAGCATCCGGCTGGATCTGGACACCATCTGCGAAAACAAGCCTGTGGATACCCGTTACACCTTCTTCGGGCAGCAGTACGATCTGCCCGTCTTTGCCGGCCCGGTGGGCGCCACCAAGCTGCACTACGGCGAAAAATATGACGACCAGGCCTACAACAGCATTCTGGTCCCGGCCTGTGCCCAGGCCGGCATCGCCGCCTTCACCGGCGACGGGACCGACCCCGCAGTCTTCACCGCCGCAGCCAGGGCCATCGGTGCCTCCGGCGGGAAGGGCATTCCTACCGTAAAGCCCTGGGACCGCAACACACTCTTCTCCAAGCTGGACGAGGCCAAGGCGGCCGGCGCCCAGGTCATCGCCATGGACATCGACGCCGCCGGCCTCCCCTTCCTGAAGGGGCTCCAGCCCCCGGCGGGCAGCAAGACGGTGGCGGAGCTGCGGGAGATCGTGGAGTACGCCGAAGTCCCCTTCCTGATCAAAGGCGTTATGACCGTGAAGGGGGCCCGCAAGGCTCTGGAGGCCGGCGCGGCGGGCATCGTGGTATCCAACCATGGGGGCCGGGTGCTGGACGGTGTCCCCGCCACGGCCGAAGCCCTTCCCGCCATTGCCGACGCGGTGAGGGATCAGATGGTCATCCTGGTGGACGGCGGTATCCGCAGCGGCGTGGACGTGTGTAAGGCACTGGCGCTGGGTGCTGACGCCGTTCTGCTGGCCCGCCCCTATGTCACGGCGGTGTACGGCGGAGGAGCAGAGGGCGTGGCCCTGCTGACCCAGAAGCTGAAGGGGGAGCTGGAGGACACCATGGCTATGTGCGGGGTCCACAGTCTGAAAGAGATCACCAGAGAGATCCTTTTCTAAGTAAAATATAGAGATAACAAGCGGCTCCCACGTGTCTTCGGCATATGGGATCCGCTCTGTTTGCAGAACGAAAAACGGGCCCGCGGAGCGATGCTCCGCGGGCCCGTTTTTTCTTCAATATCCGTAGGGCCTCCCTGTCTCCGGGTTGATGATGGGGTCCGTCCCGCTGGGGTCCTCCGTCTCTCCGCCCTGAGGCGCGTCCGGGTCCTCCTGTCCAGGGTCGGCGGCACCCCCGCCGCCCTGCCCTGTGGGATCCAGTGGGTTGGTGTTGGGATTCCACGGATCGCTGGGGTCCCATGGCTGGTTGGGATCAAAGGGCAGATCCGGGTCGGGCTGGGCCGCAGTGTGGACCGTACAGGGCCCGGCCTCCTGGGTCACACCCAGAAAATACTTGGCGTCCTCTGCGCCGGCGCCTCCCACATCCTCCCGCTGGTAGCCCAGCAGGCTCACTTCCTGCCGGCTCTCCTCCGGGCAGAATTCCCCGGCCAGGTGGTACAGGCCGGTCTCCTCACCGTTTCCATCCAGGATGGGGCAGTCCAAACATACCGTAACAGTGGTCTCCGCCGTGTGGCTGGTGCAGAATTCGGTCGGCGCATCGCCCTGGAAGACGGTTCCTCTGGCTGTACGGTCCCCCCGCGGGTCCATCCGGCAGTAGTCGGTGGCCAGCAGGCCGCTGTCCAGGCAGTAGGTGACGGTGGTCAGCCCGGCGGGCTCAGAGAACTTCCGGTCTTCCAGCCCCTCGTGGACACCGGACATGACCAGAGTCCACATCTTCAGGGCCGGGTTCCCGGAGGCAGGCACCCGCTCGTTTTGCTCAAAGCCCACCCAGACCGCCGCGGTGTAGTAGGGGGTGTAGCCCACGAACCAGCGGTCGTACTTGTCATCGGTAGTACCGGTCTTGCCGGCGATGGCCATGCCGCTGTCAAAGTTGCCCGACGTATTGACCCGGGTGACCACTTCCCGCAGGATGGAGTTGACATAGTAGGCGGTCTCCGACTTGAGCACGGCCTCGGACTCAGGCTGGTTTTCCAGCAGTACGGTCTCCACGCCGTCCACCTCCCGGGTCACCTTGGTGTAGGTGCGGGACTTCTGATAGAGGCCGCCGTTGGGGAACACCGCGAAAGCCTCCGCCATGTCCCGGGTGTTGACGCCGTAGGTCAGGCCGCCCATGGAAAGGGGGGCCACCCCGATGTCGCTCTTCATCTGGCCGCCTATCTCCACACCATCCTCCAAATCGAGGTGGAAGTGCTCCTCCACAAAGTTGAAGCTGTTCTCCGGGGTGACCAAGTCGGCCAGCACCCGCACGGACACGGTGTTATAGGAGTTGGACAGGGCCTGACGCACGGTGACCAGTCCCCGGTAGCGGCCGTCCACGTTCACCGGCCAGGGCCGGCCGCCCATCACCTCGTGGGGATAGTCATCCAGCACGGAGATGGGGCTGATGAGGCCCATCTCAAAGGCGGGGGCGTACACCGACAGAGGCTTGATGGAGGAGCCGGGCTGACGCTTGCTGTCGGTGGCGAAGTTCATCCACAGGTTGCCCGTCTTCTCCCCCACCCGGCCGGCGATGCCCACTAGGTTGCCCGTCTCGTTGTCGATGACGGTGATGGCGGACTGGAGCTGCTGACCGCTGCTGGAAGTGTAGTCCAGGTTGGTGCGGTCGCTGTATATCTGCTCCACCTGGGCCTGGACATCCGGGTCCACACAGGTATAGATAGACAGGCCGCCTCTGGTCAGCAGCAGGGAGACCGCCTCATCGCTGTATCCGTACTGGGCCTTCAGGTCGTCCTTCACATCGGAGATGACCTGCTCCTCATACCAGGAGTAAATGGTAGAGGGAGTGGACTCCCCCGCCGCCCGGTCGAAGACCAGCTCCTGGGCCACGGCCTCATCATACTCCTCCTGAGTGATATAGCCCTGGTCCAGCATGCTCCACAGCACCAGTTCCTGACGCTCCTTGTTCTTGTCCCGGGCAGTCTTCTGCTCCCCGGTCTCCGAGTTGGTGAAGACAGCATCGGAGTAAGGGCCATAGATGGTGGGGTTATTGGTGATGGAGATCAGGCTGGCGCACTCCGCCAGGGTGAGCTCCTGCACGGGCTTGCCAAAGTAGTTCATGGCCGCCGCCCCTACACCCCGACAGCGGTCCCCCAGCCAGATGAAGTTGAGGTACCACTCCAGAGTGGTCTCTTTGGTGTAGTCCTTGTCGAACTGGAGGGCTCGGAAGATCTCGATGACCTTCCGCTTGACGGTGACATCGTCGTACTGGGTCAGGTTTTTGATGAGCTGCTGGGTAATGGTGGAGCCGCCCTGGATATCCTGACCAGTGAACATGTAGAGGATGGCCGCAGCGGTGCGTTTCCAGTCCACACCGTTGTGCTCCCAGAACCGCCGGTCCTCAATGGCCACGGTGGCGTTAATCAGGTCTTCGGGGATGTCCTCATAGTTTACCCACTCGGCGTTCTCCTCTGCCGCCAGAGTGACCAGCTCCCGGTAGTTCCCGGTGTCCTGGTCCATGTAGTACATCACGCTGTTTTCTCCCACCGCGAACTGGCTCAGGTCCACGGCTCCGGCCTCCGGGATGATGACCGTCTTGATATAGACGGCGGCGAAGCAGCACAGGATTGCCCCCGTACACAGCCCCACAAGCAGCAGGGTGCCCAGCACCTGAAGGATGCACCTGCCCACATGGCCGCCGCTCTCCTTCCGCTTCTTCTTTTTTCCGGACTTGCGGGGGGCGTAATCCCGCTCCCCGTAATCGTTGTTCTCGTTATATAAACGACTGTTCTGTTCTTCTGACACGTTACTTCCTCCGTTGGGGACAGGCCCCCGGGCAGTTGATAGATCCTCCGCTCCGGCAGCCGCCCCGGACGGGGCGGGACACCGGATATCTAGCATATTATATCATAATATTCCCGTTTGTCCACCTTTATGATTTCCACCGGGCAAAAGGTCGCTTTTCTCCCCTGTGAAAATTTGGGGCCTCCGGGCCTTGCTTTTTTCTTCAAGTCGGGGTACAATAGGTCCAGAACAAAACAGCGGGAGGGATCTCCATGAGTGAAGAATTCGGCCCTGACTTTATTACCGTCACCGACGAGGACGGCAATGACTTCGAGCTGGAGCACCTGGACACCCTGGAGTACAACAACGAAGTCTACATGGCCTTTTTCCCCGCCGTCTCAGAGGATGCCCAGGAGGGCGAGCCTGCTGACATCGACCTGGATGACGAGGAGTACGGCCTGATCATCATGAAGGTGGTGGAGGAGGACGGCGAGGAGCTGCTGTCCACCCTGGACAGCGATGAAGAGCTGGACCTGATCTACAACCAGTTTATGGAACGTCTCTTTGCGGACGAAGAGATGGAGGATTGACCGAACTGGATCTCCTGCTCGGTGCGTGATGGGCTCTTTTAAACCCACATTTCTAAAACGGGACACCCCCTCACAGCGTGGCTTGCAGGCCTCCCGGCTGCCCCTGCGGCATGCTGGAAGTTGGAAGCAGTAAAGCGCTGTGGAGGTGACCCACCTGCCAGTCGTGCAGGTTTTAAACGGGCCCACACGGCCAGAGCGGGGTATAAATGATCCATTTGGAACTGGGGCCGCGGCTTTGCCGCGGCTCTTTTTTACGCCTGCTCCCTCCCCGGAAACATGAATAAAATGTAAAAGCTGCCCCCGCCCAGAGGAAAACCCGCTTCTCCTCTTGAAAGTTGGGGTCATTTCTTATATAATATTTAAGAAATGTGCGGTCGTGAACCACGCGCATTGCCAACTGAACGAGAGGACTGAACAAACTGTGAGTGCATCCCGAGAGAAGAAGACCCGCCAGGACCCGAGCGGTCAGGGTCTCAGTGAAAAGAAGCTCAAGCAGCAGCAGGAGGGGCGTCAGACCCATGTCCACCACATCGTCTACACGGTGCTTGCCGTTCTGGTGGTCCTGTTCGGCGTCGGCCTTCTGATCTGGAACAGCAATTTCTTCCAGAGCCGCGCCGCCGCCGTCACCATCGATGGGCAGGACTACACCGCCGCCGATGTGCAGTACTACTACAACGGCGCCCTTCAGCAGGAGATCTACAACAGCTACAGCGGCGCCAGCACCATGGACTACACCCTCGATCCCGAGGACCAGATCTACGACGAGTCCACCGGCGAGACCTGGCGCGACCATCTGCTGGACGTGGCCATCCAGACCCTGACTCAGCAGGCGGCCATTGCCAACGAGGCCCAGGCCAGCGGATACACCATGTCCGCCCAGGCCCAGGAGAGCCTGCAGAACACCCTGGACTCCATTCAGGCCGGCACCATCACCTCCGGCTACGGCAGCAAGGACGCCTATGTCCGCGCCAACTACGGCCCCACCATGAGCTATGACAAATTCGTCCAGATCATGGAGCGCTACTATCTGGCCGCTGACTACGCCCAGAGCCAGGTGGACTCCTACACCTACGACGACAGCCAGCTGGATGCCTACTATGAGGAGCACGCCGACGAGCTGGACACCTTCACTCTGTCCCAGTTCGTTTTCCAGGCCCGGGTGAACACCGTGGACGACGAGGGCAACACCATTGAAATGACCGATGAGGAGAAGGCCGCCGCCCTGGAGGAGGAGAAGGCCGCCGTTAAGGAGCAGGCCGAGGCGCTCCAGGCCCGCCTGGAGGCCGGGGAGGACCCGGAGGCCCTGGCGGAGGAGTTCAGTGACTCCATTTACTCCTCCGAGGTGGCGCTGGAACAGATGGGCTCCACCGTCAATTCGGAATACAGCGAGTGGGCCTATGACAGCGCCCGCCGGCCCGGCGACATCACCTTGGTGGAGTATGCCGGCGGCAGCAGCGAGAGCTATAACTACTGCGTAGCCCTCTTCCACGACCGTGTACGGGATGACGCCCCCACCGCCGATGTGCGCCACATCCTGATCGGCGCCGCCGACGCCAACATCACCCCCACCGAAGAGCAGTATGAGCAGGCAAAGGCCAAGGCGGAGGAACTGCTGGCCCAGTGGGAGGCCGGCGATGCCACTGAGGACTCCTTTGCCCAGCTGGCCCAGGAGAACAGCGCTGACACCAGCTCTGCTTCCAACGGCGGGCTGCTCCAGTATGTCTCTCCTTACTCCGGCTATGTGGACACCTTTACCCAGTGGTCCCTGGACCCCAGCCGCCAGCCCGGAGACACCGGCATCATCCAGAACACCGGCAGTTCCGTCAAGGGTTATCATATCATGTACTTTGCAGGCTGGGACGACCCCGTCTGGGCCGTCAGCGCCAAAAACGCCCTGAACAACGAGCAGTACAGCCAGTGGGCCGAAAAACTGGCCAGTGCCTGCACTGTCACCCGGGGCAGCGGTCTGAAATATGTGGAGTGATCCTCCCAATCAATACGAGCGGCGCCCGGTGCTTCAAGCACCGGGCGCCGTCTCTTTCTCTATTCTTCCCCATGCTGAGGCTTTTCGTCAAACTCCCGGAAGGCCAGATTCATGTCCACATTTCCCTCGATCCCGGGCACCGAGGCGGTGTGGGTGTACTGCCACAGGTCGAAGTGGTAGAAGAAGCTGGGGCGGGCGTTATACTCCGCCAGCCAGAAGGTATAGTCGGTGAGCCGATCCAGCTGGTAGGACAGATAACCCAGGTCCTGGTTAAAGTAGACCACCGGGTGGTAGCCCGCCTCCCGGATCATATCACAGAAGGCCCCGGCGCAGCGTGTGATGGCCTCCGGCTCCATGCCGTCCGTCCGGGCTGTGTCCCCGGCAATGAACTCCCAGTCAAAGGCCACGGGGTAGGTCACATCGTACCCCTGAATGGCGTCCAGGACGTACTGCGCCTCCTCCTCCGCCTCCCAGACGCTGACGGCCTGGGAGAAAAAGTAGACCCCCACCTCCAGGCCAGCGTCCAGCGCCCCCCGGAGGTTCTGCTCAAAATTCTTGTCCGGCATGATGACCCCCTGGGAGTATCCCCGGTACCCCAGCCGGATCATGGCAAATTCCACTCCCGAATCCGCTACCTGCTGCCAGTCGATCTCCCCCTGATAAGCGGACACATCGATGCCGATGGCCGCCTGCTTTCCATCCTGCTCATAGGTGAGCCAGCCCCGATCATTGACGGAGAAGCCGTCTGACACATAGCTGTTCACCGCCACCCCTTCCAGGACGGGGAGCTCCCGGTCCCGGTAGGAGATGGTAGGGGACTCTGCTCTCTCCCCTGGCTCCTGTGGGTCATCCTCCCCCGGCGGCAGTGTCCGGTACAGCGCCAGACAGGCCACCGCCAGGGCGACGACCGCCAGCACCAGGGCCAGCTTCCCCACCCAGCTCCCGCTCCGGCGGGGCGGCTCCACCCGGGACGGGCGCCGCTCCTCCTCCCGCTCCTCCAATGGGATCAAGGTCTCTGCCATAATGAACTCCTTTCCGGCTCCGCACGCGGATTCGACTTTTTTCTGTTCCGATTATAGCAGACGGGACAGGAGGGCACAAGGGGCTTTCCCTTTCAGCCGCGGGCTCCTCCTCCGGGCCCCGGAGTCCGGAAAAAAGCGGGAGCCGGAGAGGCCCGCTCTCCGGCTCCTGTTCTATCGTCCCAGCCCCTGGCACAGCTCAAAGAGATCGGTGAGGGCGGGGGGCAGTTCCCCGGTGGCCAGATACTGCTCAAAGCCCAGGGCGTGTCCTGCGTCAGGGTAGATGTGGACGGCGAGGTTGTCCTTCCCCAGCCTCCGGAAGGTCTCCTGGATGGCCAGGGCGTCCTCCGCAGGGGTGTTGGCGTCCCACCTCCCCTGGAGGATATGGATGGGCAGGTCCAGACGGGGCAGGGTCTCCCGGTTGGGGGGAAACCTCCGGTGGCCCCGGAACCAGTTGGTGGTGAGGGGGACTGGGTAGTGTTCCCAAAGCCACTCGTCGTCCCCCGCCTCGATGGCCCGGAAGATCTCCGCCCGGCTCCCGGCATACACCGCCTCCAGGTCCGCCGGGGTGATCCGGCCGTCCCCGTCCAGGTCCAGCCCGGAGAAGGTCGCCTCCAGGGCCTCCCGCACCGCTCCCGGCCCCGTCTCAAACTCCTCCCGGGAGATGCTCCCATCTCCGTCGGCGTCAAAATACTGGCAGAGCATGGTGTACAGCCCCAGCCCCCGCTGCTGCCAGTCCAGGGCCTCCTCCATGGTCCCGTTGGCGTAGCCCGCCAGCAGCAGTCCGGCCAGGGGTACCGCTCCCCCTGCAGCCACAGCCGGAGCGATCATGGTCCCCTCGCTCCACCCCAGCAGCAGGAGCTCCGCCCCAGCACAGCGGGGGTGGGCCTGAAGGAGGGCGGTCCAGTCCTCCAGGTCGGCCACACAGGTCTGAGGGGTGTAGGAGCGGTAGACCGCCCGGTCCACTCGGCAGTAGAGTGGACCCTGATCCCCATCGGTGCACCCGCGGGTGCTGTAACAGAAGAAGCCCAGTCCCCGACCGGCAAGCTCCTCCCCAAAGAAGCCGCAGAAGCTGTACGTGGTCCCGTCTCCCCGGTCCCGGAAGGTGTTGCAGGTCTGGGGGCCGGAGCCGTTGACCTGGACCACCAGCCGGGAGACGACGCCATCCCGGGGCAGATACAGCTTTCCCTCCAGCTCCTGCCCGTCCCGGGCCCGGAGCCTCATGTCCTCTGTGACAATGTGTGGTTTCATGGCCTTCGCCTCCTCTCTGTCCGGAGGATAGCAGATCCCTGGCTCACACGCAAGGGGATGGGAGCTGTCAGGCCTTTTTCCGCCGGTAAGCGGCACAGAAAGGCCGGGAGGACGGCTTGACAGCCCCTCCCGGCCCCATTGCGGTCGTTACCCGATGACCCGCTTGGCGATGTCCACGCTCTCCTTGGCATCCCGGGCGTAGAAGTCGGCGCCGATCTGTTTGGCGTAGTCGGGGGTGAGAACCGCGCCTCCCACCACCACCTTGCAGGGGACGTTCTCCTGATGGAGCAGGGCGATGGTGTCCGCCATGCTGCCCAGGGGGGTGGTCATCAGGGCGGACAGCCCCACCAGAGGGGCCCGGTGCTTCCGCACCGCCTCCGCCACGGCGGCTGGGTCCACGTCCTTCCCCAGGTCCACCACGGTGTAGCCGTAGTTTTCCAGCAGCACCTTGACGATGTTCTTGCCGATGTCGTGGATGTCCCCCTTCACGGTGGCCAGCACGATGGTCCCCCGGTCCTCCCCCTGGCCCGGCTGGCCGGACAGGCGCTCCCGGATGACCTCGAAGGCGGCCTGGGCCGCCCCTGCAGACTGGATCAGCTGGGGCAGGAACACCTTTCCCGCCTCGAAGGCCGCCCCTACTCGGTCCAGGGCGGGGATGAGGACGTTGTCCACCACGTCCAGGGGGGCCCGACTCTCCAGCAGGGCCCGGGTGGCCTCCCCCGCCTCCCCCTTCAGGCCGGCCTCCACGATCTCCTCCAGGCCCCGCTTTTCCCCCGCTGCGGGGGCGGCGGTCATCCCGGCCGCGCTGGTGATAGAGGTGGAGACGGTGGCGTTCCCGTAAGCGGCGATGAATTCCCGGGCGTCGGTGTCGATGTTCATCAGCAGGTGGTAGCACCGCACTGCCGCCATCATAGCGTCCACATTGGGGTTGAGGATGGGCAGGTCCAGGCCGGCGGCCATGGCCATGGTAAGGAAATTCTGGTTGATCAGGGGCCGGGCGGGCAGTCCGAAGGAGATGTTGGACACCCCCAGCACCGTCTTCAGGCCCAGCTCTCCCTTCACCCGCCGCAGGCCCTCCAGGGTCTGGGCGGCGGCTTCCTGCTCAGCGGAGACGGTGAGGGTCAGGCAGTCGATGTACACATCCTCCCGCCGGATGCCATAGGACAGGGCCCGGTCCAGGATACGGCGGGCCACCGAGAGCCGGGCGTCTACCGTCTTTGGGATGCCGGTGTGGTCAAGGGTCAAGCCCACCACCGCAGCGCCGTACTTCTTCACCAGGGGGAGGATGGCGTTCAGGGTCTCCTCGTCCCCGTTCACCGAGTTGACAATGGCCTTGCCGCAGTAGACCCGCAGGGCTCCCTCCAGCACCCGGGGGTCGGTGGAGTCCAACTGGAGGGGGGCGTCGGTGACCCCCTGGAGGGCCTTCACCGTGCGCACCATCATCTCCGCCTCGTCGATCTCGGGCAGACCCACGTTCACATCCAGGATGTCGGCCCCCGCCTCGGTCTGGGCCAGGGCCTGGTTCAGCATGTAGTCCACATCCCCCCGGCGCAGGGCCTCTTTCATCAGCTTTTTGCCGGTGGGATTGATCCGCTCCCCGATGACCCGCACCCGGTCGATGGGCACGGTGCGGGTGCCGCTGCACACCGCCGCGGGCACCTGCCGGGGCACCTGGACGATGGTGCAGCCCGCCAGTTTCTCCCGCAGCAGTGCGATATACTCCGGCGTAGTGCCGCAGCAGCCGCCGTACAGCTTAACGCCCAGCCCGGTCAGCTCTGCCATGCTCCCGGCAAACTCCTCCGCCGTAATGTCATACCCCGCGCCCCCTGGGTCGGGCAGGCCCGCATTGGGCTTGATGGCGATAGGCAGGGTGGACCACCGGGTCAGCTCCCGCACCAGCGGGGGCATCTCCCGGGGGCCCAGGGAGCAGTTCACTCCGATGGCATCTGCCCCCATCCCCTCCAGGGTCAGGGCCGCAGAGGCCGGGTCGCAGCCCAGGAAGGTGCGGCCCCGCTCCTCATAGGTCATGGTGACGATGACGGGCAGGCTGCTGTTCTCCTTAGCGGCCAGCAGGGCGGCCCGGGCCTCCTGGAGGTCGGTCATGGTCTCGATCAGAATCAGGTCCGCCCCGGCGGCCTGGACACCGGCGCGCACCGTCTGGGCAAAGATATCCACCGCCTCCTCAAAGCGGAGGGTGCCAGTGGGCTCCAGCAGCTGGCCGGTGGGCCCCACGTCCAGGGCCACTAAGGCCCTCCCCCTGGCCGCCCGGCGGGCGATCTCCACTGAGGGAGGGACCACCTCCTCCACGGTGCGGCCGGTGCGGCCGAGCTTCTCCCGGTTGGCGCCGAAGGTGTTGGCGCACAGGATCTGGGCCCCCGCCTCCACATAGGCCCGGTGGATGTCCTCCAGCCAGTCCGGGTGTTCCAGGGCGACCAGCTCGGGCCACTCCCCCATGGACAGGCCCCTGGCCTGCAGCATGGTGCCCATGCCGCCGTCCAGCAGGACGGGGCCCGGCGTATTCAGCAATTCACGAAATTCCACAGTGTCCACCTGACTTTCGATAGCCGCAGTTTTCGTGAGCGGGACAGCTCAGACAGCTGCGGACGGATTGAGCGATTGGTTGATCGGCCACGCCCAGAATGGCAGTGACCGACTTGCGGGGGATGAGAATGTGGCTGGCGCTGGCGGTGAGGCCCACCCGGCGGGGGGCGTCCAGCAGATCCAGCAACTCATTCTGAAGGGTGAGGGGCAGGTCGCCGTAGCCCGGGCTGTACCGGAAGGGAAAGAAGCAGCCGGGGAACTGACTCTGGAGCTCCGCCTCAATCTGGTCGCAGACCTGTTCCACCGCCGCGTCGGCGGCGCAGTCCAGGGCCAGGCCTCGGAGCATGTCCCCGCTCTGTACCCGGCGGATGAGGGCGTCTGTCTGGACACCCAGGGTGGCGCAGAAGAGCGCCGCCCGGCGGCAGCCCTCCAGATGGCGCTTTAAGTCCTGGCCGGGAAGCAGCAGCCCGCAGGACAGGCGCACCCCCTCCGGTTCCGCCGTCACATCAAAGCAGCGCCAGGCCCAGCGGGGCCTGGCCTCCTGCACAATTTGTTCACAGGCCTGCTGCGCTTGGGCGCGCAGGTCCGCATCGGCGCGGTCAGGGGGACAGCCCATGTACCGCAGCACCTCGTCAAGATTCAGTTCAGAGACGGACAGATTCATAAGCTGCCCCTCCTTTCCGTTAAAAATTGGGTTGTGGCCCGCTTTGGTTACAGCAGGGTAATGCCGGCGCCCTGGCGGGAATGGGGCCCCATTTTCATTCCAACGGGCGAAGTGAATTCGCCCTGGAAAAATTCTCCGCTAACGCGTCGAATTTGCGGCGCAAAGCGCCGGGCCGCCGGGGACGGCCAGCTGGGCAAGGCCCATTTTGGCTTGTTACAGCAGAGTAATGCCGGCGCTCTGGCAGGCCTGGAGGTTTGCTTCATCCCACAGGGAGGACTGGACCTCGCCAATATGGGCCTTGCCCAGCAGCAGCATGGACACCCGGGACTGGCCGATGCCGCCCCCCATGGTCAAGGGCAGCTCACCGTTGAGCAGCATCCGGTGGAAGGGGAGGGAGCGGCGGCTGTCACAGCCTGCCAGGGTGAGCTGGCGGTCCAGGGACTCGGGGCTGACCCGGATGCCCATGGAGGAGAGTTCAATAGCCTGGCCATTGACGCTGTCCCAGAACAGAATGTCGCCGTTCAGGTTCCAGTCATCATAGTCCGGGGCCCGGCCGTCATGTGGCTGACCCGACTTCAGCTTTCCGCCGATCCCCATGAGAAACACCGCACCGTGCTCCCGGACAATGGTGTTCTCCCGCTCCTTGGGGGAGAGCTGGGGATATAGATCCTCCAGGTCCTGGGCGGTGACGAAGGTGACCTGGCCAGGCAGCTCGGGCAGGGCGGACAGCTGGGGGAAAACGGAGCGCAGGAAGGACTGGGTATCCACGAGAGCGCGGACAATGGCGTTCACCGTCTGCTTCAGATAGTCCCGGGTGCGGTCCTCCTGGGTGATGATCTTCTCCCAATCCCACTGGTCCACGTAAGCGGAGTGGAGGTTGTCCAGCTCCTCATCCCGGCGGATGGCGTTCATGTCGGTGTAGAGCCCCTCTCCGGGGTGGAACTGATAGCGCTTCAGAGCCAGGCGCTTCCACTTGGCCAGGGAGTGGACCACCTGGGCGGTGTCCTCCACCCGGTTGATCTCAAAGGAGACGGGGCGCTCCACCCCGTTCAGGTCATCGTTGAGGCCGGAGGAGGCGGAGACGAACAGGGGGGCAGACACCCGGTGCAGGCGCAGGGCACCGGCGAGGCGGTCCTCGAACAGACGCTTGAGCAGGCTGATGGCCTTCTGGGTCTCATAGAGGCTGAGGAGGGAGCGGTATCCCTCGGGAATGACGGTTTTTCCCATGTCGAATACTCCTTTTGAAAGGGATTTGGAACAGAAGCTCATCCGGCAGAGCCGGGATGGAACGCCTGGTGAGCACATACAGATTTTTCTATTATAGCGGAGAAGGGCGGAAAAATCAATCTGTTCTTGCCAAGCGGGGCACGTCTTTGTATAATAGGGTCCATCCAAAGTTCCGACGGAGGGAGAGAGGAGATGCCTATGAAATTCGTTTCCTGGAATGTGAACGGCCTGCGGGCCTGCCTGAAAAAGGGGTTTCTGGACTTTTACCGACAGGAGGCACCCGACTTCTGCTGTCTTCAGGAGACCAAGATGGAGCAGGGACAGGCGGATGTGGGGCTGAACGAAGGGGTCTTGGAGTTCTGGAACTCTGCGGAGAAGAAGGGATACTCCGGCACCGCCGTTTTCACCCCCCACCAGCCTGTGGCTGTGGCCTACGGTATGGACAAGGACCGGCACGACCACGAGGGGCGGCTCATCACCCTGGAGTATGAGGGCTTCTATCTGGTCTGCTGCTACACCCCCAACTCCCAGGACGGCCTGAAGCGGCTGGACTACCGCATGGAGTGGGAGGACGACCTGCGGGACTACCTCATGTCCCTGGACCGGCACAAGCCGGTGGTCTACTGTGGGGACCTGAACGTGGCCCACCGGGAGATCGACCTGAAAAACCCAAAGACCAACCGGAACAACGCCGGCTTCACCGACCAGGAGCGGGAAAAGATGACCTGCCTGCTCTCCTCCGGCTTTACAGACAGCTTCCGCTATCTCTACCCGGACACGGAGGGGATCTACTCCTGGTGGTCCTACCGCTTCAACGCCCGGAAGAACAACGCGGGGTGGCGCATCGACTATTTCATCGTCTCTGACCGCCTCCGGGACAAGATCAAGCGGGCGGAGATCCTGACCACGGTGGAGGGCAGCGACCACTGCCCGGTACTGCTGGAGCTGGACATCTGAGTGCCCCGGGGCGGGACCGGAAGGAGATAAGGAGGATCTGGATATGCGCAGAGCGGAGAAGGAAGTCAAAGACCTGGAGCAGTTGGAGGAGATCCTGCGGGACTGCAACACAGTGCGGATCGGGACCCAGGATGCGGAGGGGATGTTCATCGTCCCTGTGAATTACGGCTACGACCTGACAGAGGGGCAGCTGACCCTCTACCTCCACTCGGCCCGGGAGGGGCGGAAGGCGGCGGCGTTCCGCCGGGGCGGGGCGGTGGCCTTTGAGATGGACTGCGGCCACCAGCTGATGACGGCGGAGCAGGCGTGCAGTTACAGCTGTGCCTACCGCAGCATCATGGGCAGCGGGACCATCCGGGAGCTGACCGAGCCGCAGGAGAAATATGAGGCCCTCAACGCCATTATGCGCCATATGACCGGGCGAAACTGGGAGATGCCGGAGCCCGCCGTGGCCCGGGTATCCGTCTTTGCCATCCGGGCGGAGCGCTGGACGGGCAAGCGCAGCCCAGCCAACTGAGAGGAGGCAGCCGAAATGGTCTTATTTGATCCCCACAGATACGCCTATCCCTCCCGCCGCAGCGTGGTGTACGCCCGCCGGGCCATGGCCTGTACCTCCGTCCCCCTGGGGGCCCAGGTCGGCCTGGATGTGATGAAGGCCGGGGGAAATGCCGTGGATGCGGCGGTGGCCATGGCCGCCGCCATGCCCCTGCTGGAGCCCACAGGAAACGGCATCGGGGGGGACTGCTTCGCCCTGGTTTGGGTGGAGCGGGAGAAAAAGCTGTACGGCCTGAACGCCAGCGGCGTGTCCCCTGCAGCTCTGTCCGCCGCCCTGGTGCGGGAGCGGGGCTTCGGGGAGATGCCTAAAGAGGGCTGGCTGCCCACCATGGTGCCCGGCGCCCCCGGGGGATGGGCAGAGCTCAACCGGCGCTTCGGGACCCGCCCCCTTGAAGAGCTGTTCGCCCCCGCGGCCTCCTACGCCAGGGAGGGGGTGGCTGTGCCGGTGAACGTGGCGGTCCAGTGGGCACTGGACGGCCCCCGTATCGGCCGGGCTATGGAGCGGGACCCGGCCCCCCACCGCCCCTGGTGGGAGCGGATGATGAAGGCGGACGGCACCCCATACCGGGCGGGAGAGATCTTCCGCTGGCCGGAGTACGCTGACACTCTGGAGGAGCTGGCAGCCACCAGCTGTGAGAGCTACTACCGGGGCGCGCTGATGGAGAAGATCGTGGCCTTTAGTCGGGAGACCGGGGGTTACTTCAGCGAAGAGGACTTCCAGAATTACTACCCCGAGTGGGTGGAGCCCATCTCCACCGACTACAAGGGCTATCGGGTGTGGGAGATCCCGCCCAACGGCCACGGCATCACCGTGCTTATGGCTCTCAATATTCTGAAAGGGCTGTCCCTGCCGGAGCAGCGGGACTGCCCGGAGACCTACCACAAGATTTTGGAGTCCATCAAGCTGGCCTTTGCCGACACCAAGACCTATGTGGCCGATCCCAAGTACATGAAGACCCGGGTGGAGGACCTGCTCAGCGAGGAGTATGCCGCCAAGCGGCGCTCCCTCATTGGGGACAAGGCCATCCTGCCGGAAGCGGGAGCCCCCTCCTGTGGCGGCACGGTCTATCTGTGTACCGCCGACCCCCAGGGCAACATGGTCTCCTTCATCCAGAGCAACTACACCACCTTTGGCTCCGGCGTAGCCATCCCGGGTACCGGCATTTCTTTGCAGAACCGGGGCGGAAACTTCTCGCTGGATGAACAGAGCGACAACTGTCTGGCCGGAGGCAAGCGGTCCTACCACACCATCATTCCCGGATTCCTTACCAAAGACGGGAAGGCTGTGGGTCCCTTTGGAGTCATGGGGGCCTTTATGCAGCCTCAGGGCCATGTGCAGGTCATCGTCAACACCATCGACTACCACATGAACCCCCAGGAGTGCCTGGACGCGCCCCGAATGCAGTGGATCGGCGGCAAGCACATCCAGCTGGAGCGGGAGGTGCCCGCCCATGTGGCCCTTGGTTTGGAAGACATGGGCCACGAGGTGGAGATCGCCAACCGGAACGTGGACATGGGCCGTGGAGAGATCATCTGGCGCACGGAAAACGGCCTGCTGGCCGCCGGCACCGAGCCCCGCTGTGACGGCTCCGTTGCCGCCTGGTAGGTACTTTTCTTATAAAGAAAAGTACCCAAAAGAACTTTGTGCAAAACTTCGTTTTGCCTCTGGGGCAGAGTCCCAAAGGCAGGCGCGTAAACAAGCCAACTGCCACAGCTCTGCTGCACCAGGCGGCGTCGGTTCAGCGCAGGAATGTTCAAATTTTCACTCAGGCAGGCCCCAGTGGGCCGAGGCAAGAAAAAACAGATGGTCTTGTCTTAGGAGCCGCCGGATGCAAGTGCCCAATTTACAGGAGTGCGTCCACCGTAATCGGGGGTTTGGGGGAAAGGTGACTATGAGCGCCCGCTCCGCGAGGCGCTCATCGGAGCCGTCCCCCAACGCATCTTTGGTTCCTTTCTGTGCGAGCAGAAAGGAACTCGCCCACCAGGGCGAAACAATGACCCAGGAAAGAAGGTAAACTGTTATGAAAATCGCAGAACTGTTCGGAAAAGGCAAGACCGTCTTCTCCTGTGAGGTGTTCCCTCCCAAGAAGACCAGCCCCGTGGACAGCATTTATAAGACTCTGGACGGCTTGAAGGATATCAAGCCCGACTTCATCAGCGTCACTTACGGCGCAGGCGGCTCCAGCACGGTGAACCAGTCCACCCGTGAGATCGCCTCTATCATCCAGAACCAGTACCATATCCCCGCCATGGCTCACGTCACCTGTGTGGCCTGCACCAAGGGAGAGGTCACCGAGCTGCTGGCCGGTCTTAAGCAGGACGGCGTGGAGAATGTGCTGGCTCTCCGGGGCGACCGCAACCCCAACTTCCCGCCCAAGACCGACTTTGCCCACGCCGATGAGCTGGTGGCCTTTATCCGCCGCCGGGGCGATTTCGGTGTGTCCGGCGCCTGCTACCCCGAGGGACATCCCGAAAGCCCTGACCTCATTACCGATGTGCGCCATCTGAAGAAGAAAGTGGACGCGGGTGCCCAGCACCTGGTCAGCCAGCTTTTCTTTGATAACGACGACTTCTTCCGATTCCTGGAGCGCTGCCGTCTGGCGGGCATCGAGGTGCCCATTGAGGCAGGTATCATGCCGGTACTGAACAAGGCCTCCATCGAGCGCATGGTGTCTATGTGCGGCGCCTCTCTGCCCCACAAGCTCACCCGGCTTCTGGCCCGGTATGGCGACCACCCCGAGGCCCTGCGGGAGGCCGGCATCGCCTACGCCATCGACCAGATCTCTGACCTTATTGCCGCCGGGGTGGATGGCATCCATCTCTACACCATGAATAATCCCCAGGTGGCCAAGCAGATCAGCGACAGCGTGGCCTCCATCCGCCGCGTATAATTTAGGAGGTACCCTGTGATCAGCGCTCTTTCCCCTCTGGATTTGGATGAGGTGCTGCGGTACATGGGCTGCCCTGCCGAGAAGGCCGACCCCGAAACCCGGACTTTGGTAGAGACCTGTGCCCGGGAGATGGAGGCGGCGGCCCGTCCCCGGTGGACAGGGCGGGTGCTGGATATCACCCTGGAGGAAGACGGCGTGCGCCTGGAGGGCGGACTGCTCCTTCCGGGGCAGGATCTCCGCAAGCACCTGGAGGGCTGTGAGCGGGCGGCGGTGTTCTGCGCCACCCTCTCCGCCCAGGCCGATGCCCTCATCCGCCGCTGGGAGAGCCGGGACATGCTCCGGGCTCTGGCTCTGGACTGCTGCGCCACCGCCGGAGTGGAGCAGGTGTGCGACCAGGTGGAGCAGGAGATCGAGAGCCAGTTCCCCGGCTGCTCCTTCCCGTTCCGATTTAGCCCCGGCTACGGCGACCTGCCTCTGGAGCTCCAGGGGGAGATCCTTCATCTGCTGGACGCCCCCCGAAAGATCGGCCTGTGCGCCAGCGCCAGCCATATTTTGACCCCCCGCAAATCGGTGACCGCCATTCTGGGCATCGCCCGGGGGGAGATCCAACAAACCGTGCGCAGCTGCCTGAGCTGTCCCGCCCGGGAGAGCTGCCAATACCGAAAGTCAGGTGGACATTGTGGAATTTCTTGAACTGTTAAAAACCGACCGCCCCGTCCTGCTGGACGGCGGCATGGGCACCATGCTCCAGGCCCGGGGCCTGCCCGTGGGCGCTACCCCAGAGCTGGTGGCCCTAGAGCACCCCGACTGGCTGCGGGACATCCACACCGCCTACCTGGACGCCGGGTCCCAGATCATCTACGCCAATACCTTCGGGGCCAACCGGGAGAAGCTAGAGCGCACCGGCCGCACCGTGGAGGAGATCGTCACCGCCGCAGTCACCGTGGCCAAGGAGGCCGCCGCCGGACGAGGCCTGGTGGCTCTGGACATCGGTCCCTGCGGCCAACTGCTGGAGCCCACCGGTATGCTGGGCTTTGAAGACGCGGTGGACCTGTTTGCCCAGGTGGTCCGTGCAGGCGTGAAGGCGGGAGCCGACCTTATCGCCATCGAGACTATGACCGACCTGCAGGAGGCCCGTGCTGCCCTGCTGGCTGCCAAGGAGAACTCCAACCTCCCGGTGCTGGTCACCATGACCTACGAGGCCAGCGGCCGTACCTTCCTGGGCTGTTCTCCCGCTGCCGCCGCCCTTACCCTGGAGGGCCTGGGAGCGGACGCTGTGGGCGTCAACTGCTCTCTGGGGCCCCGGGAGATGCCCCCTCTGGTGGAGGAGCTGCTGAAGTGGACCAACCTGCCCATCGTCCTCAAGCCCAACGCCGGACTGCCCCACCCCGACGGGTCGGGCTATGACATTACCCCCCTGGAGTTTGCCCAGAGCCTGGCCGCTCTGGCCGACCTAGGTGTGAAGGTGTTCGGCGGCTGCTGCGGCACCACGCCGGAGTATATCGCCCTGCTGTCCAAGGAGCTGGCGGGCAAGACGGTGAAGGACGTGCCCCGCCATGTCCCCGCCGCCGTGTGCAGCGCCACCCAGGCCGTGCCCATTGACCGGGTGCGGGTCATCGGCGAGCGCATCAACCCCACCGGCAAGAAGCTGATGAAGGAGGCCCTCCGGCGGGGCGATGTGGACTATATGCTGGGTCAGGCTCTGGCTCAGACCGAGGCGGGAGCCGACATTCTGGATGTGAACGTGGGCCTGCCGGAGATCGACGAGGCGGACATGATGGTGCGCACCGTCAAGGCTCTCCAGGGAGTCACCGACGCTCCTCTCCAGCTGGATTCCACGGACCCCAAGGTGCTGGAGCAGGCCCTGCGGGTCTACTGCGGCAAGGCCATCGTCAACTCGGTGAACGGAGAGAGCGCCTCTCTGGAGACCATCCTGCCCCTGGTGAAGAAGTACGGCGCGGCGGTGGTGGGCCTCACTCTGGATGAGAACGGCATCCCCAAGACCGCCCAGGCCCGCTTTGAGGTGGCCAAACGCATTCTGGAGCGGGCTATGGCCCTTGGCATCCGGAGAGAGGACGTGTATATCGACTGCCTCACCCTCACGGTCTCTGCCGAGCAGGCAGCGGCTTCCCAGACTCTGGAGGCCCTTCATCGGGTGAAAACGGAGCTGGGTCTGAAGACGGTGTTGGGCGTGTCCAACATCTCCTTTGGTCTCCCCGCCCGGCCTCTGGTGAACCAGAACTTCCTCACCATGGCCATGTCTGCCGGGCTGGACCTGCCCATCATCAACCCCAATGTGGACGCCATGATGGCAGCGGTGCGGTGCTTCCACCTGCTCACCAACGTGGATACCGATGCCCGGGAATTTATTGCCGCCTACGCCAATGCCTCCGTGTCCACCTCCATCACCGCTGGGAGTGCCCCGGCGGCTCCCCAGTCCACGGGACGGTCTCTCAAAGACCTGGTCATCGCGGGACTCAAGGGAGAGGCGGGCCAGGCTACCCGCGCTCTGCTGGAGACCACCGCGCCCATGGACATTGTGGATAACGTGCTCATCCCGGCTCTCGATCAGGTAGGAGCCGACTTTGAGCAGAACAAGGTTTTCCTGCCCCAGCTCATCCAGTCAGCCGGTGCTGCCCAGGCCGCCTTTGAGGTCATCCGGGAAAAGCTGTCCACCGGCGAGGGGGGCAATGTGAGCCGCGGCAACGTGGTGCTGGCCACCGTGAAGGGGGACATCCACGACATCGGCAAGAACATCGTCAAGGTGCTGCTGGAAAACTATGGCTACACCGTCATCGATCTTGGGCGGGACGTGGACCCTGCCGCCGTGGTGGAGGCCGCCCGGAAGTATGAGGCCCCCCTGGTGGGCCTGTCCGCCCTGATGACCACCACCCTCAAGAGCATGGCCCAGACCATCGCCCAGCTCCATGACGCGGGGCTGCCCTGCAAGATCATGGTGGGCGGCGCGGTGCTCACACCCGAGTACGCCAAGGAGATCTCCGCGGACTTCTATGCACGAGATGCCAAGGAGAGTGTGGATATCGCCAAGCGCGTGGTGGGATAATGGGCAGAAAGCTTGCCTTTTGAACCGAAAACTGGTACAATATTCTCCGCCCTTTCCCCAAAACCGGGGGAGAGGGTGGAGAATTTTACGTATTGGCCTCCGGGCCGAATATAGGAGGCTTATCAGAATGGGTAAGGCAGGAGCTGGAAAGCGGAGCGAAAAACGGCCGCTGCTGCAGACCGGCATCGGAAAGGCGTTGTTCGGATTGCTGGTACTGGCGGTGGCCTGCGCCGGAGGCTACTGGTTCTGGCAGAGCCAGCAGCCGGATACCTTTTATTACCGCAATATGGAGATGACCGCCCTGGATGGGGTGGAGCGCAACACCTATATCCCCCAGGCCTTTGTGCAGGGAGAAAACGGGTGGATTTCTTATCCCGACGCCCTCCAGGGTGTGGACGTGTCCGTCTATCAGGGGGAGATCGACTGGCAGGCGGTGGCTGACGCGGGGGTGGACTTTGCCATCATCCGGGTGGGCTACCGGGGCTACTCCCAGGGAGCGATTCAGCCTGACACCAACTTCCAGAAGAATATGGAAGGCGCCCTGAAGGCAGGGTTGGATGTGGGCGTATACTTCTTCTCCCAGGCCACCACAGTGCGGGAGGCGGAGGAGGAGGCCGACTACGTGCTGGAGGCCATCCGCAACTACCCGGTGACCTATCCGGTGGTCTTTGACTGGGAGTTTATTGACGGACAGCAGGCACGTACGGACGAGATCGAGGGGGAGCGCATGACCGAGTGCGCCAAGACCTTCTGCGAGCTGGTGCGGGCAGGAGGGTATACCCCCATGGTCTACTTCAACCAGGAGCAGGGATACCTGTACTACCAACTGGACCAGCTGGACGAATTCTCCTTCTGGCTGGCGGAGTACGATGAAAAGCCTGACTTTTTCTATAACTTTGCCATGTGGCAGTATACCCATACCGGGACAGTACCCGGTATTCCGGGCAACGTAGATCTGAACCTGGCCTTCCAGGACTTGTCGAAAAAATAACGACGAACCCCCGCCGTGAGGTATATCTTCCGGCGGGGGTCCTCTTTATTTTTCCAGAATGGTCTGAGCCAGCTCCTGGGCGGTGCGGTCCACCAGGGAGAAGTCCACGTAGGGGTGGTAGATAGCCTCCAGGTCGTCGTGCATGGCCTTGGCCTGGGCCAGGGAGGCCACGGCCTCCTCCATGAGAGCCTCCCCCACCTTCTGTGCAAAGCGGATGCGGGGACGGCTGCGGCGCATCAGGTCGCCGCCTACGCCGGTCTCGATGCGTACCCGCCGCCAGGGTTTTTCCGCCGGAGACTGACCGGGAGTGACGGAGAGGAAGGCCAGCCCGGCCTGGGGAATGAGCAGATGGGCCAGACGCTGGGGGGCCATGGGATCGGGGCAGGCCACCACATCGTAGCCCTTGGCCACCGCGCCGGAGAGCAGATGGGTGAGCAGCCCATGGGCCAGACCGCAGCGGTCATGGAGCTCATAGACCTTGGGACACTGAATGAGGGCCGTGTCGTAGAGCGTGATAACCCCCTTGTGGGTGACCGCGCCCAGAAAGCGCTGCTTTACCTGTCCGGGCAGCGCGGGTCGAGTTTTCAGCTCCCGGCTGAGAATCCCTTTGGCCCGTTTGGCCAGCCGCTCCTCCAGGGCAGGGGTGGTGAGGGTGGCTCTCAAATCCTCCTGGATGGCTGCCGCCGCACCCAGACACCGATAGGCCCGCTGGTAGCAGGCCTTGTAGCCTGTCATGCAGGACATGAGCTCTCCCTTCACCTCCTGCAATCCTTCTCTCTGATAGGCACGGCCCAGGTTGACGTACTCCTCCACCGCGCCGGGATATTTGGGCTCGACCACGTGGGGAGCGGTGCCGTCGACGATCGCTACCCCCAGCCGGGGCAGGAGAATGGCGTCCAGGGAGTCGGGATCGCCGGAGCAGAGAGTGTACTCCACCGTTTCGCCCGCCTCCTCGGCCCGGCGGGCCACCTTGCGCATGAGAGTGGACTTGCCGCAGCCAGGGCCGCCTTTCAGGATGTAGAACCGGCTGGCCCGCTCGGGGGGCAGCAGGTGGTCGTAGAGGGAGTAAAAGCCGGAGGGGGAGTTGGCCCCCAGAAAATACTGGATGTGTTTTTCATCCGCCATAGAATCATCGCCGTCCTTTCCAAATCTGCCTCAGACTATGCTGGTTTGGCGGCATCGGTGAAAAAGAGGCAAGAAAAATCCCGGCCGGACAAACGTCTGGCCGGGATTTATATTTTTGGTTGGTGTATCAGGCGAGGAGAACGGGGATTTTCCTACCCGACTACCCTACGGGCGCAGAGGCGAAACGAAGTTTCGCACAAAGTTCTTTGCCAAGCTTTCTTTCAAGAAAGCGGGGTTAGCGGAGGATGGCACCCAGGTCCTTCTCCAGGGCAGCCAGGATGCTCTTCACGTCTTCGTCAGCCTCTTCACTAGTGAGAGAACGGTCGTCGGCGCGGAGCACCAGGCTGAAGGCTACGGACTTCTTGCCCTCGTCCACGCCCTTGCCGCGGTAGATGTCGAAGAGCTTGCAGTCCTTCAGCAGACCCTTGGCGCCCTTGCGGATGCAGTCCTCCAGCGCGCCCACGGTGACGGCCTCGTCGCACACCACGGCGATATCACGGGTGACGGCGGGGAACTTGGGTAGGGGGACGTACTCGGGATCGGCACCCTTGGCGGCCATCAGGGCATTGAGCTCCAGCTCGGCGCAGTAGAACTGAGCGTCCACGCCGTAGTTCTGAGCCACCAGGGGATGGACCTGCCCCATCACGCCGATGCGGCGCTCACCCACATAGACATCCGCCACACGGCCGGGATGATAGGAGGGATTGGTCTCACTGGGCACCACAAAGCGGACGTCGGAGGCCCGCAGGTCCTTCAGAATGGCCTCCACGCAGCCCTTCAGGGTGTAGAAGTCCATATCCTCGCCGTAGGCACCCATGGACAGGATCTTGTTCTCCACGGCCAGGCCGTCCTCGCCGCCGGGCAGGTAGATGCGTCCCACCTCGTAGAGGCGCACGTTCTGATTGCGGTAGTTGTAGTTCCGGGTCAGGATCTCCAGCATGGAGGGCAGGACGGTGGTACGCATGATGGAGGTGTCCTCGCCCAGGGGGTTGAGGATCTTGAAGGACTCCCGGCGGGCATCGTCGGCGGCCCAGCGGATCTTATCGTAGCAGGTGGGGGAAATGAAGGAGTAGGTGATGATCTCATCAAAGCCCATGGAGCGGCACACAGAGCCCAGCTGACGCTCCAGCTTCTCCTCCTCGGAGAAGCCGCCCAGGGTGGTCTGACCGCGCATGAGGGTGGTGGGAATGTTGTTGTAGCCGTGGAAACGGGCCACCTCTTCCGCCAGGTCGGCCATGCCGATGACGTCGCCGCGCCAGGAGGGCACGGTCACCTGATCGCCCTCCACCTGGAAGTCCAGCTTCTTGAGGATGGAGACCATCTCGGCCTCACCGATGTCGGTGCCCAGCAGGGCGTTGATCTTCTCAGGCTCCAGCTTGAGAACGCGGGGCTGGGGCACGTAGTTGAGAATGTCGATGGTGCCGTCCAGCACCTCGCCGGCCCCCAGCATCTCCACCAGCTCGCAGGCGCGGTTGACAGCGGGCAGGGTGTTCAGGGGGTCCAGGCCCTTCTCAAACTTGGCGGAAGCCTCGGTACGCATGCCCAGAGCCAGGGCGCCCTTGCGGATGCAGGTGCCGTCGAAGCAGGCAGACTCGAAGACCACGTCCACGGTGTCGGAGACGATCTCGCTGTTCTCGCCGCCCATGATGCCCGCCAGGCCTACGGCCCGGGTCTCGTCGGCGATGACCAGGTGATTGGCGGTGAGCTTGCGCACCTGGCCGTCCAGGGTGGTGAGCTCCTCGCCCTCCTTGGCCCGGCGCACAATGATCTTGCCGCCCTTCACATAGCGGTAGTCAAAGGCGTGCATGGGCTGGCCGTACTCCAGCATGACGTAGTTGGTGATGTCCACGATGTTGTTGATGGGACGCACGCC
>ENA-UEYL01001093-UEYL01001093.1-human-gut-metagenome-genome-assembly--contig:-NODE-1093-length-24561-cov-19.623754_pt1 | contig 24561 bp, 20 predicted proteins | sample MGYA00242941_ERZ507946 | MGnify/ENA primary metagenome ERZ507946 (study PRJEB26167, sample SAMN06115482) | human gut metagenome | host: Homo sapiens | place: China:Guizhou | collected 2015-03-11...
ACCTTGGGCTTGCGCAGCAGGGCGCGGGCGATGGTCAGGCGCTGCTTCTGGCCGCCGGACACGTTGGAGCCGCCCTGTTCGATCCATGTATTGTACTTATCCGGGAAGCGCTGGATGAATTCATCCGCGCAGGCCAGCTTTGCCATGCGGATGCACTCTTCCTCGGTGGCGTTGGCATCGCCCCAGCGGAGGTTATCCAGAATGGTGCCGCTGAACAGCACGTTCTTCTGCAGCACCATGGAGACCTCGCGGCGCAGCACGTCAAGGTTATAATCCCGCACGTCCACGCCGCCCACCCGCACGGTACCGCTCTCGGCATCGTACAAACGGGGGATCAGCTGCACCAGACTGGACTTTGCACTGCCGGTGCCGCCGATGATGCCCAGCGTCTCGCCGGGCTGGATGGTAAAGCTGATATCGTTCAGCACCGGCTGACCGCTGCCGTGCTTATACTTGAAGGTGACATGGTCAAACTGGATGCTGCCGTCTGCCACCTGCTGCACCGGCTGCTTTGCCGGGGGCAGGTCGGTGCACTCGTCCAGCACCTCCACGATACGCTTGGCAGAGGCGGCGGACATGGCGATCATCACAAAGGCCATGCTCAGCATCATCAGTGCCATAAGGATGTTCATGATATAGCCAAACAGGGCGTTCAGCTGACCGGTAGTAATGGCACCGTGCAGCACATACTTTGCGCCGAACCAGCTCAGCGCGATGTTGCAGCCGTACACCGCCACCAGCATGGCGGGGTTATTGAAGCTCAGGCGGCTTTCCGCGTTGACGAACTGCTTGTACAGGCTCTCGCAGGCGGCGGTGTATTTTTCGTTCTCGAAGCCCTCGCGCACAAAGCTTTTGACCACGCGGATGGCAGAAACGTTCTCCTGCACCGAGGCGTTGAGGTTATCGTAGTTCTTGAACACCCGGTCAAAGATACGGAAGGTGGGGATCATGATGGCAGCCAGCACCGCCACCAGAAAAGCCACTGCCACCACAAACACCAGCGACAGCGGGCCGCCGATGACCACAGCCATGAACATGGCAAACACCAGATGCACCGGGGCGCGCACACACATCCGCAGGATCATCTGGAAAGCGTTCTGCACATTGGTCACGTCGGTGGTCATGCGGGTGACAAGACCTGCGGTGGAAAATTTGTCAATGTTGGAAAAAGAGTAATGCTGGATGTTTTCATACATGGCATCGCGCAGATTTCCGGCAAAGCCGGTGGATGCCTCGGCGGCGTACTTGCCCGCCAGCACGCCCAGCACCAGCGCAATGGCTGCCACCAGAAAGGTAAGCAGGCCATAGCGGATGATGGCGTTCATATCGCCCTTTTCAATGCCCTGATCGATGATAAAGGCCATGATGGTTGGCAGCAGCACATCCATAATGGCTTCCAGCGCAGCAAAGAGCGGTGTCTTGATCGAGGCGGCTTTATACTCGCCCAGATGCGACACAAGCTTTTTGATCATCTGAGTTCCCTCCTATTTGAATTTATTTGTTTGGTACGAAACAATTCTATACAAAACATTTTAAATGTCAAGGCGTTTCGTAAAATGTTCATAATTACTAATTTAACAAGCCCTTTTTCGGTGCTTTGACGGAAAAGGTGGTTATTTCAATGCCTCCCGCAGCTTGTTCAGCAGCCGCAGCAGTTCTGCGTTCTCCTCCTCGGTCAGCAACCCGGCTACATAGTCGTCGGTCTGGTGGAAGGAGAGTATGGTTTTTTCATGAAAAAGCACGCCCTCCTCGGTCAGCACCAGCTGCTTGAGCCGGGCATCCTGCGGCACGCTCTGCCGCCGGATATAGCCCTTGCGTTCCATCAACTGCAAAATGTTCGTAACCGTGGAGCGGGTGATGGAAAACTCCCGCTCGATGTCCCGCTGGAACACCTGCTCGTCCCGGTGGCGGTAAAGATACTCGATGATCCACCCGTGCATAGGGGTAGCCTGCTCTACCCCGTTGGCACGGGCAAACTGGTTGATCTTACGAAAGATCAGGTTGTCCACCCTGCGCAGCTGCGCAGGGATGACCTGCGGCCCCTCCCACGGCGGGTCCAGCTTGCAGGGCTCTTCAATAGGGTGCTGTGTACACATAATGTTTTTCCTCTGTTCAAATTGTTCGATGTGAAACTGTTTGATACAATACATATATTACCCATCTCCCCGCCCCTTGTCAAGAGGGCGGGACGCAAAAAGGCCGCTGTGGAAAATTTTCCGCAGCGACCCTGATTTTTATGGATATGGGATACGCTTACAGCTTTTTGCCGGTCAGCAGCTCGTAAGCCTCCAGATACTTGGCAATGGTCTTGTCGATCACATCCTGCGGCAGGTCGTAGTTGCTGTCGGGGTTGGCCTTCAGCCAGTCGCGCACGAACTGCTTGTCGAAGGAGGGCTGGCTGTGACCCGGCTCGTAGCCCTCCAGCGGCCAGAAGCGGGAGGAATCCGGGGTCAGCATCTCGTCGCCCAGCACCACGTTGCCGTCCTCGTCCAGACCAAACTCGAACTTGGTATCGGCAATGATGATGCCGCGGGACAGTGCGTACTCGGCGCACTTCTTGTACAGAGCAATGGTGTAATCGCGGAGCTTGGTAGCGTATTCCAGACCGTGGCCGGGGAACTGCTTTTCCAGCACGTCGATGCTCTGCTCGTAGGAGATGTTCTCGTCGTGGTCGCCGATCTCTGCCTTGGTGGAGGGGGTGTAGATGGGCTCGGGCAGCTTATCGGACTCCTTCAGACCCTCGGGCAGCTGGATGCCGCACACCTTACCGGTCTTTTGATAGCTGGCCCAGCCGCTGCCGGTGATGTAGCCGCGCACGATGCACTCGATGGGCAGCATGGTCAGCTTGCGGCACATCATGCTGTTGCCGGTGAACTGGGGCTGGCGGAAGAACTCCGGCATATCCTGCACATCCACGCTCAGCATATGGTTGGGCAGCAGATCGCGGGTATAATCGAACCAGAACTTGCTCATCTGGGTGAGCACGGTGCCCTTTTTGGTGACCTTGTTTTTCAGGATGACGTCAAACGCAGAAATGCGGTCGGTGGCAACCATGATCAGGCTGTCGCCATTGTCGTAGATCTCGCGGACCTTGCCTTCTTTGATAGGTTTGAACTCTGTCATAATCAAACACTCCATTTTCCATGTTCTCAGCAGCGCAGCAGCGCGGCGCAGTTCTTACCCTATTATTTTACCATACTGCCGCGCGGTTTAAAAGAAACAGAATAAAAGAAAAACGGACAAGTTTTGTGTTTTTATCGTGAAAAGTGCGCAAAAAACCGCAGGGAATTTCGGCGTTTTGACGATAAAAGTCGTACTTTATCCCCAAATGCACCCACCTTTGCAAAATGCAGTCATGGACAAGCGCCGCCAGTTGCGGTATCATAATAGTATGAGTATATCTGCGCTCCGCAGGGGCGCAAAAGTAAACAGGGAGGTAAAGAGTATGGGCAAATTTCCCAAGGGCTTTTTGTGGGGCGGCGCTACCGCCGCCAACCAGTGCGAGGGTGCATGGCAGGCAGACGGCAAGGGTCTGGCAACGGTGGACGTGACCCCCTTCGGTGCGGACCGTTTTCCGGTGGCAACGGGCTATATGGAAATGCTGGACTGCGATGCCGCGCATTTCTACCCCAGCCACGAGGCTATTGACCTGTATCATCATTATAAAGAGGATATCGCCCTGTTTGCAGAGATGGGCTTCAAGTGCTTCCGGCTGTCCATTGCATGGACCCGCATCCTGCCCAACGGCGATGACGCCCAGCCCAACGAGGCGGGGCTGGCTTTCTATGACAGCATTTTTGACGAGTGCCATAAGTACGGCATCGAGCCGCTGGTCACCATCTGCCACTTTGACACCCCCATTGCCCTCATCAAAAAATACGGCGGCTGGAAGGACCGCCGCATGGTGGATGCCTACGTTCACTACTGCGAGGTGCTGTTCGACCGCTTCAAGGGCAAGGTAAAGTACTGGCTCACCTTCAACGAGATCAACATGCTGCTGCACCTGTCCTTTACCGGTGCAGGGCTGGTGTTCTACCCCGGCGAGAACGTGGAACAGGTCAAATATCAGGCCGCCCATCACGAGCTGGTAGCCAGCGCAAAGGCGGTAAAACTGGCGCACGAAAAAATGCCGGACGCCATGGTGGGCTGTATGCTGGCGGCGGGTCAGTTCTACCCCCGCACCTGCGCCCCGGAGGATGTGCGGGCGGCACAGGAGGCCGACCGGGACAACTATTTCTTTACCGACGTACAGGTGCGCGGCGCTTACCCCGTGTGGGCAAAAAAGCGGATGGAGCGCGCCGGAGTGCAGCTGCGCACACAGCCCGAGGACGACCGCACGCTGCGGGAGGGCACGGTGGATTTTGTGTCCTTCAGCTACTATTCCAGCCGCTGCATCACGGTGGATCAGGAGCTGATGGCAGCGGAGAACGCAGACGGCAACGCCGTGTCTGCATCGGTGAAGAACCCCTACCTGAAGGCCAGCGAGTGGGGCTGGGCCATCGACCCGGTGGGTCTGCGGGTGACCCTGAACACCATCTACGACCGGTACGAAAAGCCCATGTTCATCGTGGAAAACGGTCTAGGCGCGGTGGATACCGTAGAGCCGGACGGCTCCATCCACGACAGCTACCGCATCGACTACCTGCGCGCGCACATCGAGGAGATGGAAAAGGCCATCAACGAGGACGGTCTGCCCCTGATGGGCTACACCACATGGGGTCCCATCGACCTTGTAAGCGCTTCTACCGGCGAGATGAAAAAGCGGTACGGCTTTATCTATGTGGACAAGGACAACGACGGCAACGGCACCCTTGCCCGCAGCCGGAAGGACAGCTTTTACTGGTACAAAAAGGTCATTGCCTCGGACGGCGAGGACCTGACCTGAGCAAGCGCCCCGGCACTGTTTGCGGTATGGCAGCGCCGGGGCGTAAACGTGTGAGGACGAACTGATAACGGAGAAAATTTATGACACCACAGATCATTGCACACCGCGGTGCTTCCTATCTTGCACCGGAAAATACCCTGACAGCCTTTAAAAAAGCCATGGAGATTGGCGCGGACGGCGTAGAGATGGACGTACAGCAGACCATTGACGCCGGGCTTGTGATCCACCACGACTATATGATCGATCTGCACACGGATATTTCCGGCAAGATCTACGATATGACCATGGGCGATCTGAAAGAGCTGGATTTCGGCAGCTGGAAGGACGCCATCTATCAGGACGAAAAGATTGCTACCTTACAGGAAGCCATGGAGCTGTGCAAGCAGATGCCGGAATGCACCGTGCATCTGGAACTGAAATCCACCATGGACAACGACCCGGACTTTGTGCCCCGGGTGCTGGAGGTGCTGCGGCAGACCGAGATGGTAGAACAGGTGATCCTGATCTCCTTCAACCACGCACTGCTGCGGCAGGCAAAGCAGCTGATGCCCGAATTGCGGGTAGGTGCACTGGTATACGGCGAGCTGGAAAGCATGCTGCTGCCGCCGCCCATCATCTGGAAGGATCTGGGACTGACCAACGGCATGGAGGACATGGAAGGCATGGACACTGCCCTGCCGACGGCAGACGCAGATGAGGAAAATTGCAGCTGGATGACCCGCTGGATGACCGATAAGGTAAGCATGCTGCGGGCAAACTTCCCCGGTGAGAGCCTGAACGAGATCTACAAGAACCTGATGGCGCAGCGGGATCTGCCCACCTACATCCGCAGTCTGGATTTTGTGCCGGAGTGGGTCAGCTGTGAGTACCACACCGCCTACAAAAACGCCGGTTTCATTGACAAACTGCACGAGATGGGCATCAAGGTGTCTTTGTGGACAGTGGACACGGAGGATTCCGTCCGCAGCCTGCTGCGCACCAGCGCCGATGCCTACATCACAAACCGCCCCGACCGCGTGCGGGAGTGGATGGAGAAGGAGCAGGCAGCGACCGCCCCGGCAGAGCCAGCCCCCGCTGCTGAAGCAGACGCCGGGACAGCTGCCGCAGAGTAAGTCGGCTGGAATAAGCACAAATAACCCCAGCAAAAGAGAGATAGGCTTTCCCGAAAGGGATCGCCTATCTCTTTTTGCATTCATTTTTATTCCGCTGCTTCGGTCAGCACAAAGGTCAGCTCTGCGGTGACGGCACACTTGCCGTCCACCCATGCCGAGGCCTTGCCTACGCCCACAGCGCCGTGCTGCTGCACCAGCTCGCAGTGGAGGGTGAGCACGTCCCCGGGGGTGACCTGCTTGCGGAAGCGGGCACTCTTGATGCCGCCGAACAGCGCAAGCTTGCCCTTGTTTTCCGGCAGGCTCAGCGCCGCCACAGCGCCGGTCTGCGCCAGCGCCTCCAGCAGCAGCACGCCGGGCATGACCGGCTGTGCCGGGAAGTGGCCGTTGAAAAATTCTTCGTTGCGGGTGACGCACTTGCGGCCGATGGCCCACTGCCCCGGCTCGTAGTCCAGAACGCGGTCCACGAGAGCAAAGGGGTAGCGGTGGGGCAAGATCTCCGCGATCTGCACACTGCTCAGAGTGTTGGCGTTTTCACGCACGGTACGGGGCTCTGCCATGGGTCAGCCCTCCCATCTGCGCAGGGCGATACAGGCGTTGTGGCCGCCAAAGCCCAGACTGTTGCTCAGCGCGTACTGCATTTCCTGCTGCCGCCCGGTGTTGGGCACATAGTCCAGATCACACTCCGGGTCGGGCTGGGCGTAGTGGATGGTGGGCGGGGCGAACTGATCCCGCAGTGCCAGCGCGGTGAACACGGCCTCGATGCCGCCCGCACCGCCCAGCAGATGGCCGGTCATGCTCTTGGTGCTGACCACGGTCATCTCCTTTGCGTGTGCGCCGAACACTGCGTGAATAGCGGCAGTCTCGCAGGCATCGTTCATGTGGGTGCCGGTGCCGTGAGCGTTGATGTGGTCCACCTGCTCCGGTGCAAGTCCGGCATCCGCCAAGGTCAGCTTCATGCAGTCGATGGCACCTGCGCCGCCGGGAGCCGGGGCGGTAAAGTGGTAGGCATCGCAGTTGGCACCGTAGCCCACCACCTCGGCATAGATGTGTGCGCCGCGCGCTCTTGCGTGCTCCAGCTCTTCCAGCACCAGCACACCGCTGCCCTCGCCCATGACAAAGCCGCCGCGGCGGGCGTCAAAGGGCAGGCTGGCAGCGTCCGGGTCGGTGGCGGTGGAAAGTGCCTTCATGCTGGTAAAGCCGCCGATGCCCAAGGGGCTGATGCAGCTCTCCGCGCCGCCGCAGACCATTACCGACTCGTAGCCGTCCCGGATGCGGTGGAAGGCATCACCCACGGCGTTGGTGCCGCCGGCGCAGGCCGTGACCGGACAGGTGCACATGCCCTTCAGACCAAAGCGGATGGCCACCTGCGCCGCTGCCATGTTGGCAATGGCCATGGGCACAAAGTAGGGGCTTACCTTCTCCATGCCCTTTTCCTCGCCGCGGGCGTGCTGCTCCTCAATGGTGGGCAGACCGCCGATGCCGCTGGACAGGATGACGCCGATGTCCTTGCCCTCGGCCTCGGTATCAAGGCCGCTGTCTGCAATGGCTTCGGCGGCAGCGCCCAGCGCCAGCAGGGTGAAGCGCGCCATTTTGCGGACTTCCTTTTTGTCCACCACGGTCTCGGGGTCAAAATCCTTTACCTCACCGGCCAGCTTGCACTTGAAGTCGGTGGTGTCGAACTGGGTGATGGGGCCGATGCCGCATTTACCGGCACGGGCTGCTGCCCAGCTGTCGGCCACGTTGTTGCCCAGCGGGTTCACCGTGCCAAGGCCGGTGATCACAACTCTGCGTTTATCCATAAGGGTTCTCCTTTACATTGCCATGCCGCCGTCCACACAGAGCACCTGCCCGGTGAGATAGCTGCTTTGTTCTGCGGCAAAAAACGCCACTGCCTGCGCCACATCCTCCGGCTGGCCTGCGCGGCCTGCGGGGATGCCCTGCGTCATGCCGGTGCGCACCGCCTCCGGCAGCACGGCAGTCATGTCGGTGTCGATAAAGCCGGGCGCTACCGCGTTCACGGTCACGTTCCGCGCGGCCAGTTCCCGGGCAAGGCTCTTGGTCAGTCCGATAAGCCCCGCCTTGCTGGCGGCGTAGTTGGTCTGCCCGGCGTTGCCGCGCAGCGCCACCACGCTGGAAAGGTTCACGATGCGGCCATAGCGCTGGCGCACCATGCGGCGGGCGGCCTCCTTGCAGCAGAGAAAGGCGCTTTTCAGGTTGGTGTCCAGCACCGCGTCAAAATCCTGCTCGGTCAGGCGCAAAATCAGGTTGTCCCGGGTGATGCCCGCATTGTTCACCAGCACATCCACCCGGCCAAAGGCCTCGGCGGCGGCATCGAACAGCGCTTTGCAGCCCTCGGCGGTGGATACATCCGCCTGCACGGTCACCGCCTGCACGCCCTCGGCGCGGCAGAGCGCTGCCGTCTGCTCCGCAGGCTCTGCGCCGTGGCAGTAGTTCACCACCACATTGCAGCCCTGCTTTGCCAGTGCCACGCACACTGCGCGGCCAATGCCCCGGCTGCCGCCGGTAACAATGGCGGCGCGGGTCAGCTTTTCTTCGCTCATTCTGCTTCCTTCCATGCGGTCAGCACCGCATCCAGCTGTTCCGGGGTCTCCACTGCGGTGCAGACCACCCCGGGCAGGGTCTTTTTCACAAAACCGCTCAGGGCGTTGCCGGGGCCGACTTCCAGAATATGGTCCACGCCCAGCTCGCCCAGACGGCGCAGGGTATCTTCCATGTAGACGCTGCTCTGCACCTGCTTTACCAGCAGCTGCGGAATGCTGTCGGTCTCGGCCTTTTCATGCCCCAGACAGTTGAACAGCACCGGCGTCTCCATGGTGCCGAAGGTCTCACCCGCAAAGCGCTGTGCCAGCGCATCCCCTGCGGGAGCCATCAGCTTTGTGTGGAAGGGGCCGCTGACCTTCAGCGGAATGCAGCGGCGAGCACCGGCCTCCTTTGCCAGCGCGGCGGCCTGCTCCACAGCGGCTTTCTCACCGCCGATGACCAGCTGCCCCGGGCAGTTATAGTTGCAGATCTGCACACAGCCCGCCTCTGCCGCCTGCTCGCAGCAGGCAGACAGTTTTTCTCTGTCCAGCCCCAGCACGGCGGTCATGCCGCAGTCAAGGCCCTTTGCAGCCTCGGCCATGGCCTTGCCCCGGAAGGCGGTCAGCTCGATGGCCTGTTTTGCGGTGAACACCCCGGCTGCCTGCAGCGCGGAGTATTCGCCCAGCGAAAGCCCCGCCAGATATGCGGGTTTTACGCCCTTTTCGGCCAGCACGGCGGTCACGCCGCAGGCAAAGGCCACCATGCAGGGCTGGGTGTATTCGGTCTGGTTCAAAACGCCGTCCGGATCCTCAAAGCAGACGCGGTGCAGATCAAAATCCAGCGCTGCGCTGTCAAAGGCCGCCCGGAAGGCGGGAGATGCTTCGTAAAATTCCTTGCCCATGCCGGGGTGCTGTGCACCCTGACCGGCGTAAAGTACGGCAAGCTTCATAAGTTCTGCCTCCATTCGGTCACAAGTTCGTCCATCAGCTCGCGCACGGTGCGCATCCGGTCCAGCCTGCCCATGTTTTCGCCGCAGAAGAAGAGCCCTTCCTCCACGTTGCCCTTCACCGCCTCGATGAGGGCGTGGGTGATGCAGTAGGGCACGGCAGCGGGGTCACAGGTCTTGAGACACCGGGCGCAGCGCTTGGGCGGGAAACGTTTGCCCTCGGCCAGCGCCTGCACCAGTGGGGTGTTCAGCGCACGGCCGGGCATTCCCACCGGGCTGTGGATGATGCGCACATCCTCCGGCTTAGCCGCCAGCAGCACGTCCTTGTAGGTCTGGGAGGCGTCGCACTCGTAGGTAGGGATAAAGCGGGTGGCAAGCTGCACGCCCGCAGCACCAAGCTTTGTAAAATGTGCCATGTCGGCACCGGTGTACACGCCGCCCGCCACAAATACCGGGATAGCGTGGCCGTATTGCTCCTCGTAGGGCTTTACCTCAGCCAGCACCCCGGGCAGAATCTCGTCCAAAGTCTGGCAGCGGTCGGCCAGCAGGTCCTCCTCGGCAAAGCCGAGATGCCCGCCCGCCTTGCAGCCCTCGATGACCACAAAATCGGCGGTGCGGTCAAAGCCCTTTGCCCAGCGGCGCAGGATGAGCTTTGCCGCCCGGGCGCTGGATACGATGGGCGCAATGGCCACTTCTTTTGTGCCCACGATGCCCGGCAGTTCCAGCGGCAGACCCGCACCGGAGACCACGGCATCCACCCCCGCCGCTACGGCGGTGCGGATAGCCTCGGCGTAGTCCCGGGTAGCTACCATCGCGTTGATGGCTACCAGACCCATACCTCCGGCAATGGCCTTGGCTTTTTGGATCTCTGCGGTCAGGGCGCGGTGGTTGGCTGCCGCCGGGTCACGGGCAAAATCCGGCTCACGGTAGCCTGCATCGGCGGTGGAGATGCACCCCATGCCGCCGCAGGCTGCTACTGCACCGGCCAGCCCGCCCAGCGAGACGCCCACGCCCATGCCGCCCTGCAAAATGGGTACTTGCAGGGACTTGCCGCCAAGGGTCAGCATTCGGCGTTCAGCGCGGCGATGCGCTGCCTCCCACCCTGCCACAGGTCGGCAAGGATGTCGGCCACGGGGCGCACCTCGTGCAGCATTCCGGCCACCTGACCGGCCATCAGGCTGCCGGTGTCGGTGTCGCCCTCAAAGACGGCGCGGCGCAGGCTGCCCAGCGTGTATTTTTCCAGTTCCATCTTGTCCGCGCCCGCCTTTTCCTGACGGACATACTCCCGGCTCATGCGGTTTTTCAGCACACGCACCGGTGCACCCACGGTGCGTCCGGTGACGATGGTGTCACTGTCCCTAGCCTTGAGCAGTGCGGCCTTGTAGTTTTCGTGGATGGGGCACTCCTCGCTTGCCAGCAGGCAGGTGCCCACCTGCACACCGCAGGCGCCCAGTGCCAGCGCAGCCGCCAACTGACGGCCATCGGCAATGCCGCCTGCAGCGATGACCGGCACGCTGACTGCGTCCACCACCTGCGGCACCAGTGCCATGGTGGTCATCTCGCCCACATGGCCGCCGCTCTCGGTGCCCTCGGCGATGACGGCATCGATGCCCAGCGGCTCCAAGTGCCGTGCCAGCACGGCAGCCGCCACCACCGGGATCACCTTGATGCCGGCAGCTTTCCACATGGGAACGTACTTTCCCGGGTTGCCTGCGCCGGTGGTGACCACGGCGACTTTTTCCTCCACCACGATCTGGGCAAACTCATCTGCCTGCGGGTGCATGAGCATGATGTTCACGCCAAAGGGCTTGTCGGTCAACTCCCGGCAACGGCGGATATTCTGGCGCAGGGTATCGGCATTCATGCCGCCCGCACCGATGATGCCCAGCGCACCGGCATTGGAGCAGGCAGCGGCGAACTCACCGGTGGCAATGTTTGCCATGCCGCCCTGAATGATGGGGTATTTCGTCCCCAGGATCTCGTTTAAAAGTTTCATGGTTTTTATCCTTTATACTCCACGATCATGCCGCCCCATGTCAGGCCGCCGCCGAAGCCGATGCAGGCAAGGGTCTGGCCGGGGTGCAGCTGGCCGCTTTCAGCCAGCTCGTTCAGCGCCACCGGGATGCTGGCAGCACTGGTGTTGCCGTGGCGGTCCATGTTTTTGTAGAACTTTGCACCGTCGGCGTGCAGCGCCTTGACGCAGTGGTCGATGATGCGGCTGTTGGCCTGATGGCAGACCACCCAGTCCAGCCCGTCCAGCGTAAGGCCGGTCTCGTCCAGCACGGTGTGCAGGCATTTGGGCAGGGCATCCACCGCAAAGCGGAACACTGCCCTGCCGTCCATGCTGATGGGGTCAGAGCCTGCGCGGCTGGGGCCGCCGGCATGGATGGCGGCATCGCCCCGGGCACCCAGCGTGATGGCAAAGGGTACGGAGGTGTCGGTCAGTTCAAACACCGCCGCACCGGCTCCGTCGCCAAACAGCACACAGGTGGAGCGGTCGGCGGGGTCCATCAGGCGGGAGAGCGCCTCTGTGCCGATGACCAGCGCGTACCGCCCGCCCAGCGTAGCCAGCAGACCGCGTGCCACCGCCGTGCCGTACAAAAAGCCGGAGCAGGCGGCGTTCACATCCAGTGCGGGGCGGTTTTCCGGCAATGCCAGCGCCGCCTGTACCTGACAGGCCACGCTTGGGGTGGCGTCCGGTGCGGAAAGGGTGGCGCAGACGCAGCAGGCAATGTCTGCCGGGGCAAGGCCGCTGCGCTGCAGCGCCTGCTTTGCGGCAGCAATGGCCAGTGTAGCGGCATTTTCGCCCTCGGTGCAGTAGTGCCGGGTGCGGATGCCGGTGCGGGTGGTGATCCACTCGTCGCTGGTATCCACGGTGCGGCTCAGCTCTTCGTTGGTGACCGTGCGGCCGGGCAAAGCCCCGCCGGTGGCGATCAGACGCAAACCCTTCATGCTTTCCTCATTTCTCCGATCTGACGGAATTTCTGGTAGCGCTGCTCGGCCAGCTGACGGCCGTTCATGCGGGCAAGGCTGCGCAGCTGACGCTGCAATGCCTCGTCCAGATTGCCGAACAGTACCCCGTGGGCGCGCTGTGCGCCGCCCACCGGCTCCGGGATGATTTCCTCCACGATGCCGTCCTTGTACAGATCCTGCGCGGTCAGCTTCATGATCTCGCAGGCTTCGCCGCTGCGGGAGGAATCCTTCCACAGGATGCTGGCAAAGCCCTCGGGGCTCAGCACCGAGTAGACGGCGTTTTCCAGCATGAGGATGCGGTTTGCCACACCCAGCGCCAGCGCGCCGCCAGAGGAGCCCTCGCCGGTGACCACTGCGATCACCGGCACGGTCAGGCCGCTCATCTCCATCAGGTTGCGGGCAATGGCTTCGCCCTGTCCGCGCTCCTCGGCGTCCTTGCCGGGGTATGCGCCCGGGGTGTCGATGAAGGTAATGATGGGACGGTCAAATTTTTCCGCCTGCTTCATCAGGCGCAGGGCCTTGCGGTAGCCCTCCGGCCCGGGCATACCGAAGTTGCAGCGCAGGTTTTCTTCCAGCGTGCTGCCCTTGCGGTGGCCGATGACTGTGACCGGCTGGCCATGGAACAGTGCCACACCGCCCAGAATGGCGGCATCTTCCTTGCACTGGCGGTCGCCGCACTGCTCAAAGAAGTCGGTGAACAGTGCATCCACGATCTCGTCGATGTGGGGGCGCTCCGGGTGGCGTGCCAGAAAGACCCTGTCCTCTGCGGTCAGCGCCCCGCAGCCGGACAGCAAAGCGTCCTCCTGTGCGGAAAGCTCTGCCAGCTCGGCAGCGTGGTTGGTGATATCGGTCATGTTCTCGTCTGCCGGGTCGCCGCGCAGGGCGGCGATCTTTTCATCCAGCGGGGCGAGCTGTTGTAAAATGTCCTTGATCATAAGGCGCTCCCTCCCTCAGGCGTGCAGCCGCAGCAGCTGCGCCAGTGTTTCGCGCATTTCGGTACGGGGCACTACCTTGTCCACAAAGCCGTGCTCGTACTGGAACTCGCTGCGCTGGAAGCCTGCGGGCAGCTTTTCACCGATGGTCTGTTCAATGACCCGGGGGCCCGCAAAGCCGATCAGCGCCCCGGGCTCTGCCAGCATAATATCGCCAAGGCTGGCAAAGCTTGCGGTCACGCCGCCGGTGGTGGGGTGGGTCAGCACGCTGATGTACAGCCCGCCCCGGGCAGAGAACCGCTCGATGGCGGCAGAAGTCTTGGCCATCTGCATCAGGCTGAAAATGCCCTCCTGCATCCGGGCGCCGCCGCTGGCCGAAAAGATAATCAGCGGCAGGTGCTTTGCGGCGGCGTGCTCCACGGCGCGGGTGATCTTTTCGCCCACGGTGGTGCTCATGCTGCCCATAAAGAACCGGCTGTCCAGCACCGCAGCCACCACCGGGGTGCCTTCGATGCGCCCCGTGGCGGTGATGACGGCTTCCTTCAGGCCGGTCTTGCCGGTCTGCGCTTCCAGCTTTTCCGGGTAGCCGGGAAACTGCAGCACATCCTGCGGGGCAAGGTCGGCGTCCAGTTCCCGGAAGCTGCCCTTGTCAAGGACGAGGCTCAGGCGGTAGTACCCGCCGATGGGCAGGTGCACCCCGCAGTTGGGGCAGACGTACTGCGCCTTGTTCCAGATCTGGCGGGTGGCACGGCGTCCGCACTTTTTGCATTCCACGAACTGCGGGTCGTTCCACACGGCACCCGCATCCCGCCGGGCTTTCAGCTGGAAGGTGCGCTCCCGCATGCTGCCCGGCAGCAGGTCTTTGATACTGTTCATCGCGTTTCGCCTCGGTCAGCCTCAGACATGGGCATTGATGTAGTTGAAGATATCGCCCACGGTCTTGAGGCTTGCCAGCTCCTCATCGGGGATGGACACGCCGCAGGCCTCTTCCAGTGCCATGTTCAGCTCCACAGCGTCCAGGCTATCAGCCTCCAGATCCTCGGTCAGGCTGGCCTCCATGGTCACCTTGTCCTCATCGCAGCTCAGGGTATCGACAACGATCTTCTTCATTTCCTCGAAAGTCATGGTAGTATTCTCCTTTATGTTTACTGTTTGTGTTTAATTATTTACCTAAAATTTATGAGGTATCGAACACGACCATTATAACCAAACCGTCGGATAAGTCAATGGTTTTAGTTAAATATTTTTATCTTTTACATTTCTGTCACAGTTTGCTTCCTTTTTATATAGCCCCCTGCACAGGGCGCAAAAAAGCCGCTGCACAGTACTTTGTGCAGCGGCTTTTCCCGCAATAATAATACTTTCTTATTCCAGCCCGATCTGCTGGGCGTATTCTTCCAGCAGTTCCCGCTCAAGGAAGGGGGTCTTGACGCCCTCGCGGTCGCGGTAGGTCTCGTGACCCTTGCCGATGACGGCGATCAGATCGCCCTCCTGTGCGTGATCCACTGCGTAGTGCAAAGCGTCCAGACGGTCGGGGATCTCCACGAACTTTGCGTCCGGGTTGCCCTTGTTCATGCCCTCACGGATATCGGCGATGATATCCTCCACCTTCTCAAAGCGATTGTTGTCCTCGGTGAGGATGGAGAAATCGGCCATCTTGGCGCAGATCTCGCCCATGCCGTAGCGGCGCAGCTTGGAGCGGTTGCCGCCGCAGCCAAACACCACCACCAGACGGTGGGGCTTGTAGGCGCGCAGGGTGGTGAGCAGGCTCTCGGTGGATACCTCGTTGTGGGCGTAGTCCAGCAGGATGGTGAACTTTTTGCTGATGGGCACCAGCTCCACACGTCCCTTTACCACGCACTTGCCCAGACCATCGTGGATGGCGGCATCCGGCAGACCCAGCACCTTGCCCACGGCCAGCGCCGCCAGTGCGTTGTACACGCTGAACTCGCCGGGCATATTCACCTTGACGTCCATCTCGTCCTTGCCGGTAACGTGGAAGGCGACGCCCAGAAAATCGTGGGTGCGCAGCAGCTCGTAGCCGGTCTCGCGGTAGTCGGCCTTTTCATCGCGGCCATAGGTCACCAATTTGCAGGTGTGGCCCTCCAGCAGGGCGGCGGTGTTCTCGTCGTCAATGTTCACCACGCCCACATCGCAGCGCTTGAACAGCTGTCCCTTCCAGCTGCGGTACTCCTCAAAGGTCTTGTGCTCGCCGGGGCCGATGTGATCCGGCGAAAGGTTGGTGAACACACCCACATCGTAGTGCACGCCCGCCACGCGGTCCATCATCAGGCCCTGACTGGACACTTCCATCAGCGCGGTGTCGCAGCCGGCATCCAGAAACTCACGGAAGGTCTTTTGCAGCTCGTAGCTTTCCGGGGTGGTGTTGGCGGTGTCCTTGTGGCGTCCCATATAGTAGATGCCGTTGGTGCCGATCATGCCCACCTTGCGGCCTGCGGCTTCCAGCACGCTTTTGATCATGTGGGTGGTGGTGGTCTTGCCCTTGGTGCCGGTGACGCCGATCATGGTCATCTGCCGGGCAGGGTTGCCGAAGAGGTTGGCACTCATCAGCGCCATGGCATAGCGGCTGCTCTCCACCTTGACCACGGTCACACCGGGCATGGCAGAAAGGTCAATGTCGTGCTGGATGACCAGCGCGCTGACCCCCTTGGCAGCGCAGTCAGCGGCAAACGTGTGGCTGTCCCGCTGGGTGCCCACGATGCACACGAACAAAAGCCCCGGGGCAGCCTTGCGGCTGTCGTAGATGATATCTGCGATCTCAGTATCCAGACTGCCCTGCACAAGGGTAAAGGGCACGCCTTCCATCAGTTGTTCCAGCTTCATACAGTCTCCTCCAAAAAGCTTCTTTACATGGGGTTTTCTTCTACGTTGGCCGTCATGCGGTCAGGGTGGGTCAGGGGCAGCTGCTCGGTGTCCGTTTCAGCCGCCGGTTCGGTGGTATCCGTGGGCGTAGCGCCCTCGGTGCTTTCCGTGCTGTCGGCGGTATCCTCGGCCGGGGCGGGTTCCTCAGCCTTGGGCGGCACCACATAGCCGGAGGGCAGGGTGGGCTCGCCCTGTGCAAAATAGATCTTGCGGGTGCTGCTGGCGCTGGTATGACTGAAGTCCAGCCGCCCGGTGTCGGTGGGGCCGCAGCCCTTGCCGTCGGCGTTGGTCAGCACATAGCGGGCACGGTCCAGCTTATAATCCAGATCGTTCAGCGTACCCAACAGCACGCTGATGCGATCCTGATACAAAAAGGCGAGCTGCTCGGTGTCTGCCACTTCCAGCCGCGTCACATCCTGCGACAGGCCGTATTCCTCCAGCTTGCTGCGCAGTGTGCGCAGCGCTTCCATGCGGGCGGTCTCGGTGCTCACCGCACTTTCGCTTTCGGCGGCTTCGGAGCCGGATGCACTCCCGGATGCGCTTGCTGCGTCTGCATCGTCCACGAACCAGAATCCCTGTCCCGGGGTGGTATCCTGCAGCTTGCCGCCGTACAGGGTGCAAAGCCCCTCGGGCTGAGTGCTTTCCTCAGACAGGATCTTCCATTTGTCCGAGATCACAAGCCACTTACTGCCGTTTTGCACCGCGTAGGCGGGCACGGCCTCGGTCACCTGCACCACCACGGTGTTGGGGTAGTCCCGGATCACCTTGATGGAGCCCAGCAGCGGGAAGTTCTGCTCCAGCACAGCGGCCTTTTCGCCGGGTTCAAAGCTGAAGATATTCTCCTCCAGCTGCACACCCATCCGCTGCAAAATGCTGTCTGCGGAATAGCCCGCGATCTCGGTCACCTGCTTGCCGTCCGGGGTCTGCACCTGAATGGAGTTGATGCGGAACAGCATGGTCATGGTCAGGTAGATACCCGCACCAATGACGCACAGCAGCATGGCAAAGGCGGTCAGGCGGCGCAGCATCCGGCGGCGGCGCAGGGTAGCACGGGTCACCTTGCGCTTTTTGCGCTGTTCCCGCCGGGCAGGGTTTTGCTGCGGGGCGCTCTGCGCCGGGCGCAGGCGCTGGCCGCTGCCTGCCGGATGCTGCCGGTTCGGGTGATTCTGCGCGTTCTGGTTTTTCCGGCTGCTCTGCCCGCTGCGGGCATTGTTTGCCGGGCGGCGCTGTTTGCCGCCAGACTTCGTGTTTTTCGGGCGGTTGCCGGAGGGGTACTGGGTGGTATTGCTCCCCTGCGCCGGGCGGCGGGTCTGGGACTGGGTGGGGAACTGGATGCTGTTATCTGCCCGGGAGGAGCGCACGCTGCCGTTGGCGCTGCGGGAGGGCGGGCGGCTGAGCGGCTCGCCGTTGTAGCCGTAGCGGCTGCTGCCGGTGCTCCGGGGCGTATGATCCTGCGAAGGCGCAGAGGTGCGCGCCACATCCCGGTTCAGATCATAGGGTCTCGTGTTCCGGGGTCTGCCGTTGCGGTCACGGTTCTGCTGCATCATTCGCACCTTCTTTCCTGTTTATTCCACGTCTGCATCACGGGGTCTTGACCAGCTTGAGCAGGGCCGCAGTAATGCGGTCCAGACTGTCGTCCACCGACAGGCTGCGGGCGTTTTTGCCCATCTCGGCCAGCTTGCCGGGCTGTGCCAGCATGACAGAAACCGTCTGCACCAGCTTTTCGCCGGTCAGGTCTTTTTCTTCAATGACCACAGCCGCCCCGGCCTTTTGCAGCTCCATGGCGTTGTAGTACTGGTGGTTCTCGGCCACGTTGGGGCTGGGGATCAGCACAGCAGCGCGTCCCACAGCTTCCAGCTCGGCCAGCGTCAGCGCACCGGCGCGGCTGATGACGAGGTCCGCCGCTGCCAGCAGCTCCGGCATATTGTTGATGTATTCCTTTACCACAAGGCTGTCACCGGGGGCAAAGCCCTTTTGCTTTTGCAGCTGCTCAAACAGCTGCACGCCGTACTGTCCGGTGGCGTGCAGGTGCAGCACCGGCTTGTGCTCGTGCTGCTCCCATGCGCACAGGTCTGCCACCACCTCGTTGACTCGGCGTGCGCCCAAGCTGCCGCCGAAGGACAGGATGACGGTGCGGTCGCCCGCACCCAGTTGTGCGCGGATGGCTTCGCGGTTGGCGGCCTGTACAAACACCTCCGGCCGCACGGGGTTGCCCACCACAAGGGTCTTGTCCGGTGCGCCCAGCTTTTCCACAGCGGCGGGCACGGCAACAAACACGATATCCACATCCGGGGCCAGCAGCTTGTTGGTCACGCCGGGGAAAGCATTCTGCTCGTGCAGGGCGGTGTGGATGCCCATTTTGGCGGCACAGCGCACCACCGGGCCGGACACATAGCCGCCGCAGCCGATGACGAGATCCGGCTTTACTTCCTTCATCATGGCCTTGGCCTTGGGGCCGGAAAGCGCCAGATTCCACAGGGTGATGATATTGCGCTTGATGTTGTGCAGGCTGAGCTTACGCTGGAAGCCGGTGATCTCAATGTGGTGGAAGGGGTAGCCCGCCTGTGTGACCAAACGGTACTCCATGCCCTCCTTACGGCCTGCAAAGTGGATCTCGGCGGTTGGGTCGGCCTTTTTCAGAGCACCGGCAATGGCCAATGCGGGGTTGATATGTCCGGCGGTGCCGCCGGCTGCGATGAGAACACGCATGGTGATTCCTCCTTATAAACGCCCGGCCTGCGGTCGGGCTTACCGTTCGTTTTACTGTTCTGTGCGGGCTGCGCGGGCAGAAGCCAGATCAATGGTCTTGCGGGCAAGCTCTGCTTCCCGCTCGGCGCGGGCGGCTTCCCGCTGGGCACGCATCTGCTCCCGCTGCTGCGCTGCCCGCTCGCCGTTGCGGCCGATGTTCACCATTACGCCCATCTCTGCCAGCAGCAAAATCAGGCTGGTGCCGCCGGAGGAGAAGAAGGGCAGGCTGATGCCGGTGTTGGGCAGGGTGTTGGTGACCACGGCGATGTTGCAGAACACCTGCCACGCGATCTGCGCCATAATGCCGATGCCCACCATGGTGCAGTACAAATTCTCGGCCTTATAGGCGATGAGCAGCCCCTGCACGATGAACAGCACGAACAGCACGATAATGAGCACCGCGCCGATGAAACCCAGCTCCTCGCACACCACACTGAAAATGAAGTCGTTGGTGCTTTCCGGCAGCCAGAGCTGCTTTTCCACGCTGTTGCCCAGCCCCAGCCCCTTCAGCCCGCCGGAGCCGATGGCGTAAAGGCTCTGCACGGTCTGGTCGGTCATCTGGCTCAGATCCTGCGTCCAGCCGTCCAGACGCTTTTGCAGGTAAGGGATGGAGTCCACATGGGAGAGCAGGGTCTCCAGCAGGGCGCCCGCCGTAATGGCACCCGCCCATGTCAGCACACCGCCGCTGCCGGACAGCAGCAGGATGGTGCCCACCACCGCCACCGTCAGCACGATACCGGACATGTGCGGCTCCAATGCCAGCAGGATGACCACCGGTATAAGGGGCAGCACCGGCACCACCAGCTGCTTCCACACCCGCACCCGCAGCCACTCCCGGGGGGTAAGCAGGATGCGGCGCTCCGGGTCCAGCCGCTCCACCTGCGGCGCTTTGGCTGCAAGGTGGGAGCTGAACAGGATCATTTCAAACTTTGCCACCTCGGAGGATTGCAGCGTAAGCCCGCCGAAGCGGATCCAGCGGCGGCAGCCGTTCAGGGGTGCCATGGTCAGGGTGACGGCCAGCATGGCCAGCACGATGATGTACCCCGGCACCACCATCTTGCGCAGAAAACGGTGGTCCATATAGCTCATCAGGAACATACAGCCCAGTCCGATCATCATGCACAGTGCCTGCTGCTTGATGTAGTGGAAGCTGTCGCCCATACGCAGGTAGCCCGTGGTGTAGCTGGCGCTGAACAGCATCACCAGCCCAAAGATCATAATAACGGCCAGCGTAGCCAGCCAGTCGATCAGCAGCCGGGACCACGGGCCCGGGTCTCGCTGGAACACCGACACCGGCGCTCTGTGTTTTTTGCGGATAGTCGCCATCTGCGCTCCCTTCCCTCTCTGTGCCCGTTCAGCACCAGCGCAGCAGCGCCAGCGCCAGCACATAGCCGACAGCGCTCAGCGCAAAGCTGCACAGGAACACTGTCTCCGGGCTCATTTTATGCTTTTTTACCCAGCAGCGCAAAGGCTTGCCGGTGCGCTTTGCACACAGCAGCTGCGCCGCCAAAAGACCGCCCGCCGCCCAGAAGGGCAGCGCCAGCGGCACGGTCAGGCTGGTCATATCCAGACTGAGCGGGATGCAGCCGATGGCACCTGCTGCCAGCAGACTGCCGCAGCAGCCCACCCCCAGCCTTGCCGGGGGGAACGCCCACAGCAGCAGTGCCACCAGTGCCCCGGCCAGCGCGGCGGGCAGCACCGCCAGCCCGGGAACCCCCAGACCGGCCTCTGCCATCATCAGCGCCAGCATGGCCACAAAGGCCGCACCGCACACCGTACCCTCGTCCCGCTCGGCGATACGGGCACACTCGGCCAGTGCCACCATGAGCACCGACCACAAAAAGGGCACGGCGCTGCCCAGCAGCACATACCCCGCACCGGGCACGCCAAGCCCCCGGGGCAGACAGCCCGCTGCCCGCAGCAGCAAAAGGACAAAGGCCGCGGCCAGTGCTTCCAGCAAAAGCCGCACGTCCCGCCGCAGCCCCAGCGCCGCCGGGCTGCGCATCCGGGCAAGATCTTCTGCAAGACCCACTGCCCCAAAGGCAAGGCTTCCGGCCAGTGCCGTGAGCAGCCGTGTCATCAGCCGGCCCTCGCTGCCCAGCAGCTCCGGCTGACCCACGCAGGCGGCAAGCCAGCCCACGCCCACCGCAGCCACCGTGCCCGCCGCCGCACACAGCCCGCCCCACAGCGGGGCGCGCAGGGGTGCAGGCCGGGGCTGCTCAGACTGTACCGGCTGCTGTTGTTGTTCGCGGCGTTCCAGCACCCGCCGCAGCGGCACAAACAGGCTGCACAGGGCTGCCGTAAGGGCAAAACCCAGCACCACCGCCGCTGCCAAGGCGAAACGCTCCATAAATCAGACACTCCATTTCGCCAAACAGTTATACTTCTGCTTCTTTATGCTCTTCATAGAAGATATCCAGCACTTTTTCCAGTGCCATGCCGTGGCTGGCCTTTACCAGAACGGCATCGCCGGGCTGCACCCGGTCCAGCAGAGCATCGGCGGCCTCGCGGTAATTTTCCGCGTGCAGGGTCTTTACCCCCTTGGCAGCAGCCACCACGGCGGTGCGCTTGGCCTGCTCGCCGTAGGTGATCAGGCAGTACAGCCCGCTCTCGGCGGCAAGGCGTCCCAGCTCCTCGTGTGCTTCGCGGCTCATCTCGCCCAGCTCCAGCATATCGCCCAGCAGGGCAAAGCGGCGCTTGCAGGGGAAGTCCTTGAACATGGCCAGCGCAGCCTTCATGCTGTCCGGGTTTGCGTTGTAGCAGTCCTCGATGACGGTCACGCCCTCGCTGTCCACCACCTTCTGGCGGCGTCCGGTCTGCTCAAAGTTGGAAAGACCCCGGATGACCCTCTTGGCGTCGCAGCCCAGACGGGTGGCGGCGCAGTAGGCAGCCAAGGCGTTTGCCACATTGTGGCGTCCCATGGCGGGGATGTTCACCACAAAGGTGCCGTGCTCCTGATCTTCCAGCACAAAACTCATGCCGTCGGTCTCCTGCCGGATGGACAGGGCGCAGACGTCTGCGTTTTCGTCGCTCAGGCTGAACCACACCGGGCGCACATGGGCGGGGAACGCTGCCTTGCGCAGGAAGGGGTCGTCGTAGTTCAGCACCAGCGGTGCGCCCTCCGGCAGACCGTTGCAGATCTCCAGCTTTGCCTTGCAGATGTTCTCCTGACTGCCCAGATTGCCGATATGGGACACACCGATGCAGGTAATGATCCCCACATCCGGCCGTGCTGCCCGCGCCAGACGGTCGATCTCGCCGGCGTGGCTCATGCCCATCTCGATGACTGCATACTCGGTGCTGCTTTCCAGCCGCATCAGAGTGCGGGGCATTCCCAGCTCGTTGTTCTGGTTGCCCTCGGTCTTGATGGTCTCGCCAAAGCTGCTCAGGGCGGCGTAGGTCATCTGCTTGGTGGTGGTCTTGCCCACGCTGCCGGTCACGCCCACCATCTTGGGGTGGTACTGGCTGCGGTAGTTTGCGCCCATCACCATCATGGCGTGGTAGCTGTCCGGGCAAAGGATGGCCTTTTCCTCCGGCACGCCGGGCACGGGATGGTTGACCACCACATACTCCGCGCCCTGCTCCAGCGCACGGGCGGCAAAATCATGGCCGTCGAACCGCTCGCCGGGGAAGGCCACAAAAATGCAGCCGGGCTTTACCTCGCGGCTGTCGGTGGTGACCAGCTCCACCTCCGGGTCGCTGGTCAGTTTTCCGGCAGGCACCAGCCCTGCCAGAAGCTTGCTTGCATGGATCTTTTCCATTGTTCTATCCCCTCTCGTTCTATCTATTATAGGGAACCGCCGCACCGTATTTTGTACAGCGGCCTTTTCGGCGTTTGACGATTAGAAATGGCCTCCGCGCTGCTCTGGCCATTCTCAGCGGAAATCATCTTATAAATTGGGCGATTCCGGGCAGACTGCGGTCTGCCCGGAATCGCATTTTCACGAATGGAGCCGCAGCGGAAAACGCGCTATAAAATCGTTTTTACCCACAGGTCAGGGTGATGATGGTGCCGCGCTGCACGCTGGAGCCGGGCTCATCGCTTTGCGCCTGCACCGTGCCGCTGCCCTCCACCACGCAGTTCAGTCCGGCGGCGCTCAGCATCTGGCGGGCAAAGTCCGGGCTCTTGCCGGTCACATCCGGCACCTCGGTGTGGCTGCCCTCGTAGGTATCGGTATACAGGTAGATGGTGGTGCCGTAGGGCACCTTTGCACCCGCGTGGGGGTACTGGTAGGTGACCGGGGCAGCAGACTGGCTGCTCTGACTCTCCTGCAGCTGATGCTTCAGGCCCTGAATGTTCAGGCTCACCTGTGCGTTGCTCCACTCGGTGCCCACAAGGTTCGGCACCGTGACGATGGTGCCGCTGCGGTCCTCGCCGTCGGTGGCGATACCCAGATAGGGAGCCACCTCGCTGATGATATTGCCCGCCACAGGGGCTGCAAGGATGGAGGAATAGTCCGTCCGGGCGTTGTTGGGGTCGTCCAGCATGACGTAGACCAGAATTTCCGGGTCGTTGGCGGGCAGCACTGCCACAAAGGAGGCCACCTTTTTATAGTCGCCGTCGGCGCGGCGGTGCATATTCAGCTGCTCGGAAGTACCGGACTTGCCGCCGATGCGGTAGCCGGACACATAGGCGTTTTTGCCGCCGCCGGTGCCGTTGCCCACCTCGTACTCCATCATCTGCCGGATAACCTCGCTGGCGCTCTGGCTGATGACCTGACGGCGCACGTTTGCGCCGATCTCCTGAATGACGTTGCCGTTGGCATCGGTGATCTTATCCACCACATGGGGGGTGACCAGATACCCGCCGTTGACGGTGGCGGCAATGGCGGTGCACATCTGCAGCGGGGTGATGGCCATGGCCTGACCGAAGGAGGAGGACGCCAGCTGCACCTCGCCCAGCTGGTCGGCGCGGTAGTACTGCATAAAGTTGGTCTCGCTGGGCAGATCCACCCCGGTACGGGCGGTAAAGCCGAAGGCATCGAAGTAGTTATAGAACTGCTGCGAGCCGACGCGCTGCCCCAGCTGGATGTAGTAAATGTTGCAGCTCTTGCGCAGTGCCTCGGCCATATTGAGCAGGCCGTGTGCCTTGCGCCCGGCGCAGTGGTAGGTCTCCTTGGCTACGCCGTAAGCGCCGGAGCAGGTAAAGGTGGTGTTCATGGTGGCCACGCCGGAGTCGATGCCCATGGCGGAGGTGATGACCTTGAACACAGAGCCGGGGTAGTACAGCTCGGTAATGGTCTTGTTCTTCCACAGGATATCCCGGTAGTAGCCGGAATAGTCCGCTTCCTCGTCCAAGATTTTATTGCCCTGTTCATCGGTGATGTAGTTGCCGTCGGCATCCTTTTTATAGATGCCGTAAAGCTCCGGCTCTGCGTGCACCAACTCGTTGAGGTAAGCCTCGTTGGCGGTGTAGTTCAGCGGGTCGTTGGGGTCAAAGTCCGGCTTGGAAGCCATGGCAAGGATGGCACCGGTCTTGACGTTCATCACAATGGCGCAGCCGCGGTTTTCCACCGTGTTGGCTGCAATGGCTTCGTTCAG
>ENA-UEYL01001105-UEYL01001105.1-human-gut-metagenome-genome-assembly--contig:-NODE-1105-length-24426-cov-4.913302_pt1 | contig 24426 bp, 12 predicted proteins | sample MGYA00242941_ERZ507946 | MGnify/ENA primary metagenome ERZ507946 (study PRJEB26167, sample SAMN06115482) | human gut metagenome | host: Homo sapiens | place: China:Guizhou | collected 2015-03-11...
GTACCGCAACCCGACATTATCGAGCATTTTGGCAACGCAGATGCCGTGCCGCAGCCGTCGGAGCGGTGCTTAAGCCGCAAGGCGGGAATTGTGCGGTGTTGCCCAAGGTCTATCTGAAATCAAAAAACGCCGGATATTTCCATTTTTCAGCTGCACCCCAACAAAAAAGCAGCGGCCAGCAATCTGCCAGCCGCTGCTTACCTTATTATAATAGCGCTCCCGGATGTTCCGCTCCGCTTCATCTCAATTACTCTTCGCTGTCATCCGGGATATCTTCCTCAAAAGCATCCATCCAGCTTTCGTTGTGCCACTTATCTTTTTCACCTTTTTCCTTGGCGGCAACCTTCTGCCGTTGTGCCTGGTCGTTCATTATGGTGCCGATCGGGTTCAGCGCGCGTTCTTCAATAATGTGGTAGAACAGCCCCATCGGGTTATTCACGTTGGGGTCTTTGGCGGCCTTTGCCCAAAACACATCAAAGTCCAGTTCATGCGCCATAGCTTCCATCAATGGGGTCAGGCTGCCATACTTTTCAATCACTTCATTCATGCAGGCCAGGTAATGCAGCCGCATTTCGTCTTTCAGCCCATTGCGCAGGCTGGAAGGCGATGGCACGCACCGCGCTGCCAGGTGGCGGTAAATTTCGTGGTAAGCGCCGCGCTGGCCGCTCGTCAACGTCTTTTCCAGGTATCCATCATCTACAAACTTTGCAAACTCTTTTCGCATATCCTGCCGTTTTACAATCGTTTCGGGAATCAGCTCTACCTTGGGCGGCTCAGGCTCCGGCATCGTTTGCTGCACCGGCTCGTCCATCACATGGTACTCCGCTTCCAGCAGCTCCTCTTTGGGTTCTGCTGCCGGCTTTGCCTTGCGGAAAATATAAATGCGATAGTTATCCATATCCTCGCGCAGCACCTTGTTCAGGTACCGCGCCGGGCTGCGCATCGTCTGCGACCGGGGAATGATCTCCTGTGCATAACGGGGTGCCACACCGGCCAGCCAACTGGTCAGCCCGCCGCAATCCAGGATGATGGCATTCATCTTTCCAAACACCGTTTTGTTGCCGCCGTCCTGCTCGCCATCGCCTGCCTGGATGGTGCAGCAGGCATCTGCCAACACATCAATGATCACTTCCACCGCGTGCAGCTCTTCGGGCGTAATCTCCGCGCGCAGCTGATCCATGCGCGCTTTCACAACAATTTCCTCCCGCAGCTCGGTGCGGTGGCGTCCAAAGGAATAGGGAATCGTTGTTTCCGGTGCCGAAACATAATCAAAGGTGATCACGCTGGGGTCATCCAGCAGCGAATCCTCAATCGCCACGGTGGGGCGGCCCTTCTTTTTGCTCTTTTTGCGCACTGTGCTGTTGATGCTGTCCAGGTTGGCCTGTGCAGCGGCATCATCCACCGGGTCAATCGTTACCACCAGCGAAAGAACCTTCTGCCCCTTTTTTTCGTACACATTGTAATTAAAAATAATATCCGTCTTTTCGTTAATTTCCGCCTTTGCCTTTTCCAGTGCCAGGCGGCGGAAATCCGACCATCGGTTGGCCGTATACGAAAGCTGTTCATACAGCATGCTCAGGTTCCATACCAGCGGTTCCCCGGCCGCTTTCTTTTTCAGGTACAGGCTCTGGTAGCTCTTGCACAGCTCGTAAATGCGGATGGAATAGGTGGACCTCATCAGCATGGTGTAGGTCACATCCATGGTGGTATACAGGGTTTTCAGCTGCACCAGGTGCGGTTTCAGCACCGGATCCAGCGTGATGGTCATGCGCGCGCGGCCCTCATCAATGCGCACTTTATCGATCCAGCGGAATGTTTCCACCGTGGAAGTTCCGTTATTCTTGATCCACTGGATGGGCGCGTTGGCCAGCTCCTCAATATTTTTGCGCACCTGCTTGTACAGCGCCCCGCTGTGCGGGTCCATGCCGGTCATCTTGATAAAATCATAAATGCTCAGCTCATAAGAGGGCAGGTCCGTATCCTCCGGCTTAATCATCGAAAAAATATGCAGCATCAGGCGCTGCTGGCTCAGCGTCAGGTTGTTGCGCGTCATCTGTACAAGGTCATTGGATTTGCGAACGATGGTCTGGTCCCCGCGTTCTTCAAACGTAACGACAAACGGATCATCTTTTTTCTGTTTACTTGCCGCCATAAGCAGGGGCCTCCTATATCGGTTGCTGTATCCCGGGTGGTCACGCACATCATGCTAAACATTATAGCACATCCTGTTGTCCGGCGCAAGAATTGCAAATTTACACAGGGTTTCATCGCCATTACCCTGTGCAAAATGCAACACCCGCGTTGTGGTTTGCCATACATCCTGTGGGGGCTGCAGCCCGGGTGCAGGTTACACAGGGTTTCTTGTGCTTTTCTGTCCTGTTGTTTCAGAGTTCTGTAACCTGATGGAATGGCAACACCAATTTTTTCCCGTTCTCCCCCATCTCCCGGCTTACCTCTGGTTGTTATTATGGCTTAGATGTTTAGTTCTATATTAGTAATAGGTAGAGCCTGTGTAATTTAACAACGCAAACCTGTGTGTTCAACCAACTGCAGCCTGTGCATTCCACCACCATTTTCCTGTGCGGAAAGCAACCTGCGTAAAGTTGCAAATAAGCCAAAAACAGCCAAACCTGTGTAAATTGCAACACGGGGAACGGGCCTATCCTGTGTGGTTTTCCAACAGGTACGCGGGTCACGGCGGGGCAGGGGAGCGGGAATACCCTGTGTAAATTGCAACTGTTCCGGGGGTAACCTGTGCGTTTTTCCAACGGTAAGCGGCATAGAGAAACAAGGCAATCCTGTGCGTTTTTCCAACACGTTTCGGGAATGTTCGGCATAGAATGCGGGCAATACCCTGTGCAAAATTGCAACAGCTCACAGCTGCTTCAAATAGATCAGTTGCAAATTTACACAGGGTAGCACCCCTATATTATAAGGTAAGTGCCGCACAGAATGGCGCGTGAGGGGTTGCAGTTTACACAGGATAGATTGAAAGCTGGGAGCTGGGATCTGTCTGAAACGTCAAAAAGCTCGTCTGTTTCAGGGCAATACCGCATAATTCTAAGTGCCGCAGCCGCCGGAGCGGTGCTTAAGCCGCAAGGCGGGAATTGTGCGGTGTTGCCTCAGTAAACGCAGCCGGATTTTGTGCTTGCGAAAGATCCGCTATTTTCGTTGCTTTCAGATGCACCTCAGGAGCTGGCGCAAATAGAAATCGGCAAGGGGGAACCGGGAATCAGGGGCGGGGCAGGGGGGACAAAAAAGCGAATGGCATATCTGTAGCAAACCCGCACCCCGTTGTAAAGGGAGAACGGCGTCCCGTTGGCGGGCATGCAATCCACCAAACACACACCCGCCGCCGCAAACACCGCAAACCGTTTGCAGGGGCGCGGTGTACCCATCGCGCCGCAAAAAAACGGGAACCGTGCGCCGCAAACCTGCCATCCCTCCCACAAGGCGCCCACCCAGCCGCCAGGCCCCGCCGCAAACAGGCGCATGCGAAACAAATAATTGCGCAAAAACAGGGAAACGCAACAAAAAAGGCGAATTTTGCTGCAAAGTTGCGCTCTGCGTGCGCAGGGGATCATAAAACGCGCGGTCAAAGTATATAAAATGACCGCTGCCAAAAAGAAAATTAGAAATAAATTATACAAAGGCTTTGAACATATTGTATAATCGGAGGAAAGCGCAATCAGTAAAAATGCTGAAAAACAGGAATTTGCGTGGATTGTATTGCCTTTCTGGTGTAAAGGTGCTATATTTTAACAATAAAAAGTAAATGCGCAATGAGAAAACTCGATGCGGTTTTTTTTGAAAACAACATGGCAACGGTTGCGCAAGTAAAAGAAGCTGGCTTCTTTTACTGTTCCACAGGGGATCTCCTGTGGAACAATGTGCTTCCATCAAGCCAGCGCGAAAGGCGGGTGAGCAGATTGAATAGAACAGGAAACAACACAACAGGTTGGGCGCGCCGGCTGACAGCGCTGCTTATCACCGCTTGCCTGGTTATGGCAATGGCCCTGCCTGTATACGCCGAGGTGGATCTTCTGCCCGACGCACCTGACGAAGTAGAGCTGCTGGAGGATGAGCCGGGAACGGCCTCCGGGGAGGATACCGCTCTGCCGGAGCAGAACGCCGCCACCGCGGTGCCGGATGCCGCCACCCCGGAACCGGAACAAAGCGCCGGGCCGGAGCAGCCCGCCCCGACCGAAACGCCGGAGCCCACGGCAGAACCCACCCCGACCCCGGAACCGGCAGCCACCGCAACGGCCACCCCTGTGCCGACCGTGACCCCCACCGTGACTCCCACCGCCACCCCGGAACCGACCGAACAGCCGGAGATGGACGCCGAGGAAGCGGAAGATATGGATAGGGCGCTGAAGGTTAGCACACAATCTAATCAGTTTACCGTTTACTTTGCAGTCCCGAGCAGTTGGGAAGTAACAAGAAATTCTAAAATTACCTTTAATGCACAGCGCGGAAATGGCGGCGGTGAACATGACGGAGAGATTGGCGAACAGCCAATGTCCCTTGTTCCCGACAAAATCACTTCCAAAGGCCAACGCATTTATAAAATTATTTTGACAAATGGCGACAACGCGATATGCCCCTGGGGCGGATATGTCTGGATGCAGTTTACTTTAGATGAAAACCATAAAGTAAGAGTAACAGCTCCACCTGAAGAGAACAATACGACAAATCATTTTGTAAAAGTTGACGGATTTAATGACAAATATTATGATGGCGATGCAAACAGCGAAAATGGTGATGTAGCTTGGAATGATGCCGACTGGGCAAATGCATCAGCATTACCTGACCCTGCTAGCCACACCGCTTTTGGCAGCCAGAAGATGGTCTTTGAAAACCTGAGTGATTCTGACCTGGCAAATGTAACCGCAGTATTTACGGAACAAGATTCTTCCGAAAAAACAACGGAAACTGAAACGGTAAAGATCGGTGATGTTGCAAAAGACAAAAAGCAGGGTTTTGAAATTCCTACAAGTGCCTGCTCTTCTGTTCAATTCTTTGCCGAAAATGGTAGCAAACCGTTAAGTGAGAGCTATAACTTCTACGAACAGGGAACAGACGGAAATACATTCCTTTATAACGCAAGCAAAAAATATTGCTTTACTTATAAAGTAAATAACCAATCCACTTGGGGAACCCCGCAAGGCAAGCAAGGCAAGCAAGTTATTTACTTCGATGCAACTTTCTCCGGGCTTTCTTATGAGAATGAAACAAGTGAAACACATGGCGCGATTGGATGTGGCATGCCGACGAAGGACGGTAAGCTTTGGTGCTATCTGACGGGCGATGGTAAGGATCCTATAACAAAAAAGGAGATGAATCGACTAGAGAACACCAACATCTGGTATTGCGAAGTGCCGGATGGTTATACAAAAATCCGTTTTGCTTCTTGGGCAGTTGAGAACGAAAAAGCAGCCGATAACGGTGATGGTACGGACATGATGGACATCCCAGCCGACCTTTCCGAACCGTGTTTCTTTGCGGATGCCAGCGATGATGTAATTTATAACGGTGGCAACCGCGGAGGCTACTGGGCTGAAAAAGGTACCCTGCGTGATGCCAAAGAAGGCAAGAAACTGACGGATGATGTTGTAGATATTCGTAAGGCAACATTCAAAGAAGAAGCAAATACCAAGTATGTATCCAGCACATTGTATGACTATTATACAGACTATGAACTAAATGGGAATAATAGAGATAAGTATAATAGTGAATATTATACACCGGGAAAAGGAGGCGGCTTTGCAAGTCAAAGAAGCTGGGTCGTGTTCCGCCAATTTGACAGAGCATTAAGTGATTATTACAGTAACTGCAATGCGCAATATCCGATTTATACCGGTCATTTCCAACCTACTTATTCAGACTGGGGAATTAAGTTTGAAACGATCAGCAGCGAATTGAATCTTTTTGGATTTAATTTACGAAGATTCATGGCAATCAATAACTCCACAATCAATGAAGATGGAGATGGTACACGTTATGACTATGCCTATCAGGGATTGGTTGCGAATACAACATCCAACGGTAAAGCAACAGGTGAGCCGCTGCTGAAGGATACACTGAAGGATACACTGAAGGATACAAAAGTAGTAGAACCGCACTTCAACAAAGAGTTCCTGAGCGGCACCAACAGCAAAAACGCAAAGCTTGGCGATGTGTACAATAATGTTGCGTTCCCCTTTACCAAGAAACAGATTTTTGATGAGGATAAGGGCGTTGATTACTGGTACTTTGACAGCCAGGATACGACCCTGTACTTGAAGCAGGATTCCGACACAAAGCAATATTTCCTGAAATCAAGCACAGAGAACCGAGAACGGTCACGCAATCTTGATTCTGACTCCGCACAAAAAACAATAACTAAAAATGGACAGAACGTCAGTTCCTATGGCTACTTCCCGTTCAACGAAACCGCAACTGTGGGCCGGGCTTCTACCTACAATTACGGCTTTGGCACCAAGCTGCAGATGGATTTTACCCTGACGGATGACGGCATGGTGGAAGCAGACAAGGCAGATGGAAAAACCAGCATCAAGTTCTTCTTCTCCGGTGACGATGACGTTTGGGTATTCATTGATGGCAAGCTGGCGCTTGACGTTGGCGGCGCCCATGGTAAGGTTTCCGGCCTGCTGGAATTTGGCGAGACAGAGACAGAAGATGGAAAGAAAAAAAATAGTGTAACAGCCTATGTCAGTAAGGTCAAACAAGGCGGAACGTCAGGTAGTGATCAAGATAAAAATTCTGTCAAGTCCGTAACATATAATGGCGAACCCATCGATTTCTACGCGAAAGGCACTACTCTTACATTCGACAAAGGCCAAAAGCACACCCTTACCATGTACTACATGGAACGCGGTATGTGGGAGTCCAACATGGCGGTGGCATTCAACTTCCCGGATAATAACGAGCTGCAGGTTCAAAAAGAGGTCGATCTGAAAAACGTTACTGATGATGACTTCAAAAAATGCTTTACAGGCCAGAAAATCTTCAACTTCACCATCCAGAACCAGGCAACCCATTATGGAGAAAAAGAGGCCGCTAAACCGAATCCAAGCGATACCGAAGTGGTGGATTTGACTGCGAAAGAAAACAAGATTGAACCCGCAACCAAACAAACCGAATCAAACAAAGGTGACTACATTTTCGAGTTGGCTACAAACCCCGAGCAAGGTTCCGGGCAAGATGCCGAACAGGTCCTTCACTGGTACGCACGCTATACGGATACGCAAAGTGTAGCGCGTGAGAAACGTCGTGGCATCCTGACGCTGGGAAACCCCATCAATATCGAAAACATGCGCTTCCTTACGTTCCAGGTTTACGTTGGTTCAAATGATGGTGGTGGAGGTGACCTTTCCCTCAACAACCTGTATCTGGAACTGCTGGATGATCAGAACCCCGCCGTCCAAAAAGGCAGCCTTGACACATCAGGCATTAACGGCGCAACGTATGGCTCGGTCGAAGTGAAGCCAGACCAATGGGTCACCGTAAAGCTGGACCTGCACAAGATGAAAGAGCAGGGCGGTTTTAACAACAAGGTCAAATTCATCCGCGTGGGCGATAACTATAGCCGCAACATCTATTTCAGGAACTTTACCTTCATTCCCAAAGCGGTGCCAAGTAAGATGACCGGCTTTACAACCGATCAGGAGAAAATCCCGGATTACGGCTCCGCCAAAAGCGGTAATTTGGAAAACGCCAAATACGCACAGTACACCTCCACCGAGGACACAGACACCCAGTTGGTGGACGAGGACGGACGCTTTGTTCTGGAAGCTGGAGAAACCGTTACCTTCAGCGACCAGTTCCGCCGCGGCAGCTACATTTCGCTCAATGAGGAACTGAACAAAAACCTGTACGACACCACATGGACCGTGTACGAGAACGGGCAGAAGGTTACTTCGATGAGCGGAGGTGACAGCGTAACTCTTCCTAGTACAATACCTTCGTTAGACGGGCAGACGGGAAGCGGCCCCAATGATGGCCGAACGGAAAAAAGGGAAGCAGAAGAGCAGAACAAGTATGACGGAAACAAACCCTCCGCCAACACCATCGTCTTCCGCTCCTATAATGACCCGGACGAAAATAGCTCCACGCTGACAAAGCTAAAGGTAGAATACGTCAACACCGTCAAAACCGGCGGGCTGACAATCAAAAAGCAGGCCGCAGAGGGCGAAAAATTGACCGGAACCTACACCTTCAAAGTTACCTTTAATGATGTTGGCGGTGCTGGTCTGGAAGAAAAGCCCATCGAAAAAACCGTTACGATTAATGGCGAAAACACCGGAACCATCACCGGCATCCCCGTTGGCACCCGCTATACCATCCAGGAAATCGGAAGCACCGATGGTGCCAAACTGCAAAGCGTAACCGTTCCGGATGGTCAATACGCCCATGTGATCGACAACACCATGGTGGAAGGCGAGATTAAGGAGGCAGGCACCTCCCCAATTACCGCAATCTTTACCAACACCCAGCGCACACTGATCAACATTGAGTTCAACAAGCTCTGGGAAGGTACGGAAAATCTTAGCACTGCGAACCGGCCGGAACAAATCTACATCCAGCTCCAGCGCCGCTTGGCAACCAGCATAAACGATAAAGACTGGAAACCGGTAAACTACCCGACCGCGGAAAGCCTAAACTATGTTACCATTATCCCCAAAGATTACGGCTGGAAGTATACCTTTAGTGGTTTGGATCAGTACCAGGTTGGCGAAACCAACACGAACTACCAATACCGCATTGTGGAAGGTACGGTGGACGATGAAGACAACTTTACCGCGGCAGACGGAACCATTACGATTAAAGGCAATACGTATGTTGTAACGGTAACGGCTGAAGCAACACCAAAAAGCGAAGCGGACAGCGCGGGCAGCTCAACAGGCAATACAGCCACAGCAAACAGCGAAACGAACAGCGAAACCGGCGCAACTACAACGCCAGCCACAGAAACCACCGATGGAACCATCACCGGCGGCAGCGGCAAGATTGTGCTGACCAACACGCTGCAGAACCCGACGTTTGTACTGGATATCATCAAGAAGGACGCGGAAAAAGACGAAAATAGCAATGACGTGCTCTTGAGTGGTGTTGAGTTCAAGCTGGAAAAGCTGGTCGAAACAACAAGCGAAGGAGAACCGCAGAAGGTAGATCCTAACTATAAATTCGATACCGCCACAAACACAGGTTCCATTACCGCCATAACGGACGGCAACGGCAAAATCACCGGTGTGTTCAAAAATCTGGAACCCGGTACATACCGCCTGACGGAAACCAAGGCACATCCGGAGTACAACCTGTTGGCACAGCCAATTAAGATCGAATTTACCCAAGAAGGCACGTGTTCTATTGATGGGCAGGTAATTCCGCTCGGAGACAAGTTTACGAAGTCCGACAACACCTACACCATGACCCTTACCGTTCTGAACCGTAAAACGCCTGAGCTGCCCCACACGGGTGCAGACGCGCCAAGCCTGTGGCTGCTGATCGGCATGCCGCTGGCGGTGGCAGGGCTGTTGATATTCACATTCCGCTACAACAGGAAAGGGGGCCGGCGACATTAACCATCCCCCGGAAACCCAGCAACCCCCAGGGTACAGGGCCTGCCCGCCAGTGCGCGCCCGTTTTACGGCAGGGCGCAGCCATAAGCCGGGGTATAACTGAAAAGCTGAAAATATCGCCTGTTTCTATAAGCGCAGCCGGATTTTGCGTTAAGGCTTAAAAAACCTTGGAACCCACAAAGGATTCCGGCGGCTCTTTGCCTTACATCCTGCTTGTGGCTGCGAAATATCCGTTATTTCCTTTGTTTTCAGATGCACCTTAAGCCAAGTGGGCAAGCGGCCCGGTTTTCCCTCCCTTTTTTCTTTACGGCACAGTGCGGGCGGCGCGGCAGCGTTTCCCCGCTGCAGCGCCCCGCACTGCACGCCGTGCTGATGCAGAACCCCTAAGCCGGGCGGCTTTGCCGCCCATCCGATGATGACTTTTTTTAAGAGAAGAGGTACTGAAATGAAAAAAGCAAAACGTTTTCTCACAGGCCTGTTGAGCGCCGCCCTGGCCCTCAGCCTGTGCGCCATGCCAGCAATGGCAGCGGACAACGGTGAAACACCGGCGACAACGCCACCACAGGATGTTTGGACGCAGGATACCGGTTCCATTACGATTCATAAGTATGAGTGGAACGGTAAAAATGGAGAGGCCGGAACCGGCGAGCAAGGAGACGAAAAGCATCTTCCTTCGAATACCACCACTGATGGCAAAACTGAAAAGCCTACTCCGTTGGCAGGTGCAACGTTCAGCATTTATCAGGTTATGGACCGTGCCGAGCTCCAAAATTACTATGACGGTACGAATGGCAAAGAAAAGGTTACAGTCGATACATACCTGAACGAAGCCGGGGATGCGATTAAATCCGGTAAGACCTATTCCGCTGCGGTCGCTACAAAAACGACTGGCGCAGACGGCATTGCCAGTTTTACCGATCTCCCGCTTGGTTTGTATGTAGTTGTTGAGACCGATACCCCGGATAAGGTTACAAGCCCGGTGAAGCCGTTCCTGGTATCGGTTCCTATGACGAAAGCAAGCAATCCCAGCGAGTGGCTGTACGATATCCATGTTTATCCGAAAAACGGTACAACTTATGGCGAAGTGAAGATTGTTAAAACCGGACGTGTTGGCTCTGGTACGCCAAGCAAACTCAGTGGTGTAACCTTCACGCTGGAAAAGTGGAATGAGACTGACGGTAAGTGGAACCTTGTAACAGCCAGTGATAAGGATGGCAAAGAGTTCAATCTGACAACCGATACAAACGGTGAAATTTCCGTAAGCGGCCTGTCTCAGGGCAAGTATCGCTTTATCGAGCAGTCGATTAAAGAAAATAACACCTACATTATTGACCAGACTCCCATTGAATTCGAAGTAACCAAGGAAGGCAAAATCAAGTACAAGGACAAAGAATCCGCAGGGGTTTCTATTCCTGTTATCAATGAAAGTCCGGATGTTGAAAAGAATGTAATTAAAGACGGTGAGCCCAAGACCGAAGCAGACTACAGCGTTGGCGACAAGGTTCCTTACCAGATCACGGTAACGGTTCCGGAGAACATTACCAAGCTGACGACCTTTACCGTAAGCGATACGCCCAATCATTTGAAGTATAATGAAGATGCGACATTGACATGCAATGGTGCTGCTGTGAGTGCGGACGTATATACCATCGCTACCGAGGGCGAGGATGTTCCTGAAAATGGATTTAAAATTACATTTAAGCCTGCCGACATGGCAGAGTATGCCGGCCAAAAGATTATTATCAACTACACTGCAACTTTGCTGAGCACTGCTGACCAGACGGGCGCAGGCAACCGGAATGACGTTTCTCTCGTTTATAGCAACAACATTGGTGTAGACGGCGACGGCAACCCGACGGAAGGTGATAAGAAAGAAATCCATGATAGTACCTTTGTTTACACTTTCAAAGTAAAAGTGAATAAAATTGCAGACGATACCCAAAAGGGACTTGAGAACGTAGAGTTTGACCTGTACAAAGAAGATGAGAGCGGCACTGTAACTGGCGATGCTGCAAAAGCTTTGGGCCTGGATCCCACTAAAAAGTGGACCAAGGTCAATAAAGAGCCGCTGAAAACTGATGCTAATGGCTATGTGGAACAGGGCGGCCTGGCAAACGGTGAGTATTACCTGGTTGAAACCAAGACTGCCTCTGGTTATAACCTGCTGAAAGCTCCTGTCAAAGTTACCTTGAGCATTCAGGCAAAGACGGAATGGGTTAAGACGTACATTTATGATGATAACGGCAACATGCTGAAGCATACGGTTGATAAGAAAAACACTACTTTTAGCGGTGGCGATGAAGGTGGTAAAACGGAGTATACAATTACCGTTGTCAACCGCAAGGGCTTCGACCTGCCCACCACCGGTGGTTTCGGCACCCTGCTGTTCAGCGGCATTGGTGTGCTGCTGGTTGTGGCCGGTGTTGGCGTGCTGCTGAGCCTGAAAAAGAAAAACCGCGCCTGATGCGCCCGCCGCAAGGCAAAACAATTTTACAATTCACCAATAGGGTATAGAGGGATAATCCATCATACACAGGGGGAGGGCCGGGTTTGGCCCTCCCCCTATGGTGGGTTATTGGGGAATAAATTTTTTTGGGTGTACATGGCCGTTGTTCGGCTGATTTTTAGGCCCTGCGTGGGGAGCCAACCCTCAGTCCGCTGTGCGGACAGCTCCCCACGGGCGTCAGGCTTGTGGCGGGGAACCACCCCTCAGGCCGCTCCGCGTCCAGCTCCCCTCAAGGGGCGCCAATATCTCACCTTATGTTTGCGCTGTCTGCAACGCAGACTGAGTGGTGGTTCCCCGTGCAGAACCTAAAAATAAATATGGCAAGGCCCGCCAACGGGCCGATGGCGAGCATCGGCCCCTACAAATGGTTTTTATGTTTGTTGCGCGGGGCGGATGGGCGGCAATTATTAGGCCCGTCAAACGGGGCGTCGGGGACGCCGCCCCCTACATGCAGGGCGAGGTTTATTACAATTTTGTGGTGTGCAACGCCGTAAGGCCCTACAGATTATTTTATTGTTATTCACTACCCTAAAAACCACCCCCAACCCAATATCTCCTGAGCGGCGCAATGCGCCGCGGTCCACCACAATTATTCATTATTCTTTATTATTTATTCTTTTGCCTACTTCCAATTCCTAATTTCTAATTTCTAATTGCATCAGTTCCCAACTTCAACCCTCTCACGGAAAGGTTCGCGGTGACGCTATGGATACCACAACAAAACTAAAAGTCGGCTTTGCGGCCTTGATGATCCTGTCCGGCATTGGGGTGGCATCGTACCCGGTTATCAGCAACGCGGTGGCGCAGCGCCACGCCAGCGAAGCGATCCAAAATTACGATGATACCGTAAAAAGCATGGATACCGAAAAACTGGACGCCGCCAAGGAGGCCGCCCGCCGCTATAACCAGCAGCTGGACAGCGCCGTGGAGCGCGATGCCGCAGGCGAAGCGGAGGATACCGGCACCAGCTATGTGGACCTTGTGGATGTGGGCGAAAGCCTGGGGTATATCACCATCCCGAAAATTGACGTCAACCTGCCTATTTACGAAGGCACCAGCGATGATGTGCTGCAAAAGGGCGTTGGCCATCTGGAAGGCTCCAGCTACCCCCTTGGCGGCGAAAGCACCCACAGCGTGCTGACCGGCCACCGCGGCCTGCCCGAAGCCGTGCTGTTCACCGACCTGGACAAGCTGGAAGAGGGCGACTGTTTCTACCTGCATATTCTGGATGAAACGCTGGCGTACCAGGTGGATCAAATCAAAGTGGTGGAACCGGAGCACACCGAGGATCTGGAAATCACCGCGGGGCAGGATTACTGCACCCTTGTTACCTGCACGCCCTATGCCATCAACACCCACCGCATGCTTGTGCGCGGCACCCGCATCCCTTATAATGGAGAGGAAGAAACCAACACCCCGCAGGCCGTGCAGTATCAGGCGCTGCGCACCGGAACGGTGGTCAAGCGCGTGGTGGATGCCTGGCCGTGGATTGCGGTAACGGGCAGCATTGTGATCGGCGGCGAAGCGCTGCTGCTGCTTTTGCTGCTGCACCGCTGCAAAAAGCGCGAGGAGGATGACTAAATGGGACGGCTGATTGCTAAAATTCTGGCCTGGCTGGCCATTTTGCTGGGGCTGGCGCTGTTGATACAGCCCACCGCCGCCCAGTGGTGGACCAGCACCCGCAATGCCAAAACCGCTGCGCAGTTTGCGGCCCGCGCCGAAGCCCAGCCCACCGCCCCCGCGGCGGAGGAAACCACAGCCGAACCCCCGGAGCCGGAACGCGCCTACCCTGAACTGTACGCCGCGATGCAGGACTACAACGCGGAAATTTACGCCGGGGGCCAAAGCGGCCTGACCGACCCGTTTGCCTACGAGGAAGCCCCGCTGGACCTTGCTGCCTATGGCTATGACGATGATGTGCTGGCTGTGCTGTGGATCCCGCGCCTGAACCTGGAGCTGCCCGTTTACCTGGGCGCCAGCCGCGAAAACCTGGCCAAAGGCGCGGCGCTGCTGGGCCAGACCTCAATGCCGCTGGGCGGCGAAAACACCAACACCGTGATTGCCGCCCACCGCGGCTATTATGGCGCGGAAATGCTGCGCAACGTGCAGCAGATCCAGGTGGGGGACAAGATCCAGCTGACCACCCCGTGGGAAACGCTGATTTACCGCGTGAGCGAGCTGAAAATTATTGACCCCAGCGATATCAACGCCGTGCTGATCCAGCCGGGGCGGGACCTGCTGACCCTTTCCACCTGCCACCCCTACACCCGCAACAGCCAGCGCTACCTGGTAATTGCGGAGCACGACACCGCCGCTGCGGATACCACCAAAGAGGAGGATTTGCAGGAAAGCGCCGCTACCTGGGACGAAACGCCGCGCCAGGTGACCGTGGAGGATGCCGGCGGCAGCTCCATTGCCGAAGTGGCCCCCCAGGCCCTGACCCCATTGCCGGGGGAGGGCAGCGCGGAATCCGAGGGGAGCGCGATCTCCAATACCATGATCTGGCTGGAAAACAACGCACTGTGGGCCGGGCTGGTGGTTATTGCCGCCGCCGTTGGCATTATGGTGATATGGAAAAAACACCGGGAGGATTAACCATGCAGTACACACAGCAGGCCGCCGCCGTTACGGCCGAAGTAAACAAGGCCGTGCAGGGTAAACAGCAAACGGTAAACACCATCTGGATGGCCATGCTGGCGGGCGGCCATGTGCTGATTGAGGATATTCCCGGCGTGGGCAAAACCACGCTGGCGCTGGCCTTTGCCCGCGCGCTGGACCTGAAAGAAAGCCGCGTGCAGTTTACGCCGGATGTTCTGCCGTCCGATTTGGTGGGATTTTCCGTTTACCAGAAAGAGACCGGCAAGTTTGTGTACCACGCCGGTGCGGTGATGTGCAACCTGTTTTTGGGCGATGAGATCAACCGTACCTCCTCCCGCACGCAGTCGGCTTTGTTGGAAGTGATGGAAGAAGGCACGGTGACGGTGGACGGCGTTACCCGCCCGGTGCCCGCACCCTTTACCGTAATTGCAACCGAGAACCCCATCGGCGCCGCCGGCACGCAGATGCTGCCGCAGTCTCAGCTGGACCGTTTCATGGTCTGCGCCGTAATGGGCTACCCCGATGAGGAAGCAGAGCTGGCAATTTTGGCCGGGCAGAGCAAAGGCCGCCTGCTGGACCGTGTGCGCCCCGTTGCCGGTCAGGCGGATCTGCTTGCCATGCAGCAGGAGGTCAGCACGGTATTTGTGCATGAGCTGATGTACCGCTACATTGTGGCGCTGGCCCAGGCCAGCCGCAAGGACCCGCGCCTGGCCGTGGGGTTAAGCCCCCGTGCCACCCTGGCGCTGGCCAGCATGACGCGCGCGGCGGCGTACCTGGCGGGGCGGGATTTTGTTGCCCCGCAGGATGTGACCGCTGTGTTTGATGCGGTTGCCCGCCACCGCCTGGTGCTGAACGACCAGGCCCGCGCAGGCGGCGAAACGGTGGACAGCGTAATGCAGGACCTGTTGCGCACCGTGCCGCGCCCCCGCCCCGAAAAGGCTGACCGCCATGGCAGGTAAGCTGGGCCGGGCGCTGGTGCTTTTGGTGCTGCTGGCTGCGGCGCTCATCACCCAGGCACCGCTGGCGGTGTTCCTGTTAGCGTTTGCGCTGGTGCTTCTGGTGCTGCTGCGGCTGGACGCCGCCTATCTGCGCAGGCAGGTAACGGCAGAGCTGCTGGTGCCGGACAAACCCGTGATGCAGGGCGAAGATTTTACCCTGACGGTTCGGCTGCACAACCGCAGCCGGTTGCCCATCCCTGCGCTTGTGGTGCTGCTGAACGCCGCCGATGAATGGGGCGGGGGGCAGATCACCCTGCGCTGCGCCGCCATGTTGGGCGGCAGAGAGAGCGCCGAACAGCGCATTACCTTAAACGCAGGCAAAAGCGGCGTGTGGAGCATTGCGGTGCGGGGCATCACCCTGCGGGATCACCTGGGGGTGTTCACCGCGGCATGCCCGGCTGCCGTGCAAAGCCGGAGCATCTGTGTGCTGCCCGCTGCCGCGGCTGGCAAAGCCAAAGCGGAAACCGCCCCCGATGAGGACGGCGACGAAGCCGACACCCGCGCCGCCCTGGGCGGCAGCTATGAGCTGCGGGAGTACCGGGACGGGGATACCATCAAGCAGGTACACTGGAAGCTGAGCGCCAAGCTGGACCGCCTGATGGTGCGCGAACCGCTGACCGCCCTGCGCGCTGCCCTGACCCCCGGTGGGGACCTGGACGGAGCGGAGGAATGGGGGGATTTTCCCCAACAGGCGGCGAAGCACCGCAAAAACCCGCCCAAGCGCAAAAAAGAACGTACTGCCCTGAGCCGGCGCGGCGCTGCCGACCCCGGCAGTGGGCTGAAGTTTGTGGACCGTGTGCTGGTGAGCACCCAGCGCCCCGCAGCGCACCCCGCGTTGTGGCTGGCGGCAGATGCCGCGCTGCTGCTGGCGCTCACCTTTGGTTTGCTGCTGGTGCTTTCCACCGGGTTCGGCATTGCGGTGCCGTTGTGGGTGTGGCCCGCGGCAGCCGCTTTCTGCGCCGGGTGGGCGCTGTTCCTGCGTGCGCCGCAAGCCCTGCGCCGCTGGGGGCTGCTGGCGGGGGTGATTGTGTATCTTGTGGTGTTGTTCATCTGCCAGCGGAACTTTTTGGCCGGGGCGCAGCAGTGCGCCGGGAACATTGCCCAAAGCCTGAACGCCCGCCTTGGCAGCGCGCTGCCGGTGGCCCAGGGCGGCAGTGCGGCGCAGCTGGGGCTGTTTTTGCTGCTGGCCGCCCTGCCCGTTACCGGGGCGCTGGCCGCTGCGGCCCTGCGCCGTGCGGATGCCCTGCTGCTGGATCTAATGCTGCTGCCCGTTGTTGTGCTGCTGGCGCTGGCCGGGGCCGCGCCTGCTGTGCCCGCCTGCCTGCTGCTTTTGGCCGGTTGGATGGGGGCGTGGGCGGCTTCCTGCTCGGTGCAGCGGCGGGCCTTGTGGGGCAGGCGCGATACCGAAAACTACCGCCAGAACCTTTGCCGCCATTATAACATCCAAAAGTCTGCCGCGCTGGCGGCGGGCGGGCTTTGCCTTGTGCTGGCGCTGCCCTGTTGGTGGCTGCTGCGCCCGGCGCTGGGGGTTCCCCTTGGCTGGCTGCAGCCCGCGGCCCAGCGGGTGGAATCCGCCGCGCTGAGCACCGCCATTACCTGGCTGCCGCGGGTCAGCGGCGGCAGGCTGAACATTCAGGTAGAAGCCGCTGCCGGTGGTGTGGCGGATGGCGCCTTGAGCCAGGGCGGGGGTATCCAGGTCAGCGGAGTGACGGATCTGGCCCTGACCGCCAGCGACAAACCCGAAGAAACCATATACCTGCGGGGATTTATCGGCGGCAGTTATGACGGCACCACCTGGCAGGCCCCTGATGCCGATGCCTTTGACAGCGCCGCTATGAACTGGAAAACCGAGGATAACGCCCGGCTGACCATTGCAAGCCTGCCGTTTTTGCGCACCGCCTATGACGGCACCGCCCAGCCCCAGACGCTGACGGTGGAGCGCATCCACGCCGATACCCAGTACACCTATGCACCGTACAACGCCTACTGGGGCGATTATTACACCATCCAGGGCGATGGCGCCGCCGCGGGCCAGACCGCGCAGGACGATGTGTTCCTGTATTACCCGCGGGATACCGCCCAAACCCAGCTGGAAGCCCGCGCCGATGCCGACCCCAGCGTGCTGGACCGGATGGAAGCATCCTATGCCGCTTACGCCGCCAGCCGCTACACCGCCGTGCCGGACGGCTATGACGAGCTGCAAACCCTGTGCGATGAAGCCAAAAAGGACCAGAAGCTGACCGAAGCTGCGGACATTGGCGATTACATCCGCGCCTACCTAAACACCAACTACCAGTATAATGCCAGCGCTCCCCAGCCGCCGGAGGGGGCCGACCCCATCCGTTACTTTTTAACGGAATCCAAACAGGGGTACAGTGTGCAGTTTGCTTCAGCGGCGGTGGTTATGTTCCGCATGTTCGGGCTGCCTGCGCGCTATGTGGTGGGCTATGCCGCGCCGCAAAGCCTGTTTACCCAACAGGAGGATGGCAGCTGGCACGCCATTTTACAGGACGATAACGCCCACGCCTGGGCGGAGGTGTACATTTCCGGCCAGGGCTGGACCCCCATGGAGATGACCCCCGGCGTGCTGGTCAGTGCCCAACAGGCCGACCTGCGCACCGACCCGCTGCCCGAAACTCAAGGTCAAGACACCGCCCCCGCAGCAGGGGAGAGCAGCGCAAACGAACCCGCAGCCACCATCGTGCCCCGCAGCAGGCTGGTTTTGGCGGCGTTGCTGGGGGGGTGCCTGTTGGCTGCTGTGGTGCTGCTGGTGCTGGCCCGCCGCCATGCCATGGGGTATGGCCGGGGCAGCTGCAACGCGCGGGTGCTGGCCGTGTTTGGCAGCATCTACCGCCTTTTGGTGCGCCGCGGCCTGCCGCCGGATACACCATCCGATGCGCCGGAGTTTGCCGCATTTTTGCAAAGTTGTGTCCCCACCCTTGAACCCCAGGATGCCGAAGCTCTGCTGGCATTGGCCCAAGCCGCCCAATTTGGCGCAGGTACGATGACTGAGCAGGATACGGACAAAATGAGAAAACTTTACCAGGTTATAAAACACACTGGAAAACGGAAACAGAGCCAGAAATCGGTTGAAAAACAGAGCCAGGAATGATATAATGACCCCATACTGGGGTAGCGTGTTCTTTGCTTTCTTTGCACAGGGGGCTACCATGATCCAGGGAAATGTGGTATAATATGTTAAGCCTATTAACCAAGTAGGGAATGGCCGGGGTGGGGGACTGGTTTCTGGAACAGTACCCTGGGAACTGCCCGTGGGGCGGAAAACCGGCAAGGACAGAAAGAAGATCTTATATAAGCAAACGTTAACAGGAGTAAACCCATGCCGCGCCGTAAACAGACAGAAGGAGAGAAAAAAATTGACATCAGCCAGATGGCTGAAGACCTTGGTGTGTCCAAGACCACGGTATCCCGTGCCCTTTCGGGCAATGGCCGTGTCAGCGAAGCGACCCGCGCCCGCGTGGTCCAGTACGCCAAAGAGAAAAACTATGTGCCCAATATGCTGGCACGCGGGTTGGTAACCCAGCAGTCTTATAATATCTCACTGGTGTTCTCGCGCCAGTTCGGCAACCTTGCCGCACCATTTTTGCGCAAAACCGTCAGCGCCGTGTACGATATTGCCGCCCGCAATGATTATGATGTGCTGATGACGATGGTGGGCGAGCAGGAAACAAGCCCGATGCAGCGTCTACTGGTCAACCGCAAGATTGATGGCGTGATTCTGGCCCGCACGCTGGAGCGTGATCCGCTGATCCCCATGCTGCAAAAAAGCGGCATCCCCTTTGTTGCCATTGGCCGCCCGGCTGACCAGGATGTCATCTCGGTGGACCATGATCAGGTGGGCGGCTGCCGCGAGCTGGTCAGCCTGCTGCTGATGAAGGGCCTGCATCGCATTGCTTTGCTGGGCGGATCCATGCTGTACACCGTCAACCAGTCCCGCCTGGAAGGCTATAAGCAGGCGCATGACCGCGCCTGCTGCAAGATTGATGAGAGCCTGCTGTTTTTGGAGCTGGAAAGCGACGATCTACGCACCAGCGCTGTGGAGCTCGCGGTACAGCGTGGGGCGGACTGCATCCTGTGCATGGATGACCAGGTTGCCCTGCTGGCTTTGAGCACCCTGAAACAGCTGAACCTGCGCGTGCCGCAGGATATCCGCCTTGCCTCCCTGTATGACGACGAAGCGCTGCAGGGGTGTACGCCACAGATCACGGCGGTCTCTTTTGATGCCGAACAGCTGGGCCGCCGTACCGCACAGCAGCTGCTTTCCCTCATCCGCCATCAGCCGGTGGAAACCCGCACCCTGCTGGGGTACCAGGTGGGGTTGCGTTTATCGACCCAGACCTGAAAGAAAAGTAGATAATGATAAATCAACTGCCCGTACACGGTATGATAAGCCGTTGTGCGGGCAGTTTTTTCGATAAGGAATTTTGAAAAAATATAGCGGCCACATAGTATCCCAGCGCCGCAGCGTCAAGCACAACAGGGCAGGGACACAGAAAAACAGGAGGCAACAAGTATGAAGTGCATGGATAAACATGAATTTGAGCAGCAGAATGTTTTTGGCACCGGTGCCGCAAACACCGCTTATGCCAAGTTTTTCATTGGCCAGTCGTTCCTGAACCCGCTGACCGACCCTAAAACCGGCCTGTTTTTGGCCAACGTTACCTTTGAGCCCGGCTGCCGCAACAACTGGCATATCCACCACGCCGCCAAGGGCGGCGGCCAACTGCTGGTTTGCACCGCAGGCGAAGGCTGGTACCAGGAAGAAGGCAAACCTGCCGTCAGCCTGACCCCCGGCACCGTGATCACCATCCCGGCCAACGTCAAGCACTGGCACGGTGCCAAGGCCGACAGCTGGTTCAGCCACATTGCTGTGGAAGTTCCCGGCGAAGATTGCAGCAACGAATGGTGTGAGCCCGTTACCGACGAAGAGTACGCCAAACTGAACGGATGAGCAGCCGCTAATAAAGGCAACACCGCACAATTCCCGCCTTGCGGCTTAAGCACCGCTCCGGCAGATGCCGTGCCTCGCTCGCCGTATCGGCACTTAGAATTATGCGGTATTGCCTAAAAAATAAAATCCAACCGGCACGACCCGACAAAGAGCAGTGGGTAGTGCCGGGTTTACTTTTGGATGTTTTTTTGTCTACAGGTTCTTGCGCCGGGGCGGGCAATCTGCTACACTGAAAAAAATGTTATGTACAGGAGGCTGCAATCATGTATTATCTGGGTGTGGACCTTGGGGGAACCAATATCAAAGCTGCGCTTGTGGATGCAGACGGTGCTATTATAAAGGAAGCGAGCACCCCCACCAAACTGCCGCGCCCGGCCGAGGCCGTGTGCGATGATATTGCAGCCCTCTGCAATCAGCTGGCACAGGGCCAGCTGGTAGCGGGCATTGGCGTTGGCTGCCCCGGCACGGTGGATGGCGGCCTCGTGCGCTACTCCAACAATCTGGGCTGGCATGATTTTGCCATGGGGGATTATCTGCGCGCCAAAACCGGCCTGCCGGTTGCTCTTGCCAACGATGCCAACGCCGCCGCTTTGGGCGAAGCACTGGCGGGCTGCGCCAAAGGAGCCGAAAGCGCGGTGATCATTACGCTGGGTACCGGCGTGGGCGGCGGTGTGGTGCTGGGCGGCAAACTGCTGACCGGTTACACCGGCGCAGCGGCGGAGCCGGGGCACATGGTCATTCTGGACACCCCGGATGCCCCGCGCTGCACCTGTGGCCGCCCCGGCTGCCTGGAAAGCCTGGCCAGTGCCACCGCCCTGATCCGCATGACCAAAGAAGCCATGGCAGCCCACCCCGAAAGCGCCCTGCATGGCATAGCCGCCCAAAGCGGCGGGGTAAATGGCTGCACCGCCTTTGATGCCGCCGCCCAGGGCGATGCCGCAGGCAAAGCCGTGGTGGAACAGTACATTCATTACCTTGCGGTGGGCGTTGCCAACATGATCAACATCTTCTTCCCGGAAGTGATCGGTCTGTCCGGCGGGGTGGCCAACCAGGGGGAAAACCTGCTGGCTCCCCTGTGCGCCGCGGTGGGACCAATGGTTTTTGGCAATGCTTACGCCCAAAAGCACACCCGCATTACCACCTGCACCCTCGGCTACCGCGCCGGGGTGATTGGAGCAGCGCTGCTGGCCAAAAACCAGGGATGATGCCTTTAGCGGGATAAAAAAGAGAAGATAAAACAAAAAACAGGAAGGAAACACCTTGAGTTTGAACCATACAAAACAAAAAAGCTGGCCCCAGCGCCTGCTGGCTTTGCTGGCGGCGGTGGTGCTGTGTGCCGCGCTGCCTGCCGCCGCGCTGGCAGAGGAAAATACGGCCAGCATCCAGACGCAGGTGAGCGAAACGGATGAGGATATCCCCTGGGCGGATCCGCCGCAGAGCACCCCCGAAACCGGCCGGCCTGACCCTGCCGTGCCAACTCCGCCGCCGCAGGATCCCGCCACCCCGGAAACCGCCCAGACCGGCGAGCATCTGGAAGGCTACAGCCTGAGCCTGGGGGAGACAGTCACAATTTATTTTTACGTTACCCTGCCGGAAGATACCCCGCAGGATGCCGCCATGCAGTTTACCCTGCCGGATTCCACCGTAACACAGGTGGCAGTGGCAGATGCAAAGCAGGTGGAAGTAAACGGCAAAAGCTGCACCGCTTTCCCTTGCCAGGTGGCCGCCAAACAGCTGACGGATGATATTGAAGCCCGGATGGTGGTAAACGGTAAATATGGCCCGGTTTATACTTACACCGTAAAGGATTACCTGAACTACCTGCTGGAACACGATTATCCCCAACAGGCAAAGGAGCTGGCCGGCACCCTGCTAGTGTATGGCGGCAAAGCGCAGCTGTACTTTGGCTACCGGACCGATGCGTTAGCCGGCACCGCGGAGCCAAACTCCACGGCCAACTGGGGCAGCTACCAGTTTGAAAGCAGCGGCACCCAGACCGATGATTATTACGGCAGCAGCCTGCTGCTGGAGCCCGTTATCCAGATCCGCCACTATTTTATGGTGCCGGACGGCGCGGAATGCACTTTTACTTTTGCCTGGAACGCGGGTGAGCCCGAAACCAAATTGCAGCCCGTGGATACCAACACCCACTTTGACGGCAAAAAGGTATATTATGTCGTTACACCGGCCATTGCGTTCCGCCGCGCGGATGCCATGCCAGTGGTTGCCATGCGGCAAAACGGGGCGGACCTGTGCATCCTGCGCTATGGGGTGTTCAGCTATGGCGATATGGTCCGCGCGCTGGCAGCGGTGGATGAAAGCCAGCTGCCGCTGCTGAACCTGCTCCGCGCGCTGGATGACCTGACCACCGCCGCACAGCGTTACAGCGTGGCAGGCTGATGCCGCAACGCCCCCAAATATAAAAAGGAAAACAGCAATGAAGAAAAAAATAGTCCTGGCCGTTGTGGTGGCTGCCGTGGTGCTTGCCGCTGCCTTTGCACTGCACCGGCCGCAGGCAGGTACCCAGCCAACCCCGGAGCCGACCCGGCAGGCGGAAACGAATGATGCCGTCCCGGCAGAGCCCACGCCGCAGCCCACGGCAACTACTGTCCCGCAGCAGACAACTGCCCCCAAGCCGACCCAGAAGCCCGCAACGAAAAAAACACCGGTGCTGAACGCCGCCGGTCAGCCCACCGCCAGTGCCGCGCCCGCAGAAAATGGTGACGGCGAACCGGCGGACAACACGAAGGAACCGACAGAAACCCCGCCCCCCAGCGCAACCCAAACCCCGCCTGTGGACGAGGAAAACATTGAATTGCCGTTTGTTCCGGCAGAATCATAGGCCATTTGGCTGCGGGCTGCAACCATACCGATGTAAAGTTATGGTGAATCTTTTGCAAAGTGCGGGCTTACCCTAGGGTGTCAGATACACCTTAGTTTTTTCAGCGTGCCGTCCGGCAGCAGGGCAACGGTATCGCCCTCCTGGATGTTCTGGGCAGTCAGGGCTTCATCGGGGTAGGGAAGCACCCACTGGGTACCGGCGGCATCGGCCAGCAGAACATCACACAGCACCGGCTGCCCGGCAGGCAGCTCCTCACAGCCATACAGCTGTTCATCAATGCGCAGAACACGGCAGGTCATAATACAATACACTCCTTTGCCTACAGGGGCGGTCATCCGTTACACTTTAAGGCAATACCGCATAATTCTAAGTGCCGTAGCTGCCGGAGCGGTGCTTAAGCCGCAAGGCGGGAATTGTGCGGTGTTGCCTTAAGGATACCGCTCCCGCACACGCCTGTCAAACCCCGCTTGCAATTTGGACGGGGGTATGGGATAATGGCTTACAGCAAAGGGCCGTGCCGTTTGCGCCCGGCCGGATTGACCGGCGGAACGGGGCACAGGAACGCCCCCCGATTTTTCCCCGAAAGGTGGATGTTTTTTATGTTGATACGCACCGCAGTCCCCGCCGATGCCGCCGCGCTGGCGGAGGTGGAGGCCCTCTGCTTCCCCGCAGCGGAAGCCGCGCCGGAACAGCAGTTCAGGGACCGTCTGCAGGCTTATGCCGGACACTTTTGGCTGATGTTTGACGGTGAAACGCTGATTTCTTTTGTGGACGGCATGGTGACAGACCAGCCCGATCTGACCGATGATCTATACGAAAATGCCGCTCTGCACAGCGAAACCGGCGCATGGCAGATGATTTTTGGCGTGGTGACCCGGCCAGAGTACCGCAAACACGGTCTGGCAGCCCAGCTGCTGAACCGCGCC
>ENA-UEYL01001107-UEYL01001107.1-human-gut-metagenome-genome-assembly--contig:-NODE-1107-length-24409-cov-4.854348_pt1 | contig 24409 bp, 15 predicted proteins | sample MGYA00242941_ERZ507946 | MGnify/ENA primary metagenome ERZ507946 (study PRJEB26167, sample SAMN06115482) | human gut metagenome | host: Homo sapiens | place: China:Guizhou | collected 2015-03-11...
AGATGAAATAGAGATTGTTCTTCGATTTCAGCTTGAAAAATATTTCAATCATTATCATATGATGGTTAGAAATATTTTAGGAGAAGATAGTGCCGGAGAAAATTGGGCGATGCTTTTAGAGTATGGAACTCAGAACAGAGAAATAATCGCTTTGCAAAATATGGGATTGTCGAGATATTCTGCGCAAAAAATTTTCAAGGAGTGCAGAGGTGCATTTATTTCAAAAAATGGACAACTTAAAAAAGTAGATAAACACAAAGTATTATCCAAGCTCCAAAAGGATTCAATAGAATATATCGAAGCTCAGAGATTGCTATAAAGAGACTATGATGAAAGACAAAAGACGGCCGCAGGGGGCCGTCTTTTGTCTTTCGGAGGTGTCAATTCAGCATTCTGTCCTTACTTGTCGGCATCTTCCAGACGATAGCAGGTGTCGTTGCTCGTTCTACGATCCATCGTCTGAACGCCTCGGCATTCTCGGATTTCAGACGGAATGCCAGTGCCGTAATCATTTCGAGGTTATATCGCTCGACGATGTTCCCGTTCCGGCAGCGAGTGCGACGGCAAACGCGCTCTTCGTGCAGAACTCCGCTTTTGAGAATTGCCCGGATATTGGCTCCGACGGCCGATATAAATACGCCGAACAGATCGGCGATCTGGCTTTGCGTAAGCCATACTCCGTTGGCGACGGGACGAATCGTTACCTGCCCGTTCTCGATCGTTATGGGTTGGGTTGTCATATACACTTAATTCTTTATAGGTTCTTCATATAGTTCGAGCTTTCGGCTCGCGGACAGTTTCCGCAGCGGCTTCGTATCCTCGTCCACCTTTCTGTCCGTTACGTGGGCATAGATTTGGGGCGTCATCAGCCGTCGATGTCCCATCATGCGGCTGACGGTCTCGATCGGCACACCCAGCGACAAGGTAATATGCGTTCCGAAATTATGCCTCGCCCTGTGGAATGTCAGATTTTCGATTCCGTAGACTTCACCCAGTCGGGGGATAAGTTTTTGCAGTTTGCCGTAGGAGCAAATCGGCAGCAGTCGTTCGTCGGTGCGTTCGGCCCGGTATTTCTCGATAATCCGCAGAGGTACATCCAGCAGCCGCACGACCGATTCCGTGCCGGTCTTCTGTCGTCGGATATGTATCCACTGCACACCTTCTGCGTCCTGCGTAATGTGTTTCTCCGACAACTGTTTCAGGTCGGCATAGGCCAGCCCCGTAAAGGTCGAGAAGATGAACCAGTCCCTCGCCCGTCGCAATTCGGGATCGGCGACCTGTTCGGCGAGCAGACGCTTCAATTCGTCGAGTTTCAGATGGCGGCTCTTGCGCTTGGGCAGTTCAGGGTGCAGTGTAGCGTAAGGATCGCGACGCAGCGTTCCTTGATTCACCGCCCGCACGGTCATCTTCTTCAATCGGTAGAGGTGTTCGTGCACCGATTTCTGTTGCAGCCGGAGTTCCGTCCGCAGAAACAAGTCGAACGCATCGTAGAACTCCCGGTCGAGGCTGCGCAAAGCGATGTCCTCCTGCTTGCATTTCTCCTGCACGAACTCCCGCAGGTGATTGTACGAACGCACGTAGCACCCGTAGGTTTCTTTCGTGCGGTCTATGCCGATGCGTTTCTCGAACTCCTCGTTGTGCTCCCGAAAGAGTGCCAGCAAGGTCAGCGGTTTCTGCCCGATGCCCTTCACGGCATTCTTCACCAGCTCGGCCGTCACGAACCCGAGCGACTGGTTTATTCGCTTATAGTGTCCCTTGATTTCCTCCGTCAGCGCGTCGATCGCTCGGTTTACCTCGTTGGCATTGCGGCTGCGGCCATCGGCACGCCCCGTCGTCGGATTCCAAATCGCAGGATCGACCGCGACTTTCGTCCCGATCTGCGCGGCTTCGGCGTCGATACTTACCTTGCACAAGAGCTGGCATAGACCGTCCTTGCGGACTTTCGTGCGGTTGATATAGAACAGCACGGCGAACGTGCTGCGGCGTTTCATATCATTCTTTTTCATAAATGTTGTTCTCCAAAGGTTGAAAGTTAAATCGCTACCGTAAACCGTTCTGCGATTCGTTCGTCGAGTGCCTGCGTGTCGGTGCCGATCTTGTTGTCGGTTACTTGAGCGTAGATTTGGGTCGTATCGACGCGGCTGTGTCCCAGCATACGGCTGACCGTCTCCATCGGTACGCCGTGCGAGAGCGTGATTTCCGTCGCATAGGTATGGCGCGCCATGTGAAAGGTCAGCTTGCGGTCGATGCCGCAGGTTGCGGCAAGGAGTTTCAACCCTCTGTTCAACTCCGAGTTTCCGTACATGGGGAGTAATTTGCCGTCCGATGTCGTATCGCGATACTTGTCGATGATACGGAGCGGCAGGTCGAGCAACGGTATCTCGAACTCGACGTTCGTCTTTTCCCGTGCCGCCTTGATCCATGTAGTCCCGTCTTCAGCCGTCTCGAGATTCGCGACGGTCAGTCGGCATAGGTCGCCGTAGCTGATACCCGTATAGCAGGAGAACAGGAACAGGTCGCGGACGAGGTAGAGCCTCGACGAAGGAAGCGGCGTAGTCATCAACCGCTGCAACTCTTCGCGCGAGAGGTAACGCTGTTCGCGTTCGGGGCGCGGAGGTTCGTAGCCAGCGAATGGGTCGGCGGTGATGATACCTGCGGCGACGGCTTTGTTGATTATCGTATGCAGCAGCGACATATACAGAACGGTCGAACTCGGAGCCAGTCGCCGCCCCGTGCGCAGGTACAGGTCGAACTTGTCGATGAACGACCGGTCCAAAGCCGAGAAAGGAATATCCGACAGCCGAAGCCGCTCCGACAGGAACCGCCCGACGTGCCCGCAGGCGCAACGATAGGTCAGTGCCGATTTGGCCGTACGATTCACGCCGACCCGCTTCTCGAAATGTTCGATATACGAATGGAAGTATTCGAGCAACGTCTCCTGCCTGGAGGCCATACCCAACAGCAGACATTTGACCTCCTCGGCCGTCACTCGTTCGCGAACGGCAGACTGCTCGCGGTAGATGGCCAGTGCCGAAGCACGCAGCTCGTCCAGTCGGCGGTTGATTTCGACCGCTTCGGCGCTTTTGCCTTTCATGCGTCCTGACGTCCACAGCGAACGCGGTGCGAGCATCTTCGCGCTGAACACGCTTTCCGAACGGCCGATTGTCAAACGGCCCATGACGGGGCAACGACCCGCACTGTCCGATTCATTCACATCCGTGCACCTTTTCTCGCCTCGGCATAGCGCGAACGAGTTCGCCTCTGCCCTCGGCTTACCGAAAACGTTCTTTTTGAGGTAGAACGCGACCTTTACATCTTCTTGATTCATAACTCTATTAACCGTTTACAAAATTAGCTGGTATAGAGTTATTTGAAGCCATGAAAAACGAAGCGGAACATAGAATAAGATACGGTGCTTTCATCTCCGAAGCCGTCTATTCGCGAAACTCCGAGAAAAACGACTATCTTTGTCTTGGAGTTTCGTGAGAAAACCGGTGTTCCTCGAAGTGCAGAACCGTTTTTGTAGGATGGAAGTGAGGCTTCGACTGCCTCTTTCCCGACCCGAAAAAGGCAACGGATAAGTAACGAAAACCTCGCTCAACTCCTCGAAATCCGGCTTTTCGGCCTTTCGGAAAGGGGCTGAGGTTCTACCCATTGCGATTCTGCATTTCAACCACTTACATTATTACTCTCCAAACGCCCGCTTTATCCGATTTTCTTCGTATCTTTGCACAAAACCCCGTGTTGCGGCCGTTATTATTCATGTCGTGCAGACCGCAGATTTTTGCCTTTACACCTCTCCGATAGCAATTCTGGATGTTTGCGGCGGAAAAAATGTCGATTTTTCCCGGAATGTTTTTCAAATGCGGAGGAATTTGCCGGGGTTTCTTGCGATCAGCGGATTTCTGCGATTTTTTTTCGCGCCGGGCCTGTCCCGCACTTCGTGAGACGACGCCCGCGATGCGGGATTGCGGCGGTCCCCTGTCAACAGATGCTTAACACGAAAAACAACAGCTTATGAAACAAAGAAAAATGCTTGCGCTCACGCTCTACCAGCTTGGACAGCTTTACCGTCAGGAGTTACCCGAACTTGTCGCCGCCGCCGAGGCGAGCGGCGACGCCGTGCAGTTCCGAAGGCGTCTGGGCGAGTGGGTCTCCCGTTCGGAGTCCGCGCAGGGCGATGCGGGCGAGCAGATTCGGCTGCTGATCGATTACGACGGGCGGGAGGTCGATGAACTGTCTACCGGCGAGCGGATGCCGGTGCGGACGCTGACGCTGTTGTGGCAGTTTCTTACGGGCTGTCTGGAGAATGTGGAGATGCGCACGGACCTGTTTATCGACCTGTTCTACCTGTTCAAACGTCTCGGAGGAGCGGAACTGCCGCCGCTTTCGATGCAGCGTGTCCGCATCCGCTCCGAGCGCTGGCCTTCGGGACTCGATGCCGAGGTGCGGGAGATCAGGGCCGACAACAGAGAGCGCATGCTGCATCTGCTGGTGCAGAAGATCGAGAACCGCAAATCGACGCCCTCGCGGTTCCGTTTCGCGGAGGGGATGAGTTATGAAGACAAATACCGTCAGGTGGCCATCTGGTGGAACGATTTCAGGTTTCATCTGGCGATGGCGGTGAAAAGTCCCTCGGAGCTGAACCGCTTTCTGGGCAATTCGCTTTCGGCGGAGACCATGTACCTGCTGTCTAAGGCCCGCAAGAAGGGGATGCCGTTCTTCGCCACGCCCTATTATCTCTCGCTGCTGGACGTGACCGGAAAAGGATACGGCGACGAGGCGATCCGCAGCTATATCCTCTACTCGCCGCAGCTGGTCGAGACCTACGGCAGCATTCGCGCGTGGGAGAAGGAGGACGTCGTCGAAGCCGGAAAGCCCAATGCCGCGGGGTGGCTGCTGCCCGACGGGCACAATATCCACCGCCGCTATCCGGAGGTGGCGATCCTGATTCCCGACACGATGGGGCGCGCCTGCGGCGGGTTGTGCGCGTCGTGCCAGCGCATGTACGATTTTCAGAGCGAACGGCTCAACTTCGAGTTCGAGAGCCTGCGGCCCAAGGAGAGTTGGGACCACAAGCTGCGCCGCCTGATGACCTATTTCGAAGAAGATACGCAGCTGCGCGACATCCTTATCACGGGCGGGGACGCCCTGATGAGCCAGAACAAGACGCTGCACAATATACTGGAGGCCGTATACCGCATGGCCTGCCGCAAGCGCAAGGCCAACGCCGGGCGGCCCGACGGCGAGAAATACGCCGAACTGCAGCGCGTGCGTCTCGGTTCGCGCCTGCCGGCCTATCTGCCGATGCGTATCGACGACGGATTGGTGGAGGTGCTCAGGGAGTTCAAGCAGAAGGCTTCGGCCGTCGGCGTGCGGCAGTTCATCATCCAGACCCATTTCCAGTCGCCGCTGGAGGTGACGCCCGAAGCGCAGGAGGCGATCCGCAGGATACTCGCGGCCGGGTGGCTCGTCACCAACCAGCTGGTTTATACCGTCGCGGCGTCGCGACGCGGGCATACGACCCGGCTGCGGCAGGTGCTCAATGCGCTGGGTGTGGTCTGCTACTACACCTTCTCGGTCAAGGGGTTTCAGGAGAATTACGCCGTCTTTACGCCCAACAGCCGGTCGCTGCAGGAACAGCACGAGGAGAAGATTTACGGCCGGCTGACGCCCGAACAGGCCGGGGAGCTGGATGCCGAGCTGGAGAAGGGCGGCGACACGGCCGAACGGCTCCGCCGCTTTATGAAGAGACACCGGCTGCCGTTCCTTGCGACCGACCGCAGCGTGCTGAACCTGCCGGCCATCGGCAAGAGCATGTCGTTCAGGCTGGTGGGCATTACGCCCGAAGGCAGGCGCATCCTGCGCTTCGACCACGACCGCACGCGCCGCCACAGTCCGATCATCGACCGGATGGGCGAAATCTATATCGTCGAGAACAAGTCGCTGGCCGCCTACCTGCGCCAGCTGGAAAACATGGGCGAGGATGCGGACGATTACGCCAGCATCTGGAACTATACGCACGGCGAGACCGAACCCCGGTTCGGGCTTTACGTATATCCCGATTTCCCGTTCGGAGTGACCGGGCGGGTGAGCAATCTGGAACTGGAGTGATTCGGTACGAAACGGCGATGAGGAGGCCCGGCGGAAGCGATTCCGGCCGGGCCTCGAAACTGTTGCATATATCAGGAATATTTATTATCTTTGTAAGAACGATAAATGAAGACCGGCGCCGATGTCCGGAGCGCCGTTCGGGGCATGTTCCGGTTTTCGTGCAGGCAGAATTATGAAACAGTCCGAAAGATTGATGTCGCTCGACGCCCTCCGCGGGTTCGACATGCTCTTCATCATGGGGTTCGCGTCGCTCGTCGTGGCCGTGTGCGGCTTGTGGCCTTCGGCCGTGACCGATGCGGCAGCCGCTTCGATGAGCCATGTCGCGTGGGACGGCTTCGCCCATCACGATACGATCTTTCCGCTGTTCCTCTTCATCGCCGGAGTCAGCTTTCCCTACTCGGTCGCCAAGCAGCGTGCGGGAGGAATGTCCGAGGGGCGCATCTATGCCAAGATCGTCCGCCGGGGACTGACGCTCGTCGTGCTGGGCATGGTTTACAACGGACTGTTCAAGCTCGATTTCGAGAATCTGCGGATCGCGAGCGTACTGGGACGCATCGGACTGGCGTGGAGCATCGCCGCGGTGCTGTATCTCAATTTCGGCGTGAAGACCCGTGCGGCGATCGCCGTCGCGGTGCTGGCCGGTTACGGAGCGCTTTCGGCGCTGGTCGCGGCGCCCGACGCCGCAGGCGCCGGGCCGCTGACCTTCGAGGGGAATCTGGCTGGGTATATCGACCGGCAGTTCCTGCCCGGAAAGCTGATATACGGGTCGTTCGATCCCGAAGGGCTGCTCAGCACGGTGCCCGCCGTGGTGACAGCCATGCTGGGCATGTTTACGGGCGAATTCGTAAGGCGCGGCGATATTCGGGGCGGCCGCAAGACGCTTTGGATGGCCGCGGCGGCCGCGGCGCTGCTGGCGGCGGGGCTGGCTTTCAGCGGGGTGCTGCCCGTGAACAAGAAACTGTGGTCGAGCACCTTCGTATGCGTCGTGGGAGCCTACTCGCTGGGGATGTTTGCCCTGTTTTACTACCTGATCGACGTGCGGGGATGGCGCCGCTGGACGCTCTTTTTCCGCGTCGTCGGACTCAATTCGATTACGATTTATCTGGCCCAGCGTATCGTGGGCTTCGGACGTATATCCGACTTTTTCCTCGGCGGCATCGCATCGAAATGCCCTGAGGCCGTGGCTGCCGTGATAAGCAGTGCGGGTTATGTGGCCGTCTGCTGGCTGTTTCTCTACTTCCTTTACAGAAAGAACGTTTTTCTGAAAGTGTAGTCGTATTTGCGGATTCCGTAATGTGCCGCGCGGAGGCGCGGCTGGCGCGGAGTTTGCTCCCCCGGTCCGTTAAAGTTTAAAATTAAAAAATCCTGTTTATGAACAAGACGATTCACCGCGCCGAGTCGCGCGGTTATGCCGACCACGGTTGGCTGCAGACTCACCATACGTTCAGTTTTGCAAACTATTACGATCCCCGCCGGGTGCATTTCGGCGCCCTCCGGGTGCTGAACGACGACACCGTGGCTCCGGGCGAGGGGTTCGGAACCCATCCGCACGACAACATGGAGATCGTGTCGATCGCGCTGGAAGGCGCGCTCAGGCACGGCGACAGCATGGGCAATATGAAAGTCCTGCGTCCGGGAGAGATTCAGGTGATGTCGGCCGGAACGGGCATCACGCACAGCGAGATGAACGCCAGCGAGACCGAGCCGGTCAAGTTCCTGCAGATATGGGTGCTGACCGACGCGCAGAACCACACGCCCCGCTACAATCAGGTCGAGCTGGCGCCCGCCAAGCGCAACGTTCCGCATGTGATCGTGGCCCCCGAAGGCCGCGGCGGCGAGCATGTGGGATGGGTGCATCAGGACGCTTGGTTCTATACGCTGGACCTCGACAAGGATCATGTGGCCGAATATCGCATGAATACCCGCGGCCACGGCGCCTACGTCTTCGTGATCGAAGGCAGCGTCGAAGCGGCGGGCGAGGAGCTGGGACCGCGCGACGGCATGGGCATCACCGAAGCGGATGAGTTCCCGATCAAGGGAAACACCGACGCGAAGGTGCTGATTATCGAAGTTCCCATGGAGGTTTGACAAGACGAAGCAAAGGAGTTTTCCGGCAAACTCCTTCCTCCTTCGGGTGCGGAGAACGCTTCCGAAGGGGAGTGCGAAGGAAAAGGGCTGTCCCGTGGGACAGCCCTTTTTTTGCATCGGTCGGCGAAGGCGCCGGGAAGATGGATTTTGCCGGGAGGGGTGTTGCGCCCGGCGCCGCTGCGTCAGAATTCCGAGGTGAAGTGGAACCGGATATCCTTGAAATTCTCCTGCGCGAGGGCGAGTCCGTAGCTCGTGTCGGCGAGGAAGACGTCGCGGCCGTGCTTGTCGACGGCCATGTTGGTGTGCTTGCGGCGTTTGAAGTCGGCCAGCTGCGCGGCGTTGTCGCTCTCGATCCAGCAGGCTTTGTAGATCGAGATCGGCTCCCAGCGGCAGGCGGCGTTGTACTCGTGTTCGAGCCTATACTGGATGACTTCGAACTGGAGCGCGCCCACCGTGCCGATGATCTTGCGGCCGTTGAGGGAGCTGACGAACAACTGCGCCACGCCCTCGTCCATGAGCTGGTCCACGCCTTTGGCGAGCTGCTTGAATTTCAGCGGGTCGGCGTTCTCGATATAGCGGAACTGTTCGGGGGCGAACGACGGGATGCCCGTGAATTTGAGCTTTTCGCCCTCGGTGAAGGTGTCGCCGATCTTGAAGTTGCCCGTGTCGTGCAGGCCCACGATGTCGCCCGGATAGGCGAAGTCGATGATCGACTTCTTCTCGGCCATGAAGGCCGTCGGCGACGAGAATTTGAGCTGCTTGCCGCTGCGCACGTGCAGGTAGTTTTTGTTGCGTTCGAACGTGCCCGAACATATTTTGAGGAATGCGATGCGGTCGCGGTGGTTGGGATCCATGTTGGCGTGGATCTTGAAGACGAAGCCCGTCATTTTGGGTTCCGCAGGCTCCACGATGCGGGTTTCGGTCGGGGCCGGGCACGGCGAGGGGGCTATGCGCACGAAGCATTCGAGCAGCTCGCGCACGCCGAAGTTGTTGACCGCCGAACCGAAGAATACCGGGGCCAGTTCGCCCCGCAGGTAGGCCCCGCGGTCGAAATCGTCGTAAACGCCCTCGACCAGCTCGACGTCCGAGCGCAGCTGGGCCGCGAATTTGTCGCCGATCTGGGCCTCCAGCTCCGAAGAGGCGAGGTCCGAGATTTCGACGGTCGAGGCGTCGGCCGTAAGCTTCTCGTCGGAGGTGAAGAGCGAGAGGTTTTTCTCGTAGAGGTTGTATACGCCCTTGAACGTGGGGCCGTTCGAGATCGGGAAGGCCAGCGGCCGCACGCGGATGTTGAGCTCCTTTTCGACCTCGTCCAGCAGGTCGAACGGCTCCTTCGAGGGGCGGTCGAGCTTGTTGATGAAGACGATTACCGGGGTCGAGCGCATGCGGCAGACCTCCATCAGCTTGCGCGTCTGCGACTCGACGCCCTTGGCGCCGTCGATGACGATGATGACCGAATCGACGGCCGTCAGCGTGCGGAAGGTGTCCTCGGCGAAGTCTTCGTGGCCCGGAGTGTCGAGAATGTTGATCTTCGCGCCCTTGTATTCGAAGCCCATCACGGCCGTGGCGACCGAGATTCCGCGCTGGCGTTCGATCTCCATGAAGTCCGAAGTGGCGCCCTTCTTGATCTTGTTGCTCTTGACGGCCCCGGCGACGTGGATGGCGCCGCCGAAGAGGAGCAGTTTCTCGGTAAGGGTGGTTTTACCCGCGTCGGGGTGGGCGATGACCGCGAAGGTGCGGCGGCGTGTGATCTCTTCCTGTAATGTCATGTAACTGAATGTGTGTCTGTTTTATTGCGGGGAGTGCCGGGCGTTGTTCCGCCGGCGGCAATCCTTAGTTCTCCTTCGGGTAGTCGGCATTGTAGTGGCAGCCCACCGACTCCTTGATTTCGCGGCCCTGCTTGATGACCAGATAGGCCACGGCGATCATGTTGCGCAGTTCGCACAGTTCGCGGTTGGGCTTGGTCTTGTTGTAAAGCTCTTCGGTCTCCTGCCACAGGATTTCCAGCCGCCGCATGGCGCGCTTGAGCGAGAGGTTCGAGCGGACGATGCCCACGTAGTTGGACATCAGCGTCTGCATTTCGCGCTTCGACTGGATGATCATCAGCATCTCCTCGGTGTGCTGTGTGCCTTCGAAGTCCCAGTCGGGAATGCCCTCCTGAATTTCGACCCGGTCGAGCAGCGACGATGCGTGGCGCGCCGCCTGATCGGCGTATACCACCGCCTCGATCAGCGAATTGGATGCCAGCCGGTTTGCGCCGTGCAGTCCCGTGCAGGAGGTTTCGCCCAGCGCGTAGAGCCGTTTGATGGAGGTTTCGCCGTTGGTGTCCACCTTGACGCCGCCGCAGCAGTAGTGCGCCGCGGGAGTGACGGGAATCCAGTCCTTGGTGATGTCGATGCCGATCGAAAGGCACTTCTCGTAGATGTTGGGGAAGTGGCTGCGGATGGCGTCGGAATCTTTGTGCGTGACGTCGAGGTAGACGAAGTCCGATCCCCGCTTGGTCATTTCGCGGTAGATGGCGCGGGCCACCACGTCGCGCGGCGCCAGCGATTTCATCGGGTGGTATTTGTCCATGAACTCCTCGCCGCCGGGCAGGCGCAGGATGGCCCCGAAGCCGCGCATGGCCTCGGTGATGAGGAAGTTGGGCTTCTCGCCGGGGTTGTAGAGCGTGGTGGGGTGGAACTGGATGAACTCCATGTTTTCGGTGATCGCCTTGGCGCGGTGGCACATGGCGATGCCGTCGCCCGTGGCGACGACCGGATTGGAGGTCGTGGAGTAGATGTTGCCGCAGCCGCCCGTGGCGACGACGGTGAATTTGGCCAGCATGGTCTCGATTTCGTTCGTTTCGAGATTCAGGACGTAGGCCCCGAAGCAGGTCAGGCCGCGGGTGTGGCGCGTGACGAACTCGCCCAGATGGTGCTGCGTCAGCAGGTCGATGGCGAAGCGGTGTTCGAGTACGGTGATGCCGGGATGCCTGCGGACCGACTCGATGAGCGCCCGTTCGATCTCGGCGCCCGTCAGGTCCTCGTGGTGGAGGATGCGGTGCTCGGTGTGGCCGCCTTCGCGGTTCAGCTCGAAACGCCCGTCGGGAGTCTTGTCGAAGCGCGTACCCCATTCGATCAGGTCCCGAATCAGCTCCGGCGCCCGGCGCACGACCAGTCCGACGGCCTCTTCGTCGCATTTGCCCGCGCCGCAGACCAGCGTGTCGCGGATGTGTTTCTCGAAAGTGTCGGGGGCGTAGGTTACCGAGCAGATGCCGCCTTGCGCATAGTTGGTGTTGCACTCGTTCATTTCGCCCTTCGTCACGATGGTGACGTGTCCGTGGGCGGCGGCTTTGAGCGCGAACGAAAGGCCTGCCGCGCCGGAACCGATAACCAGAAAGTCGGTTTTCATAGTTTTGCAAGCATTAAGCGTCGCAAAGTTATAAAAAATGCCCGATAATCCCATTTCCGGCCGGAAAAAGCGTACGGAAAAATGGGGCAACGGCTCCGGAACGGATCCCCGGAGCGGTAATTTTTTCGGCCCGGCAGGCGATATTTCGAATTTTTCTCTAATTTTGCCTTAAGCTACCCAGAATAAATTATGAAAAAACTACTTTTGACTATGGCCGCCGGAATAGCGCTTTGTTCCTGCGGTTCGCACGATCCGCAGATCGCGATCGTGCCCTATCCCAATCATCTCGAAGCCGGTCGGGGAACCTATCGGGTGACCGATCGGCCCGTTACGTGCGACAGTCGCACCGACGAGCGGACGCAGCGCGCCGTGGTCGGATTCGCCGCACGGCTGGCGACGGTTACCGGCGGGACGAATCCCGTGACGGTCGCCGACGAGATGCCCGCATCGGGCATCCGTTTCGTCACGGACGAATCGCTCCCGGCCGAAGGCTATGAACTGAACGTGGACGGGGAGGGAATCGAAGTGCGGGCGTCGCAGTTTCCCGGCTTCCTCTATGCCCTGCAAAGTCTCGGACAACTGCTGCCTGCGGCGGTTTACGGCACGGAGCCTGCGCCCGATGCGGCGTGGGAGGTGCCCTGCGTGAAGATCGCCGACGCGCCGCGGTTCGCATACCGGGGCATGCACCTCGACGTGGCGCGCCACTTCTTCTCGGTGGACGAAGTGAAGCGGTATATCGACGTGATGGCCATACACAAGCTCAATACGCTGCACTGGCACCTGACCGACGATCAGGGCTGGCGCATCGAGATCAAGCGCTATCCGGAGCTGACCGCCGTGGGCAGCATCCGCAAGGCCACCGTGGTCCGCAAGGAGTGGGGAACCTATGACGGTACGCCCTACGGCGGTTTCTATACGCAGGACGAGATCCGCGACGTGGTGAAATATGCCGCCGACCGGGGTGTCACGGTGATTCCCGAAATCGACCTGCCGGGCCATATGCTGGCGGCGCTGACCGCCTATCCCGAACTGGGCTGCACGGGCGGTCCGTACGAGGTGTGGGGCCGCTGGGGCGTGGCCGACGACGTGCTTTGCCCCGGACGGGAGAAAACTTTCGAATTCCTCGAAGGCGTATTGACCGAGGTGATGGAGCTGTTCCCCTCGGAGTATATCCATATCGGCGGCGACGAGTGCCCGAAGGTGCGCTGGGAGAAGTGTCCGCGCTGTCAGGCGAAGATCCGCCAGCTCGGCCTGAAGGACGACGGAGAGCATACCGCCGAGCATTACCTGCAGAGCTACGTGACCGACCGCATCGGCAAATTCCTTGCGCAGCACGGCCGCCGCATCATCGGCTGGGACGAGATTCTGGAAGGCAGGGCGCCCTCCGACGCCGTCGTCATGTCGTGGCGCGGCAGCGAGGGCGGAATCGCCGCGGCCAAGCTGGGGCACGACGTCATCATGACGCCGAATTCGCATTTCTATTTCGACTACTACCAGTCGCTCGACACCGACGCCGAGCCGTTCGGAATCGGCGGTTACATACCGATGGAGCAGGTCTATTCGTACGATCCGGCGTTCCCGGAGCTGACGCCCGAACAGCAGAAACATATCCTCGGCGTGCAGGCCAACCTCTGGACCGAATACGTCTTGAGCGACGAACACCTCGAATACATGCTTCTGCCGCGTCTGGCCGCCCTGAGCGAGGTGCAGTGGTGCCAGCCCGAAACGAAGGACTGGAACCGCTTCATCGGCAGTTTCAGGATGGACAAGATCTATTCGCAACTGGGGTATGAGTTCGCCAAGCATATCTTCGGGGTGACGGCGTCGTATGCGGTCGATCCGGAGAAGGGGGGCGTCGTGATGACCCTCACCACGCAGGGCGGCGCGCCGATCCGTTACACGCTCGACGGCTCCGATCCCACGGCTTCGAGTCCGCTTTACAAGGCGCCGGTGACCATCGGCGAAAGCTGCACGTTCAAGGCCGCGGCCCTGCGCGAAGGCATGCAGACGCCGGTCTATACGCGGAAATTCGATTTCAACAAGGCGACCGGACGGCGCATCGCGCTGAACGCCGCGCCGACGCTCAAATATACCTACGGCGGCGCCTCGCTGCTGGTGGACGGCTACCGCGGAGGTCCCGTCTATTCGAACGGCGCGTGGATCGGGTTCCTGAACGAGCCGCTGGACGTTACGATCGACATGCAGGGGGCGAAGCCCTATTCGGCGGTGACCGTCGAATCGCTGGTCGAGAAGGGCGAGTGGGTTTTCCCGCCTTCGTCGGTGGGGGTCTACCTCTCGGACGACGGCAGGGAGTTCACCGAGGCGGCGCTGATGTCCGTGCCGCAGGAGACGGCCGGCAGCCCCGACGGCGTCAAGCCGTTCAAGGTGCTCTTCCCCGAAACCTCGGCCCGCTACCTGCGCGTGGTGGCCCGCACGGTCGATCCGATTCCGGCATGGCACGGCGCGGCCGGACAGAAGGCGCATATGTTCGTGGATGAAATCATCGTAGAATAAAACCGGGAGTGGACGTGGAGAAGACCGCCGTGCGGATACAGGGACGCGAGTCCGTTGCGATGACGACGGCCGAATTCGGCCGCCTGTTCGCTATGTGGCGCGCGCGGTTCGAAGCGATCGCGTGCCGCTACGTGCGGAGCGCGGCGGTGGCCGAGGATCTCGTCTCGGACAGCTTCATGTCCTTCTGGGAGAACCGCGGCCGGATTCCCGCCGATGCCAACCTGCAGGCCTATATCCTGATTATCGTCCGCAACAAATGCCTCGACTGGCTGCGCGCCCAAAGCCTGCATGCCAAGATCGAGCAGGAGGTGTACGAGCTTCGGCGGCGGGTGCTGGCGGCCGACATACGGTCGCTGCAGGCGTTCAATCCTGAGGAAATTTTCTCGGAAGAGGTGGCCGCGATCGTGCGGCAGTCGCTCGACCGCCTGCCCGAACTGACGCGCGAAGTGTTCGTCGCCCGCCGCTTCGAGGAGCTGAGCTACAAGGAGATCGCCGAAAAGTACGGCATCACCGTGCGGCGCGTCGAATTCGAACTGGAAAAGGCCGTGAAGCAACTGCGCGTGGCGTTGAAGGATTATTTGCCCGTGCTGCTTATGTTGCTGTCGGATAATATTTTGCGATCCTGAATTCGAGAGCGTGAATTATTAAAAATATTTTTTTAGCAAATCCAAGTGCGTCTGATTGGGAATCGGGCGCACTTATTCGTTTTTATAGAAACAGACGAAGAGAGAGATGAATCCGGAACTTATCTATAAATATTTGGAAAATACGGCGACCGATGACGAGATGAAGCAGGTGCTCGACTGGCTCGACGCCGATCCCGCGCATATGCGCGAATTGGACGAGCTGGACAAAGTGATGGCCGCTTCGGTCATTTACGGTCCCGACGTGCTGTCGCCTGCGCCTGCGAGGAAGGCGGCGCGGCGCATTTCACTGCGGCGGATTCCGCTGCGGCGCATCGTGCGTTATGCCGCGGAGCTGGCTGCGGTGGCGGTCGTCGGCGTCGGTCTCGCGCGGATGCTTGCCGACGACCGGATCGGAGAGTGGGCGCGGCGGACGACGGCGCTCGAAGTGCCTGCGGGACAGTACCTGAGCATGGAGTTGCAGGACGGCACCAAGGTCTGGCTCAATGCGGGAACCCGGCTGGAGTATCCGCTGGTGTTCGCCGGGGGCGAGCGGCGCGTGAAGGTTGCGGGCGAGGCGATGTTCGATGTCGAGCACGATCCCGCGCATCCGTTCGTGGTCGAGACGTTCGCCTGCGACGTCGAGGTGCTGGGAACCAAATTCGACGTGACGGCCGAGGAGCGCGAGGGATTGTTCTCGGCGGCCCTGCTGCGCGGAAGCGTGAAGGTGACCAACCGCCTGACGCCCGGCGAGCAGTTCGTCCTCAAGCCCAACGAGGAGGTGCGGCTGGCGGGGCGGCGGCTGAACCTGAATGCGATCGGCAGCATGGACGACTACCTCTGGACCGAAGGCATGATCAGCATCAAGGGCCTTTCGTTCGGGGAGCTGATGCACAAATTCGAAAAGAGTTTCGGCGTGAAGATACGGATCGACCGCGTCCGGATGCCGGAGGTCGATTACAACCACGGCAAGATCCGTATTTCGGACGGCGTCGATTCGGCGCTGCGCCTGCTGCAGATGGCCTCGGATTTCACCTATACACGCAGCGAAGACAACGGAACGATCGTCATACGATAACCAGTCATAAACCTGAAAAAACGAAAAACTGCCTATGAGAAGAGCCGAACAATGACCCTCGCCGGTCGTCCGGGGTGAATAAAAAAAGCTTGCAGATGGTCGCAACATCCGCAAGCCGCGGTCGGCCGTTAATCAGCTACCCAGCCTACTAACAACTAACCAATTGCAAAAGTATGAACAAAAAACGTATTCAGCAAATTAAATGCCTGTTTACACTCTTTTTTGTCGTGTGCGCATCGTTCTATGCCACACGGTCATACGCTCAGAATACCGCGGTGACGATCCGTCTGTCGGGCGTCAGCATGGAGCGTGTGATGAATGAAATCGAGAACCAAACCAATTATTTGTTCCTGTCGAACAAGGACGTGGACATCAACAGCGTCGTGAGCGTCGATGTGGAGGCGCGCCCGCTTTCGGAAGCGCTCGCGCAGATGGTGCGCGGAACAGACGTGGTCTACCGTTTCGACGGCAAATACATTCTGCTTTCGAAGGCCGACCGCAGGCCCGTGACCGTGAAGGGCGTGGTGACCGACGCCGACGGCGCGCCGGTGATCGGAGCTTCGGTGATCGTCAAAGGTACGACCGTCGGAGCTTCGACCAATACCGACGGCTCCTTCTCGCTGCAAGTTCCCCCCCCCGCGGAAAATGCGGTCCTGACCGTTACCTACTTGGGCTACGAGCCGGTCGATGTGACCGTCGGCAGCCGCACCGATTTCCGGATTACGCTCCGCGATTCGGCTGTGGCGGTGGAGAACGTCGTGGTGACGGCCCTCGGCATCAAACGTCAGGAGAAGGCCCTGAGCTACAACGTGCAGCAGGTCAAGTCCGAGGAGCTGACGACCGTCAAGGACGCCAACTTCATGAATTCGCTGGTCGGCAAGGTGGCCGGCGTGCAGATCAACAGCGGTGCGAGCGGCCCCGGCGCCAGCGCGCGCGTGGTGATGCGCGGCGAGAAGTCGATCGAGAAGGGCAACAACGTCCTCTATGTGATCGACGGTATTCCGATGTATAACCACAGCTTCGGCGGCGACGGCGGCACCTATGCCAAGCAGGCCGGTTCGGAGAGCGCCGCGGATATCAACCCCGAAGACATCGAGTCGATCAACATGCTGACCGGCCCTTCGGCTGCGGCCCTTTACGGCAGCGACGCCGCCAACGGCGTGGTGGTCATCAACACCAAGCGCGGCGTCAAGGACCGTACGGTGGTGACCGTCAGCAACAGCACGACCTTTTCGAAGGTCTACCGGCTGCCCGACATGCAGAACAGCTACGGAACCAGTTCGGGGCTGATGAACTGGGGTGAGAAGTATGCCAGCACGTTCGACGCCAAGAAGTTCTTCAACACGGGAACCAACATCATCAACTCGGTGTCGGTATCGACGGGCAACGAGAAGAACCAGACCTATATCTCGGCTTCGACGACCAATACGGCGGGCATCATTCCCGAAAATACGTACGACCGCTACAACTTCACGGCCCGCAATACCACCTCGTTCGCCAAGGACAAGCTCGTATTGGACTTGGGCGCCAGCTTTATCATCCAGCACGACGAAAACATGGTGACGCAGGGCAAGTATTACAACCCGCTGCCCGCGCTCTACCTCTTCCCGCGCAGCGACGACTTCGACGAAATCCGCCTTTTCGAGCGCTGGGACCCCGTGCGCGGCTATATGGTGCAGTACTGGCCTTACGGCGAGGGCGCGCATTCGCTGCAGAACCCCTATTGGATTCAGAACCGCATGAACCGCGAGACGAGCAAGCGCCGCTACATGCTCAACGCCTCGCTGCGGTGGAACATCACCGACTGGATGAACGTTTCGGGCCGCGTGCGGGTCGATAATTCGGAATACCGCATCAAGCAGAAGCTCTACGCCTCGACGCTGACCACCTTCTGCGGAACGAACGGCGGTTACGAGGATCAGACGCAGCACGACCGCAGTTTCTACGGCGACGTGATGCTCAACATCGACAAGACCTTCGGTGACGACTGGACGCTCAACGCCAACATCGGCGCTTCGATCAACGACCAGCGCTACGAGCAGGCCGGCGTGGCGGGCGACCTGCTGCTGACCAACCATTTCGCCATGAACAACCTCAACTATCAGGAGAAGTTCAAACCCCTGCAGGAGGGATGGCACGACCAGACGCAGGCGATCTTCGCTTCGGTCGAGGTGGGGTGGCGTTCGATGCTCTACCTGACGGTGACGGGCCGCAACGACTGGGCTTCGCAGCTGGCCTATTCCAAAAACTCGTCGTTCTTCTATCCTTCGGTGGGTCTGTCGGCCGTGGTTTCCAACATGGTGAATATGCCCGAATGGTTCACCTTCCTCAAGGTGCGCGGGTCGTATTCGAAGGTGGCGTCGGCTTTCGCCCGCTACCTCTCCAATCCGGCCTACTCGTTCAACAACCAGACCCACAACTGGAGCAAGCCTTCGACCTATCCGGCCTACAACCTCAAGCCTGAGGACACCAAGTCGTGGGAGATCGGCCTGAACGCCCGTTTCCTCAACCACATCAACCTCGACGTGACCTACTACCGTTCGAACACCTACCACCAGACGATCTATGCGCCGCTGCCCTCTTCGTCGGGTTACAACCAAGTGGTCGTGCAGGCCGGCGACGTGCAGAACCAAGGCGTCGAGCTGGCGCTGGGCTACAACAACAAGTGGAACGACTTCACATGGAGCAGTTCGTACACCTTTACGCTCAACCGCAACGAGATCAAGCGGCTGGCGGCCGGCGAAGTGAACCCCGTGACGGGCGAGACCATCACCGACAACGAGATTCAGAAGGACTGGCTGGGCGCGAGCAACGTGGCGCCGCAGGTCATCCTGCGTCCGGGCGGTTCGATGAGCGATATTTACGTCAATCACGAGCTTAAGCGCGACCTGAACGGCAACATCGAGATCGATCCTTCGACGGGCAATCTCTCGATCGCCGAAACCGACTTCCGCAAGGTGGGCCAGCTTTCGCCCCGCTACACGATGGGCTGGAGCAACAGCTTCGGCTACAAGGGCATCGAACTCGGCGCGGTCCTCACGGCCCGAATCGGCGGCCTGACCTACTCGGCCACGCAGGGCGTGCTGGACTACTACGGCGCGTCGCAGGCCACGGCCGACGCGCGCGACCGCGGCGGCATTCCGATCAACTACGGCACCGTCGATCCCCAGAAGTACTATTCGGCGATTTCGACGGCCGAGGGCGGTTACGGAGCCTATTACCTCTACAGCGCCACCAACGTACGCCTGCAGGAGCTGAGCCTGCAGTATACGCTGCCGGCGCGGTGGTTCCGCAACAAAGCCAGACTGACGGTCGGATTCGTCGCCAAGAACCTCTGGATGATCTACTGCAAGGCGCCGTTCGACCCCGAAATCTCGGCGGCGACGGACAATGCCTACTATCAGGGCGTGGACTACTTCATGCAGCCGAGCACGCGCAATTTCGGCTTTAACGTGAAACTGCAATTCTAACCGAACCAAAGCTATGAAAAATATCATTAAACTTACCTGCCTCTTATTGACGGTATGCGGTTTTGCGGGTTGTACGGGCAATTTCGACGAGTACAACACCGATCCCTATGCCCTTTACAAGGGAGACCCCGCCGTGCTGATTCCCACCATGCTCGACGCCATGATGTACGTGCAGCAGAACGACTCGCAGATGGTCGATCAGATGGTCGGCTCGCTGGGCGGATATTTCACGCTGTCGAACCGCTGGGGCGGTCAGAACTTCGATACGTTCAATGCGTCCGACGCATGGAACGCCACGCCGTACAATACGATGTTCGAGGATATTTACGCCAACTTCTTCGACATCGAGAAATCGACCAGCAAGTCGGGCCACTACTACGCGATGGCCCGTCTGGTGCGCGCCGCAGTGATGATGCGCGTCGCCGACTGCTACGGCCCGATCCCCTACAGCAAGGTAGCCGACGGCTCGTTCTATGTCGAGTACGACTCGGCGGAGGATGTCTACAAGCATATCATCGAGGACCTCGCGGGCGCGGCGACCACGCTCTACGCCTATGCGCAGGAGTATCCGGCGTCGAAACCGCTGGCTAACAACGATCCGATTTTCGCAGGCGACTATACGGCTTGGGCGCGTCTGGCCAACTCGCTCTGCCTGCGTGCGGCGATCCGCTCGAACGACCGCGAGGCCGCCGAGAGCGCCTGCGGCCATGCCGCCGGCCTGATCGAGACCAACGCCCAGAACGCCATGATGAGTCCCGGCGTGCAGGGAAATCCCTATCAGCTGGCTTCGGCGTCGTGGGGCGACCTGCGGGTCAACGCCTCGATCGTCGATTACATGACCGGGTACGACGATCCCCGCTGCGAAGCCTATTTCCAGAAATCGACCTTCGACAACACCCGCTATATCGGCATGCGCGCCGGTACGGCCGGATTCGAGAAATCGGCCGTAAGCGGTTATTCGCTGCCCAACGTGCAGTCCGGCTCGTCGCTGCCGATTTTCGTGGCCGCCGAGACCAATTTCCTGCGCGCCGAGATGGCGCTCAAAGGGTGGACCGTAGGCGGTACGGCGCAGTCCTATTACGAAGCCGGCGTGCGTCTGTCGATGGAGCAGAACGGCGTGGCGGGCGAGGACATCGACACCTATCTGGCCGATGAAACGCTCGTTCCCGCCGGACATCTGAACGATCCGCGCGGCGCGAAGTACAACTACGACCGTCAGACGGACGTCAAGATCAAGTGGAACGACGCGGACGGCACGGAGAAGAATCTGGAGCGCATCATCACCCAGAAATGGATCGCAAACTTCCCGATGGGACTCGAAGCGTGGGCCGAATTCCGCCGTACGGGCTATCCCGAACTGGCGCCGGCCATCGACAACCTCAGCGGCGGCGTTATCTCCGACAATTTCCGCGGCCTGCGCCGGCTGCGCTATCCCTATACCGAGCGTAACCTCAACAAGAGCAATTACGACAAGGCGGTGGCATTGCTGGGCGGTACGGACAACGAGTCGGTCGATCTTTTCTGGACGAAGAAAAAATAGTGTCGAAACCTAAACGAAAGCATACATTATGAACATAAAGAAAAATATATGGGCATTGGCGGCGGCGCTGCTTTTCGCGACTGCGTTTACCAACTGCAGCGACTGGACGGAGGTCGAAGCCGAAAAGAAGGTCGAATACGGCAATACCGAGACCTCGCGCCCCGAATCCTACTACCAAGCTCTGCGCGAGTGGAAAAAGACGGATCATTCGATTTCGTTCGGGTGGTTCAGCGGCTGGGGCGATCCTGCCGTTCTGACGGCCAGTATGCTGATGGGACTTCCCGACAGTATGGATATGGTCTCGTTGTGGGACAATTCGAGCAACCTTTCGCAGGGCAAGATCGAAGATCTCCGCATGGTGCAGCAGAAGAAAGGGACCAAAGTGCTGATGTGTACCTTTATCCAGTATGTCGGCAAGGGGTTCACTCCTGCCGAATATGATGTCGACGAAGCGACCCGCGAAGCGTTCTGGGGCTGGAAAGAGGTGCAGAAGCTGGACGAAGAGGGTAATCCGATGTTCGACAAGCAGGGAAATCCCATCATGGTGCCTGAGGAGAACGCCATGAAAGCATCGTTGGAAAAATATGCGCAGGCGATCGCGGATACGATCTACAAATACGGTTACGACGGTCTGGATATCGACTTCGAGCCGAATGTGGACGGATATCCCAATGCGAAGCTCGACGAGCATCCCGATCGTGTGGAAGTGTTCCTCGATATTTTGTGCAAGCACCTCGGCCCTCAGTCCAATTCGGGTAAAATGCTCGTTATCGACGGCGAACTTTGGGAGGTGCCGTCGAAGACCGCTACTTACTTCGATTATTTCATCGGACAGGCCTATTCGGTTTCCGGCGGCACTCCGTCACCCACTGCAGGACAGAGCGAATCGAATATGGACTCTCGCCTGAGGCAGATAATCAATAACTTCGGCGAATACATGTCCGAGGAGGAGATCACCAAGCGCTTCATCGTCACGGAAAACATGGAGAGCGCCATCGACGCATTGAACGGCGGTTATTACTGGACGCTTCGCAACGGAACCAGACTCGACAAGGCCGAGTGCCCGTCGTTGCTGGGAATGGCCAGATGGCAGCCCGTCAACGGCTTCCGCAAAGGCGGTTTCGGCGGTTACCGGTTCAGCAACGAGGCGGTGAACAAACCCTCCTACAAATGGATGCGAACCGGAATTCAGGCGCAGAACCCCGCAGTCAATTAGTCCGAACAACCAAAAGCAAGAAAAAGATGAAAAACAGCATTAAAACAGCAGTTCTCGGTCTCGCGGCGCTCGTTTCGGGATTCTCGGCCTGCAACGATGCCGATTACGATACGCTCGGAGTGCACGCCTTCGTCAGCGAGAGCGCGTCGAATAAAAGCACGAAAGTGACCATTACGGAACTGGGCGCCGACGCCGAAATCACGGCCTGCCTGAGCGAGGCCGCAACGAAAGACGTGAAGCTGAAATTCGTGGTCGATTCCGAGGTGCTGGACCGTTACAACCAGAAGCAGGCTTCGAGTTTTCTCGTACTGCCCGAAGAGGTTTACGAGATGGACTCCGAAGTGACGATCAAGGCCGGAGAATTCAGCGCTCCTGCAACCAAGATCCATATCAAGCCGCTGCCCAAGGAGTATGTCGGCGAGAGCTATGCCCTGCCGCTGCGTCTTGTCAGCGCCGACGGGTCGGTTCCGGTGACCTCGGTGACCTCGACCTATGTGATTACGACCGAAGCCATCGTCGTCTCGTCGCTCCCGATGTTCGTCGGCGGCGCGGGACTTGCCGCCGACGGTTTCCCCTTGACGCTTCCGCAGTTTACGGTCGAGGTGCGTTTCCAAGTGAGCAATACGGCCGACCGCAACCGTGCCGTATTTACCAACGGCGGTTCGGTGCTGCTGCGCTTCGAGGACCCGCAGAACGACACTTCGGACCATAAGGCCCATTCGCTGGTGCAGTTCCAAGGCGACGGCTGGTATCTCAATCCGTCGTTGTCGTTCACGCCCAACAAATGGCAGCATCTGGCGCTGACCTATGACGGAACCAAGGTGACCCTTTATGTCAACGGCACTTTTGCCGGAAGCAAGGAGGGCGTGTGCGATCCCAACTTCGGATCGGCCAACTGGTTCGGCGGCGATGCCGGCGGCGGACACGGAACCGGCGATTCGTGGTGGAGCGGATGCAAGATACTGATGTCCGAGGCGCGTATCTGGTCGGTATGCCGTACGGAAGCGCAGGTGCAGAACAACATGACCACGACCAGCGCCAAATCGCAGGGCTTGGAGGCTTACTGGCGCTTCAACGAAGGCGAGGGCAATACGTTCGAGGATTGCACGGGCAACGGGCATACGCTGAAGACGTCCAAGACCCCGACGTGGGTTGCCGGCATCAAGTCCACCGATACGGAAACGCCGTGGCCTTAATCCCGTAATTATGGCGCAGGCGCGCCCGGTGCGTGCCTGCCGCCATGCGGTTCATTCAAATTGTTTGTTAAATACGATTACATTATGATGAAAAAATTGAAATATCTTTTGGCCGGAGTTCTCGTTTCTGCGGTTGCGGGTTGTTTTGTCGCATGCGACGACGATGAGTCTGCAACAGACGAATGGACGGCCGACTATGTTTATTTGGAACGTCTGAAGCTCGGTGTCGGCTCTTTGGAGTTCAATCAGACGCATTCGTCTCTGGGAATTGCAGGCGATACGGAGGTCTCGATGCCGTTTGCGGTTTGTCTTGCCAAACCATGGAAGTCGGATGTCGCCGTGAAGTTCACTTATACGATCGAAGGCGATATGCCGGAGGAGATCGTTACTTTCCGCGAAGGCGGTGCCGTCGTGATTCCTGCCGGGGAGTTGGCAGCCAGAGATACGATGGATCTCAGGACGGATTGGAGTTTTGTTCCGCAGGAGGCTGCTACCTACAAAGTGACGGTCGGGATCGGATCGGTGCAGCCTGTTTCCGGACAATTGCGTATTTCTTCGAAACAGAAGGAGCTGTCCGTTCAGATAAACAAAGCCAAATCCATGGATATACAGGCCGGCGTGAAACCTTCGGGCAGCCGGATTGCGGATTACAGCGGTTGGGCGGTTTATGCTACCAATGTGGATGATAATAATGCAGACTGGGGAGCCCATCAACCTAAATTGATCAATGGGAATACCGGAGATTATATATGGTTCAATACTCCCCATCTCGGTGTAAAGATCGACATGGGTGCTACAAAGACTGTTAACGGATGGGAGACGTTCAGTGCTTACGGTGCGGCTTATGCGATGAGTTCTTGTGCTGTTTATACCAGCGATGACGGGGCCGGGTGGAAACTCGTAACGCCTGAAGAGGGCTTGTCGATGACGCCTGCCGGAACGCAGTATGTTTCGTTTATCGCGCCGATAACCGCTCGTTATATAATTTGGCATATGTATGGGTCGGCGCCTCTCAGCTCCGAGATTTATGTTTATTCCAAATAGAGGTGGGCTTTGAATAGTTTTTGAGGGGAAGCCGTCCGGTCCGAGACCGGGCGGCTTTTTTTGTGGAATTGTGGGTAATCTTGTCTGCCGAGGTCGTGTGTGAATTTGTGATTGCAACAGCTATTTATAAAGAGCG
>ENA-UEYL01001110-UEYL01001110.1-human-gut-metagenome-genome-assembly--contig:-NODE-1110-length-24365-cov-7.958869_pt1 | contig 24365 bp, 26 predicted proteins | sample MGYA00242941_ERZ507946 | MGnify/ENA primary metagenome ERZ507946 (study PRJEB26167, sample SAMN06115482) | human gut metagenome | host: Homo sapiens | place: China:Guizhou | collected 2015-03-11...
TTAATCAGTGGGCCCAGGGTTCGAGTCCCTGGAGGTGCACCACAACAACAAAATCCGAACTTTTTTCCGATAGGAGAGGGGTTCGGATTTTTTGTATTCTTCGGAAAACAGAACGAATCTCTTGCTTCCATCGAAAAACGTCCCAGACCTTATCATAAGAAAGCACGACAGACCACTGTAAGAGTGCCGTAAGGCAGAAAGGACACGAGTATGAAGTACGATGAAAGAACCTGCAAATTCAACATGGACACCGGCTGCGTGGAACTGCTGCTCCGGGATGGGAGAAGAATCTCCATTGACTGCACTGGGGTCGAGGATGAATTGGACGTGACCATGGCGCAGAGGTCAGAGCTGGACTACCTCATCTACAATGACCCGCTGGCGTATGCAGAGCTGATCCTGAACGGCGAACCGGAAGAATACCTGCGAAACGTGGCAGGAAGTCACGGGTTAGAAGATTGAGGGCAAAACAAAAACAGGGTGTGCCCCTGAATAGGGCGCATCTCGCCAAAATCCACACACGATAGCTGAACCAATTTCCTCCTCAACGAAAAGACCGCCTCCGTTTTTGAACGGAAGCGGTCTTTTGCGACTGGCCGATTTACCACTGGTTGAAATGCACCCGGTCGGCCTGGTAGCGGCTCGCACGAGGGGCAGTGATGTCCGCTTCCGGGTAGCCGAGGGCGATGATGGAGTGGGGCACGATGGTCTCCAGCAAAGCGAAGAGCTTTTTCTGGGCTTCTGCCCGGTCCATCTGCGGCCAGGTGCCCAGCCAGACTGCGCTCAGCCCCAGCTCCTGTGCGGCAAGGCAGATGTTCTGGGCGGCAATGGCACCGTCAATGACCCAGTAATCCTTTACAAAGCGGAAAGCGCGGTCAAGGTCGCCGCAGACGAGGATGCCCGCAGCAGCCTTCCGCAGCGGCTCTGCCGGACGGCCGTTGGCATCTGCCATCTGCGCCAGTTTTTCCGGGTCGGTCACCACCACGAAAGATCAGTCCTGCGCATTGACGCAGCTGGGTCCGCTCATGGCGGCTTCCAGCAGCTGATGCAGCTTTTCGCCTTCGATGGGCTGTTCCGTAAATTCCCGGCAGCTACGCCGGGTGAGAATGGCTTCCAGAGTATTCATGAGTTGATTCCTTTCGCAGTCTGAAACAAAAATAATGTTGATTTTCCTTATTATAGCATAACACAAGAACCAGGAAACGTTTATCGCAAGACTAGAAATCAGCACAACTGAAGCAGCATATCTGCGATATGCAAACCAACGTTGTTGCTGTTGCATTAAAAAGTTGGTTTGCTATAAATTATTCTATCATCGCATATTCGGAGCAACTTTGTAGGAATCAACAAAAAAGGAAAGTTTGTCACGCAAAACCTTCGTGGGAGTTTGCCACTTGAAACCCATCGATGCCTTATGATATAATCTCTCCAGCAGAACGCGCTGTGTGTGAACACGTAAGACCAGTTTCTTCACACACCGGCGTTCTCTTTTTTTATTTCAATAAAGTTAGCTTTAACTAATTCAAGGGAGGGCTTCTCATTCGTAATGGTCGTTCTACTATTTTTCTTGGCATTTTACTGCTGATCCTTTCGGTCGGCTCTCTGTTTGTCGGGGTGCTGGACATCCGGCTTTTTGACCTGCTTACAGGCAACGTGAAAACATGGGAGGTCTTTCTGATCTCCCGCCTGCCGCGGCTGCTTGCCATCCTTTGCACTGGCATTGGCATGAGCGTGGCGGGGCTTATCATGCAGCAGCTCTGCATGAACAAGTTTGTTTCGCCCACCACAGGCGCAACGATCTCTTCCGCGCAGTTTGGCGTTCTGCTGGCACTGCTGTTTGCACCGGGTTCTACCCTGTGGGGGCGTGCTGCCTTTTCCTTCGTTTGTGCTGTTCTGGGCACATGGGTCTTTGTCTGGTTCATCCAGCGTATCCAGTTCAAGGATGTTGTCATGGTCCCGCTGGTCGGCATCATGTTCTCCAACATCGTAATGGGCGTTACCAATTATCTTGCCTACAAATATGAAATGACACAGGCTCTTTCCAGTTGGCTGGTCGGTCATTTTTCCACCGTCATTCGTGGGAGGTATGAGCTTGTCTGGCTGACGGTGCCGCTGGTGGTTCTGGCATTTGTATTTGCCAACCACTTCAATATCGTGGGCATGGGGAAAGACTTTTCTCAGAACCTCGGCGTTCCGTATGATCTGGTGCTGTTCATGGGTCTGACCATCGCTGCCATGATCACGGCATCCGTTGTTGTCGTGGTCGGCTCGATCTCCTACATCGGCCTCATCGTGCCCAATATCGTAGCAATGTTCAAGGGGGACCAAATTCGAGGAACGCTGGTGGATACCGCTCTGTTTGGCGCAGCGTTCGTGCTGGTCTGCGATATGATCGGGCGCATTGTGATCTATCCCTACGAACTGCCTATTGAACTGATCTTTGGCATCATCGGCAGTATCCTGTTTGTTGGGCTGCTGCTGTATCGGCTTCGGCATGGGCGCAAGGCAGTCCGGCTGGGCAAAGCCACCAAGAAAAATGGAGGTGCAGCATGAAAATACGCAAAAATCATCTGCGCCTGCTGATCCTTCTGCTTCTTGTTCTGCTGGCCTGCGTGGGCTATATGACGGTCGGTGTCCGCTTTGAAAACCCAAAATTATTTGCCTATGCCATGCGCATCCGCACGCCCAAGCTGATCGCCATGCTCATTACGACCTTTGCCATCGGAAGCGCATCCATCGTGTTCCAGTCCATCATCAACAACACCATCGTCACGCCCTGCCTGCTGGGGATGGATCAGCTTTATTCGCTGATCCACACGGCGGTGTTCTTTGTGGCAGGGTCGGGCAGCTTTCTGGCAGTCAACGCCAATGCAGCCTTTGCAGTAGACCTCGCCATCATGGGTGCTGTCGCCACCGTGATCTACAGCGATCTGTTCCGGAAAACGAACCACAATGTGCTGTACGTCCTGCTCATCGGCACAGTCCTGACCTCGTTCTTTTCCAGCATCCAGACGACCTTGACCCGTGTGATGGACCCCAACGAATACGATACGCTGCTGACCGATCTGGTCGCCAGCTTTTCCAATGTCAATTCAGCGATTCTGGTGCTGTCCGTTGCGGTTCTGGCGCTGGTTGCCTTTGCCTTCCGGAAAGAGCTTGCGCTGCTGGACGTTCTGACACTGGGCAAGGATCAGGCCATCAATCTGGGTGTGGACTATGACCGCTGCATCCGCCGCCTGCTGCTGGGGGTCACATTGTACATTGCAACAGCCACCGCTATGGTCGGGCCGCTGGCATTTCTGGGGCTTATCATTGCCAACCTTTCCCGGCAATTCCTGCGCACCTACCGGCACAGCCAACTCATCACCGGCTCTGTTTTGTTCGGCATGGCCGTTCTGATCGGCGGACAGCTTCTGGTGGAACGGGTGTTCGTTTACTCGGTTCCGGTCAGTGTGTTCATCACCGTGGGCGGCGGCGTGTATTTCCTGTATCTGCTGCTCACCCAGAGAAAGGCATAACACCATGTTTGTAAAAGAGATCACCAAACGCTACGATGGCAAAGCCGTTGTCGATGGCGTGAGTTTTGAGATTCCGAAAGGCAAAGTCCTTTCCCTCATCGGCCCCAACGGTGCGGGAAAATCCACCGTGATGGGAATGCTGTCCCGCCTGATCGCACGGGACAGCGGTCTTGTGGATTTTGAGGGAACGGAGATCACACACTGGAAAAGCAGGGAGCTGAGCAAGCGGCTCGCCATCCTGACCCAGTCCAACAATGTTCAGATGAAGCTGACCGTCCGGGAACTGGTTGCATTTGGCCGCTTTCCGTACTCCGGCGGGCGGCTGACCCAAGAGGACAACGAGATCATTGACCGTGCCATCGCCTACATGGAGCTGGGCGATTTTGAGGAGCAGTTCATCGATGAACTGTCCGGCGGTCAGCGGCAGCGTGCCTATATTGCCATGGTCATTGCACAGGATACGGACTATATCCTGCTGGATGAACCGACCAACAATCTGGATATTTACCATGCAACCAACCTCATGCGCATTGTCCGCCGCCTGTGCGATGAGCTGGGCAAAACGGTGATCCTTGTTCTGCACGAGATCAACTATGCTGCATTTTATTCCGATTACATCTGCGCCTTCGTAAATGGAAAAATCGCAAAGTTCGGCACGGTGCAGGAAGTGATCACCAAAGAAAACCTGTCCGATATCTACAAGGTGGACTTTGAGATCATGCAGATCGAAGGCAAGCCTTTGTCGATATATTATTGATTTCAGTACTTTTTAAAAGGAGCATTCTTATGAAGAAAATTTCTCGTCGTTCGTTTTTGACCACTCTGGCTGCTGTAAGTGCAGCGGGTGTTCTTACCGCCTGCGGTGCTTCCTCCGCCACGGCAAGCTCTGCGGCTGCATCCAGCGAATCCGCAGCTTCCTCGGAAGCTGCACCGGAATCTGTGACCATCAAGGCGTTCAACGGTGCAAAGGAACTGGTAGATGTGGAAGTGCCCTTTGATCCGCAGCGCATCGCCATCCTCGACCTTGCTTCTCTGGACATTCTGGATGAACTGGGCGTTGGCGACCGTGTGGTCGGCACGGCATCCACCTCTCTGGATTATCTTCAGAGCTATGTCACCAATGACAGCATTGCGAACCTTGGCAACATCAAGGAAGCCGATATGGAAGCAGTCATGGCCTGTGAACCGGATGTCATTTTTATCGGCGGCCGCCTGTCCAAATCCTATGATGCCCTGTGCGAGATCGCACCCGTTGTTTTCCTTGCCACCGACACCGAAAAGGGTGTTGTGGAAAGCACCCGTGCAAATGCGCTGACCATCGCCTCTATCTTTGGTCTGGAAGACCATGTGGAAGCACTGATGGCAGACTTTGACAGCCGCATTGACGCACTGAAGGCCTTTGCGGGGGGCAAGACCGCCATCGTCGGCATGACCACCAGCGGCAGCTTCAATGTTCTGGGCAACGATGGCCGCTGCTCCATCATCGGCAAGGAGATCGGCTTTGAGAACATCGGCGTAGATGCCAATATCGACACCTCGACCCACGGCAACGAGGCTTCCTTCGAGTTTATTGTGGACAAGAACCCCGACTACATCTTCGCAATGGACCGTGATGCAGCCATTGGCACAGATGGCGCACAGATGGCGCAGGAGATCCTGGAAAACGAGCTGGTGGAAAGCACGGATGCCTACAAGAACGGCCACATCGTTTATCTGGCACACCCGAACGTCTGGTACACCGCAGAGGGCGGTATTCAGGCACTGAGCGAAATGCTGAGCGATCTGGAAAGCGCATTGCTGTGATTTCTTCAAAATTCTTCTTGCAATTTTGAAAAAAGCCCGGTATAATACATTCCGTTAAGAATACAAAAAGCCGGCTGACAAAGCGTGAAATCCTGAGGAATTGCTACTCCTCAACGATCTCACGCTTTTTTGTTTGCCCGAAAAAGGAGGACTTATGAACCCAAAAAACAAACTGGCGGAAATACCCATCCGCCCTCTGCTGTACACCATGGCGGTACCGCTGATGCTGTCACTGCTCATCCAATCGTTGTACAACATCGTGGATAGCATTTTTGTGGCCCGGCTGTCGGAGACAGCCCTGACCGCCGCTTCTCTGGTGTATGCCATCCAATTTTTGATGATCGCCATTGGCGTGGGCACCGCCGTGGGTCTGAATGCCCTGCTCTCCCGGAAGCTGGGGCAGAAAAAGCCGGAGGAAGCCTGCCGTGCCGCCACCACCGGGCTGTTTCTGATGCTGGGGACTTCGCTGGTGTTTACGCTGGTGGGACTGCTGTTCTCGAACCAAATTGCCGCTGCTCTGACGGGTGACTCCGAATTGCAGCAGCTCTGCCGGGAATACCTCTCGGTGAATCTTGTGTTCTGCTGGGGCATCTTTTTGCAGACCTACGGGCAGCGGCTCTTGCAGGCTGTGGGGGATACGGTGCTGTCCATGGTATCCCTCATCATCGGCGCTGTGGTGAACATCATCCTTGACCCCATTATGATATTCGGTCTGCTGGGCTGCCCGGCCATGGGCATCCGGGGCGCGGCCATTGCCACCGTCATCGGTCAGCTCATCGGTGCCGTGGCGGCGCTGTGGTTCAACCGGGTCAAAAACCCGGTCATTCACGTCCGACTGAAGGGCTACCACTTTCTGTGGCAGGATGTGGCCGATATCTACCGGGTGGGTCTGCCCGCCATCGTGATGCAGGCTATCGGCAGCGTCATGACCTTTGCGGTCAACAGCATTCTGCTGGGGGTGTCCTCCACAGCAGTGGCGTTCTTCGGCATCTACTATAAGCTGCAAAACTTCCTGATGATGCCGGTGAACGGCCTGGGACAGGCAGCCATCCCGGTGGTGGGCTTCAACTACGGCAGCGGTCAGTCCCACCGGGTGAAGCAGGCGTGGAAGGTGCTGCTGCCCACCGGCGTGGTGTTTGCCCTGTGCGGCACAGCGGTGTTCCTGCTGTTCCCGGCGCAGCTGCTGGGGCTGTTCTCTGCCAGTGACGAGATGCTGGCCTTCGGCGTGCCCGCTCTGCGCATCATTTCGATGACCTTTCTGTTTGCGGTCATCACCATTTTGTGCGGCTATTTTGCCTCCGGTCTTGGCAATGGCGTAGTCAACATGATCGGCGGTGCCTTGCGGCAGCTGGTGGTGCTGGTGCCCTGCCTGTGGCTGCTCATCCGCACCATGGGCATCGAAAAAGCATGGTTTGCGTTCTGGGCGTCCGAGGTGGTCGCCTGCGCTTACAGCTTGTGGGCAACGAAAAAAGAACTGCGAAACAAAGTGAAGTAAAGCCATAGATGTAGTGCCTTAGGACTGCCGTTAAAATAGAAAATCCGAACCTTTTCTCGCTGGGAGAAGGGTTCGGATTTTTTGTTTTATTCTCGCAGGGCTTGCATCGGATACAGCTTATGCAAGGCTTTCAATGATCTCCGCGCATTTTTCAATGCCGATGACTCCGCTGTCCAGCGCAATATGATAGTTGGCGGCATTGCCCCAGTTCATATCGGTATAGAAGCGGTAGTAGGCGGCGCGGCGCTTGTCCTTCTCCTTCAGCCGGGCTTCGGGCGATTTCTCCCGTTCCCCGTAGACCCGCACGATGCGGTCAGCCCGGAACTTCATGTCCGCGTGGACAAAGACCTTCAGGCAGTCGGTGCGGTCTTGCAGGATAAAATCGGCGCAGCGTCCCACAATGACGCAGGGCTCTTTTTCTGCCAGTTCCCGGATGATCTGGTATTGCAGCTTCCAAAGCAGGTCCTCGTTGGTGGGGCCGAAGCTGCGGTTGGTGAAGGCGGAGGCGAGGAAGCCGCCGGGGGTATACTCTCCGGCCTCCTTGATGTAGTTTTCGTCAAAGCCGCTTTCGGTAGCCAGTTTCTGGATCAGTTCGGCGTCGTAGCACCGGATGCCCAGATGCTCTGCCACCAGTTTGCCGATGGTTCTGCCGCCGCTGCCAAACTCGCGGCTGATGGTGATGATGCGTTTTTCCATTAGACTTCTCCTTTCGTGCTCAGTTCACGGTAGGTCTTGCAGATCAGATAGCCTGCAATCAGGAAGGTGAGGATATCCGACATGGGCATGGAGTACAGCACGCCGTCCAGCCCGAAGAACCGGGGCAGCAGCAGGGCAAAGCCCACGCCGAACACCACCTCACGCACCATGGACAGGGCGGTGGATTCCGCTGCCTTGCCCATGGCCTGCAAAAAGATGAAGCAGGCCTTGTTGACACAGGCCAGAATGATCATGCACAGGTAGATGCGGAAGGACTTCACGGCAAAGTCTGTGTAGTAGACGCTCTCGTTGGCAGCACCGAACAGGGCGATCAGCTGCCGCGGGAAGCCCTCCACCAGCACCAGTGCAACAACGCCCACGGCCGCCTCTGCCAGCAGCAGTTTTGTGAACAGCTCCTTCACGCGGGCAGGCTTTTTTGCGCCCATGTTGAAACCCACTATGGGGATGCAGCCGGCCGCCATGCCCACCACGATGGAGATGACGATCTGGAAGAACTTCATCACGATGCCAACCACCGCCATGGGGATCTGGGCGTATTGCTCCTGCCCGAACACGGTGTCCAGTGCGCCGTATTTGCGGATCATGTTGTTGATGGCTGCCATAGCCGCCACAAGACTGATCTGGGACAGAAAGCTGGTCATGCCAAGGGTCAGGGTACGGCCGCAGATGGAGCCTTTCAGCCGGTAGTCGCCCTTTTCAGGACGGATGATCTTCATGTGCAGCAGATACCACACTGCCAGCGCTGCGGTGACCAGCTGACCGATCACAGTAGCCACCGCCGCGCCCATCATGCCCCAGCGCAAGCCGAAAATGAAAACGGGGTCCAGAATAATGTTCAGCACCGCACCCGCAAGGGTGGAGATCATGGCAAACCGGGGGTTGCCATCCGCGCGGATGATGGGGTTCATGGCCTGCCCAAACATATAAAAGGGCACGCCCAGCGTGATATAGAAGAAATACTCCTGGGAGTGGTGGTAGGTCTCGGCGTTGACCGTTCCGCCGAACACGGCGAGAATGTTGTCCGCAAAAATCAGATAGAGCGCGGCCAGCACAATGCTGCTGACCAGACACATCACCACCGCATTGCCGACGCTCCGCTTTGCCCTGGGAACCTCGTTCTGCCCAAGGCTGATGCTGACGAAGGCGCAGCAGCCGTCACCGATCATCACGGCAATGGCCAGCGCTACCACCGTCAGGGGGAACACGACGGTGTTGGCAGCGTTGCCGTAGGAGCCCAGATAGCTGGCGTTTGCAATAAAGATCTGATCCACAATGTTATACAATGCGCCGACCAGCAGTGAAATAATGCACGGGATTGCATACTTTTGCATCAGCTTGCCGATGCGTTCCGTGCCGAGAAATTGATTGGAACTTTCCATGGGATTCACCTTACCTTTCCATTTTGAGAACAAAAAAACAACGGGCAGCCCTCATGCAACCGGTTTTACGCATGAGTGCTACTCGTTGTACGAAATTATTATAGCCTGCCTGCCGGGAATTTGCAAAGGCAGTTTTGCACAAGAATTATGCTGAACATTCTGCGCAGATTGCACGAGACAAACTTCGTGGAAGATGCCCTTGGAAGCCAGCCGCCCAGCCGTGGCACAATAAGGTGGAACGCAAAAGTACGCTTGAAAGACTGTTTTGTACAGGCTGTTCCATCTGGATGAAAGAGCAGCAATATGGCACAGTATCAAGCAGGAATGCTCGTGGTTTATGGGAAACTTGGGGTTCATGAAATCGAAACCGTTGATCTGCAGAGCTTTTGCGGAAAACCGGCGAAAATCACTATACCCTTCGCCCGTATTTTACGGATTCCCACGACCACAGCTATATCCCCACGGCAAAATAAGGTGCTCTGCGCCCGGTGCCCCGGCACAGCAGGCGGAAGCCGATTTGGCACGCATCAAAGAGGTGCGATCATGTCGAAAAAGCAACAGAATTTCAAAGAGAAGCAATGAGTCCGGATGGCTGTTCTCTGGGCGGTGCGTGTCTGACACGCCTTCTTGCCTTGGGGAAAATCCCGGTCGAGCCACTTAATGCCCGATTGGATAAAGATAGCCGTTCTAATTGGTCAAAATATCGGATTTGTTCGATTGCGCTTTTATTATACACATTTTAAGCTTTGCTGTTGGCAAAGCTTTTTTGCTTCCATCATAGGGGGAACCTGCAATTTTGAAAAACATTGTCTGTTTTTTGCTTATTTGACTACAAAATTTATATAAAAACATGCAAAATTTATGTTGAAATTGTTGTAGAAAGAGTTTATACTAGAACCATCGCGGATACAAAGCGAAAGAATGGGAACAGTAAATCATATGAAGGATCTTTATGATGCCGCACGGCACCTTGTCTGGCTGACAGAGTTTGGTTTATCGGTTGTGCTTCCGCCGGTGCTGTTTCTTTTGGGGGCTGTCTGGCTACGCAAACAATTCGGTCTTGGCGGCTGGGTCATCTTGGTTGGGTTCGTGCTCGGCATGGTGGCTGCCATCGGCAGCCTGCGCAGTTCATTAAAGGCAATTGAGCGGCAGGGCAGGGCCCCGAAAAAAAAGCAGGAGCCGCCGCCTATCTCGTTTAATCAACACTAATTGTTATGGAAGGAGCCTGTATCCATGCAAAAGCATCAGGACATTCTGCAGCAGGTTGGGCGCATGGCTTTGGCAACCGCCGGTTGTTCCACCATTATGCTGGCCATCTATGCAGTGGTTGGGCGGTTTACAACAGCGGTATTGCTGGGTGGCCTGCTGGGCACTGTGATTGCTGTAGGCAACTTTCTGGCATTAAGCATTACCGTTTCTAACGCGTTGGACCGTGCCGCAGCAGGGGATAATTCCGTAAAAGCGTGCATGAGCATTCAAAGTTCCAGCGTTGTGCGCACGGCAATTCTGGCAGTCATTTATGTTCTGCTGTTCCATGCCAAAGTTTGTGATCCGCTGGCAGCATTGTTGCCGCTGCTGTTTGCACAGGCTGCCATTAAGCTGATTGAATTCTTCCGCAAAGATTCCAAAGGCGGTGATGCAGTGCCATGAACGGGCCTAAGATTTATTTCACGATCCCTTTGTTTGGTGAAATTCCCATCACGCAGACAACGGTTTCTTCGTTTGCGGTTATGTTGCTGCTTTGTATTGCCGGTATTGTGCTGGGCAGCAACCTTCAAAAGCGTCCCAGCCGCCGCCAGGTACTGGTAGAAAAAGGTGTTACTATGCTGTACGGCATGGTAGAAGACACCATGGGCAAGCATAATTCCTATTGGACACCTTATATCGGGGCATTGTTCCTGTCTTCCATTTTCGGTTCCTACATCGGAATGACCGGTATTTTCCGCTCTTCCACAGCGGATCTTTCCACCACCGTTACCTGGGCCTTAATGACAAGCGTGATCTGCTGGGCTTGCTCCATTAAAGCAAACGGTGTGCTCGGTTGGCTGAAAGGCTTTACTGAACCGGTTGTCGTTATGACGCCGATGAACCTTGTTTCCGAAATCGCGCAGCCCATCTCAATGGCATTTCGTCACTTTGGCAACATTGCGGGCGGCAACGTTCTGACCAGCCTGGTTTATTCCGCTCTGGCAACGGCTTCCGCCGCTCTTTTGGGCCTAGTTGGTAAAAGCATTGCGGTCGGAATCTTGATTCTTTTGGGTGGTGTGGCGCTGCTGGTTTTGGGTGTGCGCAAGAAAAAGTTGGCTTACAAAATTTTTGGTGCGGTGTTTGCCGCAACCGGAATTTTGTCCCTGCTGGGCTTGGCAGGGGTGCCGTATCTGGAAGTCGGCATTCCCGGCATCATGAGCCTTTATTTCGATGTATTTTCTGGTGGGGTGCAGGCCCTGGTGTTCAGCCTGTTGACGATGGTTTATGTCAGCAATGCCTGCCCGCCGCCTGAAGAAGGTTAACGTAAAATTTTATTTATTTAGGAGGATACCTCGTATGGAAACAGCAATCGTAAAAGCCGCCTGTGCAATCGGTGCAGGTATCGCAATTGGGTTTGGTGCTATCGGCCCTGCAGTTGGCGAAGGTAATGCCGTTGGCAAAGCGCTGGAAGGCATGGCCCGCCAGCCGGAAATGGCAAACCTGCTGCGTACCAACATGATCCTTGGCTGCGCCATTACCGAATCGACCGGCATTTATTCGCTGGTTATCGCCCTGTTGTTACTGTTTGTCTTCTGATGGATACGATAGCCGAAAAGGAAAGGAGGAATGGCTCGTGACGGGCTTTGAAAGCTTTGTTGGCATCGACCCGTGGACAGCGCTGTTCACTTTCTGCAATATGATGATCACCTTTGCGGTGCTCAAAAAGTTCCTGTTCAAACCGGTCAAAAAGATGATCGACGACCGCCAGGCGGAAATTGATACCATGTACGCCGATGCGGATGCAGCCAAACAGAAGGCTGCCGAGTTGGAACAGGAATACCAGCAGCACCTGCAAAGCATCCGGGATGAACGCGATACGCTTTTGCGTGAGGCAACCGCCCGCGCCCAGAAGCGCGAAGAAGAAATTGTTGGCGAGGCCCGTGCCGAAGCAGCCGCCCTGCGCGCCGTTGCTGAAGCTGATATTGCACAGGAACGCAAGAAAGCAGTCAACGACCTAAAAAATGAAATTGGCGGCATTGCTGTTGATATTGCAGGCAAGGTAGTTGAGCGCGAAATCAACGAGACGGACCACAAGGCCCTGATCGATGAATTTATCCGGAATGTGGGGGATGCCTCATGACCGAAACCGGAAAGCGTTATGGCACAAGTTTGTATGAACTGGCTGCGGAAGAGGGCCTGACCGAACGGATTCTGGCGGAGCTGGATGTTGCTGTCAACGCAATGCAGGAGCCTGGCTATCTTCGCTTGTTGATGACGCCCAGCGTCCCCAAAAAAGAGCGCTGTGTGTTGCTGGATCAGGCGTTTGCGCAGGCGCATCCGTATCTTGTCAACTTCTTAAAGATTTTGTGCGAAGCAGGCATTCTGCCAGAACTGCCTGCCTGTGCAAGAGCTTACCGTGACCGGTACAACCAGGACCATAACATTTTGGAAGTTACGGCAGTATCTGCTGTTGCACTGGACGAAAGTGCCCGCAGCAGACTGCAGGAAAAATTGCAGCGTGTAACCGGCAAAACCATTACCCTGACGGAAAAAGTGGACCCCAGTGTTCTGGGCGGTCTGCGGCTGGATCTTGGCGGAACCCGCCTGGACGGCACTGTGCAGGGCCGGCTGGAACGTCTGCGCAATGAAATCAGCGGTGTGGTGATTTGATTTGCACCTGCCGCCGGATTCCACCTTCATTTTATAGATTGTGTGGTGAACCAAACAGTGCAACTGGAACCTGAACAGATTTCCCGCATTATTCGTTCCCAGATCAAATACTACCAGAATGCCATTGAGCAGACGGAGACCGGTACTGTTACGATGGTAGGCGATGGCATTGCCCGCGCCGCCGGCCTTGATAACTGTATGGCCGGTGAGCTGGTGCAGTTTGATAGCGGAACCTATGGTATGGCGCAGAATCTGGAAGAAAACAGCGTATCAATCGTTTTGCTTGGCGATGACAGCGGCATCAAAGAAGGCGGTACCATCCGCCGCACTGGCAAAGTTGTGTCGGTTCCGGTCGGTGATGCTCTGATTGGCCGCGTTGTCAACGCCCTGGGCCAGCCTATTGATGACAAAGGCCCGATTGATGCTGCCGACTATCGCGCCATTGAATCCCCGGCACCCGGCATCCTGGACCGTCAGCCCGTCAAGCAGCCTTTGCAGACCGGCATCAAGGCCATTGACTCAATGATTCCCATTGGCCGCGGCCAGCGTGAGCTGATTATCGGCGACCGCCAGACCGGTAAGACCGTGATTGCTACGGATACGATCATCAACCAAAAAGGCAAAGATGTCCTTTGCATCTATGTTGCTATTGGCCAAAAGCGTTCTACTGTGGCCTCTCTGGTTGAAAACCTCGAGAAAAACGGAGCCATGGCTTACACCACTGTAGTGTGCGCCACAGCTTCGGAGCTTTCGCCCCTGCAGTATATTGCGCCTTATGCCGGCTGCGCCATGGGCGAATACTTTATGTATCAGGGTAAGCATGTGCTTATTATCTATGATGACCTTTCCAAACATGCGGTTGCCTACCGTGCTCTGTCGCTGCTGATTCGTCGTCCGCCGGGACGCGAAGCATACCCCGGCGATGTTTTCTACCTGCACAGCCGTTTGTTGGAACGTGCCGCCAAATTGAGCGATGCAAAGGGCGGCGGCTCGCTGACAGCTCTGCCCATTATTGAAACGCAGGCTGGTGACGTTTCTGCTTATATTCCAACCAACGTCATCTCCATTACCGACGGTCAGATCTTCCTGGAAACCGAGCTGTTCCATTCCGGCATCCGCCCGGCTGTCAATCCCGGCATTTCTGTTTCCCGTGTCGGCGGCAATGCGCAGATCAAGGCGATGAAAAAGGTTGCCGGTACCTTAAAACTGGTTTACTCCCAGTACCGCGAGCTGCAGGGCTTTGCCCAGTTTGGCTCCGACCTGGATGCCGACACCAAATCTCGTTTGGCACAGGGCGAGCGCATTGTGGAAATCCTGAAGCAGGACCGCAACAGCCCAATCCCGGTAGAAAAGCAGGTTGCCATTTTGTATGCAACAGTCCACGGCTACCTGAAAGACATTGCCGTAAAGGATATCGCCGCGTACGAAAGCGCGCTGTATCAGTACCTTGATGAAAATGTAACCGCTGGCGGTGTGATGGAAGCCATCCGCACCACAGGCGATATGAAGCAGGATACCGAACAGCAGATGAAAGATGTGCTCGCCGCATTCACGGCAGACTTTATCAAAAATGCCGGATAATCACAAAATACGCCAAAGGGGGTGCTGCCGGTGGCTGGTTCCATGAAAGAAATCAAACTGCGCATCAAAAGCGTGGAAAGCACCATGCAGATTACCAAAGCCATGGAGCTGGTAGCGTCCAGCAAGCTGCGGCGCGCCAAGGAACGGGTGGAAAACAGCCGTCCTTATTTCGAAACGCTTTATGCCACGCTGTTTGATATTGCGGCTGCGGATTCTGAGTTCAGTAGCCCATATCTGGCCAAATGCGAGAAAAAGTGCTGCCTGTACATTGTAATTGCAGGTGATCGCGGCCTTGCGGGCGGCTATAACAGCAACATCTTAAAAGCCGTGGAAGCGGATGCTGAAGGGCGGGAATATTGTGTGCTGCCCATCGGCAAAAAGGCAGTGGAATACTTTGAGCGCCACAAGATCCGGATTCTGACGGATTCTTTTGCCATCGCAGGGGATATTTCGGTCAGCGACTGCTTTGAAATTTCCCGCCTTGTGTGCCAGAAGTTTCTGGAAGGCGCTTTTGATGAAATTCGCATTGCCTTTACCCAGTTTATTTCCATGCTGACCCAAACTGCAATCATTTTGCCGGTTCTCCCGTTTGATGCCGAACCGCCGGAGCCGGGCCACGAGCATCAAAGTCTGATGCTCTATGAGCCAGACAGCGCCGCCGTGTTTGATGCCATTATCCCGGAATACTTGGCCGGGGTTGTGTATGGCGCTTTGTGTGAAAGTGTTGCCAGTGAACAGGGTGCACGCCGCACCGCCATGGACTCTGCCACCAAGAACGCTGGCGAAATGATCGAGCATTTGAACCTTTATTATAACCGCGCCCGTCAGGCAGCAATCACGCAGGAAATCACCGAAATAGTGGCCGGTGCAGATGCTGAAAGCTAGGGCGCACCAGAAAAGCCGAAATTTTATCCGATTTCTTTGCCTTCAGGTATGCCTTTGGGCAATATCTGATGCAACAGTGCTGAGAGTTTTTTCAGACACACCCGGAAACAAGCCCGACAGCACGCTAAAAATTCACTCAAAGGAGTGTGTGCAATGCCAGAAAAACACATCGGTAAGGTCGTGCAGGTCATGGGACCTGTTTTGGATATCCGCTTTGCCGACGGCGAGCTGCCGGAACTGCTGAATGCGATTGAACTGCAGAACAACGGCAAACCGCTGATTGTAGAAGTTGCCCAGCATATTGGCGATAACGTGGTGCGCTGCATTGCTATGGCCGCCACCGATGGCCTTGTGCGCGGTGCCGAAGCCGTGGATACCGGCGGGCCGATCAAGGTTCCCGTTGGCGATGCGTGCCTTGGCCGTGTGTTCAACCTGCTGGGTGAACCGGTTGATGAACAGCCTGCCCCCACCGGGGTAGAGCATTGGCCCATCCACCGCCCGGCCCCTGCTTTCGATGAACAGGAATCTTCGACTGAACTGCTGGAAACCGGCATCAAGGTCGTTGACCTGATCTGCCCCTATGCAAAGGGCGGCAAAATCGGTCTGTTCGGTGGTGCCGGTGTCGGCAAAACCGTGCTGATTCAGGAACTGATTTATAACATCGCTACCGCCCATAACGGCTATTCTGTTTTTACCGGCGTTGGCGAACGCACCCGTGAGGGCAACGATCTTTATGGCGAAATGGCCGAAAGCGGCGTTTTGAGCAAGACTGCGCTGGTCTATGGCCAGATGAACGAACCGCCGGGAGCCCGTATGCGCGTGGCGCTGTCCGGTCTGACCATGGCGGAGTACTTCCGCGATGTCAAGCATCAGGACGTTCTGCTGTTCATTGATAACATCTTCCGCTTTACCCAGGCCGGCTCCGAAGTTTCGGCACTGCTGGGTCGTATGCCCTCTGCCGTTGGCTACCAGCCCACGCTGGCAACGGAAATGGGTGCATTGCAGGAACGTATTACTTCCACCCGCAAGGGTTCTATCACTTCTGTTCAGGCTGTTTATGTACCTGCGGACGACTTGACCGACCCGGCCCCCGCCACGACCTTCACCCATCTGGACGCTACCACGGTTCTGAGCCGTGATATTGCTTCTCAGGGCATTTATCCGGCTGTCGACCCGCTGGATTCTACTTCCCGCATTCTGGCCCCGGAAGTTGTCGGGCAGGAGCATTACCAGATTGCCCGCGCCGTGCAGCAGGTTTTACAGCGCTATAAGGAACTGCAGGATATCATTGCCATCATGGGCATGGATGAACTTTCGGAGGACGATAAGATCACCGTCAACCGCGCCCGTAAGGTACAGCGTTTCCTTTCACAGTCGTTCCATGTTGCGGAGCAGTTCACCGGTATGCCCGGCCAGTATGTGCCGTTGAAAGAAACCCTGCGCGGCTTCAAGATGATTTTGAACGGCGAATGTGATTCCATCCCCGAAAGCTGCTTCCTGTTTGCCGGTACGATTGATGACGTTCTGGCTAAGGCCAAGCAGCAGTAAGGAGGCAGGACCATGTCCAGTTTCCCACTTAAAATCATGACGCCGGACGGCACTGCTTTTGATGGGCAGGTACAGTCGGTGTCCTGCCGGACCATCACCGGGCAGGTTCAGTTGATGGCCCGTCACATCGATTATTGCACTGCCCTTGGCATGGGGGAGGCCCACATCACATTGGAGGATGGCACCCAGCGCAGCGCCGCCTGTATGGGCGGTATGTTGAGCATGTTTGGCGGCGAATGCCGCCTGTTGGCCACCACCTTTGAATGGGCCGATTCCATTGACAAAGAACGTGCTGAGCGCAGCAAAGCCCGCGCCGAGGAATTGCTGGCCCAGAAAAACCTGGATGCCCGTGAGCTGGAACTTGCCCAGGCCCGCTTGAAACGTGCTTTGGTGCGCAGCAATGTTGCTGCGCGTGCTCAGTTTTGATTGATCCGCTCCCGGCCGAATAAATCACAAATAAAAAGTTCCTGAAATCGCAGCAGGTTGCTGTATGGTTTCAGGAACTTTTTATTGTAAGCTTTAGCATTTACAGCAATGAGCGAAGCGAACTGTGATTAAAAGTCGGATTTGCTGTAGCATGCAGTAAATGTAGTTTTGCCCACTTGTGGGCAGCGGTACGAGTGATGCAAGTGAAGGAATTTTCGGTGCATCTTGAGATGCGTGCCGGTATAAAGGGGCTGTTGCACATGCGACAGCCTCTATTTTTGTACGAATAGGCGTAAGAATCAAACAGTATCAATGTCCAAAACAAAAGCATGTGCAACAAATTTTCTCGAAAATCAGAAATTATCGATGGATTTGTGATGCACATGCTTTTTTGAAGTGTTTGATTATACGTTTAATTTTGAAAATGACTGCTGCACTTTCGGCTAAAACGATGTGCAACAGCCCCTTACTCAAGCCTCCGGCTTAGCCGGGAATTATGACTTTTAGGATAGTCCCAAACCCTTTTGAACTTAATCGTTCCCTTTACCCGACATGCGGAAATACAGCCCAATAGCCAACAGCAGAGACAAGACATCCGCCACAGGCTGTGCCCAGATCAGTCCTGTTTCGTGAAAGATCGCCCCAAGGATGAACATAGACGGAATGTAGATCAGCCCCTGACGGGAGATATTGACGATCAGGGATTCCGTCGCCGCGCCGCGGGCTTGCAGCGCATTGGTCAGCACATAGAATACGCCAAACAGGAAACTGGTGCAAAGAAGAATGTGGGCAAAGGAAACGCCGTAGTCATACGCCGCATGCAGTAACATTTGCTCCGCTTCTGCCATGTATCCGGCTGCTTCCCGGCAGCAGACTTCTCCAGCGGGTGTGATATGGACTACCTTGATTCGCTTGTCGGAAGCATCTCCGAACGCCTCAATGAACCCTTTTTGCTCCAAACGGGAGATGATCCCTGCCACGGTAGACTGCGCAACACAGAATGTTCGCTCCAGCTCCTTCATAGAGCGCTACTTCTGTTCGGATTGTCGATACTTCCAAAGGCAAAGACCGCTCACGAACTCCGGAAAATGCTGTATGCTTGGAAAGAGCAGGCTGACAAGCTATCTTCCGAGGAAATCAGTAAAGACAAATACGATGAGTGGCGTTACCATTACCCGGAGTTTGATACCACGCAAATCTGGGCGAAAGTACCATCGCAGGCACTTAGTGACGCGCTGGTCTAATGTTCCAAGACCAGCTCAAACCAGATAAATAAAGACGACAAAAAGCCCTTAGCTATGAGTTTTTACCCACAGCTAAGGGCTTTCTAAATAAATAATATGGATTTATTTGTTGCACAACCACCTGTCAATCATTCTCTAACCCCAAAACCACCGGCTTACAAGAATAATGGCTCTCATGCAACCGTTATCAAATTGTTATCAAAAGACTTCTTGAAGTGCCTCAAACCCGCATAAACACTGGATTTTTAAAGCATTTCAAATTATTCAAACTCGATCGTTGCTGGCGGCTTGGTGGTATAGTCGAACAGAACACGGTTGATATGCTTTACTTCGTTTACGATGCGGTTTGCTGCGGTGGTAATGGTTTCGGTGGGCAGCAGGGTAACTTCCGCGGTCATAAAGTCGGTCGTGGTCACAGCGCGCAGGGCGATGGCGTAATCATAGGTGCGCTCATCACCCATAACACCAACGCTGCGCATGTTGGTCAGCGCGGCAAAATACTGGCTGGGGCGCTGAGCGGCGGGCAGCTTATCCACTTCCTCGCGCCAGATTGCATCAGCATCCTGTACAATGGCAACCTTTTCCTGGGTGATATCGCCGATAATGCGGATGGCAAGGCCGGGGCCGGGGAACGGCTGGCGGGCGACCAGATATTCAGGCAAGCCCAGTTCACGGCCAGCCTGGCGGACTTCATCCTTGAACAGGTCGCGCAGCGGCTCCACAATTTCCTTAAAGTCTACATAATCCGGCAAGCCGCCAACATTGTGGTGGCTCTTGATGGTAGCAGATTCACCGCCCAGGCCGCTTTCCACAACGTCCGGGTAGATGGTGCCCTGTGCCAAAAAGTCTACAGCACCGATCTTCTTGGCCTCGTCCTCAAACACACGGATGAACTCTTCGCCAATGATTTTACGCTTGCGCTCCGGCTCGGTAACACCGGCCAGCTTGCTGTAAAAACGTTCGCGGGCGTCCACGCAGACAAAGTTGATGTCGAACTGGCCGCCCTCGCCGAACACTTCGCAAACCTGCTCACGTTCGTTCTTGCGCAGCAGGCCGTGGTCAACAAACACGCAGGTTAACTGCTTACCAATGGCCTTTGCCAGCATGGCAGCACATACGCTGGAATCCACACCACCGGAAAGAGCGCACAGCACCTTGCCATTGCCGATCTTCTCGCGCAGGGCGTTCACGCTATGCTCCACAAAGGAGTCCATCTTCCAGGTACCGGCACAGCCGCAAACTTTGTAAACAAAGTTATGTAGAATCTTAGTACCGTTTTCGGTATGCAGCACTTCCGGGTGGAACTGCACACAGTACAGGCCGCGGGCGGCATCCTGTGCAGCGGCAACCGGGCAGTTGGGGGTGTGGGCAATAATATCAAAGCCGGGGGCAGCCTGCTCGATATAGTCATTATGGCTCATCCAGCAAACATTCTGGTTCGGCAGGCCGTCAAACAGCGGGCTGGTGGTATCCAGATCCACAACCGTCTTGCCATATTCGCGTTCCGGAGCCTTGCAAACCTTACCGCCCAGCATATGCATCATCAGCTGGCTGCCATAGCAGATGCCCAGTACCGGAACACCCCAAGTATATATTTCGGGATCGATGGTAGGGGAATCCGGCAGGTAAGCGCTGTTGGGACCACCGGTAAAGATAATGCCCTTCGGATTTTTGGCCTTGATTTTGGCCAGGTCAGTACGGTAAGAATAAATTTCGCAATAAACATTGCATTCACGGACACGGCGGGCGATCAGCTGGTTATACTGGCCACCAAAGTCCAACACAATGACAGTTTCCTGCTGCATGTGGTAGCTCCTTCCCAAACATCTAAATTTGCATATATAACAGCATATACAGATATTATACCATAGCTCCCGGCAAATAGGTAGGGGGCTTGAGAAAAAAGTCGAGATTCTTCGATTCTGATTTGTCGCACAGCCGGAATCTGTTCGCTTATTCTGCATAGAATCGATTGTCGGTCGGCACCCCAAAGCCATAAAAAATGCCGCACATCGGGCAAGGAACCGGGACCGGTTCCTCCTTCCAATGTACAGCATGGTATTTTTGCTATTGTTTTATCTTTTCCGTTATTTGCCGCTGCGCCAGGTCCACAAAAGATATTTTACATTTGTGTTCAGGTAGCGGTGGAACAGGCGCTTCGGGTCCTGCATCAATCGGTAAAGCCATTCCAGGTTGTGCTTCTGCATCCACATGGGCGCACGCTTAATGTTGCCCGCCTCATAGTCAAACGCCGCACCAACGCCGATCATCAAGGCTTGTACGCGATCCTCATGGGCGGCCATCCAGCGTTCCTGTTTGGGGGCACCAAGGCCAACCCACACAAAGTCCGGCTTTGTTGCGTTGATTTCCGCTACCGCCTGAGCGTCCTCCTGCGGGGTCATCTCGCGGAACGGTGGCGACATCATACCGGAAATCACAACACCAGGGTAGCGCTCTTCCACCTTTTTGCGCAGTAACTGCAACGTTTCCGGGGTAGAGCCATAAAAATAGTGCCGCCAGCCTTTTTCTGCGCTGACCGCCAAAACCTGCTTCATCAAATCCGGCCCCGTAACGCGCTGCGCAGCAGCATACCCCTGCCTGCGGCTGAACTGCGAAAGGGGACCGCCGTCCGGCAGCGCCATGACCGCATGGTTCTGAATATAGCGGTACTCGGCATCCTCGTGCGCCGTTACGGTGGTATGTACATTGGCTACGCAGATATATTTCCCACGCCATTGTTCCAGCTGGCTTTCCAGCAGCGTCATGGTTTTGTCCATGTCCGTTACCACAATGTTCACACCCATAATATCGCAGGTTTCCTGCATTTTCAGGTCGATCACATACAACCCGTTTACGGTATTATCCATTGTGCGGGAAGAGAGAAAGTCCGAATAGACCGGAATTACACTGACCTTAATGCCGTAATTTTCTGCAATCGCGGTGATCTGCAGCAACTCGCTGCGGTTCTGGGTTTCCTCCGCAATCACAATATGGGTAATCCTGGTACTTTCCAGAATCTTATGCAGATCGGCTACCGTGCCAAGGTAATTCGGCAGTTCCACTACCGGGTTCTGCGCTGCATAGCCGGCATACTCTGCCGATACATCCTTGCCCTTTACAACATCATTATAATAGCGTAATGCCAGGTTTCCATTGCCGACCAGCAAAACGCGGGCTATAATATGGCGCCGCTTTGCATACCAAAGGCTGATCCGGTGCAGCAATAACCGCTTGACCGTAATGACCACGCTGGACAGCAGGTAATAGTAAACAAGCAGCAGGCGGGAAAACTGCGAAAGTTGGAATACATACAAAATGGTTGCTGCCAGCGCAAAGCCGCCCAGGTTTCCCAAAAGGGCTTTTGCCAGTTCTCTCACTAAGCCGCGCCGCTTAAAAGTGCGGTATTCACCCTGTGCAATATAAATCAGAATGATTGCCGCTGCGTATACAAGTGCCAGCGGGCGGAAGCGGGCAACATCGACCCACCAGAACGCTTCACCCCAGGGGCTGTGCATACGTAGCAGGCTGGAAACCTCATACGTTCCCAACAGCAGGAAAAAGTCCAGAAAAGCATCCAGAATATGCAGTATTTTTGATGTAGAATGGTTCATGATACAATTAAAAGCCGCAAAAGTATGAAGAAAGACCGTTCCCTTTGCGGCATGTGAAACGGGCTTTCTGCCACGCATGATGGCCCCGGAATATAGTAGAGCAACAAACCGTAACTTGCAAGCCTATTATACCCAGCGTCCAAAGCGGAATTTTGGCTCAATTGGTTCTTTGATAGAAATTTCTTTGTTCAGGTAGACATCAATGGCATTTTTCTGTAAAAGTTTTGCCGTTGAACTGCTTATCTGTGCCATCCCGTCTTTCAGGTTTGGCGGGCGGGTTGTAACAGAATGGCAGTCAGAACACATCAGATGAACTAAGTTCCAATCCAGCAGTTTGTGCAGCCATTTGGCCGTATGTCCACCGCGCACCAAACCCGAAGCATTGATCTGCGCCAATGCGCCGGAGCTGACCCAGCGGTACAGCAGGGTAGGATCCTCGGTAACATAGGGGTAGCGCTCCACATGGGCCAAAATGGGAGTATACCCACGGTTTTGCACCGCAAACAGGGTATCCTCAATTCCACCAGGATGGATGCTGGTCGGGAATTCAATCAAGATATACCGCGACCCTGCAAATGCCAATTTGGAAAGATCCAGGCTGGCCAAAGCTGTGGTAAAATAGACCTCTGCACCCAATTTGACGGCAAGGGGAAGTTTGCGTTCTGCCAGCTGCGCCACAACGCTGCGATAAGCCATTTTGCGCTGCTGCACAAAAGCATCCAGCGTAATGCGCTCATAATGGAAGTGCGGTGTGAACACAATGCCAACAACCCCGTCTTCCATTTCTTTCTGGATCAAGGACATGGAAACATCCAGGTTTTTGGCACCGTCATCAATGCCAGGCAAAATATGACAATGGAGATCAACCAGTTGCGAACTCATTATGCCTTACTCCGGCTCTTCTTTCCAGCTGCGTCGTCATTGCTGTACCCGTAAGAATAAGAATAGTAGTAGCCATCTTTCTTACCGGCTTTTTTAACATTGTATCCGTTCATTACTACGCCAAGGACGCGGGCATTCACAGCTTCCAGGTTTTTCTTGCTCAGCTGGGCACCTTCAATGGTGGTAACACCCGGGCGTACAACCAGCAATGCCCCATCCACATACTTGCACAATACTGCAGCATCGGTAACAACAGAAACCGGCGGCGTATCTACAATAATATAATCGTACACCTGCTTCAGGGCCTCAAAGGTATTTTCCATCGCCTTCGTTGCCAACAATTCCGATGGGTTCGGGGGGATGGTGCCAACAGGTAGCACCACAATGCCCAGGTCTTTGAAGTTGACCAGTGCATTGGCCAGTTGGGTACGGTCCTTGCCCGTAATGGTGTTGGTAATGCCGATATGATCACGCGGAATATGCAGGTAGCGGGAGATGGTAGACTTACGCATATCGCAGTCAACCAGCACCACACGCTTGCCACTGTCTGCCAGGGTAATCGCAAGGTTTACTGCGACGTTGCTCTTCCCTTCGCCGGGGACAGAGGAGGTAATCAGGATAGTCTTGCAATCGCTGGTTGCGGCAAGGAACTCCAGGTTGGTTCGCAGAGACTTGTAAGCTTCTGTAAACTGGAACGGTGCATCTGAGCCAACCATAAACAGCTTATGATGTTCACGCTTTTTACTCATTCCTTTTTACCTCCCTGATCATACTGCGGGATCACGCCCAGAACAGTCATATCCAGATACTTGGTAACATCTTCCTCCGTGTTGATCTTATTGTCCAGCAAAACCTGCAGCACAATAATACCAATCACCAGAACAAAACCAACCGCTGCGGCCAACATCGTGTTCTTCATAATGTTGGGGGAAACCGGCTCCGTTGCCAAAGAAGGATTTGAGATCACTTTGACGGAACCCGCTTCAACAGCCTCTTTGATCACATCCGGAGCCACTGTAATGATCTGTTCACACACCTGCCGTGCCCATTCCGGGCTGTCGCTCTGCACAGTGATCTTCATAACCTGGGTATCGTCCACAGCTGCTACGGTAACGCGCTTGTTCAGCTGAGCATAAGTCAGGTTCAGGCCCAGGTTATCAATAACCTGCTGCAGAACCGTATCACTCTTGATAATAATGCTGTAAGTAGAAACCAGCTTGGTTGCAGAATTGATCTGGTCACTGGTAACATTGGCATTGACATCCTGCCGGGTATTGACAATCATCAAGGCAGAAGAATCATACTTTGGGGTCATCAAAAACTTAGACGCCATAAAGCCAACCAACGCAGCATCCAAAGTTACAAAAATCAGTGCAAGAAGAGGCGGTCAAACCTCACTTAAAAATTCTGTTAGGGCA
>ENA-UEYL01001115-UEYL01001115.1-human-gut-metagenome-genome-assembly--contig:-NODE-1115-length-24301-cov-4.098910_pt1 | contig 24301 bp, 22 predicted proteins | sample MGYA00242941_ERZ507946 | MGnify/ENA primary metagenome ERZ507946 (study PRJEB26167, sample SAMN06115482) | human gut metagenome | host: Homo sapiens | place: China:Guizhou | collected 2015-03-11...
GGGCAATTGTAACCGGAGCCATGGGTACCGGGAAGAGCAAAAAACTCGCAGATAACTTACAATCCCTGGATATGGAGACATTCCATCGCATCCCAATTCTGGGACGGATCTCCGCAGGCCTTCCTCTCTATGCTGAGCAGCATATCGAAGGGTATACCCTGACGGATCTCAACGGGGGAGCGGAGTACTTTGCTCTCCGTGTCTCCGGAGACAGCATGAATGCTGCCCGGATACAGGACGGGGATATTCTCATCGTCCGCCGCCAGAACGAGGTCGAAAACGGCGAGGTAGCTGTGGTGATGGTGGGGGATGATGATGCCACCGTCAAACGGTTTTATGCCACCGGCAGCACCGTCACTTTGATGCCGCAGTCCACCAATCCGGATCACCAGCCGCAGATCTACGACACCGCAACGACGTCCATCCGGGTCATCGGCCGGGTAGTGAAGGTAGAGTTCACATTGTGATTTCCTGCCAACGTGCGGATAAAAAAATAAACGTGTCCGAATCGGACACGGGGGAGAATTTAGGGATGAAAAGATTTTTGGGAATTTGCCTGGCTGCTATGCTGCTGCTGTCCGGCTGCGGGGGAGCCAACAGTGAAGGAACCGCAACACCTGATACGGAACCACAGGCTGTTGCGGAAAATCCGGCAGAAGCGGAAGAAACGCCGGAATATGAAGATCTTTCTGCGCCATTCAGTGCCGTCCACTCCGGGGCAGATATCACGGTAAAAGAGCGCCAGAACTTTTTTGAGGTGTACGTTGACTGCGCGGATCTGGACGTCAATACCCAGCCAGAAAACTGGGATAGCCTATGTACAGCATATGAAACAGCCATGATGGAAAGTCAGGCTATTTCTGATGAAAGCTACGAAGGGAAGACAGTAAGTTTCCAACTACGGGATGCTACCCAGGCAATCTTGTGCAGCGGCTATGGAAGCAGTATTCAGTTCAACGCTTTTGCTACTCCATCCAAAGATCCTGCGACCAAAGATCCTAGGATTACTCTGGCAGAATACAATCAGCTTTCTGTTGGGATGACGTATTCTGATTGCGTTGAGATCATTGGAGGCGAAGGTACCCTGGACATCGAAGTAGGGTCCGCCGGTGGTTATACCGGAAGTATCCGGAATTACACTTGGCAGGGGACCACAGACTATGGTGTGGCCACGTTATCATTTGATGACTTTGTTTTGTACTCAAAGTTCCAGGTAGGGTTGGAGTAATTACAAAAAAGCCGCCCATGGCGGGCGGCTTTTCTTCAACTACTGGATCGAACAAAAGTTTTAACTGGAGGAAAGCACAGTGTTGTGTCCGAAATGTAGAAAGACGATCCCGGATGACGCTGCTTTGTGCTGCTATTGCGGGAAAGTCTTGATCCGCAAGCCTAAAAAGCGCCGGAAGCGGCCCAACGGCACTGGGTCTATCCACAAGATGACGGACCGGCGCCGGACAAAGCCCTTCCGAGTCGAGAAAGGCGGCGTAGCACTGGGATACTTCCCCTCCATGGAGGCGGCCCAGCAGTTCCTGGACCGGGTGAATGCAAAGCCCCGGCTGGCTGACACCATCAACCTGACCATGGATCAGATCCACGACATCTGGAAGGAGAGGGAATATCCCCAGCTCACCCCAAAGGGCCAGGAGACCTACGACACCATCTGGCCAAAGTTTGAAGAGATCAAGTCCATCAAGATGCGGGACATCGTCACCCAAACGGTACAGCCCCTGATCGACGCAGAAATTGAAAAGGGCAGGTCCAGATCCCAGCAGGAGAAGATCCGCAGCATGTACAGCCGCCTTTGCCAGATCGCCATGGAACTGGATGTCATCGACCGAAACTATGCCACCTTCCTCCGACTGGGCCAGCAGGGAGCTGTGCAGCGAGACGTGTTCACGGAGGAGGATATCCATCTGGTCCTGGAGGACGCGGAAATCAACGATACCTCCAAAATCATTGCCATCTTCCTCTACACTGGCTTTAGAATCAACGAGCTGCTCTCCATGCCCATGTCCGGCGTCAATACGGAGGCGTGGTTCTTCCAGGGCGGTGAGAAAACAGATGCGGGCAAAAACCGTTTGGTTCCGATCCTGCCCACAATTCAACCATTTGTTCAATACTTTGTGGAAAAGTCCAAAGGAGATCTCTTCCTATCCGGTTATGCGGGAAACCTGGATGCGCGAAATTTCCGCCGACGGGACTACTACCCCACGCTGGAGCGGCTGGGTATCCGCACCGACACCCGCCGTATGAACCCCCACAGCTGCCGGTACACGATGGCCACCCGCGGGCACAGCATGGGCATTGATGATGATACCCTGGCCAAGATCCTCGGCCACGCAGATTTCGACATGACATCCGGCACTTATATCCAGGCTGATCTGGAGACGCTGCGCCGGGAGATGGCCAAGCTGGAGCCGAAAGAAGTGGTAGAGAATGTGGGCGAAACTGAAAAAACATAACAGCACATAATGACGGCGAAAAGATTGGGAACACTAGCTGCATTCGGCGATATTCTCCCCTATTTGTATTCGATTATGCTTGACGTGCAGGGGGTCACAGGTTCGAGTCCTGTATCGTCCACCAAGTAACTCCCAGAACCGTAAGGTTCTGGGAGTTTTTGCGTAAAGAGAGCAGGCTGGAATCATGCGGGAAACTGTGCCGGGATAGGATGGAAATAAAAAAGCGTCTCACTGTGAGACGCTTTTTTGCGTTTTTTCACACTCCGCGGCGTTACCCTGAGATGGCTTGCCGGCAGGAATCGAGTCCATGGCGGCATTCAACCGCAGGCGGGGACAGCGGAGGGAAGGTACGGATTAGAGGGAAAAATGGTTCGTTTCGACGCAGTCAGATCGTCTGTGCAGGTCTTCCAAGAGCAAGGCAAGCAGCGCGGTGGCATTTTCTTCCCGGGCCAGTTCGCAAGCTGCCGTGATGGCGGACCGTTTGGGAGGCGCCTCATGCAGCAGAAACTGCAGACCGGCCGTGTCCTTTTCCAGAAGAATCTGCGTCAGAGCATCGGACGCATGCGCTTTGAGATACTGGCTGTACAGGGCTTGGCTGCGTTCTGAGAGCTGAACAGGCCAGCGGAGACGGTTATACGCGATGCGCGCAGCTGAGGGAAGGCTGTAGTCCATTCCCAGAAACGACTTCCAGTTGCGGTCGTAGTGATAAAAGTTCAGACGATGATTGACAAACGCGTGATGATATTGATAGCCCGCACCCGAAAGGTGGTAGTGAAAGTCCAGATGATCGGTAAAGAACTCCTCTTCCGTTTCGGAATACTCCGGAAACAGCAGCCGGAAGGAGGGGCCATCCGGACCGGAGACGGTGATTTCCAGCTCACTGCTGAGTTCTCCGGCAAAGTATGCCATACACCCGCAGTCTTCCGGATGGGCCCGCTTGAGCAGGATTTGACGGAGTGCGCCGCAGCCAAGCAGAATACATGCGCCCCAGCGGATTGGCCGGTCGTGAAGTTCTATGGATGTCAGGGAAGAGCACCCCTGTAAAGCGTAATCCCCGACTTCCGTCAAGGTATCCGGCAGGACAAGGGAGCAAAGAGCACGGTTGTCCCATTTCGCATCGGATGGAACGCTGCCGCAGGCCAGTGTGACGCTTTCCCCGTCTGCTTCCCAGTCGTGGGCACTGATTGCCCGGTTGCCCAGGCGGATGACGGGCTGTCCGAACAGCGTGTCAGGTAGAACCGCTTGCTGGACGTATGTTTTGGCCTGCAAAATGGCAATGCCGTCGGTTTCCCGGCGAATGCGCAATCTCCAGGGACTGATGCCTGGCAGTGTAGTCATACAAACCTCCTGTGCAGTGGAGTCATTGAGGAAAGGGAAAATCCGCACGGAAGATACAGCAAATCAGGTGGACCGGGCTGCATGCGGGCAGAACGGGAAACGCCGGAAGAAAACCGGGCGGTTTCCTGTCTGCAGGAATCCGGTTGGCAGACCCGGCCTGCGCAGAGCCCGGCTTAATACAGCGTCAAGTCAAGAACTTCCGGCGGGATCAGGTTTTTGGAACAGCCCAGCCGCTGGGAGATTTCGGCTGCGGTTTCCTTTAGCAGGGGAATATTGCTGGAAAAGTAGTCCTCCCCAAAGCGGGTGTAGGGGAAGGAGAGGCAAAGCGCCGCACAAGAAGCGCCCTTGGCATCAAAGACGGGGACGGCCACGCCGGCCAGTTCCTCATGGACTTCCTGGCACTCTGTGGAATATCCCTGCCTGCAGATGTTGTCCAGCTGCCTACGAAGCAGCTCGTAGTTGGGATGTGTGTGCGCGGTTGGCCGCTCCAGGGTTACACCGGCGTACAGCTTGTCGATTTCCTCCCGGGGCTTGTAGGCCAGCAGCACCTTGCCGCTGGCGGTGCAATGGGCAAATGCCCGTACGCCGATGGCCATTGCGAAGGTCATGTTGTTCGGCGCAACGACCTTGGAGATATAGGTGGAGTATCTGCCGGTCAATACCGTAAGCTGTACCGTATCGTTTACTTTTTCGTAAAGAGACTGCATAAACGGGGCGGAAATTTTTCGCAGATCGAGTCTGCTTTCGCAAATGGTGCCCAGTTCGAACAGAGCGATGCCCAGGCTGTAATCGTGGGTCTGCGGATCGCGGGCGAGGAAGTTTTCCTCACACAGCGACTGCACAAGCCCGAAGACAGTGGTTTTGGGAAGGCCGACCTTCTGGGCAATTTGGGAAATACCGAGCCGGGGAGTGTCACGAAACAGATTTAATATTTGAACGGCTCTGGCAATGCTCTGGATCATACGCGGACTCACTTTCTGCAAAAAAATTGGGAAGGGTTTCAGGTACAGTGCTTCAGCACTGTTTCATACAGGGGAGCGATGGTGTCCATCACGGCCTGACTCTGCCGCAGGAGCGCATCGTGCGCGGCACGGTTGCGGGTCTCCCAGATGTTTCGGATGCTGTTGAATTCAATTGCAAACCGGTGCAGGGGGGGATTTTCAAATGTCCGGGTTTCGCCGCGGATGACGGCGATGGCCTTGGCACAGGTATTGGGCGGGGTAAGCAGCTGAAGATACCCGTATTCGCCCTGGAGAAACATTCCGCACGGGCCGGCGCTGTCTTTGGCGGCATAGCACGCCATGGTGAATTCCGGATACTGCAGGACGGCCAGTCCGCTGGTGTCGATTCCGTTCCAGCCGCGATTGGGGTAATATGCGGCGCAGTCCGGAGCGCCCAGAAGGCCAATGGCCAGATGCAGGTTATAGACGTTCATATCCATCAGGCATCCGCCGCCCAACTTGGGATCAAACGTGGTGCTCAGGGCAATGCGCTGCCGGTACGGAGCATAGCGGGGAGGCATCATGGAAAAGGACATGGTACCGCCGCGGAGCGGCCCCAGCCGGGGCAGGCATTCTTTCATGAACTGAAAGCAGGGACTGTGAAGGGTGGTGATGGCTTCAAAAAGCCATACATTCCGATCCTGGGCCAGACGGATGACGTCCGCACACTCTTTTGCGGTGAGGGTGAACGGCTTTTCCATGATGATGCTTCGTCCGGTCTGTACGGCGCGGAGAGCGTCGGGATAGTGCATGGAATTGACCGTCCCGTCATAGATGATGTCATAATCGCCTTCGGCCAAAAACTTGTCATAGTCCGTATAGACGGCAGGGATCTGGTGCATTTCACTCCAGGCCCTGGCCTTGGATACGCTTTGCGGCCGGCAGCAGATTGCGCTGACGGTGATGTCCTGCATTTCGGGAAGGGCTTCCCAGAATACATCGATGATGCGGCTGGTGCTGACAATACCAATTTTCATTTTATTTTACACGCCTTTCCTCAAATTCGCAACAGGCAACAGACCTCCGGCGGATTGCGCATGAGAGGCCTGCTGCCTGCTGTGTGAAATGTTATTCGAAGTTGGGAGGACGCTTTTCAATAAAGGAGTGAATTCCCTCCGTGCCTTCCGGCGAGCGGAACAGCTCCTCGGCATAGATCATGCTGCGATAGAAACTGTCCTCACTGCTTTTGTTCCAGGTTTCCCGCACGCTTTTTTTGATGACCCGGACAGAGGGAATGGGACGGGAGGCGATCTTCTCAGCCCATTTTAAAGCCTCTTCCAAGACGGTGCCGGGGGCGCACAGCCGATTGGCCAGGCCGATGCGATAGCATTCCTGCGCGGAAATAAATTCTCCGGACAGGGCCATTTCCAAAGTCTTATTGGGTCCAATCAGCTTTGCCGTGCGGAAAATTCCGCCGCTGGAGGGGAAGAGTCCCAGATTGATTTCGGGATAAGAAACCCGGGCGGTTTCACTCATCACACGCAGGTCGCAGGCAACCGCCAGCTCCAGTCCGCCGCCGCAGGCGGTACCTTCCACCGCTGCAATGGAGACCTGCGGCAGGTATTCCAGCATGTTCAGAACCTGATTTTCGCGGAAGAGCTTCTTTTGCAGAGGATCATCCAGCAGGTTGGGGTACTGCTTGACGTCCGAACCGGCTCCAAACATTTTCATGGAGGAGCTGCACAGCACGACACAGCGGATGTCGTCATCGGTGGCAATGGAACGCAGAGTGTCGTAAAATTTCCCGAACATGTCGATGTTCATGGCGTTGACAGGAGGGCGGTCAATGGTGATTTTCAAAATATGATGTTCCAGCTTATCTACCAGGATCCGTCCGTCAGTTGTTTCACTCATGGGAGAGCTCCTTTCCTATTCGTTATTCCTGCATAGTTGGATAATCACTGCGGTAATGGCTGCCCCGGCTTTCTTTCCGGGCGAGCGCTGCGGAGGCGACCAGACGTGCGGTTGTCAGCATGTTTTCCAGCCGCAGCCCGTTTGCCAGGCTGGAGGCGCTGAATGCACAGGTGTTCCGGCCCAGCTGCGCGCGGAGAGACTCTATGGTGTCCAGGCACTTTGTCAGGCCGGCCTCATTGCGTACGATCATCAGGGACTGATCACAGGCCTTTTGCAGGGCGGCGATCATTTCGTTCGTCTCTTCCACCGGGTACATCCCAATACCCGAGAGGAACGCCTCTTCCTGGGCGTAGAAGGACTCGGACAGATCCGGGAGGGAAACCTGCTTGGCCCATTCTGCGGCAAAGAGACCGGCGCGGCGGCCAAATACCTGACAGGTGACCATCATGTTTCCGCCCAGGCGGTCGGCGCCGTGAGGACCGGCGGCCACCTCGCCGGCGGCATACAGGCCGGGGATGGAGCTGCACGCGGTCGGGTCAATCTTGATGCCGCCGTTGACTGCGTGGGCAAAGCATGCGATCTCGATTTTGTCCTTGTAGAGATCGATTCCCATTTCCTGAAAACGCTGGTATGTCAGCGGCCACATGGGCGCCAGCAGGCTGTTGGGATTTTGGAACAGCGCGTCGAAATCTGTGTGGAGAAAATCGAGATATACATTGCCGTGTTCCGTGGCGCCGCCGCTTTGAATTTCACGCTCCACGCCGATTTCCACATATTTGGAAATGTCGCGGGAGCTGAAGGGGAAGTGGTGATACTTGGCGGCGACGATCTCGTCTTCTGTGAGATTCTCCGGCGCGTATTTGTAGAGGAAATGCTCGTGTCTGCCGTTGGTCAGCTGGGGAAGTGCCTCCCACAATTGGGGACCCAGCAGGTTGACCTTGGGCAGAGCAAGCCCCAGACCGATTTGGACAAACTCCATGTTTGCGATCCTGGCGTTGGCACGGGCGCTCATGGCGTATCCATCGCCGCTGATATCGTCCGGATACATGTTTCTGGAGAAAATGGTGCTGGCTCCGCCGGCCGCCAGTACCACGGCTTTGGCCAGGATGCAGCAGAGCGTATCTCCGTCGATGGCAAAGGCTCCGCAGCAGACACCGTCCCGGATTAGCAGGTTGGTTACGGTAATGCCGTCGAGGCATCGGATTCCATAGGAGTTCACCCGATTGCCCAGCGCGGCGCAGACCGGCTTGAAATGATTTTCCACGATGTGGGAACGGGGTTTTGTGGAAAAGCAGCCCTGGTAGCACATGTAGGTACCGTCGGGATTCATGCGGAATTTCATGCCGCATTCTTCCAGGTAGTCCCGCGCCATAACTGCTTCTTCCGTAAGCAGCTGGGCCAGCTTGGGATCCGCCATGCCCAGCGCGGCATCCATAATGTCTTGATAAAAGATCTCGGGGGAATCTGTGGGGTCCAGGGCGCCGTCCGGGACGTTGAACGCGCCCAGTTCCGCCACGCTATAATAGGTACCGCCGCTTTGCGCGATTTTTCCTTTTGAAATTAAGAGAACATCTGCGCCGGCTTCTCGGGCGGCGCATGCTGCCCGCAGGCCCGCGGCGCCGCTGCCAATGATCAGGACATCCGTCCGGATGTGGGTATGTTTCATGAACGGCATTTTTCTACCCCTTCTTTATCCTGGTGCGTGATGCGTGCCGCGGCAGACGCACGCAGCGGCGGGACGCATCCGCTCTTTGCTGAACAGACCCGGCAATCCTGCGGGATTTCCCGGAAGGGACCCGGGTTTCCCGCAGTTACTGGGGATCTGCCCGGCAGGTTTTGACGATTCCTTCTTTTTCGAGTTCATCGATCTGCTGGTCGGTGTATCCCAGGCCCAGCAGCAGATCCCGGGTGCTTTCGCCCAGCTCGGGAGGAAGTTTGCGGAGCGGCAGGGTCTTGCCGTCATAGCGCAGAGGATGCGCCAGCACTTTCACATGACCGGCCACCGGGTGATCCATCTCCAGGAACGGCTTGATATGGTTTACCTGCGGGTCTTGGAGCATGTCCTCATATTCGTTGACGGGGGCGTACCAGATGTTGTTTTCTTCAAACACACGGACCCATTCGGCGGTGGTCTTTTTCTTCATCTGATCGGCGACCATTTTATCAAAGCGGACACGGTCGTGAAGCTGATCATCCCGCGTGAATTGGTCCACTGCGGCCGGGTCAAAAATTTTGTGGAGATTTTCAAAGGAGGTCAGGCTGACGGTCAGGTACCCATCCTTGGTCTTGTAAGAGCCGTAAGGAGGTTCGTGATAGCGGGTGGAAAGGCCGGTAGAGGCCCGCTCGGAAAGCTTGCCGCCATTGAGATACAGTCCCAAAGGCTCCATTTGAATATCCAGCGCGGCATTCAAAAGACTTGCGTCCACGCGATGCCCTTTTCCCGTGCGGTCACGGTCCAAAAGCGCGGCCAGCACACCCAGGGCCGCCAATGTCGCGCCGTGCTGGTCAACCAAGGTGCATCCCACGTTATAGGGCTCACCGGCGCCGTTGAGAGAGGCCAGACCGCTGATGCTCTGGGCCAGCAGATCCTGGCCGGGGCGCTTGAGGTATGGACCGTCCGGTCCATATCCGGAGCAGGAACAATAGATCAGCTGCGGATTGATGGCGCTGAGTGCCTCATAGGAGTATCCCAGCTTTTCCATGACGCCCGGACGGAAGTTCTCCACCACCACATCGGTGCTTTTCACCAGCTCATAAATGATCTTTCTGGCTTCCTCGGATTTCAGGTTGATGGCCAGGGAGCCCTGGTTGCGGTTGCCCTGAAGGAAAAACACGCTGACCCCGTTGAGGTAGGCGTCGCAGCCGGACCAGTTTCTTTCATAAGCGCCTTTCAGGGATTCCACCTTGACGACATCCGCGCCGAGGTCCGCCAGAATCTGTACGCAGGAAGGACCCTGCAGATAATGTGTGAAGCTTAATACCTTTATACCTTCAATCATGGCTGTTACATCCTTTCGTACGCTTGAACCGGATCAGCTGACTTCGCTGGCAGAGGGGCGGTGTGCCCACATCATCAGAGTTTGAATGCCGCTTTGGCATACTTTTCCGGTTTGGTTAATCAATTCAAAGTAAAGCTTCAACACGCCGCGGTCCGGCTTGCTTTTGCTCTTGTGAATGTCAGCCACCTTTACGCGGCAGTAAATGGTGTCGTTGAAAAAGATCGGTGCCTGGAATTTCCAGTCTTCTACGCCGAGAAAGGCGATGGAAGAGTCTCGCAGAAGGTCAATCTGGAACAGCAGGCCGTGGGAAATGGCCAGTCCCATCAAACCGTGGGTAATTCTCTGGCCGAACTGGCTGCGGGCCATTTTTTCCCTGTCAAAATGATTGGGGTGGAGATCACCGGTCAGGCAGCCGAACAGAACCGTGTCCGCTTCGGTAAAGGTCCTGGCAGGGGTTTTGAATTCTTGACCAAGCGTGTATTCATCAAGGTAGAGGGACATTGTACACATCCTTTCTTATCAGAGAGACAGCGTTTCCCGGCAGAATGAAGATTCCGGCGGAGGATATGCTGTTCAGGTCAGCAGATTGGGCAGGAAGAGGACCGTCTGGGGAATGAAGATCATGCCGAGGATGACCAACAGGTAAACCAGATAGAAGTACTTGAGCTCTTTGATTACGCTCACGGTGGGGACACCTGCCAGGCCTGCGGAAAGCAGCAGGGTCATGCCGTAGGGAGGCGTCAGCAGACCGAAGCACAAAACCACGGTGACCAGCACGCCCATGTGGATGGGATCGATTCCGGCGGCAGTGCCCATCTGCTGCACGATGGGAAGGAAGATGATGATTGCCGGGATCGAATCCATGAAGGTGCCGAGGATGATGTACAGGAACGTAATGAACAGCAGGGTTGGAATTTGCTTGCCGACAATGGGACCGGCCGCATCCAGCATCATTTGGGGGATCTGCAGATAGGCCATCATGTAGCCGAATGCACCTGCGCCGCCGACGCACAGCAGGGGCTTGGCGCTTTCTACGCAGGATTTCATGAACACCTCGGCCATTTCCTTCCAGGTGCAGGTCCGGTAGACGAACATGACCAGGAACAGAGAGTAGACCACGGCGATCATGCCGCTCTCCGTAGCGGTGAAAATGCCGCTGAGCACGCCCAGGATGATAATGAGGGGAACCAGCAGGGCGGTAAAAGCCCGCTTGGTGGCATCCCAGACCTCCCGCAGAGTTGCACGCTTTTGAACTGCCACGCACTTGTGCTTTTTGGCCCAGATATAGGTGACGATCATAATGGTCAGGCCCACCAGCACACCGGGGACAATGCCGCCCATGAACAGTGCGGCAATGGAAACGCTGCCGAATGCACCGTAGGTAACCATCATGATGCTGGGCGGGATGATGGGGCCGATGGTTGCGGCAGAGGCATTGATGGCCGCTGCCATTTCCGGGGTATAACCGGCCTTGCGCATAGAGGGAATCATAATTCCGCCCAGTGCGGCGGCGTCAGCAGTGGCGGAACCGGAGATACCGGCCATAATCATGTTGGCCACCACGTTCACGTGTCCCAGGCCGCCGGTGATGTGACCCACCAGCTTGCTGGCAAAGCCCACCAGACGGTCGGTGATTTGGCCGCGATCCATGATATTGCCCACCAGCAAAAACAGGGGAATGGCCAGGAGCGTGAACGAGTCCAGCTGTGCATAGATCTGCTGGCACATTACGATGGGGGTGATGCCCACGTGCAGGCCGGAAATCAGGGCGGAAATACCGAGGCTCATGGCCACGGGCACTCCAATCAGGCACATGGCAAAAAAGGTGCCGAATAACAACAGAATTGTACCCATGGATCAATACTCCTTCCGTGCCAGTTCAATACCGAAGATGTTTTCGATCATGCCCTCAATGCAGTACAAGAGCATAAACGCTCCGCTTACAGGAAAGGACATCCGGTAGACAATCAGCGGAATTCCCGAGGGGAGAGATTTCTTTACAATCCCCTGCAGAGCAAACTGATATCCAAAATAAAGCAGAACCACGACAAAAATCACACTCAGCAGGTATGCCAGAACCGCAAGCGTCCGGCGGACAATGGGATTTTTGAAGTGCAGGATGTCGATTTTGAAGTGAGCTCCGTGACGAAACGCCACGGCCGAGCCAAGAAAAATAGACCACATGTACAGAAGGCGGGAGACTTCCTCCATCCATACAATGGGACTGAAAAAGGTTCGGAATATTACGTCTGTGAATACGGTGAAAACAAAGCCGACGACTGTGATGCCGCCGAGAACCAGTAAGAGCCGTTCCGTGCGGTTGTCAAAGCGAATGAGTGCTGTTATGGCAGGATGTTGTTGCAGAGCGCTCATGGAATGCCTCCTTTTTTCAGGATGAACTGCGGCACAGGGAGACAGGAAGACACCTGTCTCCCTGTGCCGTGACGTTATGTTGAGAAAAGCGAAATCGGGATGTTCCGGTGAAAAGATCAGAGGAAATCAGGCGTGTTCCCGGATAAAGTCGAGCACCCACTCGCAGCCGAGCTCCTTGGCGTTTTCGTCCTGGATGGGCAGGATGACTTCCTTAAACTCGCTGATGTCAGGCTCCACAACGGTTACACCATTGTTGGCAACCATCTCTTCGACCAGTCTGTTTTCCACATCGTTGGCATATTCCAGACCGGCCTTGGCAGCATCGACCGCCGTGGGGATGATCAGCTCATAGAGATCGGCGGGCAGCTTATCCTTTACGGCATCAGATACCCACATCTCCAGGATGGCATACTGATGATAGGTGAGATTCAGATACGGAGCCACTTCGTAATGCTTGGCGGAGTAGTAGGAGGAAATGCTGTTTTCTGCGCCTTCCACCAGGTCGGTCTGCAGAGCGGTGTAAACTTCGCCGAAGTTGACGGTAGTGGGCTTGGCGCCCAGGGCGCTCCACACGGTGGATTCAATGGGGGCGGACATGACGCGGATTTTGCGTCCCTTCAAAGCGGCCAGATTGTCCACGGGGAACGTGGTGTACAGGTGGCGCGGCGTGGCGGGGAACAGGCTCATCAACTGGAAGCCGTTGTTGCCTTCCGCCACCAGATCACGCCAGTACTGCTGGAATTCCTCGTCATATGCCACCCGCGTCAGATGATCCAGATCGTTGAACAGGTAGCTGCAGGACATGGCGGCCAGTTCCGGAACATAGACGGCGGCGTTGGAGGAAGAAGAAATCTGGAAATCCAGTGTACCCATGGACAAGGACTCCAGCATCGTCGCTTCGCTGCCCAGCTGAGCGGCCGGATAGACTTCCACGGTGATACGGCCGTCAGATCTTTCGTGAAGCAGTTCGGCAAACTTTTCGGCAGCTACGTTGAAGTAGTTGTCCTCAGGCTGGTCATGGCCAAACTTGAGCGTATAGGTCTCGCTGGAATCAGAAGGGGTATCGGAGGTACTGCCAGAGGAATCAGAAGTAGAATCACTCGAGCCGCCGCAGGCGGTAAGGGACAGGACCATGACGAATGTCATGAGCATCGCAAGGACCTTTTTCATAATCTTCTCCTTTATACACATAAATTCTTTCAGCGATATGTGACCAAACAAATGGATGACCGTTTCTTGGGACGCCGGACAGATTGTGAACTCTCATCTCTTTTCCTCTGCAAAGTTTGCGCTTAGGTCATCAGGATCCCGACATGTATCAAAGTTCTATAATATCGAACACTGTCTCTAAATTAGGATAAAAGAATGCGGCAAAAAGCGATTACGGAAGAAACGCCGCCTTATTGCCGATTCGGGAAGAAACCGCCTGCACGCATTGCACCATGCTGCGGAACCCATCGCTTGCAACGTTGGGATTGAGCATGTACACGGCAATGAAGCCAAAGCAGGCACGCAGGGCTCCTTGAACAGGAACCGCCAGACTATACAGTTCATTGGTACGGTCGCAGGTAAACAGATCATATCCCCGTTCACGGGTTTGCTCGACCCGGGCATGGAGCCGTTTGGCATCATCGCCAGACATGGTCCGGGTAATTTCGCAGATCTTCTCATACTCAAAAGCGGAAAGGCAGACAGGACCATACTGTCCGCTTCTGACATCAATGCTTTGTCCAATGGTAACATTGGGGTACGGAGTTCCGGGGTAAGGATTGATGCTCAGCATGGAGTAGGAGTCGCCGCTGAAGAGATAAAATGCAGTGGTTTTTTTCAATTCCGCAGACAGAGCAAACAACTCGGGCTGTACAATGGAATAGATGTCCGATCCGGAAATCTCATTGAAGGCCAGCTCATAAATGCCGGGGCCCAGCACCACAGTGAGCCGGCGGGCATCGCCAGGGTACGGATAATGCTGAAGGCAGTGCTCTTCGGAATATCCAGCTGCGCCGATATGTCCGATAATGTAGAACCGTGTTTTGACCTAGAGACGAAAAATAAAATTTCGACTGCTCTAGCCACCGAATTCACCATGCGACTCATCACTCCTTACATACATAACCTACCACACGGAGTCGTAAATTGTAAATACTGGATATCTATAAAAATAAAAGGAAAAAATTGTGTAATAATACCATAAGAAAGAAGACAAATGCGGGGCTTTCTGTAACAAGGGCAAAAAACAGGGGACCTTCGCGGTCTCCGTTTTGCAGAGACGGAACGGAAAACGGAACAGCAGGAGACAAAACGGCTGCCTCATGGTGACGGATTCACCGTGAGGCAGCCGTTTCAGCGCAGGAGCATTACTCCGCCAAATGATAGATGGCGGTCATCTCCTCAGGCCCGATTTTCACAAAGCCGCCGAAGGGGAAGCCATTGGGCTTCTGGGCACGATGGCTGACCATGGCGGGGATGTCCTCCGCCTTGGCACCGATTTCAGACAAAGTGACAGGCATGTCCCAGGATTTAAACAGCTGCCGCAGGCGTTCGATGCCTTCCATGGCTGTGTTTTCCGGGCAGGAGAAGTCCATTTCGCAGCCAAAGACTTCAACGGCGAACCGGGCAAAGCGCATGGGATCGTGGGGCATCACATAGCGCATCCAGGCCGGCAGCATGACAGCCAGTCCTGCGCCGTGTGCACAGTCGTAGAAGGCGGACAGTTCATGCTCCATTTGATGGCTGGCCCAGTCCTGGGCGCGGCCAATTCCAACGGAATTGTTATGCGCCAGCATACCGGCCCACATCAGATCTGCCCGGGCGCTGTAATCCTGGGGATCCTTCAGGGCTTTTGTGGCGGCTGCGGCAATGGTTTTCAGCAGACCTTCCGCAAGCCGGTCCGTAAGGGCCACATCTTTTGTGTTGGTGAAATACCGCTCCAGAATATGCGCCATCATGTCCACGGAGCCGCTGGCAGTTTGATAGGGCGGAAGAGAACAGGTGTAGGAAGGATCCAGAATGGAGAATACCGGACGCACCAGATCGCATTTGGGCGCGCCCCACTTCAGGTTCCCGTCCTCCTGGGTGATTACAATGCTGTCGCTGCCTTCACTGCCTGCAGCCGAGATGGTTAACACCGTTCCAACGGGCAGAGTCTGCGTCATAGCGGCTTTGCCGGTGAAGAAATCCCAGAAGTCCCCGTCATACTTGGCTCCCACACCGATGGCCTTGGCGGTATCGATGACGGAGCCGCCGCCCAGCGCCAACAAAAAGTCCACATGTTCCCTGCGGACGATGTCAATGCCCTCGTAGACTTTTCCGCTGCGGGGATTGGCCTGGATGCCGGACAGTTCCGTCCATGGAATGCCGGCGGCCTTCAAAGAGGCGGTTACATCATCATAGGAACCGTTACGCTTGACGGAGCCGCCGCCGTATACCAGAAGAACCTTGCTGCCGCCGAACGCGGCAATCTGCGGGCCTGCCTGGGCGGCTTCACCTTTTCCGAAGAGAAATTTTGTGGGAGAGTAGAAGACGAAGTTTTCCATGGAGAATTCATCCTTTCTGCATCAAGTATTGGGGAGCCTTGGAGAAACTGCTTAAGACCTGTGCGGAGCGTTACTCCTGCGCAAAGTCGATCAGCCAAACGGTGATTACGGCGTCGGCAATCAGAATATGGGTGCCCTCTCCGTAAGCGGGCGCATAGGCGCCTTCTGCAATCAGTCCGCCTTCGGTGACCTCAATTCGGACCTGGGCGCTTTGATCCGGAAGCAAAGCGTAAAGAGACGCGGAATCAACCTGTTCGTGGCGCGGGACGCCGACTTGAATCAAAATCTCAAGTGCGCCCTTTTTGCCGCAGGCTGCCGGAATTTCGGTTGTGCCGCACATGCAGCAATGGGACATGGCATTGAGAATGGCCTTGGATGCGGCCTTGGTTGCATTCTCGCCGTGCAGATCCACGCCTTGGCCGAATTCAATGAGATATCTCGCTTTTTTCATGGAACTCCTCCTTTTATCTGCTGCTCTTTCGGGCAGACCGTTTCCTGCGGGATGGCATGTGTGCAAAAATGGAAATTTATTACAAATCAAATGCCGGAGTTTGTGCAGCCGGGAACCGCTGGTGCAGTGCCTCCAGCAAAATGGCGGCGCCCTGCGTGTAGCTGAGGGTCCGGGCCAGAGTACAGGCACGGCGCAGCGCATCTTTTTCGGGCTCGGTTTGGCTGAGAAGGAAGGAAAGCCCATCGGAGTTGCGGGTTTGTGTGAGCCAGGTAAGGGCGAGATCCGTGTGAGAGCGCAAAAACTGAAGGTATGCGGCTTGGTGCTGTTCCAGTAAACCGACCGGGTAAAAAAGGCGCCAAAATGCAATCCGTACGGCGTCCAGGGGCTGGTAGTTAAGCGCCATGAATTCCCGCCAGGTACTGTCATAACGGAAAAGGTCCAGAGTCCGTCCCGTAAAACAGTGGTGATACGGATACCCTGCACCGGAAATATGGAATGAGAATAGGACGGCTTGTGTGATCAGGTTTTCTTCCTCATATTCCTCATATTCCGGAAAGATCAGGCGGAACGGTCCGCCGCTGCCGTCAACGGTGATATCCAGATTGCCGGTAAGGGTACGGGCAATCTGCCATACAGCCGCTGCGCTGCAGGCAGGGCCGCTGCAGTGGATGTGAAAGGTAAGCAGCTTGCAGCACCCGGAGAAGATTCCGCTTCCCCAGGTTTCAATACTGTCGGACAGCTCCAGCCGGCTCAGCTCCCGGCAGTTTGAAAAAGCAAGATTTTGGATGGCACGGATGGTGGGCGGCAGCTGCAGCGTGTGCAGAGTTTCGTTGGACCAGACGGGATGGGACGCAAGCGCACCGTTGGAGATCCAGATTTCCTCCGCGTCCTCGCGGATGTCCGCTTGCCGGGAGAATGCGCCGGGCCCCAGTTCCGTGACCGGAAGATCCAGAATCCGGTCGGGAAGAACCGCGTGGGGATCGCAGGTGACGGCATGCAGAACCGTTACGGAATCTGTTTTGCGGCGCAGGATGAGTTTCCAGTTGCTTGGACCGGGAAGTATGCGTGCCATGTCAAAGCCCTCATTTACAGATAAACAAACAGGTGGAATTTTTTTCACAGTAGCATATCGGCAAATCGGAATCAAGCGCTATCCTGCAAAAAGAATTAAAAAAGTGCGGAACAAAAACAAAACGCGGAATAAGTCCCGCATTTGGAATGAAAAGGTTCTGAAATTTACATATAGAGACGCACGCCCCGGGAGGCTGGGCGCCTGCGGTCATACCCTGCGGAGAACCGGGATCCTGGCATCTGCGGCGGATCTGAGCGAAAAAACTGTTGTGTTAAATCACAAGACTGGATGCGCAGCGCCTGCAACCCCCGTGAACAATCACGGTTGTAATCTTGGAGCGGGACCTGTATAATCACAGATATATATTTTGTGTGCCGCGGAGGGATGAGACATGCTGACATTGGAAATGATTCAGCAGGCGCAGGAGGCGCTGCGGGGAATTGCCCGGCGTACGCCGCTGGATCCGGCGCCCAAGCTGGGGGAAAATATTTACATCAAGGCTGAGAACCTGCAGCTGACCGGCGCATTCAAGCTCCGGGGCGCCTACAACAAGATTCTCTCCCTGACGCCGGAGGAGGCCGCCCGGGGCGTCATCGCCTGCTCGGCGGGAAACCACGCCCAGGGCATTGCGCTCTCCGCCTCCCGGCTGGGGATTCGGTCTGTGATCTGCATGCCTGCCGGCGCGCCCATCAGCAAGGTGGAGGCCACCCGGGCCTACGGTGCGGAAGTGGTGCTGGTTCCCGGTGTCTATGACGACGCCGCCCGGGAAGCCGAGCGGCTGACCAAGGAGCATGGCTATACCTTTGCCCACCCCTTCAACGATCCCTATGTCATTGCCGGACAGGGTACCATCGGCCTGGAGATCCTGGAGCAGCTGCCGGATGTGAGCCAGGTGGTGGTTCCCATCGGCGGCGGCGGACTCATCAGCGGCATTGCCTATGCCATCAAGCACCTCAAGCCCTCCTGCCGGGTGATCGGCGTCCAGGCTGAGGGTGCGGCCTCCATGGAGCAGTCCATCCGGCAGGGACGTCCGGTGGAGCTGGGCAGTGTGGCCACCATTGCCGACGGCATTGCGGTCAAGCGGCCCGGCGACCTGACGTTCCAGCTGTGCCGGGAGTATGTGGATGAGATCGTCACCGTGCGGGAAGATGAGATTGCCTCCGCCATCCTGGCCCTGATGGAGGTGCAGAAGACCGTGGCAGAAGGCGCCGGCGCCACTCCGGTGGCGGCGTGTATGTTCAAGAAGGTGGACACCACCGCCGGCAAGACGGTGTGCGTGGTCTCCGGCGGCAACGTGGATGTGACCACCCTCTCCCGTGTTATCACCAAGGGCCTTTCCAAGGCAGGCCGTCTGGTGGAGATCACCACCAAGGTCATGGATAAACCCGGCGGACTGCTGCAGCTTTTGCAGGTAGTGGCCGATACCGGTGCCAACATTGTGACCATCAACCACGCCCGGGAGGCGCAGCTCTCCGACGTGGGCGCCTGCATTGTCACCATGGTGCTGGAGACCCGGAACAGCGCCCATGTGGCCCAGATTCGGGAGGAGCTCAGTTCCCGGGATTACCCGCTGCTGTAAGACAAACCAAAACCCGCCCGGCGCCTTTTCAAAGCGCCGGGCGGGTTTTGGTATTTCAGGTGCCGCTGTCCAGTGACAGAGCATTGAACTGCTGGAGGACATCGTCCACGGAAGTGGCCGCTTTTTCTGCTCCGGAGCGGTCCAGCACGATGTGGCCCCGGTTCATCATCAGCATCCGGTCCCCGTATTCCACGGCGTGGCGGAGGTTATGGGTGACCATCATGGCGGTCAGGTGCTTTTCCCGGATGACCTGATTGGTCAGCCGCATGATGATTTCGGCGGTCTTGGGGTCCAGGGCGGCGGTGTGCTCATCCAGAATCAGAAATTCCAGCGGCGTCATGGTGGCCATCAGCAGAGCCACGGCCTGCCGCTGTCCGCCGGAGAGCGCACCCATCTTGACGTCCAGCTTATCCTCCAGGCCCAGGTCCAGTGAGCGGAGCTGCTCGCGGTAGAAGTCCACCCGCTTGCGGTTGATGCCCCGGCCCAGACCGAAGGGACGGCCCTTGTTGTCCGCCAGGGATAGGTTTTCCAGCATGGTGAGATTGGGACAGGTGCCTGCGGCGGGATTTTGATAGACCCGGCCCATGGTGGCGTAGCGGCGGTAGTCCTTCATTTTGGTGATGGGCTTGCCGCCCACCAGCACCTCACCGCCCTCAATGGGGATGGATCCGCAGATGATATTGAGCAGGGAGGTCTTGCCGCTGCCGTTGCTGCCCACGATGGAGACGAACTGCCCCTGTTCCACGGTCAGGGAGAAGTTTTCAAACAGCCGCTGCTCCGTGACGGTGCCGGGATGATAGATTTTCGTAATATTGCGGACCTCAAGCATGGATGATCGCCTCTCCTTTCCGGCCGGACAGCACCAGAACCAGCAGGAACAGCATGGCGGTGACCAGCTTCATCATATTGGCGGGCAGTCCGGCGCTCAGAGCCACCTGGATGCACAGCTTATAAAGGATGCTGCCCAGAATCACGGCGGTGGTGCCGGCAGGGGAGGCCAGCACCCGCAGTCCCCGGATCTTCCGCAGCCCGCGGGCAGCGGGGGAGGCGGCGTAGAAATTCATCAGGGACACACCGATGATGACGGCGGCCAGGCCGTAGACCAGCTGGCCGGTGCCCATGGTGGCGGAGAAGCTGCGCTGCTCGTGGCAGACGATGCAGCCCGCCAGGGCCACCAGGGCATTGGAGATCACCAGGCCCAGGATCTTCACCGCGCCCCGGTCCTTGGCCAGGGTGGTGACAAGATCCGCGTTGTCGCCCACGGCCCGCAGCAGCAGGCCGGACTTTGTCTTGAAATACAGGTCCAGCAGCAGCTTGATGACTACCGCCAGTACCAGGGAGACCACCAGCTTGCGGCCCATGAGGGTCATGTCACCCAGAACCGCCATTACCGGCGCGGAGGTGAAAATGGTGTCCGTCCCCCGGTCCACCGTCAGGTTGGAACCGGCGATCTGGAGGTTGATGGAGAACAGAGCGGTCATGGTGATGATGCCGGCCAGGAGATTGCGCACCCGCAGGCACACATGGACCACGCCGGTGAACAGACCTGCCAGAGCGCCCACGGCCACGGCAGCCACCAGAGTCAGCCAGGGATCCACACCTCTTGTCAGCAGGACGGCGGTGACCGCGGCGCCCAGGGGGAACGTACCGTCCACCCCCAGGTCGGGGAAATCCAGAATGGAATAGGTGATATAGACGCCGAAGGAAATCAGCGCGTAAATCAGGCCCTGGGTCAGGGTGCTGATCAGCAGGTCCGTCATGGAAATGCCTCCTCAAACTTGATGGTTCACGCCGGCGGCGGTGCCGCCGGAAGGATTACTCCGCGGTGGCTTCTATGGCCTTGTCGGCCAGCGCCTCGGGGACGGCGATGCCCATGGCGTCCAGCTCCTGGGAGTTGATGTAGATCTGGTACTCGGAAATGGTCTCATAGGGCAGATCCTCGCAGGTAGCCTCGCCGGTGAGGACCTTGGCGGCCATGAGGCCGGTCTGGATGCCCAGCTGCACGTAGTCCAGTCCGGCGGAGGCCACGCAGCCGATCTTCACCTGCTCAATCTCGGAGCCGTAGACGGGGATGCCGGCCTCATTGGTCTTTTCCAGAATGGCGGGGAGCACGCCCACCACATTGTTGTCGGTGAGGTTGGACAGGCACGCCACACCGTGGGAGATCAGGGTATCCACTGCCTGGGTGACCTCCGCCTGGGAAGTGACGCCCACGGCGTCAATGGTGAAGCCGTACTCGGGAGCCTTTTCCTGATATTCAGCAATGGTGGACACGGAGTTGGGTTCGCTGGTGGTGTAGATGATGCCGATGGTGGAGGCATTGGGCTGCATCTGACGGATCAGATCCAGCTGGGCTTCCACCGGGAGCTTGTCGGAGGTGCCGGTGACGTTGCCGGAGTCCAACTTGGCCTGGACGGGATCGGTGATGGCCGTGAAGATCACGGGAATGTTCTTATCCTCGGCGGCGGCGTAGCAGGCCACGGCGGAGTTGGTGGCGATGCCCACCATCAGATCCACATCCTCGGCGGAAAAGCCCTGGGCGATCTGGGTGGCGATGGCGTCGTCAAAGCCGGCGTTCTGATAGTCGATCTCAAAGTCCACGCCCTCCACCAGACCGGCCTGCTCCAGACCCTGGAGGAAGCCGATGCGGCAGTTGTCCAGGGAGGCGTGTTCGCCGTACTGGGAAATGCCGATGAGGTAGGGCTCGGTCTGGGCGGCATCGCCGGAGTTGTCATCGTCCGGCGTGGTGGTTTGTTCCTGCTTGCCGCAGGCGGTGAGGGTCAGGGACAGCGCCAACAGGGCAGCGGTGAGAGAAAACAGGTTTTTCATAAGATCGTCTCCTATTCTGATCGAAAGGTTGTCTGGTACGGATGAAATGCGCTTGCCGCGCGGTGATCAGGTGCCGGAGCACCATCGTTTGGTCAAAAGCATTGGATTGACCTCCTGCATAAAAAAATAAACAGCCCTGTCCCCCAATTGGGACAAGACTGAAATCCTGCGGTACCACCCAAGTTGACGCAATGCGCCCGCTCATTCCGCGTACTGCCATACGCGCCGCCATGATAACGGGTGCGGATCCCGTCAGAAGCTACTGAAGCCATCGGCCGTTCGCTCTGCCCTCGCAAGTCCATTCGCCGGAACGTCCTCTGCCGTGATCCCACCATCCACAGCTCTCTGAAAGGTGACCGGACCGGTTACTCCTCTTGCTCATCGGTGTATCTGATTGCTTTGCATTATACGCACTTGCGGCCAAATTGTCAACCGGAACCTGCAAGAAAATTTTTTTCGGGAGTTCCAACACGGGCAAACAGCCGCCGGAGGCAGAGCAAAAAGACGCGCCGGAATTTTCCGGCGCGCCTGGAAACGCGGAGCAATTTCCCCTGCCGGAAATACTCTTTGCGGCAGCGGATACCACTGTGCACATCATCCTGACAGGTTCCGTCTGTGGACCGGTACCTCAGGGTGCCATCGACGATGTAAGTAGTCTTGATATTGATGCCGCTTTCTGTAAGCCTGCGCATTTGAAGTGTTTCGGATATGAATGCCATTGCTTTCGTGTCCTATCTGTTATTGTTGTTATTATTGTTGTTATTGTTATTATTGTTGTTGGAAGAGGAACCACCGCTGCTGCCGGAACCTGAGGATGGTGTGTAATGAGGGAACACTTTGAATTCCGTCCGTGACAGCAGGATCCCGTCAATGCTGCTGTCGGTGCAGTTCGCCATGATCACCTTCTGGGTTTTTGCGGTATTCTGTCCAATGATGAGGGACAGATTCTGTCTGCCTCCCTTGATGAAAGCCTCCGGCTCCTGCTCCAGGAAATGATAGATTTCCCAAAGCTCCTCCTCTGTCACCTCATAATATTTCGTCAGTTCCACGCAACGCTTCATGCGGATCAGTTCTTCATAGGTCTGCGGTTCAAAATTCATGGAAAGCCTCCTTGTCATTCTTTTGCTCCAGTGTCAGATAATAAAATTCAATGTTCTGAAAGGGGAGATTGATGGCCTGTATATGGTAATAGGCATTATTTTCCTGCTTCCGATAATGGCAGTCTCTCAGCTCCGTAGTGGTGCACAACAGATTGTTCGGGCTGTCCGTGGCATATTCCTTTGCATATTCGCGCAGGAGCCCGGAAATATCATATACATACCATTCTTCTTCGTTGTCCCCGGAATGGTCCAGCACCCCTTTATAAATCTGATGCGTGGCAATGTGCCGCTGCTTTGTTCTCCCTTCATCACCGTAAGTCACGAGATCTCCGGACAACAGCATCAGGTACAATGCGTTGTTCTCCGGATAATCGCATTCTTCCTGCAACATATGCTTTTTCATACGCAGCTTTACTGTACTGATGGGTGTCAGATATAGGATCTCCCTGGACTTTCTAAGGATCTGGGAGATCAGCGGATATCTGTCTCCATCCACGTCCAGTTCAAACACACCGCTGTCATAGATATATTTCAGCTTCGCATCTTGTGCAATGATCTGTTCCAGTGCAGGATATTCTGCGGATGTCTTGGCAGGCAGATACTTTTCCGGATCCTCGATGCGCATCTTCGTCACATATTCATATGCCGTCTCGTCAGCAAAAGCATCCGGGGCATAGCCGCGGTCCCGGTACATCTGCTGTTGCAGCAGGCAGGTGTAGCTTTTGCCGGAGCCATATACATTTTTCACAAAAGGGCAGCCCGTTTTGCACAGATACAGGTAAGCGCACCTCGCACATTCCTCGGGAAACGGTTGTCTGTTATGGTTTTGGAAGATCTTCCGTGCAGCGGTTTTCAAAATGGTGTCCACCGTGTCACGGTAGATATTACCGTAGTAAAAATCTTCGTTCTTCTGACCTCTGACACAGGAATAGATGTCTCCGTTACGCTCCAACAGGAAAAATTTCTCTCCGCAATTATCGCAGTTGGTGCAGTATTCCGGTCCGAACTCATCGAACCATGCACCGTTGACCCCGGCATCCAGATTGGTCCCGTCAAAAGCCTCGTGCATCCGCCGGTAAAAGATCAGCTGTTCCTCTTCACTCATGTGATGCAGCAGGCCACAGGAATTGTAGTCAAACCCTATCATGAAATTAAAATCATTCATGTCCAGGCACGTATTCCGGTCCAGGAATCTGATATCCTCGATGATCTGATCCAGCTGTTCGAAATGCTCCCGAAAGATCGTGGCAGATACTTTTTTCTTGTCAGGGATCTCCTCCAGCAGTCGGATATTATCCAGTATCCGTTCCAGTGTGCCCTCTCCGCCCTTGGTCACCCTGTATTTTTCATGCAGGGAAAGAGGCAGATCCAGGCTGCCCGATATGGACACGTTGAACTCACGGATGGTCTCGATATGTCTGTCCAGTCCGTACAGATTCGTCTTGATGTGAGGATGCCCCACCCTGAAGCCGGCATCCGTGATGAGTTCACGCATGTCCTGATAGTATCTGCTGATATATTGGATCAGGTCGTGGAATTCCTGCTTTGGTAAAGTGGTCACTTCGCCGCCGTGCAGGGAAATATTAAAGGGCACCACATCCGCTTCACGGAATTTCGCGATGGCATATTGCAGGGTCTCCAGGCAATCTCCGCCTCGCAGGGTATCTACGGTGTGGTCCTCCAGATAGCAGTACCGGCACTGCATGT
>ENA-UEYL01001116-UEYL01001116.1-human-gut-metagenome-genome-assembly--contig:-NODE-1116-length-24292-cov-4.363907_pt1 | contig 24292 bp, 21 predicted proteins | sample MGYA00242941_ERZ507946 | MGnify/ENA primary metagenome ERZ507946 (study PRJEB26167, sample SAMN06115482) | human gut metagenome | host: Homo sapiens | place: China:Guizhou | collected 2015-03-11...
CTATGCGGTCCTGGTGGAGAATATCGCCCTGGAGGATGACATCATTGGCGCGATCTGGAGCTGTGTGGGCTATACGGTGCTGCTGTGCTTTACCCTGTTCAAAACTGGAAGCCTCGCAAAAAGTATTTTTGCAGCGCACTAAACCGGGAGGGAGGTTTCTAAATGGCTTATGTACCAGTACCCAAAGACCTGACCAAAGTAAAAACGAAGGTCATGTTCAATCTCACCAAGAGGCAGCTTGTCTGCTTCGGGAGCGGGGCGCTTCTCGGCGTGCCGCTTTTCTTTCTGCTCAAAGGGCCTGTGGGGACCAGCACAGCGGCGATGTGCATGGTCGTCCTCATGCTGCCGTTTTTCCTGCTGGCGATGTACGAGAAGAACGGCCAGCCGCTGGAAAAGATACTCCGCAACATGATCCGGGTGTGTTTCCTGCGACCCCGGCAGCGGCCCTATAAAACCAAGAACTTTTACGCCGTTATCATGCGGCAGAACCAGTTAGACAGGGAGGTGTATCACATTGTCAACGGAAAAGCGAAAACTGACCCGCGCCGAGAGAAAGCAGGTCGAAGCCGCCATCGCCAGGGCGAACCAGACCGATAAAAAGCAGATTTCGGCGCAGGACAGCATCCCTTATCAACGGATGTTCCCAGACGGCATCTGCCGTGTCACAGATACTTTTTACACCAAGACGGTCCAATACCAGGACATTAACTACCAGCTTTCGCAGAACGAGGATAAAACGGCCATCTTTGAGGGCTGGTGCGACTTCCTTAACTACTTCGACAGCTCCATCCGCTTTCAGCTTTCCTTCCTCAACCTGACCGCCAGCCGGGACAGCTATGCGAACAGCATCAACATCCCGCCCCAGGGCGATGAATTTGACAGCATCCGGGCCGAGTACACGGAAATGCTGCAAAACCAGCTTGCCAAGGGCAACAATGGCCTTATCAAGACCAAGTACCTGACTTTCGGGATTGAGGCGGCCACTCTGAAGGCGGCAAAGCCCCGGCTGGAACGCATTGAAACGGATGTGATAAACAACTTCAAGCGGCTGGGCGTGGTGGTGGAACCGTTAAACGGCAAGGAGCGCCTGCGGGTGCTGCATCAAATCTTCCACATGGACGGACAGGAGCCGTTTCAATTCTCCTGGGACTGGCTGGCCCCTTCCGGCCTTTCCACCAAGGACTTTATTGCGCCCAGCTCCTTTTCCTTCCCCAACGGCAAGACCTTCTGCATGGGGAAAAAGTTCGGGGCCGTTTCCTTCGTCCAAATCCTTGCGCCGGAGTTAAATGACCGGATGCTGGCGGACTTCCTGGACATGGAAAGCAGCCTGATTGTGAACCTGCACATTCAATCAGTGGACCAGGTGAGCGCCATCAAGACCATCAAGCGCAAGATCACCGACCTGGACCGGACCAAGATCGAGGAACAGAAAAAAGCGGTCCGGGCCGGGTATGACATGGACATCATCCCCTCCGACCTTGCCACCTACGGCGAGGAGGCCAAGAAGCTGCTGCAAGACCTCCAGAGCCGGAATGAGCGCATGTTCCTGGTGGCGTTCCTGCTGATGAACACGGCGGAGAGCCGGAAGCAACTGGACAACAACATGTTCCAGGCCGGTTCCATCGCGCAGAAGCACAACTGCCGTCTGGTGCCGCTGGACCTTCAGCCGGAGGAAGGGCTGATGAGCTGCCTGCCCCTGGGTCTCAATCAGGTGGAGATACAGCGGGGGCTTACCTCGTCCAGCACAGCTATCTTTGTGCCCTTTACCACCCAGGAGCTGTTCCAGACCAGCCCCGAAGCCCTTTACTACGGCATCAACGCCCTGTCCAACAACCTTATCATGGTGGACCGGAAACTGCTCAAAAACCCCAACGGCCTCATTCTCGGCACCCCCGGCTCCGGCAAGTCGTTCAGCTCCAAGCGGGAGATCACCAACGTGTTTCTCGTCACGGAGGACGACGTGCTGGTCTGTGACCCGGAGGACGAGTACGCCCCACTGGTCAAGCGCCTGGGCGGGCAAGTGGTAAAAATCTCCCCCACTAGCACCCAGTATGTCAACCCCATGGACATCAACCTCAACTACTCGGACGACGACAACCCCCTGGCCCTCAAGGTGGACTTCCTGCTCTCCTTCTGCGATATCGTGGTGGGCAGCAAGGACGGCCTCCAGCCGGTGGAGAAAACGGTCATTGACCGCTGTGTGCGGAATGTGTACCGCCCCTACCTGGCAGACCCGGACCCAGCCCGGATGCCCATTCTCCAGGACCTCTACGACGAGCTGCTGGCTCAGCCGGAAACGGAGGCCCAGCGCATCGCGGCGGCGCTGGAGCTGTATGTCACCGGCTCCCTCAACGTGTTCAACCACCGGACCAACGTGGAGCTGACCAACCGGCTGGTGTGCTTCAACATCAAGGAGCTGGGCAAGCAGCTCAAGCAGCTGGGGATGCTGGTCATTCAGGACCAGGTGTGGAACCGGGTCACGGTCAACCGGGCGGCGGGAAAGACCACTCGCTACTATGTAGACGAGTTCCACCTGCTGCTCAAGGGGGAGCTGGCAAGCTGGAGTGTGGAGATTTGGAAGCGATTTCGCAAATGGGGCGGCATCCCCACCGGGATCACGCAGAATATCAAGGACCTGCTGGCCTCCCGCGAGATCGAAAATATCTTCGAGAACTCGGACTTCATCTATATGCTCAATCAGGCGGCGGGGGACCGGCAGATTTTAGCCAAGCAGCTCAACATCAGCCCCCACCAGCTCTCCTATGTGACCCATTCCAGCGAGGGTGAGGGGCTGCTGTTCTACGGCAACGTGATTCTGCCCTTTATAGACCGCTTTCCCAAGGACACGGAGCTTTACAGGATCATGACCACCAAGCCCCAGGAGGTGTCTGGTTGAGACGAGAGCCGCGCTTGCAGTTTACGAAAGAGGAACGGGAAAATCCCGCCCTGGAAAAGCCCATCCGCAAAGTGGATCGGGCGGCGGACCGGGCGGATGAGGCCCAGGTGAAGGTCCCCAAGCGGAAGGTCAAGCAGCGCACCGTGGACCCGGAGACCGGGGCCGTCACGGTGCGCTTGCAGTTTGAGGACAAGAAGCCGCCCTCCAAGCTCCAACATGCGCTGCGGGATGCCCCGGCAGATACGGTGCTGGGCGCGGTGCATCGGGAGGTCCGGCAGAGTGAGGCGGACAATGTGGGAGTGGAGAGCGCCCATAAGACGGAGGAGGCGGCAGAGAGCGCCGGGCGTCTGGTCCGGGCTGGGTATCGCTCCCAAAAGCTGCGCCCCTACCGCAAGGCGGCTGCGGCAGAGCGGAAGCTGGAAAAGGCGAACGTCAATGCCCTATATCAAAAGAGCCTGGAAGAGAACCCCGGCCTTTCTAGTAATCCGCTGTCTCGTTGGCAGCAGAAGCAGGCCATCAAGCGGCAGTATGCCGCCGCCCGCCGCGCCGGTCAGACCGCCGCCACCGTTGGGCAGACTACCGCGCACACGGCCCAGTCTACAAAGAAGGCGGCGAAAAAGAGCCGTCAGGCGGCAGACTTTGCGCGGAGGCACAAAAAGGGCCTTCTGATTGCTGCGGGCCTGTTTCTGGTAGTCGCGTTCTTCCTCAACTGCATGTCCTCCTGTTCCGTGCTGGTGCAGGGCGGCATGTCTGGCATCGCCAGCACCACCTATCCCTCTACCGACGAGGCCATGCTGGGCGCGGAGGCCGCCTATGCTGGGATGGAGGCGGAGCTGCAAAACTACCTGGACACCTACGAGAGTACCCATTCCTACGACGAATACCACTTCGACCTGGACGAGATCGGGCATGACCCCTATGTGCTCATTTCTATGGGAGCCGTATATCCCCTTTGGAAAAGTAACCATAGTACAGGGCAACCCCGGCGAGGGAAAGACCACCTTTGCCCTACGCCTTGCCGCCGCCTGCACCACCGGGGGAACGCTGCCGGGAATGAAGCCCTTGCCGCCATTCCAAGTGATTTACCAGACCGCCGAGGACGGGCTGGGCGATACCGTCAAGCCCCGCTTGATAGAAGCCGAAGCCGACCTTGACCGCGTGCTTGTGATTGATGAAGCCAAGCGGGAGCTTACCCTCTCCGACGAGCGCATAGAAAAGGCAATCACGCAGAACGGGGCGCGGCTGATTATCCTTGACCCCATACAGGCGTACATGGGCGAAAAGACCGACATGAACCGGGCAAACGAAGTGCGCCCCATGTTCCGCCGCCTTGCCGATGTTGCCGAGCGTACCGGGTGCGCCGTTATCCTTATCGGACATCTCAACAAAGCTGCCGGAGGGCAGAGCGCATACCGGGGCTTAGGTTCTATCGACTTCCGCGCCGCAGCAAGGAGCGTCCTGCTGATCGGGCGCGTGAAGCGAGAACCGAATGTGCGCGTTATCGTCCATGACAAATCTTCCCTTGCGCCGGAGGGCAAGCCCGTTGCCTTTTGCCTTGACCCGGAAACGGGCTTTTCGTGGATAGGCGAATATGATATAACCGCCGACGAGCTGCTGTCCGGCGCGGGCGGCAACAACGCCACCAAGACCGAACAGGCTGAAAGGCTGATACTTGACCTGCTTGCAGACGGGAAAGAGCTTGCCAGTGAGGACATTGTAAAAGCCGCAGCCGAAGCCGGAATATCCGAGAGGACGGTACAGAACGCCAAGCGCAGCATGGGCGGCATTTTAGGCGCAAGGCGTGTCGGCGGTCAATGGTACAACTTCATCAAGAAGAAGCAGCCACCCGAACCCGCAAGCTGAAAGTGCAAAACGCAGACCCTTTGCACTTTGCACTTTCGCACTTTCACGATAATTTGCGTCAATAACTTAAAAAAGCACTTGACAAAACGCTTCGTGGGGCGGAGCAAAGGACATCGCCCCCTATATCGACCCCGTATTTGAAAACAACATCCTGCTCACCCAAACGGAACGGCTGACGATGAACGGCAGGCCCAAAGACCCCAAGACCGCCCGGAACAAGAATGTGCTGGTGATCGGCGGTTCCGGCAGCGGCAAAACGAGATTTTTTGTGAAACCCAACCTCATGCAGATGCACAGCAGCTATTGTATCACCGACCCGAAAGGCAGCCTCTTGATCGAGGTAGGCCAGCTTTTAAGGCGGGGCGGCTATCGGATAAAGGTGCTGAACACCATCAATTTCTCCAAGTCCATGCGGTATAACCCGTTTGCCTACCTGCACAGCGAAAAGGACATCTTGAAGCTGGTAAATACCATCATCGCCAACACCAAGGGCGACGGGGAAAAATCCACGGAGGATTTTTGGGTGAAGTCCGAACGGCTTTTCTATACCGCTCTAATCGGCTACATCTGGTACGAGGCCCCGGAGGACGAAAAGAATTTCACCACCCTGCTTGAAATGATAAATGCCAGCGAAGCGAGGGAGGACGACGCCGAATTTCAAAGCCCCGTGGATGAAATGTTCGCCCGGCTTGCGGAAAAGGAGCCGGAGCATTTCGCCGTCCGGCAGTATCAAAAATTTCTGCTTTCGGCTGGCAAAACCCGGAGTTCTATTCTTATTTCCTGCGGGGCAAGGTTAGCGCCCTTTGACATCCGGGAAGTCCGGGAGCTGATGGAAACCGACGAAATGGAGCTTGACACCCTGGGCGACCGCAAAACGGCGCTGTTCCTGATTATGAGCGACACGGACACGACCTTTAATTTCATTCTGGCGATGCTGCAAAGCCAGCTTATCAATCTGCTGTGCGACCGGGCCGATGATGTGTACGGCGGGAGGCTTCCCGTCCACGTGCGGCTGATTTTGGACGAGTTCGCCAACATCGGGCAGATACCCAACTTTGACAAGCTGATCGCCACCATCCGAAGCCGGGAAATCTCGGCTTCTATTATTTTGCAAAGTCAATCGCAGTTGAAAAGCATCTACAAGGACGCCGCTGACATCATCAGCGACAACTGCGACTGTACTTTATTTTTGAGCGGTAGGGGGAAGAACGCCAAGGAAATTTCCGACGCGCTGGGCCGGGAAACGATTGACAGCTACAACACGTCGGAAAACCGGGGCAGCCAGACCTCCCACGGACTGAATTATCAAAAATTGGGAAAGGAGTTGATGTCACAGGACGAAATCGCCGTGATGGACGGCGGAAAGTGTATTTTGCAGGTGCGGGGTGTGCGTCCCTTTTTCAGTGAGAAATACGACATCACCCGGCATCCGCAGTACAAATACCTCTCCGACGCCGACAAGAAAAACGCTTTTGACGTGGATGGGTATCTTGCCGCCATGCGCCGCAGGCAGCGGCAGGTGGTAACGCAGGAGGAAGTCTTTGACTTCTACGAAATCGACCTGGAAGAAGAAACCGGCGAAACCGAAGCCGCCGAAGAATGAGGCGGCAAATCCAACAACAATATTTTTGAAATTATGGAGGTAAATTTATGGAGTTTTTTAACAGTGCAATCGACGTTTTACAGACCCTTGTGGTCGCCCTGGGCGGCGGCCTGTGCGTGTGGGGCGGCATCAATCTCCTGGAGGGCTACGGGCAGGACAACCCTGGTTCCAAATCGCAGGGCGTTAAGCAGCTTGTCGCCGGGGGAGGCGTGGCCCTGATCGGCATTACCCTGGTTCCCCTGCTGTCCGGCCTGCTGGGCTGATGCTCCCCACTAAATCCCCTCGCAGCCTCCCGCCCCCGGCGGGGGGCTGCGGGAAAGGAGGTGCTGATCTGTGATACTGGACTGGCTGGAAGAATGGTTCAAGGGCGTGCTGATCGACGGCATCACCAGCAACCTCACCGGCCTTTTTGACACAGTGAACGGAAAAGTGGGCGAGATCGCCGCCGACGTGGGAGCCACGCCGCAGGGCTGGAACAGCGGTGTGTTCAATATGCTCCGCAATCTGTCGGAAACGGTGATCGTTCCCATCGCCGGGGCCATCCTCGCCCTTATCATGTGCTACGAGCTGATACAGTTGATCGCGGAACGGAACAATATGCACGACATGGACAGTTGGATGCTGTTCCGCTGGGTATTCAAGTCTGCCGCCGCTATCATCCTTGTATCAAATACCTGGAACATCGTCATGGCGGTGTTCGACATCACCCAAAGCGTTGTCAATCAAAGCGCCGGGGTTATCATCGGCAATACCAGCATCGACATTACCAGCGTCGTCACCGATCTGGACAACCGGCTTTCGGCTATGGACATCGGTGGTCTGCTGGGCCTGTGGTTCCAGTCCCTTTTCGTGGGGCTGACGATGAACATTCTTTCTATCTGCATCATGCTTGTGGTCTATGGCAGGATGATTGAAATATACCTTGTGACCTCGCTGGGGCCTATCCCCCTCGCCACCATTGGCAATAGCGAGTGGCGGGGCATGGGACAAGGCTACCTGAAATCCCTGTTTGCCCTGGGCTTCCAAGCGTTCCTGATTATGGTGGTGACAGGCATTTACGCCGTGTTGGTGCAAAGCATCGCCCTCTCCGCCGACGTTTCCGGGGCGATATGGGGCTGTATGGGCTATACGGTGCTGCTGTGCTTCTGCCTGTTCAAGACCGGGAGCATCGCCAAGGCCGTGTTCGCCGCGCACTGACGGAGGGAGGACGGGCTATCAAAAAATACAGCATTATCTACGCCGATCCGCCCTGGCGGTATGAGTGCAAGAACATTCAGGGGGCGGCAGAAAATCACTATCCCACCATGAGCATTGACGAGCTGTGTGCCCTGCCTGTGGAAACGCTGGCGGCAAAGGACTGTCTGCTGTTCCTGTGGACGACATTTCCTCAACTCCCGGAAGCTCTGCGGCTTATTCGGTCGTGGGGCTTTTCTTATAAGACTGTGGCCTTTGTATGGCTGAAACAGAACAGGAAAAGCCCGACTTGGTTTTACGGCCTGGGCTATTGGACACGGGGAAATGCGGAAATTTGCCTGCTTGCCAAACGGGGCAAGCCTCAAAGACACTCTAACGCTGTCCACCAATTTATCATCAGCCCCATAGAGCGGCACAGCAAAAAGCCGGACATAACCCGCGACAAAATTGTGGAACTGGCGGGCGGCCTGCCCCGGATAGAGCTGTTTGCCAGACAGACGCCCCCCGGCTGGGACGTTTGGGGCAACGAAGTGGACAGCGACATCACGCTATGAGGCGGAAAGGAGGATTTTCGTTATTCCGCAGTACACATTAGCATCCCTGTTCGACGGTATAGGGGGCTTTCCCTACGCCGCTTCTTTTTACAATATCGCGTCCCTGTGGGCAAGCGAGATCGTCCCGGCCTGCGTGTCGGTGACGCAAAAGCACTTCCCGGACATGACCCACGCCGGGGACATCACCCAGCTTCACGGCGGGAAACTTCCCCCTGTGGACATCGTGACATTTGGCAGCCCGTGTCAAGGGCTGTCGCTGGCGGGCCAGCGCCGGGGGCTGGCGGACGAACGGAGCGGCCTTTTTATGGAGGCCATACGGATAATTGACGAAATGAGGGAGGCGACACATGGCGAATACCCAAGGTTCGCGCTGTTTGAGAACGTCCCCGGCGCTCTGTCGTCCGCAGGAGGACGTGATTTTGCGGCTGTGCTGCAATCGTTCACAAAGGCCCAAATTCCAATGCCTTATTCTGGACGGTGGGCAAACGCCGGAATGGTACGAGGCGGAGGCGTTGATCTCGCTTGGTGCGTGTACGACGCCCAATATTTCGGCACAGCACAGCGGCGCAGGCGCTTGTTTCTTGTCTGCGATTTTGCAGGAAGAAGTGCCGGAGAAATACTCTTTGTCCCCAAAAGCCTGCGCGGGTATTTTGAGGCGGGCGGAACGCCGCGGCAAGGATTTACCGGCTTTGCTGAAAGCGGCGCTGATACAACAGGCTGGGCCGTTGCTGTTCTGAACGATCAGGGCGGGGCATCGCTGGCGGTGGAGCGTTCCGGCCTCTCTCCCACCCTCCGCAGCCAGACCCACGGCAATCTGCCGGTAGTGGCCGCAGGCTTCGATTTACAGCAGATCACCAGCAAGACCAACCGCTCCATCCTGCGGCCCGTCCAGCCCACCTTATGCGAAACGGGACAGCCCCATGTGGTGACGATGGCAACCGGGCAGGCCAACGCGGAAGTGCTGGCCGACATCGCCCCCACCCTCAACTGCAATCACGAACAGCCTCTTTTGGTGCATCCGCAGATCGCCGGAACACTGTGCGCCTCCGGCGCTGGCCTCTCCCGGCCCGCTGGCATGGGGAGTGAAACCGACTTCTGCATCACCCGTTACGCCGACCTGATCGTGCGCCGCCTTACGCCTCTTGAATGTGAGCGTTTGCAGGGCTTCCCGGACTTCTGGACGGAACAGGGCGGCGGGCGGGCTATCAGCGACACCAGCCGCTATCAAATGCTGGGAAATTCTATCGCCGTCCCCTGCGTGGCCTACATCATGCAGGGGATTTATCACGCTCTGGAAAGGAGGAATTGACCTATGGCCTATGTGTCCGTCCCCACGGACTTGACCCATGTGAAAAGCAAGGTGCTGTTCGGCCTGACGAAACGGCAGATCGTATGCTTCGGCGCGGCGCTCCTGATGGGCTTGCCGCTCTTTTTTATGCTCCGGGGCAGCGTCCCCACCAGCGCCGCCGCCCTGGTGATGATTTTCGCCATGCTCCCCGGCCTGCTGTTCGGGCTGTATGAGAAGCACGGCCAGCCGTTGGAGGTGGTGATCGGGCAGATCGTCCGAAACCGCTTCACCATGCCCAAGGCGCGGCCCTATCAGACCAATAACCTTTACGCCGTGTTGGAGCGGCAGCGTCAAATGGAAATGGAGGTGAAAGCGGTTGTCCAGAAAGCAAAGCGGCGAAACGCCGGTAAAGCTGTCCCGCGCCGAAAAGCGGGAGATACAAGCCATTATCCGCAGGTATAAGGGCGACGGCAAGCCCCATACCGCCCAAGAGAGCATCCCCTATGAGGTCATGTATCAGGACGGCGTTTGCAGGCTGAACCAGCGTTCTTTCTCCAAGTGTATTGAATTTTCCGATACCAATTACCAGCTTGCCCTCCCTGACGACCGCACGGCCACCTTTGAATACCTCTGCGACCTCTATAACTATGTGGACGCCTCTATCCATGTCCAGTTCTCCTTTGTCAACCGCAGGACAGACCCGGCGCAGTACGCCCGCAGCTTCGAAATCGCCCCGCAGGGGGACGACTTCGACGACATCCGGGCCGAGTACACCGGCATCCTGCAAAGGCAGTTGACAAGGGGCAACAACGGCATAGTCAAGACCAAGTATCTGACGTTCACCATCGAGGCGGACAACCTGAAAGCGGCGCGGGCGAGGCTGGAACGCATTGAAACCGACCTGCTGGGCTACTTCAAGATGATGGGAGCCGCCGCCCGTGCGCTGGACGGGGCCGAACGGCTGGAAGTGCTTCACGGCGTTTTACACCCGGACGGCGAGTTGTTCCGCTTTGACTGGAAATGGCTTCCCGCCTCCGGCCTGTGTACCAAGGACTTCATCGCCCCGTCCTCCCTCCGCTTCGGGAACAGCCGGGTATTTGGCATGAGCGGCAAGTACGGCGCTGTGAGCTTCCTGCAAATCCTCGCCCCGGAGCTGTCCGACGAAATGCTGGCGGACTTTCTCAATACGGAAAACGGCATTGTCGTCAACCTCCATGTGCAGGCCATTGAGCAGACCGAGGCCATCAAGCGGGTAAAACGGAAGATCACCGATCTGGACGCTATGAAAATTCAGGAGCAGAAAAAGGCAGTTCGTTCCGGCTACGATATGGACATTCTGCCCTCCGACCTTGCCACCTACGGCACAGACGCAAAACAGCTTTTGTCCAAACTGCAAACCCGGAATGAACGCCTTTTCATGGTGACGTTCCTTGTCCTGAACGTGGCGGACACCCAGCGGAAATTGAGCAACGAGGTATTCCGGGCCGCTGGCGTGGCGCAGAAGTATAACTGCGCCCTGGTGCGGCTGGACGACCAGCAGGAGCAGGGGCTAATGTCCTCCCTCCCCCTGGGGCAAAACCACATCCACATCCAGCGGGGCCTTACCACGTCCAGCGCCGCGATCTTCGTCCCCTTTGTGACGCAGGAGCTTTTTCAGGGCGGCGGAGCCATGTACTACGGCGTCAACGCCAAGACCCACAACATGATTATGCTGGATAGGAAGCGGGCGCGGTGTCCAAACGGTCTAAAGCTGGGTACGCCCGGAAGCGGCAAGTCCATGTCCTGCAAGTCCGAGATCGTCAGCGTGTTCCTCACCACGCCGGACGATATTTTTGTCTGCGACCCGGAGGCGGAGTATTTTCCCCTTGTTCAGCGGCTTCACGGGCAGGTTATCAAGCTGTCCCCCACCAGCAAAGACTATGTAAATCCGCTGGACATCAACCTGAATTACAGCGAGGACGAAAACCCGCTGGCGCTGAAAAGCGACTTCGTGCTGTCGTTCTGTGAGCTGGTGATGGGCGGCAAAAACGGTTTGGAGCCTATCGAAAAGACGGTGATCGACCGGGCCGTGCAGGTGATCTACCGGCCCTACCTGGCAGACCCCTCCCCGGAGAAAATGCCCGTCCTCTCCGACCTCCACGCCGCCCTACTTGCCCAGCACATCCCGGAGGCCGACCGGGTGGCGCAGGCCCTTGACCTCTATGTGTCCGGCAGCCTGAATGTGTTTAATCACAGGACGAATGTGGACATCAGCAACCGGCTTGTCTGCTTCGACATCAAGGATTTGGGCAAACAGTTGAAGAAATTGGGGATGCTGATTGTCCAAGATCAGATATGGGGCCGCGTCACCGCCAACCGCAGCATGGGCAAGGCGACCTGGTACTTTGCCGACGAGTTCCATTTGCTTCTGAAAGAGGAACAGACGGCGGCATATTCCGCTGAAATCTGGAAGCGGTTCAGGAAGTGGGGCGGCATCCCGACCGGGGCCACGCAGAACGTGAAAGACCTGCTTTCCTCCCCGGAGATCGAAAATATCCTGGAAAACAGCGACTTCATCTGTCTGCTCAATCAGGCCAGCGGCGACCGCAAGATTTTGGCCGAACGGCTGAATTTGTCCCCCGACCACCAGAAGTATATCGACAATTCCGAGCCGGGGGCCGGGCTTCTGATCTTTGAAAATGTCATTCTGCCCTTTACCAATCCTATCCCCAGCAATACCGAGCTGTATAAGATTATGACGACCCGGCTTTCCGAGGTGGTGGAGGGCGGCGCATGAGCAGGAAGCACCTGAAACCCCGTGACAAGGTGACGCAGCGCATGACCCGTGACGGCGTGGTGCTGGAAAATCAGACTACCGGCGAGGAAATCAACATCTCTGACCGGGAGGCTGAACAGGACTTTACCCCCAGCGAGGCCACCGGCAGGGCCGAAAAGGTTCTGGAACGGGCTGACCGGGCGCAGGAGCGCCGCAGTATGAAAAAGGCGGCGAAACAAGCCGGGCAGGTGGAGAGTACGGCTGATGCTGGCCTCCGCCCGTCCGCCCGCCTGCAATTTTCCGAGGAAGAACGCTCCACGCCGGAGCTGAAGAAGTACATCCGCAAGTCCGACCGGCGGGCTGACCGTCTGGATGCGGCAAGGGCCGCTATTCCGAAAGAAACCGTCAAAATCAAGGAAAAGGTCTTTGACGAGGCCACTGGCAGGGCCAAGACCCATGTGCGCCGGGAAGTGAGGGACAAACCGCCTCCCGCCATGAAGCCCAGCCCGGCCAGCCGCCCCGTTCAGGAAGTTTTACTGTTTACCCACGGCAAAATCCATGAGGTGGAGCATGAGAATGTGGGCGTGGAGGGCGGACACAAGGGTGAGGAATTGGCCGAGCGGCAGGCGGGCCGGGCCGTCCGAGGCGCAATCCGCCGCCACCGGCTGAAACCCTATCGGGAGCTGTCCAAGGCTGAACGCCTGGCGGAAAAGGCAAATATCGAATATTTCTATCAAAAGGCCCTGCATGACAATCCCCAGCTTGCACAAGCGGCCAGCAATCCCATTTCCCGGTTCTGGCAGAAGCGGCAGATCAAGCAGCAGTATGTCAAGGCGGCGAGGGCGGCGGGCCAGACGGCGGCGCATGGGGCCGGGGCCGCGCAGGGGGCGGCGAAAGCGGCCAAGTCCAGCAGTAAAGCGGCAAAGGAAGCGGCCAAGGAGAGCGAACGGCTGGCCTCCTTTGCCGTCAAGCATTGGAAAGGCTGTCTTGTTGCCCTGGCGCTGCTGACTATGACGGCGTTCCTGATGGGCGGCTTACAGTCCTGTTCCTCCATCATCGGGGGCTTCGGTTCCGGCTTCACGGCCACCTCCTACCTCTCCGACGACGCCGACCTGATCGCCGTGGAAAACACCTATGTAGGCATGGAGAACGACTTGCAGCGGCAGATCGACAACATCCCCAGCACCTACCCCGGCTATGACGAATACCGCTACGATCTGGACGAGATCATCCACAACCCCCATGAATTGGCCTCTTTCCTGACCTCCATTCTGCCAAGGTACACGCTGGCCGAGGTTCAGGCGGAGTTACAGCGGGTATTTTCCAAGCAGTACACCCTTACCACCACGACGACGGTTGAAGTCCGCTACCGCACAGAAACCCGGACAGCCAGTGACGGCAGCACCTATACCGTCCAAGTCCCCTATAACTATTACATCCTGAATGTGAAGCTGTCCGCCCGCTCTATCGTGTCCATCGCCCCGGAGCTGTTGACGCCGGAGCAGTTGGAAATGTTCAACGTCTATCTGGAAACGAGCGGTAACAATCCGCTGGTATTCGGCGGCGGTTCCCCGGACATCAGCGCATCCGAGGACATCAGCGGCGTTCACTTCGTAAACGGAACGAGGCCGGGCAATACCGCTGTGGTGGACATCGCAAAATCACAGGTGGGGAATGTGAACGGCCAGCCCTATTGGAGCTGGTACGGCTTTGACAGCCGGGTGGCTTGGTGCGCCTGCTTCGTGTCCTGGTGCTACAATCAGGCGGGGCTTTCGGAGCCGAGATTTTCCGGCTGCACGACCGGGGGCATGGCCTGGTTCCAGTCACGGGGCCAGTGGGCCAACCGGGGGTACAGCGACATCGCCCCCGGCGACGCGATTTTCTTCGATTGGGACAACAGCGGCAACGCCGACCATGTGGGCATCGTGATCGGCACAGACGGCACAAATGTCTACACTGTGGAGGGCAACAGCGGAAACGCCTGCAAGATCAAGAGCTATCCCCTGAACAGCAGCGTTATCCGGGGTTACGGATTGATGAATTGGGACTAAAAAATCTATGGAGAATTGGAGGTAAATCTATCAATATCGTATCCTTTGGCGGCGGCACGAACAGCGCCGCCGTTCTTGTTGGACTTCACAAGCACAAAATCCCCGTTGACCTGATCTTATTTGCCGACACGGGCGGCGAACAGCCCCACACCTATCAATTCATCCGCACAATGGATGATTGGCTTGCCGCTCACGGTATGCCGCAGATCACGGTGGTGGAGAAGTACGACCGCCACGGTGACCGGCTGACCCTGGAAATGGAGTGCCTGCGCTCCTGCACCCTGCCGTCCATCGCCTACGGCCACAAGCGATGTTCCCAAAAGCACAAGATCGGGCCGCAGGAAAAGTTCTGCAATCACTATCCACCCTGCCGGGAGGTATGGGTGCGGGGTGAGAAGATCAACCGCTTCCTGGGCTACGACGCCGGGGAAATGAGGCGGTACGAACATTCCAAGAGGTTTAACGACACCGACAAGAAGTACATCAACCGTTATCCCCTGATCGAAGATTGGGGATGGGACAGGAGCGATTGCGTCCGGGAGATATTGGCGGCTGGTCTGCCGCTTCCGGGCAAATCCTCCTGTTTTTTCTGTCCCAGCATGAAACAGCCGGAGATTTTGGCGCTGAAAGAGCATTACCCCGACCTCTACCGGCGGGCCGTCGCTATGGAGGACAGGGCCATGCCCTACCTTACCAGCGTCAAGGGGCTGGGCCGCAACTATGCCTGGCGGGAACGGTTCGGGGCGGCGGATGGAGGGCCGGGGCCGTGCTGACACTGACGCCCATATCCCTGAAAGACGCCAACGCCTTTGTCGCCCAGCATCACCGCCACCACAAGCCCGTGACCGGCCACAAGTTTTCTATCGCCTGCACCGAGGCCGGGCGGCTGGCGGGCGTCGCTATCGTGGGCCGACCCGTCAGCCGCTATTTGGACGACGGCTATACCCTGGAAGTCAACCGGCTTTGCACGGACGGCACGAAAAACGCTTGCAGTTTTCTCTATGCCGCCGCATGGAGGGCGGCGCGGGCGATGGGCTATCGGAAGATTGTCACCTACATTCTGGACACGGAGAGCGGGGCCAGTTTGCGGGCCGCTGGCTGGGCCTGCGCTGGACTGGCGGGCGGCAAACGCTGGACGGGGAGCAGACGCCCCAAGGAGGACTTATACCCGGCGCAGATGAAATACCGCTATGAAAAATCCATTAGAAAGGAGTTTTGACTATGACGAACAAACTTGACCGCATCGAAAAGGACATTCAGAAAGTGAAGTCCAAGATCGCGGAGTACAACAAGCAGCTTCGGGAGCTGGAGGGGCAGAAAACCGAGCAGGAGAATTTGCAGATCATCCAGCTTGTCCGGGGCATGAACATGACGAGGGAGGAATTTGCGGCGTTCCTGCGGGGCGGGGCCTTGCAGACCGCCCCCACCCTGACGCCCTATCACGAAAAGGAGGACACCGGCCATGAGGAATAAGATCATTACCCGTTTTCTTTCGGTCATTCTGGCTGTGGGCCTGTCCGCCGCCATGTTCACCACGACGGCCTTTGCCGGGGGCGGCGACGAGGAAGGGGAGGTCATACCCACCGAGCCGACCGGGGAAGTTGTGTCTACGCCTGCCCCCAAGCCCCTGACCCCGGAGGGCAATATGTCCCTGGTGGACGACATCGACGGCGAGGCATCCGAGGATAAGCAGTTTATCACTGTCGTTTCCAAGACCGGAAATTATTTTTACATCATCATCGACCGGGCCGGGGACGGCGAAAACACGGTGCATTTTCTCAATCAGGTGGACGAGGCCGATTTGCTGGCCCTGATGGAGGCGGAGGAAGAACCGCCCGCCGTCTGTACCTGTTCCGTGAAGTGCGAGGCCGGGGCCGTCAATACTGCCTGTCCTGTCTGTACCTCCAATCTGACCGCCTGCGCCGGGAAAACGCCGGAACCGCAGGAGCCGGAAGAACCTGAACAGCCCGTAAAGGAAAACAAGGGCGGCATGGGCGGTTTGCTGGTGCTGCTGATCGTGGCCCTGGCTGGCGGCGGTGGGGCGCTGTACTACTTCAAGTTCCGCAAGCCCAAGGCCGATGTGTCCGGCAGCACCGACCTGTCCGAATATGACTTTGACGACGAGGACGAGCCGGAGGATGAAGAAACGGAGGACGAATAAATGTAGTAGTCCTTGCTGGTTTTAGTGTAGCAAGGACTACAAAAATTATCGTCTATCAGGAAATGCCATCTCTAAAGCTAATTTTAGAGAACAAAAATCTTCAATAAAAATATCTACCGTTTCACCTGTTTGCTTTCTGATAGTCGTTCCGCCTAAATCAGAAAAATTGCCGGTTACTATCTCGTCGGCTTCAACTTCCGTCGTATCTAATATTTCAAACCAGCCATATTCACCATCTTCACGCTCAAAGACGGCCCTTGCGCGCTGATAATTCACTTTGATTATCCGGCTTTTCACAACCTAATACCCCCTAATTCGCTAAAACTTGTTTTCATTATAACGCAAAATATTGTTCATTTCAAGATTGGAGGGAATTTATGCAACTTGTAATCGCGGAAAAACCCAGCGTAGCCCGGAGCATCGCCGCCGTGATCGGCGCAACCGACCGGCAGGACGGCTACTTGCAGGGAAACGGCTACCTGGTGTCCTGGTGCATCGGGCATCTGGTGTCCTTTGCCGACGCCGCTCTGTACGACGAGCGTTTCAAGAAGTGGCGCTATGAGGATTTGCCCATCATCCCGGAAAGCTGGCGGCTGACCGTTCCCCCGGATAAGCGGGAGCGGTTCGACACCCTGCGGACGCTGCTTCGCTCCGAGGAAGTGAGCGAGGTAATCAACGCCTGCGACGCCGGGCGGGAGGGCGAATTGATCTTTCGCACAGTCTACCACCTGGCGGGCTGTACCAAGCCCATGAAGCGGCTGTGGATTTCCAGCATGGAGGACAGCGCCATCCGGGAGGGCTTCGCCAACCTGAAACCGGGCCGGGACTATGACCTGCTGCATCAATCGGCGTTGTGCCGGGCAAAGGCGGACTGGCTGATCGGCATTAACGCCACCCGGCTTTTTTCTGTGCTGTACCACAAGACCCTGACCGTGGGCCGCGTCCAGACCCCCACCCTGAAAATGCTGGTGGAGAGGGAGGCCAAGATCACCGGCTTCCAGAAAGAGAAATATCACATCGTCCATATCGCCGGGGACGGTGTGGAGGCAGCAAGCGACCGCTTCCCTGACCCCGCCGAAGCGGAGAGCGTCAAGACGGCCTGTGCAGGAGCGCAGGCCGTTTGTGCTTCCATGGTGCGGGAGAAGAAAACCGAACAGCCGCCCAAGCTGTACGACCTCACCACCTTGCAGCGAGAGGCCAACCGGCTTTTCGGCTTCACGGCCAAGCAGACCCTTGACTATGCCCAAACGCTGTATGAAAAGCGCCTGCTGACCTACCCCCGGACAGACAGCCGCTTTCTCACCGACGACATGGAGCAGACGGCGGCGGGCATCGTGGCCGACCTGGTTCCCATGCTGGCGTTCATGGAGGGCGCGGCGTTCTCCCCGGAGATCCGCCGCGTCCTGAACAGCGCCAAGGTGAGCGACCACCACGCCATTATCCCCACGGCGGAGTTCGTGAAACAGGGCTTTTCCGGGCTGGCGGACAGTGAAAAGAAACTGCTGTCCCTGGTGTGCTGTAAGCTGCTGTGCGCCGTGGCCCCGGCCCATGCGTATGAGGCCGTCACCGCTACATTTACCTGCGGCGGGCAGACGTTCACCGCCAAGGGCAAAACCGTTCTTTCTCCCGGATGGAAAGATATTGACCGCCGTTTCCGGGCCTCCCTGAAAACCGACGCCGACGAGGACGGCGAGGCCGCGCCGGAGCTGCCCGCCATCACCGAGGGGCAGGTTTTCGAGGACATGGCCGCTTCCGTCACCGAGCATTTCACGTCGCCCCCCAAGCCCTACACCGAAGATACCCTGCTGTCGGCTATGGAGCGGGCCGGGGCCGAGGATATGCCTGACGACGCCGAGCGCAAGGGCCTGGGGACGCCCGCCACCCGTGCCGCTATCCTGGAAAAGCTGGTGCAGACCGGCTTCATCCAGCGCAAGGGCAAGCAGCTTCTTCCCACTCAAGACGGCATCAACCTGGCGGCGGTGCTGCCGGAGGCGCTGACCTCCCCAGCCCTGACCGCCGAATGGGAAAGCCGCCTGACCGCGATCGCCAAGGGCGAGGCCGACCCGGACGAGTTCATGGCCGGTATTGAGGCGCAGGCCCGCGACCTGGTGAAAATCTATTCCTGCGTCAGCGAGGACAAACAGAAATTGTTTCAGACGGAGCGTGTCGCCATTGGGACGTGTCCCCGCTGCGGCGAAGCCGTCTACGAGGGCAAGAAAAATTACTACTGCGGCAACCGGGCCTGCCAGTTCGTCATGTGGAAGAATGACCGTTTCTTTGAGGAACGGAAAAAGGCGTTCACCCCCAAAATCGCCGCCGCCCTGCTCAAACATGGAAAGGTGAAGATCAAGGGCCTGTTCTCCCCCAAGACCGGCAAGACCTACGACGGCACGGTGCTTCTGGCCGATACCGGCGGGAAGTATGTCAATTTCCGCATGGAGTGGAAGAAGTAAATTTCTATCAGCATCCCCGCCCTGGCTGACCGCGCCGGGCGGGGATATTCCTCTATTCGGAAAGGAAAGGAGCGGACGCCATAGAAAAGCAGCGCATTGAAATTATCAATTCCCTTATGTTGATCGACACAGGGCGGACAGCCTTTAATATGCGCCAGATCGAGAACCGCCGCTTCATGTTTTCCCCGCAATCGGGAGAATTGATTTTAGGCAGGCAGTACAAAGGCAGCCAGCTCTATGCCAGCCATGCCGAGGAACACGGCGAAAGCGGCGCAAAGGCCCCTTATGACAGCTTTATCCGCGGCTGGGTAGGCACAGGCCGTCAATATCCCCACGGCGTTATTCATTTCGCCCCCAATGTGGAGAGCGCCAATGTGGAACAGTTTGAAAAAGCATTTTCCGCGCTGGAAATGTTCAGGGAGAACGGTGCGGAGGGCCAGACCGTCATACGGGGCTTTGGGGACACCTGGGAACAACCTCTATCAAATATCATTCCAGACCAAGAAAGGAGCGACCGAGTGAGCGAAGTATTTTCCATACAGTTGAGCAATCACACCACCCAGCCGGACGGCAAAACCGGCGTCTGGCTGGGCTTGCCCGCCACGGCGGAGCAGGTGCAGGCGGCTATGGGGCAGATCGGCGTCACACAGGATAATCCCTGGGACTATTTTATCAGCGGCTTTTCCTCCCCGGAAGGCCGACACCTGGCTATCCCCTATGACATGGCGCTGGCCTCCGGCGTGAACGAGCTGAATTTTCTTGCCGCCCGGCTGGAAAAGCTGAACGACTACGAGATCGGCACACTGAACGCCGCCTTGCAGCAGAAAAATACCGAAATGCGGACGATTGGCCGTATCATCGACTACGCCGACAATCTGGATTACTATGTCAATCTTCCCGATGTCCGCACGGTGGCACAGTTGGGGGACTACTACCTGAACCGTTCCGGCATGGTGGATATGCCCGACGCCTGGAAGCCTGCCATTGATGTGCAGGCGCTGGGAAAGCACATCGCCGGGCTGGAACAGGGGGCCTTTGCCGAGTACGGCTATATCGTCAAGAGCGGCGACGAGTGGCGGCGTGTCTATGAGGGCCAGATCGTGCCGGAGGAATACCGGGTGCTGTCTTTCCCGCCCCCGCAGATGGAACGGGACGAGGCCAGCCGCCCCCAGCGGGAGCAGACCGCCCCGGCCTCCCAGCCCGTCATTCCCATTGTGCTGAACGGCAAAAACAACGCCGAGCGCATGAAAGAGATCACCGACAAGCTGGAAGCCGGTATTCAGGCCCTTTTTGAGAGTGAGCAGTACAAAAACTACCTCACCGCCATGTCCAAGTTCCACAATTACAGCTTCAACAATACCCTCCCGATCGCCATGCAGAAGCCGGACGCCTCCCTGGTGGCGGGCTATAACAAATGGAAAGACGAGTTCGAGCGCCATGTGAAACGGGGAGAGCGGGCCATCAAAATTCTTGCCCCGGCCCCCTACAAGATGCGGCGGCAGGTGGAAAAGCTGGACGCCAGCGGCAGGCCCATCCCCGGCCCGGACGGGAAGCCGCTGACCGAGGAACAGGAAGTGACCGTCCCCGCCTTTAAGGTGGTATCGGTGTTCGACGTGTCACAGACCGAGGGCCGGGAAATACCCGACATCGCCGTGGACGAGCTGACCGGCAGCGTGGAGCGGTATCAGGACTTCTTCACCGCCCTGGAGCGGACTTCTCCCGTTCCCATCGCCTTTGAGAACATCGAGGGCGGGGCGCACGGCTATTACCACCTGGAGGAAAAGCGCATCGCCATTGACGAGGGCATGAGTGAGCTGCAAAACCTGAAAACCGCTATCCATGAGATTGCCCACGCCACCCTCCACGCCATTGACAAAGACGCCACGCCGGAGGAATTGAAAAACCGGCCAGACCGCCGTACCCGTGAGGTGCAGGCCGAGAGTGTGGCCTATGCCGTCTGCCAGCACTACGGGCTGGACACTTCGGACTATTCTTTCGGCTATGTGGCCGGGTGGAGCAGCGGCAAGGAGTTGTCGGAGCTGAAAGCCTCTCTTGAAACCATCCGGGCCACGGCCAATGACCTGATTACCAAGATCGACGGCCACCTTGCCCAGCTTCAGCAGGAACGGGAAGCCCGGCAGGTGGAGGCCCCGTCCATCTGGAACGGGCTGGACGGGCTTATCAACGACAAGCCTTTCATGCCGGGGGCCACGCCGGAGCAGCAGGCCAACGCCCTGATGGACTTTGCCGAGCGCGACGGCCAGCGGCTGGGCAACGAGGAACGCCGCCTGATTGTGGATTATGCCAATGTTATCCGGGATTATCACAAGGTTGCCGACCTTATCAATGAGCTGTGCGAGGATGGCTACGAGTTACAGCACGGCGGCGTGGATATTGCGGTATACCGCCCCGCTTCGGGACATCGACACACTGGAAAGCATCTATCAGAAGTTCAACATCGACCATCCCGCCGACTTCAAGGGACACAGCCTTTCCGTTTCCGATGTGGTGGTGCTTCGCCACGGCGACCGGCAGGAGGCCCACTATTGCGACGATGTGGGCTTTCAGGAAGTGCCGGAGTTTTTCGCCCAACAGGAACAGCGGCTTACGCCAGACGCCCTTTTGACCGGGGAACAAGTACAAACGCCGCGGGGCAGCTTCCATGTTACCAATATGACCCGCGAACAGATGGAAGCCGCCGGATATGGCTTTCATCATCAGTCGGAGGACGGCAAATATTTCATCATGGGGAATGGCACGAATGCTTACGCCGTTGCCGTCCAGCGGGAAAATCCCCTGCGTACCGCCGAGCTGTCCACCGAACAGAACGAGAACATGATCGACGGCGTTCTGAATAATACCCCGTCCCCCGGTGAGGCGGAGGCCAAGGAAAAAGCCGGGGAGCCGGTTGTTGCCGCCGACACCGACAAAGGCAAGGAGAGCAAGCCCAAGAAGCCGCACAAGGCCACGCAGAAGAAGCCCTCCATCCGGGCGCAGTTGAAAGCGGCCAAGGACGGCCAGCAGCAAAAGCCCCCCGCCAAGGAAAAATCGCAGGATTTGGAGGTATAACCGTTGCGAAAATATGAGAATGTGGACATCATCGCTTCGCTGGGGGCGGTGATGGAGCTGAACACCGAACATTACAAGAGCGATTTCAGCTATGATATTAAAATGTTCATGGAGGCGGCGCGGCATCCTACCGAGGAAAACACCCATCTGCTGTGGCTGTCCCGTCACTGTGGAACCGAGTGCTTCCGGGAGCGTGACGCCTATCTGAAAGAGAGCCAGGCAAGCCATACCTGGACGTTCCACGCCACCACGAGGGACAGTATTTTGGCCTACGCCGTGGAGATCACCGGCCTGCGGGACGGCAAGGTGATGGGCAATCTCTATGAACTGGATTACCGCCAGTACGCCGCCAAGCTGGGGCAGCAGGCGCTTCCCATTCAGGAAGTCAGCCTGAAATTTGAGGACGGAACCGAGGGCCGCTATCCCTATGAGCAGTACAATCATGGTATCTATGGGATGGTGGCGGAGCATGGCAAGGTGGTAAGCAGGCACTATGAGCCGGAGAGTGAGGACGCCTTGCGGGGCTTGCTGACCGCCGCCCGCCAAGGCAGGCAGAAAAACCGTGCGGCCACGTTTAAGATCAAGATTGGCCGCAAGCCCTCTATCCGAAAGCAGCTTGCCGCGGCCAAGAGCGCCGCCGCTCCCCAAAAGGCCCCGGCCAAAACGAAAAATCACGAATTGGAGGTAGGATAATGGTACATTTCACGGTTGAGGAAGAAAACCTGGTCTGCGTCTACTACAAGGCCGACCGGCGCAGAACGATGGGCCGCATGACCGCCGCCCTCCCCGATATGGACGGGGATATGCAGGCGTTGGCCCAGCAGACGATCAGGAAGTTGGAGGCTAACCTGGAAGATGTGTTCCTCTCTATCGTGGAACAGGACAACGCCGCCAGAAAGCAGAGGGCAAAGCTATGAGGACGCTGATGATCGAACTGCGGAAAGAAAAACGGACAGGGGTAATCCCAGTGCTGCTGGCTGTTGGTATTTTAGGCGCGGCCTATGCCTTTGTCAACTTCCTTGTTCGGAAAGATACGCTGCTCAATCTTCCGCTGGCCCCAATGGATGTACTGCTGACCCAGCTTTACGGCATGATTATGATACTGAACCTGTTCGGTATCGTTGTCGCGGCCTGCATGGTCTACAATATGGAGTTTAAGGGCAGCGCAATCAAAAAAATGTATATGCTCCCCATGAGCGTACCGGGAATGTACCTCTGCAAATTCCTGATTTTGACCGTCATGCTCTTTGTGGCGGTGGCACTGGAAAATCTGGCGCTAATGAAAATCGGTATGAGCGACTTGCCGCAGGGGACGTTTGAAATGGGAACACTGCTCCGCTTTACGGCCTATTCGTTCCTCACATCCATGCCGGTGCTGTCCTTTATGGTGCTGATTTCCTCACGCTTTGAAAATATGTGGGTTCCCCTCGGCGTAGGAGTTGCCGGTTTTTTGAGCGGGATGGCCCTGGCATCGTCAGCCGCGGCGGTTTTGATGGTGCATCCGTTCATTGTGATGTTTAAGCCTGCGGTGGCTATGAGCGCACAGCCGGATATGCTGGTGGTACTGTTTGCTCTGATTGAAACGCTCCTTTTCCTCGGCCTTGGACTGTGGATGGCAAAAAATCTGCGCTATGAGTAAAGGAGGAACCGCATGAACTTTTTGGATTTGCTCGGCATCGAGTTTATGAAAGTGAAACGCTCGAAGATCGTTCCCTTGATCTTTGTTGCTCCGTTGCTGGTCGTGGCCTCTGGGGTAGCAGCGTTAAGCCGCTACTTCACGCCGGAGTACACCAACGCATGGCCCGCCATGTTCATTCAAAGCGCCCTGGTCTATGCCTACTATCTGCTGCCGTTCAGCATGATCGTGGTATGCGTGATGATTGCGGGGCGGGAAACACAGAACAATGGCATATTGAAAATGCTGGCCCTGCCGGTCAGCCGGAAAGCCCTTTCTTTGGCAAAGTTTTGTGTTCTGATGTTCTACCTGTTTATGGAAATGGTCGTTTTTCTGGCGGTGTTCATAGTCGCCGGTATGATAGCAACCTCAACAATGGGCGTCACAGAAACCCTGCCCGTTCTCTACCTCTTGAAGTGGTGCATAGGGCTGTTTTTGACGATGCTCCCCTGCTTGGCGGCGATGTGGACGATTACAGTATTGTTTGAAAAGCCTTTGCTTTCCGTAGGACTAAATCTGCTGCTGGTTATTCCCGGCATCTTGGTTGCCAACACACCGCTCTGGATTGCTTATCCCTACTGTTACAGCGGCTATCTGGTGTCCTGCTCCCTGCATGATTTCACTGCGGAAACCTCGGATGCCGCATTTGCACTAATGCCGTTCCTGCCCTGTGCAATCGCTGTATTTGCTGTTTTGCTTGCCCTGTCGGTAACACAATTTGGAAAAAAGG
>ENA-UEYL01001123-UEYL01001123.1-human-gut-metagenome-genome-assembly--contig:-NODE-1123-length-24166-cov-4.220433_pt1 | contig 24166 bp, 18 predicted proteins | sample MGYA00242941_ERZ507946 | MGnify/ENA primary metagenome ERZ507946 (study PRJEB26167, sample SAMN06115482) | human gut metagenome | host: Homo sapiens | place: China:Guizhou | collected 2015-03-11...
TATCTGTCATAGCTGATGTTCATGTAGCTCCAAAGCTTTTTGAAAGTCTTGACTACCTCATCAACATATTCCTTAGGTGTAACACCCTTTTCAGCAGCCTTCTGTTCGATTTTCAGACCATGCTCGTCAGTGCCTGTGAGGAACATGACATCATAGCCCTGCATACGTCTGTATCTGGCAATAGAATCGCAGGCAACAGTGGTGTAGCAGTGACCGATATGAGGATTACCGGAAGGGTAATATATCGGGGTAGTGATATAAAACGGTTTTTTCTCCATATAAATGACCTCCGTAAAAGAATTTGCATAAGCAGCATTTCTTATATTATACTACTTTACAGTGGTTTCGTCAAGCGGTAAAGCGAGTAAAGTGAGGAATGAGGAATGAGGAATGAGGAATGAGGAATGAGGAATGAGGAATGAGCAAAGCTGACCAAAGAAAAGAACAAGCATAAAGTAAAAAAACAGCACCGAGCGTAGCGATTTTGCGGCATAACAAACCATAGCAATCAAATGTAGGGGCTGGCGCCCTCGACAGCCCACCCCCCTTTGACATTTCGCATTATTGTTTATCTCACAACCCTTGATAATCCCACAAACATCGGTAGGGGCGAACAGCGTTCGCCCGTGCTCAGGACTTGCCGTGATTTCAGAATTGTAGGGGCTGGCGCCCTCGACAGCCCACCCCCCTTGACATTTCGCATTATTGTTTATCTCACAACCCTTGATAACCCCACAAACATCGGTAGGGGCGAACATCGTTCGCCCGTGCTCAGAACTTGCATAAATTCTGAATCATAGAGGACACCACCCGATTTGTGCTGATTTAACAAATAATTCATACAACTTTCGTATAAAAATGCTATAATAAAAAGGTTAAAGTATATATTTTAAGAAAAAGTAACTCTAAGGTGGGAATCGTAAAATGGAAGAAGTAAGAGAAAATAAAATGGGAACGCAGCCCATAGGTGATCTGCTGTTCAAAATGTCCCTGCCGATCATGATATCAATGCTCGTGCAGGCTCTCTATAATATCGTCGACAGCATATTTGTTGCCAAAATAAGCGAGGACGCACTCACTGCCGTGTCACTGGCTTTCCCTGTGCAAAATCTTATGATAGCCCTCGGTGCAGGCACTGGTGTCGGTATCAACGCACTGCTGTCAAAATCACTTGGTGAAAAGAACTTCAAACAAGCCAACAGCGCCGCCAATAACGGCATCTTCCTCTGCCTTGTGAACTTCGCTATCTTCGTGGTTTTCGGTGCATTTTTCACCGAGATCTTCTATCGCTCACAAACCTCAAGCAAAATAATTATCGAATATGGCGACCAGTACCTAACCATCATCACCCTACTAAGTATCGGTCTTTTTTGTCAAATGACTATGGAAAAACTTTTGCAGGCAACAGGTAAAACTATCTATTCAATGTATACTCAGGGAATAGGCGCAGTGATAAATATTATCCTCGACCCTTGCTTTATCTTTGGCGTGGGCTTCTTCCCTAAGTGGGGCGTAACAGGTGCGGCCGTCGCTACCTGTATCGGTCAGTTCACCGCTGCAGCTTTCGGACTTTTCTTCAATATGAAGTTCAACAAAGAGATAACCATAAACCTTGTGAAGTATAGACCGCAGGCGAAAATAATCAAGAAGATCTACGCTGTCGGCCTGCCGTCCATCATAATGCAGTCTATCTCTTCTATCATGACATACGGCATGAATAAAATACTTATCGGCTTCTCAAACACCGCCGCCGCAGTTTTCGGTGTGTATTTCAAGCTTCAGAGCTTCGTTTTCATGCCTGTTTTCGGACTTAATAACGGTCTTATCCCTATCGTTGCCTATAACTATGGTGCAAGAAAGAAAAAGCGTATCACAGGTGCAATAAAATACGCCATGATATATTCTGTGTCTATCATGATAGTCGGCACTATCATTATGCAGATTTTCCCTGCACAGCTTCTGAAACTCTTTGACGCAAGCGATAATATGCTAAGCATAGGCGTAACAGCCCTGCGTATAATCAGCACACACTTCTTCTTCGCAGGCTTTGATATAATCATAATTTCATCATTGCAGGCTCTTGGCAGGGGACTTTCCTCTATGCTCGTTTCATTTACAAGACAGCTTGTTGTGCTTCTTCCTGTGGCGTATCTTCTTTCCCTTACAGGCAAGCTTGATGCTATTTGGTGGGCGTTCCCGATAGCCGAAATATTCTCGATCATGGCGTCATTGTTCTTCCTTAGAAGAGCCTACAACGCTGAAATAAAACCAATGGCAGACTAACTAGGAGGTATTTTTATGCGTCTTATTTTTATCAGACATGGCGACCCCGATTACGTTCATGATACCCTTACAGAAAAGGGCAAGCGTGAAGCAGAGCTTCTTGCACAGCGTGTAAAGAATTGGGACGTTTCAAAGTTCTACGTTTCTCCCCTTGGCAGAGCACAGCTCACAGCGGAATATTCCCTGAAGCTTCGTGGCGATACCGCCGAAACTCTCCCATGGCTGAGAGAATTTAACGGCATAATACCCACCTCTGACGGAGGACATCGTATCCCATGGGATATGTACCCCACCGAGTGGGCGGATAAAGAGATATACTATGACCGCAATAACTGGTTCAAATCCGATTATATGCAAACAGGCAATGTTGAAGAACAGCTTAAATGGGTGCATGAGGGTATTGATAAGCTTCTTGCCGACCATGGTTATATCCACGAGAACGGTATGTTCCGCATTGAAAAGCACAGCGATGAAACCCTTGTGTTCTTCTGTCACTTCGGCGTATCAATGGTGATGATAGGACATATCCTTGGTATTTCCACCATGAATATGTGGCATGGCTTCAATATGCAGCCTACATCTGTGACAGTCCTCGGCTGTGAGGAGCGTGAGGGCGACTATGGCTTTTTCAGATGCCACGTCATAGGCTGTACAAAGCACCTTGCAGGCGGCAATGAACCTATCTCCAACGCAGGCTACTTCACCGACGTTTTTCAGGATTAAATAAACCCGTAAGGGTGACTTTTTCGCTCGCATATTATTGCATACAAAAATATCCTCTATCCGCTCTGTTATTTCAGGGCGGTTATTTTATTGTGCGAAACCTTAGTTTAAGATAATATAACAGTTAAAGAAAACGTTTTCTTCTAAATATGACTATCATTAGATAACAACATATTCATAATTTGTGAAAAAGCACAACAAAAGCTTCGTGTTTTCGTTGATTTTTTAGCTTGCTTTATGTAAACTAAATGCTTTTACCCCCTTGACTTTATTTTGAAAAGGGCTTATAATATCCCATAGCTTAAAAGAGTATGGGTTTCATATTTTTATATGTGCCTAAGAGAGCATGAAGATTAGAAGAATAAAAGGAGAGTGAAAGAATATGTTCCAGCTTCAATGGATATGGCACAATCTGAAAGGCTACCGAAAATTCTATGTAACAGCCCTTGTGCTGTCTATCGTATGCAACGCCTTGTATCTTACCACACCTTATTTCAGCAAAGAGCTTGTGGATAAGTTTCTTTCAAGCAAGGACGCACTTTTTAATCTTGAGCATGAAAGAAAGCTGTTCTGGCTGCTGCTTGCAGGCATGGTGGGCTTTACCCTGCTTAGAACTATCTGTCAGTACACCTGCAACATGACCTATGAATTATCATCTCAGGGCATGATATACAGAATAAGGACACACCTTTTCAGACGTATCGAAAATCAGGATATGGAGTTTTATGACCGCAACCGAACAGGCGACCTTATGACAAGGCTCACAGGCGACCTTGATATGGTGCGTCATGCAGTGGCATTCGTTTTTAAAGGTATGCTTGAATCATGTTCGCTGTTTATAGCCTCATCAGTTTATTTCTTTATGGTAAGCTGGAAAATGGCACTTCTTCTGCTGGCTGTTACACCGTTCATATTCGGCGTGGTGGTGCTTCTTGATAAAAAGGCAAAGCCGGTCTACGTTGACCTCCGTGAGAAGCTGTCCCAAATGAATACCGACGCTCAGGAGAACATCTCAGGCAACAGAGTTGTAAAAGCCTTCGCCCGTGAGGACTATGAGATGGAAAAGTTCCAAAAAGCCAATAAAGAGTATTCTGATGCCAACAAAAAAGCGTCACTGCTGTGGCTTAAATTCTTCCCTTATATGGAAGCTTTCGCAAACGCCTTGTCAGTTGTAATGCTCCTTGGCGGTGGATTTTTCCTTATAAAAGGGGAAATAACAATGGGCGAGTATGTTGCTATCTCAGGACTTATCTGGGGCATCGCAAACCCTGTCAGAAACCTTGGTATCTATGTGAACGATATGCAAAGGTTCATGGCTTCCGCAATGAAGGTCATCGAGATATACTATGCAAGACCTATCATCACCGACCGTGAAGATGCAGTTGACCAGACAGAAAGGCTTCACGGAGATGTCGAGTTCAAGGACGTTACCTTTAAGTTTGGCAAGCATATAGTCCTTGACAACGTGAACTTTAAGATAAAAGCAGGTCAGACAGTTGCCATAATGGGCGAAACAGGCTCAGGCAAGACCTCGCTTATAAACCTCATACCAAGATTTTACGATACCAACTCAGGAGAAGTCCTCGTTGACGGTGTGAATGTAAGAAAGCGTAAGCTCTCACAGCTCCGCTCACAAATAGGTATGGCAACGCAGGACGTCCTGCTTTTCTCTGATACAATAGACGGCAATATCGCATACGGCGACTCTGATATGTCCGAAGAGGACGTTAAGCACTATGCAAAGCTTGCGGCGGCAAACGAGTTCGTTGAGAAAATGCCTGACGGCTATGAAACTATCGTTGGCGAGCGTGGCGTAGGTCTTTCAGGCGGACAAAAGCAAAGACTTTCCCTTGCAAGAGCCTTAGCCATAAAGCCTGCCATTCTTATCCTTGACGATACCACCTCCGCCGTGGATATGGAAACAGAAAAGTATATTCAGGACAGCCTTAGAAACCTCGACTTCCCATGCACAAAGATAATAATAGCCCAGCGTATCTCCTCCACCAAAGACGCTGATATGATAATAATCCTCGATGACGGCAAGATAACCGAAATGGGTACTCATGATGAGCTTATCGCCAAAAAGGGATACTATTACGAGGTGTTCAAGCTGCAGAACGATGGCTTCGGAAAGGAGGCGGTCTAAATGGCAAGAAACCGTTATGACGTTGACGAAGTCCTTGAAACCCCATTTGACTTCGCCCACCTGAAACGCTCCTTTGTGTATATCAAAAAATATAAGGGCAAAATGATAACCGCCCTTGTGCTCAGCGTGTTCGCAGCAATATCAGGACTTCTCGGACCGCTCATCACACAGTACGCTCTTGATAATACCATACCTCAGAAAAATATGGGACAGCTCGTCCTGCTCACCCTCGCATTTGTCGGCACTATAGCCGTGTCCATAACATTCTCCACTATCCGTTCAAGGATAATGACAGTTGTTGGTCAGGATATAATCTTCGATATCCGTACCGATCTTTTCAAGCATTTGCAGGAGCTTCCATTTGAGTATTACGATAACCGCCCACACGGCAAAATTCTTATAAGAGTTGTAAACTATGTAAACTCCGTGTCGGATATGCTCTCAAACGGTATCATCAATGTTATACTCGAGTGCCTTAATATGCTTTTCATCATGATTTTCATGTTCTTTGTGAATGTGAAGCTGTCATTGGTGGTGCTTTCGGGTCTGCCGATATTTGCAGTCATAATGATGATGATAAAGAAAAGACAGCGTAAAGCATGGCAGGACGTTTCAAACAAATCCTCAAACCTTAACGCCTATTTGCAGGAAAACATCACAGGCGCAAGAGTGACCCAGATATTCACCCGTGAGGAAGAAAACGCCCAGATATTCGACAGACTTTCCGAGAAATATCGTAAAAGCTGGATAAACGCCGTGAAATATTCTAACCTTGTCTGGCCTGCTACCGACAACGTTTCTACTCTTGTGAGAGCCGCAATATTCGTGGTGGGTCTGCTGGTGCTGACACCTGCGGCAGTGAGCCTTGGAACTATCGTTGCCATGACAAGCTATGCTTCAAGCTTCTGGCAGCCTATCATGAACCTGTCAAACATCTTCAATAACTTCATCAACAATATCGCCTACCTTGAGCGTATCTTTGAAACCCTTGACGAGCCTGCCACTATCGCAGACAAGCCGAATGCTCAGGATATCGGTGATATCACAGGCGAGGTAAAATTTGATGACGTTACATTCAGCTATGAGCAGGGCAAAACAGTTTTGGAGCATATCTCCTTTGACGTTAAGCCGGGCGAAAGCGTTGCCCTCGTTGGACCAACAGGCGCAGGAAAATCTACAGTAGTTTCTCTTCTGTCAAGATTTTATGACCTGGACAGCGGTAAAATAACCATAGACGGCAAGGATATAAGTCAGGCGACCTTGCATTCACTCCGCTCACAAATGGGCATAATGCTTCAGGACAGCTTTATTTTCAGCGGCACTATTTATGATAATATCCGCTACGGCAGACTTGACGCAACGGAAGAAGAAATAAGAGAAGCCGCAAAAATAGTCTGCGCAGACGAGTTCATAAGCGAAATGAAAGACGGCTATATGACCGAGGTCAACGAGCGTGGCTCAAAGCTTTCAGGCGGACAGAAACAGCTTATCTCCTTTGCAAGAACGCTCCTCTCCGACCCGAAAATACTTGTCCTTGACGAAGCAACTTCATCAATAGACGCACGAACAGAAAAGCTCCTTCAGCAGGGACTTCAAAGACTTCTTGTTGGCAGAACATCATTTATTATCGCACATAGACTTTCCACTATCAAAAACTGCGATAAGATAATGTATATCGACAACAAAGGCATTGCCGAGTGCGGCACTCATGACCAGCTTATCGCAAAGAAAGGCGAATATTACAAGCTTTATACCGCACAGCATATGGACGAATAAAACAGCATAAAAACACGGGCGAACACTGCACCACTGCAATGTTCGCCCATTTGTTATATTTCTTTGTAATTGTGTTTGTTGTCCTTATTTTATCACAATCTTATCCAACGTTTCCCCTACCTTGTCATGGATAACAAGGTCGCAGGAGCCGTCCATGGAAGTCTTGTCCCGATTTATCAGCACAAGATTATCCCCCTGAAAATATCTCACCATTCCTGCCGCAGGATAAACTGTCAGAGAAGTGCCTGCAATAATAAGCGTGTCACACTGAGATATCTCCCTCACCGCCTCCGTCACAGTTTTATCATCAAGCCCCTCCTCATAAAGCACAACATCAGGCTTTATTACTCCGCCGCAGGTGCATTTCGGAATGCCTGTGCTGTTTAAAATATCCTCCGCAGTGTAGAATTTTCCGCAGTCCATACAGTAGTTGCGGAGTACGCTTCCGTGAAGCTCCAGCACCTTTTTGCTTCCTGCCGCCGTGTGAAGTCCGTCAATGTTCTGCGTGATAACTGAAGAAAGTATGCCTGCCCTCTCCATTTCCGCCAGCTTGTAATGCGCCTTGTTAGGCTTCGCTGTCAGACATAGCATTTTGTCACGGTAAAAATCATAAAACGCCTTTGTGTGCCGCATGAAAAACGTGTGGCTGAGTATCTGCTCAGGGGGATAGTCATATTTTTGATTGTAAAGTCCGTCCACCGAGCGAAAATCAGGTATGCCGCTCTCTGTTGATACCCCTGCTCCTCCGAAAAATACTATCCTGTGTGACTTGTCTATTATCTGCTGCAGCTCCATTTCTATCACTCCTATGAAAAATGCGGCCTATACCGAAGCACAGACCGCATTGATTATTCACGATATTAGTCGATCTTAACGATCCAGCCAAACTCGTCTGGTATCTTGCCCCACTGAATGCCTGTCATTGTATCATAAAGCATCTGTGAAACAGGGCCGATCTTGTTGTTGTTTATCTCCATTACCTTGTCGCCCCACTTAAGATGACCAACAGGTGAGATAACAGCAGCAGTACCTGTGCCGAATACCTCGTCAAGCTTGCCGTTGTCGTAAGCCTCAGCGATCTCCTCGATAGAGATCTTTCTCTCGCTTACCTTGTAGCCCTTCTTCTTGCATATCTCGATAGCAGACTTTCTTGTGATGCCAGGGAGAACAGAGCCAAGAAGCTGTGGTGTAACAACTTCGCCGTCAATAACGAAGAAGATGTTCATTGAGCCAACTTCCTCAACATACTTTCTCTCAACACCGTCAAGCCAAAGCACCTGCTCGTAATCCTGCTCGTGAGCTTCTTCCTGACCTGCAAGTGAGATAGCGTAGTTAGCGGCTGTCTTAGCAAAGCCTGTACCGCCTCTTACGGCTCTTACATACTTGTTCTCAACATAGATCTTAACAGGGTTAAGACCGGTTGAATAGTAAGCGCCTGAAGGTGAAAGAATAATGATGAACAGATAGTGGTCAGCAGGCTTAACACCTACATATGGGTCAACTGCGATGATAAATGGTCTGATGTAAAGGGAAGCGCCCTCTGTGTGAGGAACCCAGTCCTGCTCCATTTTAACAAGAGTTTTCAGAGCGTAGAGCATATCCTCTTCGTTTATCTTAGGAATTACCATTCTCTCAGCAGAGTTGTTCATTCTCTTGAAGTTCTCCTGCGGTCTGAAAAGCTGAACAGAGCCGTCAGCAGTACGATAAGCCTTAAGACCCTCGAATATCTCCTGACCGTAGTGCAGGCACATAGCAGCAGGGGAGAGTGAAAGGTCGCCGTAAGGCACGATCCTAGCGTCATGCCAACCCTGACCTGCGTCATAATTCATAACAAACATATGGTCAGTAAAAATGTGACCAAAACCGAGCTTTGTCTCGTCAGCCGGTTTTTCCTTTGGAGTAGTGGTACGTTCGATCTTGATATCTAACATACAGATCCTTCTTTCTTAAATTAATGATCGGCTCGCCAAGCGAACCTTTACCACATATATTATAATACTTATTGTGATCTTTTTCAAGAGGTTTTGCAAAAAAAATTCCTTGTCACAGGAAAAATATGCAGGATAACATTTTGAAAACTGCATTTTTATACAACTGTATGAAAACTGTTGAGAAATCGTCATAAAATTGTCTTTATATTGTAGGAAATACTCCTTGAAAAAAAGGTGATAGTGTTGTATAATAGGGTAAAATAAATGTGAAACGAGTATATTATAATAAGGACATATAAGGAAAGGTAATGTTATGAACGATAGAGAAAGAAAGGATAATGAGCTTGGTATAGATCTTGATATGAAAGGTCTTACCCTCGACAGCGATGAAGCCGCAAAGCCGCAGGCGCAGAACCGCCCTATGAGCCATGAGGATATGGCAAGAATGATCGCTAAAAATATGGCAATGCAGGACGGCGGCTTTGACGAGCCTATCACTCCCGTAAGAGGAGTTTCAGACTTTGGCGAGGAAACTGTCAAGCCTAAAAAGCCCAAAACGACTGAAACACGCAGTAAAAATGCAAAGCAGACTTCAAAGAGCGGCTCAAACAAGGGCAAAAAGAAAAAAAAGAAGTCCTCGTCAGGAAAGACTGTCGCAATAGCAATATGCTCAGTTGTTGGTGTTATGATAGTCGCCGCAGGTGGCTTCTATCTCTGGGGCATGAATTCGTATAAGGATAGATTTCTTGGAAATACATATATAAACGGCATCGAGGTCAGCGGAAAGACCAAGGCGGAAGCCTATAAGCTCGTAAGCGAGCAGGCTGTTATCCCAAAAGCCATCACCGTTACAAAGAAAGACGGCACAACATTTTCCATAAAACTGTCTGAAATAGGCTATAACGATAATACTCAAAACCTTATCACACAGTATTATACTCAGCAAAACCACTATTCATGGTTCTCTTCTGCCATGAAGCGTACGGATTTCACTTTTGAATCTAAGTTCAAGTACGATAAGGCTAAGCTTGAAAAGGTGCTGAAAAGAAAGGTGCTTGACTCCCAAAGCACAAAAGATCCTGAAGACGCCTATATCAAAAAAGGCGACGACAACAGCTATGTTGTGGTAAAAGAAACCACGGGCGACGCTGTGGAGGAGAATAAGATAGACGAGCTTTATTCCTATGTGGAAAATCAGATTGACGACGGTAGCTTTGACGTTGATATCTCAAAGGCAGATTGCTATAAAAAGCCTGCCATAACAGCGGATATGCTTGAAGAGACCTGCAAGAAGCTCAATAACCTTAACGATATCGAAATAACATTCGATTTTATCTACACCACCGAAACTCTCACGGGTGATACTATCATGGATTGGATAACCTTTGACGAGGATAACGCCGAAGCCGGCTATACAGTTGATGAAGATAAGGCAATGGCATATGTTGAAGATCTTGCAGATAAGTATGATACCTATGGCAAGGACAGAGAGTTCAAGACCACAAAGCGTGGAACTATCACTATCCCCGAGGGCCAGGGCTGTTACGGCTGGTGGATAGACCAGCAAAAGACCTGCGACCTTATCGTGGACCTTGTTGAAAAGGGCGAGTCTGCCGAAACTGAGCCTGTCTACTATGTAAACCCTGACTCAGCCTATGAGTATACCTGCAATAAGGATTGGCGTACAGCCGATAAGGATTACGGCAACACTTATATCGAGGTAGACCTTACTGCACAGCATTTGTGGTATTATAAGGACGGCAAGCTCACAATGGAGTCTGATATAGTTTCAGGCTATCCAAGCAAGTCAAGAAATACCCCTGGCGGTGTTTATAAGCTTTGGTATAAGGAAAAGGGCAAGACTCTGAGAGGCTCAGCCGACGGACAGTCTTACGCTTCATATGTTGACTATTGGAACAACGTTTCCACCATCGGCATAGGACTTCACGACGCATCATGGCAGAACGGCAACTTTGGCGGTGAGCGTTATAAGTCAAGCACATGGGGCTCACACGGCTGTATAAATATGCCTTTAGATAAAGCAAAATACGTTTATGAAAAAATAGATATGGGTACTCCTGTATTTATGTATTGGTAAGAGATAATAGCAAGGCAATACGGACAACTCGTATTGCCTTTGCTTTTAGTTTCAGTTAGGAGAATTTATGTATATTACAGATGAAGACAACCCACGCCTGCCATTTCTGCGTGATAAAACTTCAAAGCTCACCACCTCACCGGGCTGTTATATAATGAAAGACAAAATGAAAAAGATAATATATATCGGCAAGGCGAAAAATCTCCGCAACCGTGTGACATCTTATTTCAGAAAGTGTCAGGATCACCTGCCAAAGGTGTGGAAAATGGTTTCTCACGTCTATGACTATGACTTTATCGTCACCGACTCTGAGTTTGAAGCCCTGGTGCTGGAGTGTTCTCTTATAAAGCAGTATACCCCGAAGTATAATATCCTGCTGAAAGACGATAAGGGCTATAGCTATATCAGGGTCACAAATGAGGAATACCCACGTTTGCAAGCCGTATTGCAAAAATATGATGACGGTGCAGAGTATATAGGACCCTATACAAGCTCGTTCGCAGTAAAACAAGCCGTTATCGAAGCCAATAAAGTCTTTATGCTCCCTACCTGCTCACGAAAATTTCCGCAGGATTTCAGAAAACAGCGTCCCTGCCTTAATATGCACATAAAGCAGTGCATGGGCGTTTGCACAGGGAATTTCTCCAAAGAGGAGTATAATTCTATAGTCCGTCAGGCGGTGGACTATATCCGAAACGGTTCGTCAGATTCAGTTGAAAGGCTCACCGAGGAGATGAACAAAGCCGCTGAGGAGCTTGACTTTGAGCTTGCCGCAAAGCTTCGTGACCGTATCCAAGCCATACAAAAAGCCGCTGAAAGTCAGAAGATAATTAATGACGATATTCGTGACACTGATATAATCGCCATTGCTCAAAATGGCGAAATGGCGTGTGCAAGCGTTATAATGTATCGTGGGGGCAGACTTTTTGATAAGGCTTCCTATTTCCTTGGGGAAAAAGACGACAGCATAAAAATGCGTGAAGATTTTCTCATGCAGTATTATTCCTCCAAAGACAGTATACCGAAAGATATCCTTCTTGACGAGGATATCACAAACGGCGAGATAATAGAGAAATTTCTCCGCCAGAAGTATGACCATGCCGTGAATATCTCTACTCCGAAAAGAGGACAGTTTCTCCGCCTTACCACCCTTGCCAAAAGCAACGCCACCGAGTATCTCTCCATAAAAGTCGGCAGAACGAGCCGTGAGATAACCGCCCTTGAGGAGCTTGCCAAAGCATTGGGACTTCCCAAGACCCCGAAATATATCGAGTGCTACGATATATCAAACCTCGCCTCTACAAATATGGTGGCAGGCATGGTGGTCTTTGAAAACGGCAGACCATGCAAGAAGTATTATAAAAAGTTTTCTATCAAAACAGTTGCAGAGCAAAATGACTATGCCTGTATGCAGGAGGTCATAGAACGTCGCTTTAGAAACTACTTTGAGAAAACAGACGAGGGCTTTTCCATTATGCCCGACCTTATCTTGCTCGACGGTGGAAACGGCCACGTCAATGCCGTTGAGCCTGTCTTAGAGCGAATGGGTGTCACCTGCCCATTGTTCGGACTTGTGAAAGACTCCAAGCACCGCACAAGAGCAGTCGCCACAGGTGGCGGAGAAATAAGCCTTGCAAAGTGCAGAGCGGCGTTCAATCTTGTTACCGCCATTCAGGACGAAGTGCATAGAGTAGCCATAACCTATCAGGCGCAGAAACATAAAAAGAATGCCCACCGACTTGAGATAACCAAAGTCAAAGGCATAGGCGATAAAAAAGCCGCTAAGCTAATAACCGAGTATAAGACCAAAGAGGCTCTCAAAAAAGCCACAGTAGAGGAGCTTGCAAAGACCGCAGGTGTAAATATAGACACCGCAAGAGAGCTTAAAGAAATAATAGACGAAATGTAGGGATAACATTGATAGAAAATACCAAAGACATAGACGAACTTGAATTTATAAACAGCTTTTCCCATTCAGGCAAGCCCGTTAAAGACCTATCCAGAATAAAAGCCTTGCTTTCCGACCTTGGCGACCCGCAGGACAGCCTTAAATTCGTTCATATCGCAGGCACGAACGGCAAAGGTTCAATGGCGCAGATGTTCAGCGAGGTCTTTCAGTGCGCAGGGCTGAAAACAGGTCTTTTCACCTCGCCTTATATAATAAGCTATACCGACAGGATAAAAATAAACGGCATTGATATCCCAAAGCCTGCCCTTGCGAAAATGGCAAAGCGTGTGAAAGCCGTCACCGATATGCACTGCGACCGTGAGAATTTCTCTCAGTTTGAAATAACCACCGCCATAGCTTTCCTCTATTTTGCCGAGGAAAACTGCGATATAGTCGTCCTTGAAACAGGTCTTGGGGGACTTTTAGACAGCACCAACGTTATAAAAACTCCTATTCTCACAGTCATAGGCTCAGTTGATTTCGACCATACCGCCATTCTGGGCGACACCTTGGAGAAGATAGCCTATCAGAAAGCAGGCATCATAAAGCCCCACTGCCCATGCGTTTTGAGCGCAGGCAATGACATGAAAGTTATCCGCACTGTCAGAGAGCAGGCGGTGAAAAATCTTTCTCAGCTCGTTATCCCCGACATCAATCAGCTCAAACTTATAAGCTGTGACGTTTTCGGCTCAAAGTTTGAGTTCAAAGGACAGCATTATGAAGTCACAATGGGCGGCGCACATCAGGTACTGAATGCCATGAGCGTCATAAGCGGCATACGCCTTATCAACGATACCATGAAAATTCCCCAGGATAAAATTTTTGAGGGCATCAAAAAAGCCCAGCTCCAAGGCAGAGTGCAGATACTCAGCCGTGAGCCGCTTTTGATACTGGACGGAGCACACAATCCCGACGGTCTGTCAGCCTTGGCAGGCGTATTGGAGCATTGCCCGAAACACCCATGCTACGCTGTTATGGGAATGTGCAGGGATAAAAACATCACCGAGGCTGTAAAGAAACTCATACCGTATGTAGACAAATTCTACACAGTTGACGGTTTCAGCGACAGAGCCGAAACTGCCTCTGACCTTGCCGACATCATAACCAACGCAGGCGGCAGGGCAGAGCAAAGTCCAAAGCCTGCCCTTGAAATGGCACGTCAGCTAATAAACGATAATCCTCACGGAGTAAATCTTATATGCGGTTCGCTTTTCCTATGTGCCCAGGTGCTTAATGAAATGAAAGATATATAACAGAAAGGGCGACCCACCCAAGGTCGCCCGATTTTTTTTATCTTTATTCCCTAATAGCCGCTTGGACCGCTTTCTTCCAACCACCTATCAGATCACTGCGTTTACTCTCGCTCATAGACGGAATAAACTCCCTGAACTTATCCGAAACGCCAACAAGCTCTTCCATACTGCTCCAAAGCCCACAGCCAAGCCCTGCAAGATATGCCGCACCTGTTGCGGTGGATTCCACGTTATAAGGCCTTATGACCGAATGACCCAATATATCAGCCTGAAATTCCATAAGAAAATCGTTGCTCGACGCACCGCCGTCAGCCTTTATGCTTCCGATAGCCCCAGCGTCCTCCTCCATCGCCCTGAGAACGTCATAGGTCTGATAGCACATAGCTTCCAATGTTGCCCTGACTATGTGGCATCTGTTTGTTCCTCTTGTAAGCCCTGTTATCATGCCCCTGGCTTCGGGCTTCCAGTATGGTGCGCCAAGTCCCACGAATGCAGGCACAAAGTAAACTCCCCCTGCGTCCTCAACGCTTCTTGCAAGCTCCTCCGTTTCTGCCGCTGTGCGTATTATGCAAATCTCGTCACGAAGCCATTTTACCGCCGCACCCGATACGAATACCGACCCCTCCAGAGCATAATTCACCTTTCCGCCTATGCCCCAGGCGATAGTCGTGAGCAGCCCATGACGGCTTTCCACAGGCTTTTCACCCGTGTTCATAAGCAGAAAACCGCCCGTGCCATAGGTGTTTTTCACATCGCCCTCACGGAAACAGCATTGCCCAAAAAGTGCCGCCTGCTGATCTCCTGCACAGCCTGCGATCTTTATCCTGCTTCCGAAAATGTTCTCCTCAGTTTCGCCCAAGTAACCCGAACATTCTTTGACCTCAGGGAGCATACAGCTGGGTATGCCCAAAAGTCCCAGTATCTCTCTGTCCCATTCAAGGGTGTGAATGTTGAAAAGCATAGTCCTGGAAGCATTCGAGTAGTCAGTAACGTGTACCCTTCCCCCTGTCAGATTCCATATGAGCCAGCAATCCACAGTGCCGAAAAGTATCTCCCCCTTTTCTGCACTCTCCCTTACGCCCTTAACATTTTCAAGTATCCACTTTATCTTTGTGGCAGAGAAATAAGGGTCGATAAGAAGTCCCGTCTTGTCCTTGAAAAACTTTTGCAAGCCCTGACTTTCCATTCGTGCGCAGTCCTCAGAAGTCCTTCTGCATTGCCAAACGATAGCGTTATAAACAGGCTTGCCGGTGTTCTTGTCCCAAAGTATCGTCGTTTCACGCTGGTTGGCGATGCCGATAGCCGCCACGTCCTCCGCTGTTATCCCAGCCTTTGCAATGACCTCACGAGCAGAACTGAGCTGACTTTCCAGTATGTCCATAGGGTCATGCTCCACCCAGCCGTTGCCGGGGAATATCTGCGGATATTCTTTCTGTACGCTCGCAACCTTTTCACCCTTTGCGTTAAAAAGCACCGCTCTGGAGGAAGTTGTTCCCTGATCTAAAGAGAGTATGTATTCTTTCATAAAATTTCTCCTTATTGCAAAAAAGGGGCGGAATTCCCACCCCTTATAAATCTGTTATCTAAATTTCTAACACTGTTTATTTTCCTACAAAATTTCGCATCACATTATAATGTAGGGGACGGCGCCCTCGACGTCCCGCTTCCTCGCCCGATTAATTGCCGAATAAACTTGTGTTACTCGCAAAATGCTGACGTTTTCATAAACCATGTAGGGGAGCGGCTCAATTTCTGCTTTGCAGAAATGCAACGTCCCGCTTGCCCGATGTTTTGTTTACTTATTTTTTTCGTTACACCACGTTGCGGATATTCGCACACACTTTATATCGTCATCAAATAAGCCCCGTGTAAAGCAGTATAAGATAAATTATCAACAAAAGCGACAGAACGCCAAGAAGCTTCCAAATACCCTTTATGGCGGACTTTTCCTGCTTTTTAGCTTTAACAAATTCCTCAATAGCGTCCGGAGTGTATTCTTTGTGCATCTGGCTTCCTACTGTTGGATTGAGCATATCATTGATGTTGATGTTGCGGTATTTTTCCTCACGAAGCTTCTTAGGATCGGTCTCCTTGGTGCTGATGTTATCATATGAAGAATTGAGCAGGCTCTTGTCCATTTTCTTCATGTTGATAGCGTCCATAGAAAGCTCTGCTTCCTCAGGTCTGCCAAGGCTGTCACCGTTGTCGTAAATATGCCTTGTGTCAACGCTCTTCATAAGCTGATTGTTTGAGCGGTTTGCCCTCAGCATCTTGATAAGAGTGTCAGTGTAGAGGTTTTCCTCTTCCTCAGCCTCGTCAGTAAGAATTATGTCCGAGGTGTCGTTTATCGCCTCGTCAACTGTATCGATAAGGGAAGTAAGTCCCTTGTTCGCCTTCTTGTATGGCTTTTTAGCCACAGGCTTCGGAGCTTCCGCCGCAGGCTGTGGAGCAGGCTGGCTGTACACAGGTGCTGAAACTGTCTGCTGTGCAGGCTGTGCTGTCTGAACAGGCGTTGGAGCAGGTGCAGGCTGTGAAACTGGCGGAACAGGAGCAGAAACAGGCTGGCTTGCAGGTGCAGAGCCTGAAATGCCCTCGTGTCCCGGAATAAAGATCTTTCTCTTTCTTATAGGTGCGTTTATCTCGCCGGGAATACCGCTCTGAGACATCGGCTTTGTGTTGAATACAGGAGCAGACTGGATGTCCTCTGCTGGCGTCGGTGCAGGAGCAGGCTGTGGCTCTGGTATAGGCTGTGGCTCTGGTGCAGGCTGTACTGCCGCAGGTTCAGGCTGAACGGAAGCTGGAGGCGGAACTACCTTAAGCTCAGGATTTTCCTCAGGCTCGTCAGGTATAGGCTCGCTGTCAGGACCGTCCTCGCCAACGATAGCGTCAGCAGAAATGGAGCTTGCAGCCGCAGAGAAATCGTTGCTCTCGATAGCCGAATCCTCATCGCCCTCAAAGTTTACCATTTTGCCTGTTGTAACATCATAGTATTCCTCGCCGTCCTTGACAGCGATCTTGAGCTTCGGCGCAGGCTCGCCCCTCTTAGGCAGGTTAGCCTGTGGAATGTCAATGTCAGGGAATACCTCGTCAACGTCCACCTTTGCGATCTTAAGTATCTCCATTGCGGATCTGCACTTCATAGAGCCTCTTACCATTTCCTTGATAGGAAGCAGAATTATATCGCAGAATGTGGCATAGAAAGACCTCAGCGCAGACATTGAGCTGTCAAGCATATCCTGCGGAAAACGATGGTCAAAATACTTATCCCATTGCTCAGGGCTTGACATGATCATCTTGTCTATGTACTGACAAAGTGGTATCCAAAGCTCAGGCTCTTCAAAATCTCTGTCATTGGTGATGAGCCACATATAACATCTGAGGAAACAGTCATAGCATGAAATATCTCTGAGGTTGAGCATAACGTCATCAATATTCAGGGAAGCCGAAAATATAGGATCAGAGAATGCGAAGCATCTGTATCCGTTGCTGGCGATCTTTGCATAAGCCGTCTTCAGATCCTTTTCGGAACGGGAGAAAGGCGGCAGAAAATCAAAATCATAAGGCGTTTCATAATCAGCCGTGTCACCTTTAGCCGCCATATCAAGCAGCTTTTTGTATGTGAGCGTGACATCAGCAGTAGGAGTGTCAACGGCTATGCCGAGCACCCTGAAAGGATTGCAGGCAAAAAGTTCCATTGCCGTTATCCCAAGTGACGGTCTTGTCATAAATATATCCTCCTCCATGAATTTACTTCATATATACTTAAGCTTTTACCTTTTTTATTCGTGTTGTCTTCTTCACGATCGGGTATTTTTGTGTATCTTTATGCCAAAAATAGTTTTCTTAAACTAATTTGTTTTTTGTTTTTAATTAACAAAATAAATAACTTAACAAATATAGTATAGCAAATATTAGTATAAATTACATTAACTAAACGTGAATTTTATATTTATATTATATTAATACGAAACAAAATGCACAAAAAGAGTTTAAAAAATCGTACAAAAAGTAACTGCCAAAAGGTTTGCAATTTTGGTGAAAATATTGTATAATAAATAAGTATAAGATGTCAGGCATAAAATGCCGATATCAGATCATCATGCCAATAAAAAAGGGGGAGATCTTATGGGTCTGTTCAGCAGAAAAAGCTCCGAGCCCAAAACATCGACACAGCCTAAAAAGCAGCAGATAAATGCTGATGATATATGGAACACTCCTGTGAAGAGAGCAGGCGGAGATACGGCTTTTGTGAAGGAGTCCAGCAGCGATAAGGTACACGCTGAGAAGATAACCGATACCATAGAGCCGGAAACTATCCGCAGCAAGATGGAGCAGCTTGAAAAAGAGCTGGCTGAAAAGAAAAACGATCCCGTAAAGACCTATGCCGACTACGACGTGAACCCGGTAGGACAGGCTGAGATAACCGATGCCCAGAGCGAGTATGAAAAGCTTTATGAGGAGGAACACGCAAGATTTGTAGCTTCTCATAAGGAGGATATAAGCGTGGCGTCCGTTGAGGGTATCGACTCAAAGCTTGAGGAGATATATAGGATACATGACGAGAAAGTGGCTCAGGAGAAGCGTGATACAGGCAATATCGAAGCCATAAGTGCAGAGACCACAGCCGCAAAGGTGGCTGAGCTTCCTTATGCAAAAAAGCCTGAGGACTATGCAGAGTATAAGGATATAAAGGGAATATCCGTCGATGAGGCTCTTGTGGAGGGTCTTGGCTCTGTTGACCACAGCGAGGACGACGACGCTATCGGCTCAGTATCGGAAGAGTTTTTGGCGCAGAAGGTGAAAGAATTTAACGAAAAATATGGCAGATGATCGGGGTAAAGGCAGTCATTAGGGGTATTGCCAGAATAAATTGAATTGGAGAGATAAAATTGAAGATCAATACCGATAACCCTATCATAAAATTTTCAGGCAAAGGCAAGCCGTTTCAGTATGATAAGCTGCTTTATGCTACATTAAACGAGTATATACTTGATTATAAGAATGCAAGACTTGATAAGCTTACCGATCAGGACGCTTCTATATGCCTTGCGAGAATAATAAGAAAAATGGAAGTCAATGACGTTCCTGTCCAGCAGTTTTTCCATGAAGAGCTTGAAAAGTGGAGCGAGCATACAAACTATGAGAAGATACTCAGACTTTGCGAGCTTATGGCAAAGGATATCTTCGGCTGTTTTGATAAGAACAGAGATGACGGCAACGGCGGCTTCTATAAAACAGACAGACTCTATTGCGTAAATAATGACGGTGAAAGAGATTATATCGTTTGTGACGAGGTTGAGAAAAAGGGACTTTTCAAGAAAGTTCCAACTCCTGTCACATTGTATTTCAATGATCTTATGGAGAAAAATAAACGTGGCGAGCTGCCAAAATCCAAGTAAATTTTGTATTAACAGATAATAAGGAGAGTATTAACATGGTAAATATAGAAATGGCAAACGGAAAGAATATCAAGATCGAGCTTTATCCTGACGTTGCGCCTATCACAGTTGCAAATTTTGAGAAGCTTGTTAAAGAGGGCTTTTATGACGGACTTATTTTTCATAGAGTTATCTCAGGCTTTATGATACAGGGCGGCGACCCGACGGGAACAGGCATGGGCGGTGCAAAAGAGAAGATAAAGGGCGAGTTCCTTGCTAATGGTGTTCGTAACGACCTCAAGCATACAAGAGGCGTTATCTCAATGGCACGTTCAGCAATGCCAAATTCAGCAAGCTCACAGTTCTTTATAATGCATCAGGACGCTCCTCATCTTAACGGTCAGTATGCAGCATTCGGCAAGGTAGTCGAGGGCATGGACGTTGTTGACGAGATCGCAGCAGTTGACGTAAATTTCAACGATAAGCCGCTTGTAGATCAGGTCATGAAGAAAGTAACTCTTATCGAGGACTAATAAAAAGGAAAATCATGGGCTGCGGTCTTTATGGCGGCAGCCCTTGTTTACGGCAAAAACAATATCAGGAGAGTAAATAATGGATTTCAAAAAAGTAACAGTGGGATTTTTTGCAGCGGTCATGGCAATGACCTCAGTGTGTTTCGCTGATCCCGAAACGCCTGTGACAACCGATGTGCCAGCCACAGACCCTGTACCGAAAACGACCACTACCGCTCAGCCTCAGCAGGAGGACACTGAAACGACTACAACTACCACAGCTCAGACATGGGAAACCACCACATGGGGAACTACCACATCTTATTCTTATGTTCCGGACACTCCGACTTCTACGCCGACAGTTGTAAAGCTTGTGGTCAGCGAGGTAAAGGATAAAAAGTTCACAGCGAAAATAAATATCCAGTGCGACCACCTTATCTCAAATGCCTCTATCTCCGTGGGCTATGACGATAGCCTTGTAGAGTTTGAAAAGTGCGAAACCAACGATAAAGCAGGGGGCATGGCGGTAGACAATGCCTTTGCAGGTAAGTTTGTATATAACTATGTGAACGCAGACGGCACAGACTTTGACGGTGATTATGCGACCCTCCATTTCAAAGTCGCAGACGAAAAGCTCACCTCAACAGTGCTTTATCTCACAGTAAATTCCCTTGATGACGAAAACCTCAATGCCATATCAAATCAGGTAGAGAACGGTATCGTCAAGTATCAGGACGCTGCAGACGTTCAGCAGGACGACAGCGATTATATCGAAATAGACGTTGACTATTCCAAGTATCCTATCGCTCCCGAGGATATAGGACTTACAGATGTTGACAGCGTAACAGTAGCCAACGGCGAAGTGCTTATATTCGAGGACGGCAAGTTCCAGACCCTCAGCACAGGCGAAACAAAGATAGATATTGTTTATAAGGACGGCTCAGTAGGGCATTTTAAAATAGTGATAAAAGAACCTGAAGCCGCGAAGATTGAAAGCTCAGAAGCAGAAGCAACCTCAAAAGCCGCAAGTCCGGTGTCGGAAGAAAAGAGCGGTTCATCAATGGGCGTTATTATTGGCGTGGTCTGCGTTTTGTGCGTAGCTCTAATTGCCGCTGAGTATCTTATGATAGTGAAAAACAAAACAGTAGGTGACAATAAGTCAGCCAACAAGGATAATGATAAAGATATCCACGATACAGACGAAAGCGACGATACCAATTTGTCCGAGCCTGACGAACCTGACGAAAATGAAGAGCAGGAAGAAACTGATAATACAGACACAGATACGGACACAGAAGAATAAACAAAAAGCGGTGCAGAGAATTGAAACTCTGACACCGCTTTGTTTTCTTATTTAGCTATTATTAGACAATTCCTTAAGCTCTCGACCCTCTTTAAGCAGGTCATGCAACCTTTGAGCGTCATTATTTGCAATAGCATCACGATACTCCGTTAATCTTGCGATTATATGCTCTATCTCGTCCACCAGTGGACCACGGTTCATAAGGAAAAGCTCCGTCCACATATCCTCGTTGAGCTTAGCCACTCTTGTAAGGTCTTTGAATGACCCTGCCGAAAAGCCTGCCTGCTTTAAAAGACTAGGGCTTTTTACATAGGAGCTTGAAACAACATGAGCAAGCTGAGAAGTGAATGCAATGACCCTGTCATGCTCCTCAACGTTTGATACAACGACCTTCGCAAAACCTATGTTATATGCAAGCCTTGATATATCCTGCACCACCCTCATAGGCGTTCTGTCAGTAGGTGTCATTATAAAGCTTGCTTTTTCAAAAAGATTGTCCACCGAGTATGCAAAGCCCGAAAATTCACGTCCTGCCATAGGGTGACAGCCGAGAAAGTTTACACCGTTTTCAATGCAAACACCCTCTACAGCTCTGACTATCTCGCCCTTTACTCCACAAGTGTCAAGAACGATACCGCCTTTTTTGAACTTGCCTGCATTCTCAGTGATGAATTTTATGGTAGCCTCAGGGTGAAGTCCCACGATAACAACGTCACAGCCTGCAAGGTCGTCAATGGTCATCTCTCCGTCAATAGCCTCCTGAGCCAGCGCCCCTGCTATCGTTCCCCTGTCAATATCTATACCGAAACAGCTCTCATGAGTGTTCTTTTTTATTGCCTTGGCAAGCGAACCGCCTATAAGTCCAAGTCCAACTATACAAATCTTCATTGTCCGTCATGCTCCCTTTACTTTTACGCTTTTAAGCTTTTATGTAATAAAGTATACCACTAAAATCACACTTTGTCAAGAGCCATGCACACCCAATTATTCACCGCAAAGCTCTGCAATAGCATTAGCGTACATATTCAGATTTATTTTGAAAGTTTCCATGGAAATATGCTCGTCAGCTCCGTGCATATTGTTGTTTTCCTCAGAAAATTCTGCACCGAACGCAACACCGCCCTTTGTGTTGTGAACGTAGGTTATTCCTCCCTCAGCGATACATTTTCCCTTTTCGCCCTTGACCTTTTCGTATACCCTTAACAAAGTCTGAACGAACTCACTGTTTTCGTCCACATAATGTGGCTCCATGCCGTCAAGCTCGTCCACCTTGAATCCCTTGCTTTCAAGTGCCGAAGTTATGATACCGCTTATCTCAGCGAGCGTCTTGTCAATAGGGAAGCGTATGTCGATACCGCCATGAAGCCTGCCACCCTCAGTTTTAAGGATAGTCAGCGCACAGGTCATCTCGCCTGATACATCGTCTGAAAAACCAAGACCGCAGGACTTTCCGTTGCATTCTCCGTGTGGGAAAAGCTCAGCCAACCCACCAAGGAGAGCATTTTCATTTTTGTATTCTGCCACAAATTTCGTCACCGCATTGTCGCCGTTTTCAGGTCTTGACCCGTGTGACGATTTTCCTCTGATGACTTTCTCACTGTCGTCAGCAAACTTCACAATGCACTTGTCCGGGATAGCATTTATAACGCTTCCGCCATTTATCTCAGCTATCTTATCATCTGAAAATTCAGCAGAGAATGTAAGATGCACCATGCCCTTTTCGCAGTTGAGCACAGGAAAAGAGCCGTCGGGGGTGAACACCATTTCAGGGAAAGGCTGTTTGCTTTCATAATATTCCATGTCCTCACAGCCGCCCTCTTCATTGCCACCGAAAATAACACGGAAGTTCTTTTTTATAGGAATGTTAAGCTCTTTGATAGCCTTTACAGCCCACAGCACCGCAACGCTCGGACCTTTGTCGTCAATTGTTCCTCTGCCGAAAAGCTTTCCGTCAGCTTTAGTCAGCTTGAAAGGCGGATAGCTCCAGCCCTCGCCTGCGGGAACAGTGTCAAGATGTGAAAGCACAGCAAGCTTACATTCTCCCTCAGGGTAAAAATCACCGTGAACAGCATAGCCGTCAAAGTCCTTTGTTGTCATGCCAAGCTTTTCAAGATAAGCTTTTCCCCAGTCAAGAGCCTTGCGAGAACCCTCGCCAAATGGCTTAACAGGGGCGTTTATGTCGCCTACGCTCTCGATAGAAATAATCTCGTCTAGGTCACGTAGAATATCCTCCATGTGCTTGTCAAAATATTCTGCAAATTGTTTCTGATACATATTTATTCCTGCCTTTCAAGTGTGCAAATCATTATTTCTGAGGGATTGTTGAGTCTGAATTTACCAAGTCCCGCCGTAACAGCAAGCTTAGCCAAGCCCTGTTCAGCGTCAAGTTCGTAAATGCCCTTTGTGTATCGTGGAAAGAATTTCCGTTCGGGAGAAAGTATTCCGCCAATAAAAGGCAATCTTATAACTCCCCCATGACAGTGACCCGAAAACGTCACATCTGCTCCCCAGTCCGCATAAGCACGGAACGCCAGCGGCGTGTGGGAAAGCAAAAAGTTACATTCGCTCCTGTCAGGCTCGCCTAAAAGCTTTGTAAGCTCGTCCTTTGTGATCTGCGGCAGGTCGTGATGTGAAAAATCTTCGTTGCGGTAAAATCTTTGGGGAAGCTGAGTGCCGTATATATTGATGTGATCCTCGCCTATTTTTATCTGCTCCATGTTGTTTCTCAGAATGTGTACTCCACATTCGGTGAGTTTCAAAGCAAGGGCTTCGGCATTGTCCATGTTGTCAGTTTCATGGTTACCGAAAATATAAT
>ENA-UEYL01001126-UEYL01001126.1-human-gut-metagenome-genome-assembly--contig:-NODE-1126-length-24154-cov-4.531212_pt1 | contig 24154 bp, 18 predicted proteins | sample MGYA00242941_ERZ507946 | MGnify/ENA primary metagenome ERZ507946 (study PRJEB26167, sample SAMN06115482) | human gut metagenome | host: Homo sapiens | place: China:Guizhou | collected 2015-03-11...
AATAACGAGATTCGTCATTTTTCCATTTAACACCTGAAATCTTATCCCCAGTTCCAACTGTTCCCTCTTCATCACGCAAAGCATAAGTATCCAGGTCTGCAATTCTATCGCTCATTGTTATGCCTGTCTTAGAATCCTTCTGGCAAGCATAGATATACAATTTTTGTCCACTCCATTCATTAGAGATAACAGCTCCATCACCTCCGATAGTACCGGCACTTCTGGTAGTATTAACAGTTACAGAAGGAGCGGCGGCAGAAAGTAAGATAGCATCTGCGCTAGGTGTCAAATCTACAGGTTCATTTCCCGGTACACCCTCATTTTCGCTCTGCGAACAAGATGCCAACACTCCGGCTGCCACCATTGCATAAAGAAAAAATCGTTTCATAAATCACACAAATTTAAATTAATAATAATATGTAAGTTTCACTTTTTATTCATCCTCATATTTATCGTCCGGACTAATGTTTATATCTCCTCCATTCGTCCAAACTCCACTATCGACTTTAGACTCAATATCTGACAAACTATTTATTGTCAAATAAATAGTATTTACATTCCCCCCCCTAAAGACATCCTTGCCTTTGTCATATTTCAACTCTACATCCACCGTGTTATATAGCGACTCATTCAGCCCTTCTTTTTCCTCGCTCAAACTAATTTTTGCCCAATAAGACTCAGCAGGTGCTACCAATAGACTTGTTCCAGCATCACCACCATCTTCTTCATTGTCTTTACCCAAAAGGTAACGGTTAAACTTTTTATCTTCTTTTGTTATCTCCTTATATCTAGGACACTTAACCACCCGACGCCAGTATTCATCAGCCCCGAGTGATTCACCATTCTTCTTTTTCAATTCAAAATACCTTTGCTCTTCAACATCAAAAGAGATTCCCCTTTTCGGTTTTGTTTCATCACTTGTTTTAGGGTCACTTACCGCTACAGTAAAACGTCCCTTATATTTTGATTTTATTTCGATTTTGTTTACCCTCAAATCAGATTTCAGTTCGGGTATCACTGTCCCATATCCATCAGAAGGCAGATTGGGCTTACATATCACGAACCGCAGAAGAACCAAATGATGCTGTAACTGAAATACCGGATTTAATCCATGATTAGCGGAATATGCACTAAATGCACGCTCCAGAATCTTATCCCGATATGGATTACCGTCATATTTATCTGCCTGAACCTCAGGATTCGCCCAAGCAGACATAAGGTCATTACGGCCATCTATTTCGACATCATAATAAATATAGTCTTTCTCACGACGACACTCACTCCTCTTACAATCATCCAAATAATAGGCAAAGAAGTTATAAGACAGATTGGTGTTCTTCATATTATAATAAATCTTCTGAGAATCATCATCCGGATAGAAAAGCATCAAGTTAGAATCTTCTTTTTTTACACCAACTTCTTTCCCATAATCAGAATTCTGCGCATTTTCTCTTCCTCCCCTATGTCCATCCAACAAACAATTATCCTCGTTCGCCTCACTCCAGGGTTTGGATAAATCCGTTTCTGGATCCTGATTGAAAGCATATACATAAAATCTCACATCGTCCCAAAAAGCCGCACCATTACCATTATTGACTTCACCACTTCCACGTGTCAGTATCTGAAAGTCAGACATGCCTAGACTTAATAAGATTGGGACTGGCTCCACTAATGGCGCATCATCATCTGTCGACAATTCACCGACATACGTTTCTCCGGAACAATTTAACAACAGCATCGAACAGAATCCGATCAATAAGTTGCGCTTAATTCTCATATATATTATCTGCTCCTTTCTCATCATTCCATTATATATCTTCATAAATATCATCATCTGCAGGTATCCAACCCTCTATACCATCACCGCCCTTCTCCGGATTTTCTCCAACAATACGAAAAGGACTTTTAACCTCCAGCGAGACTTCATCTTTCGTCTTTCTTCGTTCATTCACTGTGCCCGTCTCCGCCGTAATCTCTTGCTCTCTAATCTGTTTTGACAGATTTGCCTTTGCACGGAAAGGAGCCTTATTTTTATCAATAGGATATAACACGATATTGCAAACACCCGGTCCTGTAATCGTATAACTATCTACATTACCTATTAACCCAAATACATTCAAGAACGCTGTATATGAAAGAGTAGTGACAGGCTTATCGCCTTCCGTAGATTGACTGACTTTCTTGTCCGTCACTTCTACAACCACCCTTTTCAACTCTGTAATATTTAAAATGCCTGTAGATATAGATACTTCCGGTGCAACGCCCGCCATCTCTAGAAATATAGCATCTAAATCTTCTACAGTAAGCTGCTTGTCATTCTCATCCGGCAGCAATTGAACCGTGAACATGATTTTAACATGCTGGGTAAGAGGGGTAAAATCAAAAGGTTGCACATAATTCTTTCCAGCATCCAATTCGAGATAATCACGACGAGCCACCAACAATTTTCGACCGGCATCCTTCACATAGCCAATGCCCGGATTTAAATCCGCCCACTTCCGGTTGCCGACCAACACCTCTCTAACTTTATCCGGTTCTACAGATGCATGACGCATCACAATTTGCTTCACAGGCATAGCCTCATCTGCTGTAAATTCATCTAGATTGACTAATTCAACCCTGTCATCCTCCTTTTTGATTATATCTATTATCGAGTTGCCGTCCTTGTCCTTCATTACCTTACCTTCCTCATCCAATTTTTCCTTATACTCTGTGAATCTCGGATATCTCGGGTTAGTGAAGGCCATCATAAAGTATTCTCCACCAGGAAGTTTGATATCAGGTTGATATTCGCCTCCCGATTCCGTATCATCAGGCGTTTCGGAAGCATTATCCTCACGAGTTACAGGTTCATTACCATTGTCGGGATTTTCTGAGCCGCTATCATCCGGATTCGTTTCCGGTTCTTCTTCTTCACTTTTCTCCACCCAGAACTTTCCGTCTTTATCCGTCCGGTAAACCATGTGACGTGTATTCAGGATACGGGTTGCCACGAAATACATTCGTTCGGGGGTATCAGCATCCGACAAGTCTAAATCTTTCCAATTGTATGTGACAGAAAAACCTTCCACCACATGAGGATGCGTCCCCTCGTCACACAAATCTACCTTCGTACAACCGACCAGCAATAACGACGCAAATATGACCTGATATATAATAGTAGTTACTTTCATCATTCTTCACCTCCCTCATTAGTAATTTCCGGATTGTCCTCTCGAATTCCTGAAGATTGTGGAGTCACAGTCTGCGGGTCGGACGACTCCGACTCCGTAGACTGCTTCTCCTGAACAGGTTGCTGTTCATCTGGGGATTGTTCTTTTATCTCTGGTGTTTCCACACCTTCTTCCTGTTTTTTATCTTTTTTCTTTTCTTTCGAACGTTTCTTTTCCTCTTTGGCAGCATTTTCCAAAGAATCTTTCATTAGCTTAGTTTGCTCCTTCTCCAATTTCTGAACTTGTTCCAAAGAGTCTTTCATTAATTTAGCCTGTTCTTTATCAAGTTTGCGAACTTGCTCCAAAGAGTCCTTCATCAATTTCTCCTGTTTCTTCAGTGAATCCTTTATTTGTGATAAAGAGTCCTTAGCCAGATTCAAAGAATCTTTCTGTAACTTTTTCAACTCCCTGATCTTTGTTCTGGCTTCACTTATCGAGTCACGCCTCAATTGTTTCTGCCGCTTGGCTTCCGTACGGGCATTAATCTTATCGTAATCAATCAGTTTATATTTATTCTTGACAGAAGTCGAGAAACGATAGACAAACGCTACACGTAAGTCACTAACGACCGGGAATGGAACCAGATGTCCTCCCTTACTCTTTTCAGGTAAACGGGGATAACAATTACTTTCCTCGTCATGTCGGTAAGCATCATATTTAGTATAGACTAACCCTACGCTGGCTCCCAATTCCAGATCCACAAAATTGTCACGATAGCCATATAGAGGAATGCTGAAACCACCCGATACACCAAGCCCTAGAGCAGAACCCTGCATACCACGTTTGCCGAACTTAAAATTATAGTTAGCATAATCGGCATATACCCCCCAATAATAGGCACGCCAATAACGGGGGTGGAAACGCTTAATCGTAAACACCTCTTCTTTTAAACGTTGAAAGAAACTGGCTGAATCCAAATGGTGGAAGTTGCGCTGAGTTGTACGGAAGTAATTCCGAAATTCCAGGCGGGTATCAAACAGATTATATACTATACCAGGATTGTAATTCTGCGAAGTACTCCAATTACCCTTTATACCAAGGCTTAATGTGTAATGTTTATAAGGAGAACCGAACAGATCAAATTCGGCAGTAATATTAGGTAATAGCACAAGCCAGTCGACCGCATTCGTCTTGAATGCCAGTCGAGACTTGAAAGGCATTATTGAATCCTTGTTCTCTACTGCCTTTTTACGCATAGCCGGAGATTGAGCATAACACTCCACTCCTGTGAAGAAAAATAAAGAAAATAGAATACAAGACAGTATTCTTATCCTACAATTTTTCCCCTTCTTTACGTACTTGTCTACAAATAACACTTGCTTCCCTTGTACAAGGAAAGCATTATGTTCGCCCTCATTTCCCATAATTCGCGTCTGCGCCCTTATTTTTGTTTATTTGTCCGCATTGTTCCCTAATACAATGCTACCTTGACCGCAAATGTATGGCAAATGCCGTAATATAACAAATAAAATTGATGATTTAATATAAAGAATTTTAAAATACAAGTCCAAACTTCCTTATTTTAGTACTATTTACCCCAAAAAAGTTATAATATCAAGAATGAAAATGAGTTAGCAGAACAAACAGAATAGCAATATTTTTCTTAAAGATAGAAGAATAGTAATAAAACAAGGTTACAACCAATCACGACACCGAATCCTCCCAAAATCCAAGGACGAAGTTTGCTTCCCTTTCCGGCAAAAAACAGCGCGTAGAGCATATTAACCAATATATTACTGATTATGGCCTGCATACTACAAGCCGTAATAATCAATACGGCGACAGTGTCCGTATTTTGCAACAGGTTTAATATGAAAGGAGTGATATCGCTAAAACCGGATACAAAAGAAAGAAGGTTCAATCCGCCTGTACCGGCATAGACCAATGTATAATGAGTAAGAATAGTAAAGACAACAAAGAGTACGGCAAAAATTAATGCCACTTTAAACTCTAGCGGGTTGCTGCTGTCATCATCTTCTTCATCGACAGGCTGACCTTTCGGACGTTTTTGCCGGGAATGAATAAACCATCCTACAACAGCAGCCACTACCGACATAATCAGCAGATACGGATAAATGGCAAGAAAGATTTCTCTGCTAAAGATTAGTATCAATATCATAAAACGCAGGAACATCATACTAATAGCGAGTAACATGGCAGCAACGTATTCCGTAGCTTCCTCCGCCGAAGCTTTCCGGCTCTTACGGGCGAGTACGGAGATGGTAGCCGTACTACTGTACAATCCACCAATAATACCTGAAACCAGAGTACCGGATTCATGGAATACATACCGCTTCAACAGATACGAAAGATAAGAAATACCGGAAACTACTACTGTTGCCAGCCAAATAGAATAAGGAGTCAGATTTATATCGGGAATCAGATTCTTATTTGGAAGCATAGGCAATATAATACCACTGATGGCCAAGAACTTTGCCAACGTAATCATTTCGTCATTTTTCATCCGTTGGGCGAATTCTGTAAAAGTATGTTTGAGCTCAGTTAATAGGAGTACTGTCACTATTACCATAACGTAGAACCAGGAAGGCTGTGTAGCTACGATAGGAGCCATACAATAAGTAATCAAGGCAATAATAATAGTGGTAACGCCAAAGACATGGAATTGGGATTGCTTCACGTAATAGTTTAAGCCCAACAGCAAACCCAACACTGCACCACCTCCCATAAACAAACGCATATCGGCAGGATCCAATATATAGAGCAGATAACCCAGGATACCTATAAAAGTAAATGTACGGTCGGTTCCGAAAAGAGTGGTTTCGCCCTCACGTTTCAAGCTGATCCGGCGCTGCGAGAGGCCGATTAGCAAAGAAAACAAAGTCACCAGAATAAAAGTAACCAATTCACGCGGCACATAATTGTACAACTGTTCCATATCCATACATCGTTCTTTTTAGATAAGAACAAATATACGGTTTATTTGTTAACATTCACCACGTTTTATACGGCTTTTTCATTAGTTGGGAATTGTAGTAGCGTATATCTCCTGTCACTTCTTCACTTATAAAGTCCGGTTTTACAAAAGCCTCATCTTCAGATTCCAGTTCTACTTCAGCAATGACAAGACCGTCGTTTTCACCATAAAACTCGTCAACTTCGAATACATGTTTACCACTGCGCACCAAATAACGAGTTTTATCAATAATACCCGGTTCACAAAGTTTCATCAATTCTTCCGCTTCAGATAAAGAAAGTTCCTTCTCCCACTCATAGCGACTGGTGCCGGAAGCATTGGAAGCGCCCTTAATAGTCAGATAGCCTTTATCGTCCCGAATGCGTACCCGGACAGTTCTCCCGCGAGCACTGCTGATATACCCTTGTACGATACGGCTTTGCGCAAATGCAAAGGGTTTAAATTCTCCGGAAATTAAAAATTTACGTTCTATTTCTTGTGCCATGGCACAAAAGTAACCATAAAAATTAAAATCTCGTCATAAACTCAATTACGATTTTATCCTGTTCCGATTCTTTAGGTATGCCGGACTTCTTATAGAAATACTTCTCAAAGTTCAGCCGCAGGTCGGCAATAAAAGCTTTAGAAAGACTTAGTGTGATTCCGCCTGTCACACGATGGCGGGCATAATCATTGATTATTAAGGCCTTGGTTGTTTCATCCATCTTGCCGTCACTATGGTCTGTCATCATGTCATAACGGGCAAGGAAAGAAATCTTATTGAATACCTTTTTCAACGGTAAATCGTAATTAATGAAACTATTCACTGCATGTACATCCTTAAAAGCTTCGTGTCCATACATCTTATATAAATATTCCGCTTCAATATGAAAACGATTGTTCTGATAATAGATGCCGGCATCATACATATTAATCCGTACATTTTCCGGTTTTATCATTTGGGTGCTGAGCGTTACATTCCAGTTCTTATCAGGCAATAGCTGTACTTTCACCGAATAATTGAGCGTCTTATGCCATTCCTTCTGATTAGTCAGACCGGAACCATTGAATAATCCGCCTTCAAGAATAAATGGAAGACCACCTTTATTGGTATAGGCAGTCGTAAAACCGACATCACGCACATTTCCCACTTGCTTGGCTATGAACGAACGGTTGGCGAAATATTGCTGATGAGGAGAACGATGGGCGTCTATCGTGAAAGGAACACGCATCTGTCCAAGCGTAAAATTCAGGTCTTTCATCGGAAAGACACGCGCATAGGCATCGAGCATCTTAATAGAACCTTCGTCAGAAAGGTCTATCTCGGCTTTATAAGCTACCAAAGGATGCACATTCCCCGAAACGCTGAAACGCGCGTTACGCACTTCGAAACGACTTTCCTGCGTTTCTGTCTGGAATTCGTATTTTCCCCGGATTGTTCCATGAATTTCGGGTAGATAATCCTTAAATTCCATTGTTTCCATCTCCAGTTTCTTGCCATCCCCGGCATCTTCTTTGGCCTGCCCGAAGGCTGCTGTCGCTAGCAGAAGTGTAACGACTGTTGTTGTAATTCTACTCATTTCAGTTGTTTGCTACTTAATTCGTGGCAAAAGTACAACTGCGAGGATACACAAAAATGACAATTTGAATACGGATAGATTACGGAAAAGTTACATTCCCGTTACATGAGTTACGGAAGCATTACAAAATAAAATTCACCACAGATTATATGATTTACCGGAGTTTTCAATAAATGAAACGCAACTGTTTCATTCTCTCCGCACCATCTCTATAATCTGTAGTGAATCAATCAGCCGAAAAAGGAATATGCTATCAGCATAATTAGCGCCAAAATAATTAATGAGACGAATACTATTTTGACAACTTTCTGGGCTTTCTCTTCTTCCTTCTTACTTATCGCTGCTTTTTTCTTACTCTTACCCATAATAGTTAGCTTTAAAGTTCAACGCTAACAAAGTAAGAACAATTCTTTTAACTTTCCAAAAATAACACTCGCTAATTTTGCATTTTATGATTCCTGTGAAGAGAATTCCATCAGATAAGCTTTGATGAAATCTTCTATCTTACCGTCCATCACTCCGTTTACATCCGAAGTCTGATAGTTGGTACGATGGTCTTTCACACGGCGGTCATCAAACACATAGCTTCGTATCTGCGAGCCCCATTCGATTTTCTTCTTGCCGGCCTCCACCTTTGCCTGTTCAGCCATGCGGTGCTGCAACTCCTTATCATATAAGATAGAGCGTAATTGGCGCATTGCATTCTCACGGTTCTTCGGTTGGTCGCGGGTTTCGGTATTTTCAATCAGGATTTCTTCTTCCTCGCCCGTATAAGGGTCTTTGTACTGATAACGCAGACGGACACCGGATTCCACCTTGTTCACATTCTGTCCGCCGGCACCACCGCTTCGGAAGGTATCCCATGAGATATTGGCAGGCAGGATATTCACCTCAATACTGTCGTCCACCAACGGAGTGACGAATACAGAGGCAAAAGAAGTCATACGCTTGCCCTGTGCATTATATGGAGAAACACGCACCAGACGATGCACACCGTTTTCCCCTTTCAGGTAACCGTAAGCAAAATCCCCTTCGATATTGATTGTACAGGTTTTAATTCCGGCTTCGTCACCTTCCTGAAGGTTGGCAATGGTAGCCTTATACCCGTTCGTCTCGGCATAGCGCAGATACATACGCATCAGCATGGAAGCCCAGTCCTGACTTTCCGTACCACCGGCACCGGAGTTGATTTTCAACACACAAGCCATCTGGTCAGCCTCATCACGAAGCATATTTTTGAGTTCGAGTGCTTCCACAGCTTCGTAAGCTTTCGCATAAGCCGTGTCCACGTCTTCCTCAGTCACCAATTCTTCCTTATAGAAATCAAATGACAGTTCGAGCTCGTCTGCCAGCGTCTTGACTTCGTTATAGCCGTCAATCCACTTTTGCAGGTCTTTCACCAGTTTCATTTGAGCTTCAGCCCTCTTCTGGTCGTCCCAGAACCCCGGAGCTTGTGTCCTTAATTGTTCTTCTTCGACTTGAATTTTCTTCCCGTCGACGTCAAAGATACCTCCTCAGCGCATCAGTGCGCTCTTTCACGTCTTTAAGTTGTTCAATAGTAATCATTTGATTTAGAATTTTATTATTTACAAATTTCTGATATCGGGCACAAAGATAAGCAAAAATCCGCTACTAAAAAGGAACAGCGGACTATGCGTTTTCTTCGTACATTTTTTCTATCAAATCTTTATAGTTTTCCGAAACGACCGACCGCTTCAACTTCAACGTATTAGTCAGTTCCCCACGTTCCATGCTGAACGGTTCGGGAAGCAAAGTAAAACGTTTGATCTGCTCGTAATGCGCAAACTGCTGCTGCAAGGTCTCTATCCGTGCACGGAACAGGCCGACAATCTTAGGATGCCGCAACAATTCAGCCATATCTTTATATTCGATGCCTTTTTCCTTTGCGTACTCTTTCACATATCCGTATACAGGAACAATCAGAGCAGAGACAAATTTACGCTGATCGGCAATAATGGCAATCTGGTCGATATAACGGTCGATAACCAACTTCGTTTCCAAAGCCTGTGGCGCAATATACTTACCGTTCGACGTTTTGAACAGGTCCTTGATACGTTCCGTCAGGAAAAGCTGCCCATTCTTGAAATATCCCGCGTCACCCGTGTGGAACCATCCATCGGGTTCAATGGCGGCAGCCGTAGCTTCCGCTTTCTTATAATACCCTTTCGTGATAGTTTTACCACGGAGCAGAATCTCATTGTCTTCGCCAATCTTCACTTCAACTCCCGGCAACACAACACCTACCGAACCAATATCATAACCAACCGGCAACGTACATGATACAGTAGCCGTAGACTCTGTCAGTCCATAGCCAACCACCATATTAATGCCTACCGAATGAACAAATTCATTGATTTCATCGGGCACGGCAGCACCGGCAGTCGGGAAAAAGTTACCGTTCTCAATACCGATAGTCTTCTTCAGTAAAGAATAGATAGTCTTTTCGTAGAACTTATATTTCAGTTGGTTCATCACCGGCGGAGTCTTGCCCTGACGCAGATAATCCAAGTTATGAATTCTGCCTACCCGGATAGCATCGAGCATCAACGCTTTCTTCACACCTGTCGTTTCATTTATTTTCTCCTGTACACCGGCATATACCTTTTCCCAAAAACGGGGAACACTGCACATCAGTGTCGGACGAATCTCCTTTATGGTGGTCTGAATATCCGCCGGGCGAAGATTAATGCAAATCTGCACTCCCTTATGGATACAGAGATAACACCATGCTTTCTCGAACACATGAGTCAAAGGAAGGAAGTTCATGGATACATCCTTATCGGACATCGTAGTCAGGCGGTCATCATGCGTGTGAAACTGCTCCAAATAACAGGAATGGTGGAGCATCACCCCTTTCGGCTCACCCGTTGTTCCGGATGTATAAAGGATATTCGCCAAGTCATCATAAGAAGCACGGTCCGTGCGTTCTTCCACCACATCATTCTGCAAAAGTCCTTCTCCCATCGCCATAAACTCATCAAAATAGATAGACGATACGTCACGAGGGTCTTTCACCACCGAACGGTCAAAGATAATCAACTGTTGCAGAGAAGTGCAAAAACCAAAGATACTGAAAGCAGAATCATACTGATATTGTTCACCTACAAAAAGATAACGTATTTGTGCATCGTTAATAATATATTGCGCTTGCGCGGGAGAGCTCGTAGCATAGAACGGAATGGTAACGGCACGATTGGCAAATGCGCCAAAGTCTACATAAAACCATTCGGGTTTATTCTGCGAAAAGATTCCGATGTTTTCTTGTTCCTCTACTCCCAGTGCCACAAGTGCGTTGGCTGCCTGTCTCACTGTTCCGGAGAATTGATTCCATGTAATCGGAATCCATTGTGCTGTCTCATAGTCGCGATATCTCAGAGCTACTTTGTTGCCATATTTTTCAGCCTGACGATGGACCAAGACAGATAAATGATGATAAGTCATACTCTTTGTATTAGTAAATATGGCGCAAAGGTATTGGTTTTATTTGAAACTATTGCGCAAAATTAGTCAGAAGTTTTAATTTCATGGTTTGAATAAAAGGAAAATAGAAATGGAAAAATTGCGTTTAAAGATATGATGAAAAGCTTCCTTTTCATCATTATTCGGGGTTAACTATGGATAATACGCTTGCACTGTTTTCATTCAAAATACATACCTCAAACGGCCTTAGATAGATTCCATTTCTGTACAAGTCACTATAGGACACTCCTTGCTTTTGAAGTCTACACGAAGTCTGCGCACATAATCCGGTCGAGCCTCTTCGCCGACAGACTCCAACGCCTCAATGAAAGGGGTAATTTCGAGTTTTCGATATGCCTTGCAGTGATATACTGCTGTTGTGTCCGAGGGATGTATCTCCACATCAAACTTCTCTTTAGCCACCAACACGACTTCCAACTGTTCTCTTCGGCGCCAAGCATTTATAATAGGATGAAATCCGGATATATGCCGTTCAATTAAGTATTGTTTTCCTTTTTCTGTGAGCCATACGGTGGCCCTGACTGAGGCACTGTCTCTACGGATAACATTATATGTTATCAGACCAGCGTCCCGATAGCGAATCATGCACGAGTCACATCCGTGACATTCGTATGTCTCGCCCATATAATTACCATTTACAATCCACACATTACTGATGGAAGTTTCCATACCTCCCGGAAGAGGATGGGTGACATGCGGATATTTGCCCCCGAGAGGCAAGGTAACTTTACCTGTCTGCAAAGCAAGAGCATATAACTCCCTATAGGGCTCGAGATGATTGCGGACTACGCGTTCCACATCAGTACAGTTGGTGTTACAAGCCGTGCAAAAACATATCACAGCTATAACAAACATTCCAACAATGACAATTCTTCGTGAAATAATATCAGCTAGCATGTTAGGCATATAATCAGATATTAAACTGGTAATCAATAATAAAAAAGGAAGAACACAAATTACACAAGTTATATTGGAAGATAAAGACATCAGCCTCTGAATGTCTAACTTGTGTAATTTGCGTTCTTTCTATCAATTCACACTATTTTATGAAAGTAATCTCATAGATGTCCGGTCCTGTGCCACCGCTAGTTGTCAACATTCCATCAAACTTGATAGCACGTATGTTAACAGGGTTCTTAAATTTCATATATATGACACCATTGTTATCTCTGACAAATCTACCATACGAAATGAATCCGTTGCCTTCATCCACATACACATTCAAACTTCCAAGCTTGTAGCTATTGGTAACAACGTCGAGTCTGACACCCAGAATTTTGATGGGTTCCGGGAAAGTCATTGTCAGGTAATCATTTCTGCCGGGATACCACGTATTACCGGAGCGGTCTCCATCATACAAGCATTCCAGCCTACTGGTTTTGCTTGACTCAAAAACAACATTGTCGTTAAAATACTCTCCTTCAATCACATCATTGTAAGAATCAATATTGTCTTTTTCCAACTTGATGCTCAGCTCAATCAACACGTTATAGTACTGTCCCGATATTCTCACTCCACTGACAACATCTACAAATTCCAAACAAAGTGGCAGAACATATCCCGGCAGTTTGTTCAATAAATCCGGATTAGTGATATCAAGAGTAATCGTCCCCTCTCTGCTTCCGGCAGTTATGATGGCATCATTCAGTTCGTATGCTTCGTCCGGAAACTCTGTCAAAGTATATTCTTCCAACAAGTCGAGGTCCTTTTTGAGACAGACCTTGACATCTTGGTCCAAAGTTTTTTTCATTTTGACATTAAAAGTAAACTCTGTACCTTCGGTTATCGTAGTCTGTTTTCCATCATTTCTGGCATTCAGTTTCAACACAGTCTTACCATCCAAATACAAAATGTTGGAAGGATCAAACGGAAACTCTTCCGGAATATCCACAAATACATAGTTTGCATCGAGCTGATAAGCCAAATCCTGACTTACCACTTCTCCTTGATTGTCATCGCTACAAGACGAAAAGGCAGCTACGACAAACAGTATATACAACAATTGAATTATTTTTTTCATCTGTTTTGATTTTAATTTGTTACACAAACATGAAAACTATTCTTCTACAATGATCAAGTCTTCAGCTGGGAATTGAACATTCTCTACATACGACATCTGAGGAGGATCCTCGTCCCAGATATCCAATGTGCGAAAATCCGAGATTTCCCAATTGCCTGTCAGTTCTCTCATTTCATTGTTCTCCACTGTGTTGAAAGGCATGTACATAATCAGACTGGGATCTGTTGGATCTTGAGGTAAATATTCTTTATCTATTATTTCACCTTCGGTCAATGCTCTGTTCCACATACGCGCTTCGCGAATATAAACACCGGAGTATTCTGTATTTCCTATATATAAACAGCACTTTTTTATGTTTGAGAAATAGATAGGCGAAGTCTCGAACGTCTTCTGCAATTCTCCATTCACATAAACTGAAATACTGGAAGCATCCTTGTGAACAAAGCTGATGTTCAGCCATTTCCCCCTAGATAAAGGTTTGTCGGTCCAAGTATCATCTCCATCACGACCATTCTTGATTTGAATACCTCTCTCTTCGTTAATACGAGTATAAAAATCACCCGTACCGGAGCTTATTGACATAACGGTTTGATTACTGCTAGTCATTCTCGGATAAAGCATACTTACCTGCATAGTCCAATTATTCATAGGCTTTCTCAACTCATCATTGGGTACCAGTGCGATACTTCCTGCACGCGAGAATCGTCCGACAGAAGTAACCAGTTCGCGGCTCAAACGGATGATGGTAGATTTCGGTGAGCTCAACAGTTTATACATAGAAGAATGAGTGACAGATACCGGAATGGCAAAACGCTTGCTATAAGGATATTTATTCTCATCCACTCTGGGAATCTTTACTTCAACACTGGCATTGTACTGTCCGGGGCCAATGGTCACCACGGCTTTTCCATGTGTTTCTTTCTTATCTTTAGTGACAAACACAAAGTCCTCTACCGACATGGGTTCCAGTGCCAGACCAGTTTTGGCGTTATATTCCTCCAGTAGTTGTTTATCTACTTCTACTGTTATTTCCACCGGTTGGTCGGTAATATTGGCCAATCGAGGAGTGATTACAGCACTACCACCTTTTTCGTTATTTACCACCATAGAGATTATACCACTGCTATTGGCGTTGCCCATGTAGACCGCATTGTCGGTCCCTTCTCCTTCACCACTGACCATGTCGCATGCAGCGAAAAGACCTAAAGACAAGAATAATAATATAATATGTTTCTTCATTTTATTCTTTGTTTATAAAGTGACTATATTACTTGATAGGAGGATTCATGATAGAAATTGCCTCCCGTACATTACGATATTCGTTTTTGTTGAATGAATCCGCATTAATGTGATAAGCACCGATACCACCGGCCTCGCGGTTTAGTTCGTTAACCACAAAGTTGGCATACCTTTCAAAACTTTTCTGGTTGCTTACATTGTTTTCGAATGTCTCGGTATAAATAATCTGGTCTTTCACATTGTTTCCCAAGCGGTCGGTTATTCTGGATGTCCACCCACTATAGCCACCGTTATAGGATTGTGCCACAAAGTAAGAAAAAAGAGGTGCCATTTCTGGAGACAGATAGTGGATTGAACCATTGATATTCAAAATCTTCTTCTTACCTTCTTTGGCTTCCAGTTTGTCCAAGCCATCGCGCAACGTTTGAAAGAAGAGATTTTCATTCTCTTTATTACCGTTCTGGCTACAAGAGATGATAGGCCTGTTGTCTGCCCAGTTAGCAGTCCAATCACCGCAGTGATTGCCAGGTTTGAAGGGAGAGGAATAGGAAGGCTCATAGTCGATGTCGAAGCCATCATACCCATACTTGGCGATAGAGTCCAAAATCGCTTGTGCATATTGCTTGATTCCCGTTTCCGGATTATCAGACCACCCTCCTTCAGGAGTATTACTAAGTCCGTTACCCACATTTTCCACAATCCAGCCCACAATGACTTTGGTGCCTTTGTTCTGCACCTCTCTCATCTGTTTCAGGCGTTTCTCATTGATATTAAAACAGTTACCCCAAATTGAAACGATATCCATACTGTCGGGAAGCAACGTCAGATTAGAGTATTCGCCCGGAGTTTCGGCACTCCATGCGTTGAACCATCCGAACATCACCGGATGCTTGGTCTCTTTGTACTCCCTTAAGTCTGCAAGATAGAGTTCATAGAGACGTTTGTTCTCCTCGGCTATGCGTACAGAGTCCTCATAGTTCTGTTGTTTCTGGGCATCTTCTTCCGCCCATTTATCTTTATCACGTTTCTCGTACAGATCTTTTACGGCTTCTTTTTCCAAGTCGATGGTTTCAATGTCAGTACATGAAAACATGAAACTTGCCATGAGTGATAAAACGAAGCATTTTTTTATGTTATTCATCATTTCTGTATTGTTTAAGAGTTACTTTTTTCTTTTTTATCCCACCATACATTTACGGAAGCCTTATCCATGCCGCCCAAATATTGTTGGATGGCTTTTTGCAGGTTTTCACCGTTGTGTTCGTATTCATCGCGCGGATATGGGATACGGCGCACGCCATCCTTGTGACCGTCGCTTTTCTTCACATCAGAGTTAGTGAAATTGTTCACCGGAGGAATCTGTCGCGGATATCCTGTGCGTCTCCATTCGCTCCATGCTTCTTGACCATCAGGGAAAAGGGCCAGATACTTCTGTGTAATAATGCGTTCCAACTTTTTCTCCACATCATCCGCTTCGTTCCACTTCACGGTGATGGTACTGGGTGCTGCATAGTTGTAAGCCGCATTAACCGGGTCTACAAAGGCCTGCGGAGGAGTATTACTATTCAGGTAAGAGCCAACGCTTACACCACATTCAGCAAAAGATTTCCGAATACCCGATTCATAATACTGTTGAGGAGTTCCACCGCCCATATCAAAGCCTGCCAAAGCTCCTTCTGCACGCAGAAAGTCTATCTCCGAAGCCCTCATCCAATACACAGGATCGTCTTCCGAAATGTTAGGCAGTGATGCTCCGTCATACACTTTTTGAGTAACCGGCAGACCTGCACGTATAGCTTTCTTTCCTTGGTCTTGAAAATATTTGGAGATACGCGAGTCTGAATATCCTTTCAAGTAACATTGGATAGTGGCCCCCATGCGGCTATCGTTATACTGCCCTGGGTCAGCAATCTGGTACATCGGATGTTTTGTCTGCAAATTAGCACCTCTATCCATCTTCGCCATATCGTCTATGTTTTCCATCACACCCATTGGATTCTTAATAGCCTTTTCAGCATATGTACGTGCCAATTCCTCATCAGCATAGCGCACACGGATTGCAAGTCGTAACATCAATGAGTTGGCCAGACGTATCCACTTGGCTACATTACCCTCATACACTACGTCCGAAGCCATAGGTACGGTACTGTTCGCTTTCATATAAAAGTCGTACAGGATAGTGACAGCTTCGTCCAGTTCTTCGAAGAATGAGCGATACACCGATTCCTGAGAATCATATTCCACGGTGAATGAGCCGTTTCCCACCTGCTTGTAAGGGATAGGGCCAAACTTGTCGGTAGAACGATGCAGCCCCATAATCTTAGATATCTGTGCAATAGCGTACATTTCTTTATTGGGATTTTCACCGCTCATGTTGATATTCTTCAGTTGAATCCAAGGCGCAAAGATGTTAGTGATAGCATACTCATACATCAGGTTCACCCAGCCTTCCGAAAAGAAGAATGTAGTAGTATTGGAGGCCTCGTTCCATTTGTTGTCACGTGGTGAGAAATATCCTACCCACGAGTCACCACACAAGTTGATGGAAATCTGATAAGCATTAGTCAGGTCTGTATTATCTGTTTTGAGCGGTACAGGAATGATATGTTTTTCCAAATTCGGCATATAGGCACCGTTAAGCACACCGTCCTTCTGCTCCATGTCCTTGTCTGGTAGATACGGGTTTTTATTTATCTCTTCAAAATCCACGCATGAGGTGCTTGTCATGAGCCCTGCACATGCCAATAGTACCCCCACTATCTTTTTTATCTGTATTTTCATAAATTGAATATATTAGTTGTTACAAGCTAAACTTAATACTAAATCCTAAGTTCCTTAAGCTGGGAGCCATGAAAAAGTCACTACGATTATACGTACCTGTAGAACCGTTCATGTCGGGGTCGAACGGAGCCTTACGATAGAACATGAAGAGATTGCGTCCCACGAAAGAGATGGCGGCATTATTGAAAACATTGCCCAGCCACTTCTTCGGCAGCGAATAGGTCAACGAAAGTTCCTGCAGACGAATGTTGGTAGCATCGTAAGTATAGTAACTCATCAGTCCCTGTCCACCCACAGTATTGTAATAGCGTTCGGCATCATATCGGTGTCCGTCCAACATTACACCACCGTTATCGCGAGCTTCAGCCGATACCTTAGACACACCGAATGCATCCATAAATGCCTGTGTCTGTGATGTGACGATACCTCCAAAACGTCCGGTAATCATTAAACCCAACGAGAGATTCTTATAGCTGATATCGTGACGCCATCCCATAGTAAAGTCCGGATCGGCCGAACCTAAACGGATACGTTGGGTGCGGTCAACCTGATAACCGGTTCCTTCTTCAACGAGCCTGCCGTCTCTGCCACGCTGCAAAATACCTGTGGTAAAGACATCGGACATGGAATAGCCTTCGCGTAGATATACATCACCAGCTTCCTTCAAAGTCAACTCTGTAATATTTACCAGTGAGTTGTCGATAGGATTGCGATAGTCGTGTACCATTTCTACAATCTTATTTTTGTTGGCCGTATAAGTCAAGTGTGTAGAATAGTTCACATTACCGAACGTATCAGTGTAGCCCAATGTCATTTCCACACCTCGGTTGCGCACGTTACCAGCCTGAACATAGAAACCCGAATAACCGGTGGCAGGAGACATGACCGAAAGGAAAGTCTGGTTATATGTATTGGATTGGTAGAAAGTTCCGTCGAAAGAAATCCGTCCGTTCAGGAAACGGGCGTTGATACCCACTTCATAGGATTTGGTCCGTTCCGGTTTGAAATCGGGATACGGATAAGTGGAAATCGGGTTAATAACACCACCCGACATCGGATCAGTCACCGTACCGGGAGTGATACCTATCTGTGTAATAGGCGAGCCTACCTCGGTATAAGATGTACGCAGCTTTAAATAAGAAATAAATTCAGGCAATTTCACCATTTCGCTAATGATACCTGACAAACCGATGGAGGGATAAAAGATACAGGGAGTATCTCCATTGCTGACCAACTGAGAGGCCCAGTCGCAACGTCCCGTAGCTGACAGATAGAGCATGTTTTTCCACCCCAGTTCCGCACTGGCAAAGAAAGCAACGTTGCGTGTACGAAGATATTCTTGGTCTCTTTTACCTGAAGCGGGTTCTACATTGGCCAGCGAGAAAAGATTGGGTACGGTCATCAGTTTGCCACCTACATTAATGCTACGTGTGTAATGATCTTCAAAGCTACCGCCCACGTTAGCCGTCAGCGAAAAGTCTGCACCGAATCGTTTGTTAATATTAGCCATCACGTCAGCATAAGTTTGAGTATAGAACTCCTCTTTAGTCGTGTAGCTACCTTTCGAAGAACCTGTATACAGTTCAAGTGTAGAAGCATGAAGTTTACGTTCTTCGGTGGAATGAGTCTTATCCAAACGCACACGTCCGGCAATATTCAACCAGTCGAAAATATCATATTGTACTCTACCGTGAAGCATATAACGGTTTTTCTTGGTAGGGAACATCTCACGGTTGATAATCCAATAGGGATTTTCAAAGGAGAGTCCCTGATCACCATATTCCCAGTTCTGGGTAGGGAAACGACGTTCTTCGTTGTAACGCTCGAATATTTTCACATTCTCGAAATCCTCGCCACGGGGAAACAGATAAAGCGGGAACAACGGGTTGAAGTAACGTCCGCCTGAAATCATGTTCTGCTCGGCTTGAATGACATAACTGGCTCCCAAGTCAACATGCAACTTGTCATCCAGCATGAGCGCAGTATTTCTGAAAGAGAAGTTGTAACGGTAATATTCATTGTTTTTAATGACACCCTTAGAGTTGGTAGAGGCCAAAGAGATAAACGTTTGATTAGTTCTGGTACCCGAAGAAATGTTCAGCGAATTGATGGTGTTCATACCAGTCTTGAAAAAATCCATGGGATCAAATGAGGAAGGTGTAGCCAGTTTCTCGCCCCAGCTTCGATAAGAGTTTTCTCGGTTACCATACCTGTTTTGAAATTCCGGTGATATCATCGGTTTCGAGAATTCTGTATTGGATGAGAAGTTAATCTTCATCTTGCCCTCACTACCTTTCTTGGTGTTAATCAGAATCACACCGTTGGCCGCAGCCGCACCATAAAGAGCCGCTGCCGAAGGACCTGTCAGCACAGAAATGCTTTCAATATCATCGGGGTTAAAGTCCGAGATGCTTTCACTACCGGCCACTGCACCATATTCTGTTTGAATGACACCACGTGAAGGGTTTCCAATGGGCATACCATCAACCACATACAAAGCATTGTTGTTCCCGACAATAGATTTGGAACCACGCATGATGACGCGTGTAGCACCGCCCACACCAGAGGAACTTTTCTGGATATTGACACCAGCCACCTTACCGTTCAAGCTGTTCATAAAGTTAGCGTCTTTGGCTGCGGTCAGTTCTGAATTACTTACAGTCTGTACATTGTAGGAAAGCGCTTTTTCAGCACGTTTGATACCTAAAGCCGTAACAACTACTTCATCCAGTGCCTGTGAACCATCTTCCAATACCACATTGATTACATTTTCTTTTACAGCTACTTCCTTCGGCTGATAGCCGATATAGGAAAACACCAATATGGGAGTGGTACCTTGTGTGGTAATGTGATAGTTGCCATCTATATTAGTTACAGTTCCGTTAGTAGTCCCTTTTTCAAGCACAGTAACTCCAATTAGCGGGTCACCTTTTCCATCCACTACATTACCCGCCACATTTCTGCTTTTAGATTTTTTAGCAGCCTGTTCCGGAATAATCATTATATAAGTATCTTTTACAGTATATGTGAACCCCGTTCCGGCAAGAATAGTATTCAGCGCCTGCTCCAAAGACTGGTTGTTTATATCTAAAGATATTCTTGTATTAGGGAGTTGAGAACTGTTGTAAGATACAGACATTTTGGTCTGTTCCCTAACGTCAGCCAAAGCTGTTTGCAATGAAATATTCTTCTTTTTTATTGTTATTTTACTATTACTTTGGGCATAAAGCATTGACCCTATTAATAGTAGAAAAGTCATTAATATACTTTTTCTAGTGTTTTCCAGATATAAATTCATATCTTTACGACGTTTTTAGTTTTAAATCATGTATTTTTTCTCGTTTCTTAAATAAGCAAGAAGTTGCTTATTTGTTTTAAGGCTAAAAATCATTTCATATCCGGAGAGGGTGGAGCCTCTTCCGGATATTTTTTTACATAAGCATATTAGATTTAAGTTTAACAAAAAATATTTATTGTTTTTCTCTACCAGATAATATAGCAGATACTGTCTTCCAATCGATAATTGAATTGACCAATGACCACCTTCATCACTTCCAATGTCTCTTCCAAAGTCGCGTCTTTTCTGAATACAAAATTATAACGGTCTTGATTAGATTTCTTTGTTGAGATATGAAATGTGATTCCATAATGACGTTCCAGCGTCCGCACAATTTCGGCGAGAGTAACCTTGTCGAACACAAGTTCCCCCCGCATCCATGCGGTCACATCTTTCATGTTGGCAGTCAGCAATTGGCAGTCAGCTGTACATTTATTATACACAACCTGATAACCGGGAGTTAAGACATAACTGGTCGTATCATTGCAATCCACTCGTACTTTTCCTTCGATCAAAGAAGCTGTTATTACATCTTCTTCCGGATAAGCTTTCACATTAAACTCTGTTCCCAAGGCAGTTATTGCCATATTTGAAGATCGCAAAATGAAAGGTTTCTCCGGATCTTTTGCCACTTTAAATTCTGCTTCTCCCATCAGATAAACCGTTCGGGTCTTACCCTCCAGATTTTCAGGATAAAATATATATGAACCGGAATTCAGATGTACGGTAGTTCCGTCCGGAAGACTGATTGTCTCTTTAGCTCCATTATTCACATAATGTTCCACCATCACGGTGTTGTCCCTGTCAAAATGATTGTAACTTACCCACAAAGTAGCCGTCACAGACAGAAAGATGATAACAGCAGCTGCCGCAACAGATTTCCACAAATTCCAGCGGTTTGTATTTGTAACCATTGGAGTGTATTCAATGCCGATTTTATCCAATACCTGCTGAAACGAATGCTCCATACCGCGCCCAGACTTTCCTTTTGTCTCAAACCATAGATTATGAAGCGCTGTTTCTTTCTCTTCTGCAGAATCAGAACTGATCATCCAACGGTGAAATCTGTCGATTGTTCGCTTTGAATAATCAAAGTCAATAAAAGAGCGTAGCTGTTTTTCCAATTTACTTTTCATCTATACCAAATCAAGTGTTACATATAAGAGACAACTTGCCAGGCATACATACTTAGTCTAAATAGAAAAAAAATAAAAATAAAACGATTTTTTTTAGATCTTGAAGGGCTTTATAAATATGTTGCTCAACTGTACGAACCGAAACATTCAGTTTCTCAGCAATTTCCGGTGAAGTCATTCCTTCCTCTCTGCTCATTAAAAAAACACGCCTACGCTGTTCCGGCATACGTTCAAGGGCCATCTGAACAAAAAGCTCAAGTTCATGAGCACAAAATTCATCATCTGGCGTAGGCAATCCCTGCTCCGCCATTCGCATTTTTTCTGCTGCGACATCCAAATAGTCATATTCTACAGCCTTGTGCTTCAAAAAATTATAGATATGGTTTCGTACAACTGTATATAAATAACTATCCAATTTTTCACGTTCTAACCATAAATCCGGTTTCTCCCATAGCTTAACAAAAATATCTTGAGCTATATCTTCTGCATCTTCTTCTGATTTTAACAATTGCCATGCGAAAGTCTTTACTTTGGGAAAATTCAGATCAAAAAACTTTTTAAAACGAAGAACTTTATCTTCCATTCGTGTGATAATCATCATGTTTATCCATTAAGATTAACAAGTAAAATATAAAACCCTCCAACAAAATTAATTATTAAATAATTAATCAACAACCTTTTCATAAGAAAACATTCAAAAAAAAAGTTCTCAAGACCTTCTTTGGCATAAACAACTAATAATCAACACATAAGCATTTCTTTATTAATTTTATTTGAAACAATTGCGCAAAATGACTATCTTTGTGAATAATAATTAGTAACAATATAATATCTGAATTACAACGCTAAAGCAGTATATCCAACTATGAAATATGATATTCAAGATATGGCAACCGAGACTGTAAGCCTGCTTAAATCATTGATTAGTATCCCTTCAATCAGCCGGGAAGAGACTCAGGCTGCCGATTTTCTGCAGAACTATATCGAAATGGCGGGTATGCAGACCGGACGCAAGGGAAACAATGTATGGTGTCTCAGCCCGATGTTCGACCTGAAGAAGCCGACTATCCTGCTTAACTCCCACATAGACACGGTAAAGCCGGTGAACGGCTGGCGGAAAGACCCGTTCACTCCGCGGGAAGAAAACGGCAAACTGTACGGTTTGGGAAGCAATGATGCCGGTGCCAGTGTTGTCTCTCTCTTACAGGTGTTCCTGCAACTATGTCGTACTTCGCAGAAGTATAATCTGATTTATCTCGCTTCCTGCGAAGAGGAAGTTTCGGGCAAAGATGGAATTGAAAGTGTATTGCCGGGACTTCCGCCCGTTTCATTCGCCATCGTAGGCGAACCTACGGAGATGCAACCTGCCATTGCCGAAAAAGGATTAATGGTTTTGGACGTGACCGCGACAGGAAAAGCCGGACATGCGGCACGCAATGAAGGAGATAATGCCATATATAAGGTATTGGATGATATCGCCTGGTTCCGTGATTATCATTTTGAGAAAGAATCTCCGCTACTGGGAGCTGTGAAAATGAGTGTTACCGTAATCAATGCAGGTACGCAACATAATGTTGTTCCCGATAAATGTACTTTCGTCGTCGATATACGCAGTAATGAACTTTACTCCAACGAAGAATTATTTGCTGAAATCAAGAAACATATTTCTTGTGATGTCAAGGCACGTTCGTACCGTCTCAATTCTTCACGGATTGACGAGAAGCATCCGTTCGTACAGAAGGCTATAAAAATAGGATGCGTTCCTTTCGGCTCTCCTACCCTGTCCGATCAGGCATTAATGTCCTTTCCATCGGTAAAAATAGGGCCGGGACGCTCTTCACGCTCGCACACGGCAGAGGAATATATCATGTTGAAGGAGATAGAAGAAGCTGTCGGGCTGTATTTAGAGTTATTGGACGGCTTGAGTATCTGAAATTTTACTACTAGCTGAAAAATCACTTCTTTCTGCTTCACTAAAAAAATAGTTATAATCCATGCCCCTAAAATGGAGAAATCCCTTTTCCCCGACAAGATGGACATTGTTTACACTGGTGGCAATGTGAAGCAGATACCATTCTTTTACAGCCGTCACACCATTGTTCACTAGAATTTGATGAAAAAGTCGGAGTATCATTAGAATCTATCCATCCCGTCCCATGACACAATGAACACTCTTTACTTTTTCTTGAAACTTCCATCTTTATCGGAGTCGAATTAGTACTACTGGAATAATTTGTAGTATTTGTATTATACACAGAATTATTAGCATAAATAGTATTGAGCGTACCAGACAAAGCATTAAGAGTTTGAGATATAGCATTAAGCACTATAATACTTTTTGCACTTTTCCGTAGTTTCTTTGCATCATTATAATAGCTCTTTATCGCCAAAGCTTTATCACAAAACTCAATAGTTTCTTGATACGCTCCACAAG
>ENA-UEYL01001127-UEYL01001127.1-human-gut-metagenome-genome-assembly--contig:-NODE-1127-length-24132-cov-7.063895_pt1 | contig 24132 bp, 14 predicted proteins | sample MGYA00242941_ERZ507946 | MGnify/ENA primary metagenome ERZ507946 (study PRJEB26167, sample SAMN06115482) | human gut metagenome | host: Homo sapiens | place: China:Guizhou | collected 2015-03-11...
ATTTTTGTGCCTATATAAGTGAAAGGCCTTTAAGCTGAGTTTTCAGAAAGGAGGTTTTGCGTGCATGTACGATACACAAAAGCGTGTTGCACTGGCAAAGGAGCGGATAGCGGAATCTCGCCGCCGACAGGCGCGGCGAAGCATTCGCAGTCTGTCGGCACTGTGCGCTCTGCTGTTTTTGTCTCTTTTGGGAACGGTAGGGACGGTGCAGGGCCAGCCGATGGACACCGCAGGAATGTACGGCGCAATCTTGCTGCATGAGGGCGCGGGCGGATATGTGCTGGTGGCGGTGGCGGTGTTTACGCTGGCCGTGGTGATCACGGTCATCTGTATGCGACTGCATGAACGGGAGAGGCAAAAACAAAAACGAGAACGAAAAGATAAGGAGGACGCAATATGAAAAAATTCCTATCCCTGCTTTTGACCCTCTGCCTGCTGCTGGGCGTTCTACCCTCTCAGGCCCTCGCCTATGTGGGGGACATTATATCGCCTGGCAGTACAAATGTGCAGACGAGCACGAACAATAATTCGCTCGTCCTACAAAACAACTATATCCGTGTGACGCTGAACAGGCAGACCGGCATCCTCACGACCGCTCCGACTGCGGCATCGGACAGCCCCGGCCAGCAGAAGCCCTACTGCGAGTTCATCACGTATGATAACGGAATCGGTTACAATAAGAAAGAAATCACACATCCCGCAACGCTCAGTCTGAAAAGCGCATCGTTTGTGGAGAAAACGCCGAACGGCGACACAAAGGCCATTAAGGCGGAGTATGCTCTGACATTCGAGCTGTCCGGGAAATCTGTTTCCGCAACGACTGCGGTTTACTATGAACTGGTGCAGTGCGGAGAAAATAAGTCGTCAGCAGACGCATGGGGCGTGCTGACGTCCGTTGATAACATCAAAATCAACGCCAACAGCTTCGGCGACCTCAACCTGGCTACCGATATGAGTGCTTGGTGGGGCTATACCCTCGACGGCTTCAGCGGTATGGGGCACGCCAACGCCACAGACGGCCCCGCCATCAAGATGAGCCGTACCGTCGTCAAGAATGAGGCAGAAGAGGAGATTTCAACCGAAAGCTCCGTCATCACCAGCAAGGTGGATGATTTGGATACCTGGAAATCTTTCTCACAGGGGACGGATTGGTGCTACAACTACATCACCGAGGTCTATGTGGACGGCTACGCCTGGGCAAATCCCTTTGTAGGACTGTCGGGCTACTATGAGAATAAGACCATCAAAGCCTATCTGCCCGATACGGTCAGCGTCACGCCGGGCAATAACCCCAGCAGCACCCGCGTGGAGTGCAGAAACGATATTGGTTACTATTTCAGCGGTGACGAGAGCTATCCGAATTCAGGACGCTTTCTCTGGGGCTTCCGCAATCTGACAAAAAATGCGGCTGATGTTCCATCAGAGCCGGACAAGGTGGAAGTATCCATCAACGCCAAGCGGCTTGCTGCCTTTGCTGACGGGAATGACGGCGTAACGGTGGAATATGTTGCCGATGACGCGGCGCTGAACGCGCTGAAACAGCGGTACGGAAATCCCGTCGCCCTCATCAGCGGCGACTATGAGAGCAAAAACGGCACGGACTTTGCCTTTACCGGCGGGGCGGCGCTGCTCTCGCCCTCTGTGACGGCGACATGGGGAAATGGCGGTGAGCTCGTCATTCACAAGGACGGAACAATCACCCACAGTGGCCTGAGCCTGAATGCGCCCAGCTTCAAGTTCTATCAGCCGAACAGCGGCGCGGGCGAGGAATTGAAAATCAAGCTCACACAGGACGGCTTTTTGTTTGAGATTGACCCCGGAAAGAACGACGCCGTGATCTATGTGGACATCCCCTATGCCACGGCGAAGCTGGAAAAGGTCACCGCTGATGCCGCGGGAAACCTGGTGTTCGCCGGCGGGATCAGCTTCCAGACGGTCTTTGAAGGGGCGAGCTTCACCTTGAAAGAGCTGGGCTACGGCTTAAATGACAAAAATGAATTTACGGTCAATGGCGTCCATGCCACGGGCAGCTTTGACACGGCCAAGACGCTGTCGCTGGAGCTGGCGAAGGTCGAGGGCGAGGTCAACACCTTCAAGGGGAAGGAGAAATATGCGTTCACGCTGGAACTGAACGCCTTTGACCTCTTTGAGACTGAGGCGGAGCTGGAGCTGGTGCGCAGCAAAAAGGACGGCAGCCTGCTCCCCAATACGCTGTACTTCTATGTCGCGGCACGCCCCGGCATCCCTCTCATTCCGCCGGTGCCCATCGGGCAGCTCAACGGCGGCGGCGCGGGCTTCAAGGATCTTGCCGCCACGGTGAACGGCGACTACTTTGCCATTCCGCCCCTCAAGCTGCGGGGTACGCTGAAGGGCACCTATCTCCACCTCATTGAGGGCAAGGGAGATGTGGTCATCGGCCCCAGCGAAATTTCCCTCAAGGCGAACGATGTGGGCATCGTGGGGACGAACGCGTCCATCATCGACAGCTTCGGCTATTCTCTCCAGCTCAACGGCCAGGAGCGGACCTATCATGAAACGACCTACAAGGGCATTTACTTCGTCGGTTCCGAGACCCTTGAATTGGATCTGCCAAGCACTGAGATAGACGTATTTATCCTGGATACCTCCATCGAGCTGGGCGCGTTTGGCGGAACGGGTACGAAAAATGATACAAAGCATTTGTATCTCGGCGTGGGTGCCAACGCCGTTGTCAAAAGCAAGGTGCAGGTTCCAAGCGATGTTCCCGTGATTGGCGGTTGGAAGCTTGGCAGTTGGGACGTTGACCTCATTGTGGGCGGACAGACGGAGTTCCCAATCGAGGACGTCAGTGTTGACGAGGGAATGAAAAACGCTTTCAAAAAGATTGACGTGTACCTGGGCGCGATGACCGGGGTGTATGCCGGAATCATCGACGCGCGGCTGTGGGTGCTTGTGCCGAATATCGTGGAGACCAACTTCCGCAGGGGTGGCGGTTGGGATGTGGAAACCAAGTGGTTTGGCAGACTACCCGAATGGGATTGGTCGGAAAAAGGCGTTGAGCCAGTGGCGCAGGCTATGTCTTTGGAAGATAGCGAAGATACCGTCCTGATGAGCAGTCCGAGCCCCACTGAACAAGCTGCGTCTTTGGAAGCTGTTGGGGAATCTACCCCGACAAGCAATACGAACTCAACCGAGCAAACTGCACCTATGGAAGATGCCGGGGAGTCTGTCCCTGCAAACAGTACGAACTCTACTGAACAAGCTGCATCTTCGGAAGATACCGGGGAGTCTGCCCCTGCAAACAGTACGAACTCAACTGAAATTACGGTCAGCGCCGACACAGACGAAACGCCGTACATTCTGCTGGCGTTTGAGAACACCGTCACCGAAGAGCAAATAAAAAACAGCCTGTCTGTTACGAAGCAAAACAGCAGCGACAAACTCGAAATCCATTGGGTGAACTATGACACAGAAAACAGCGAAGATGGGCAAATCAATGAAAACAAGGACATCAACGCGACCACCGACATCATACATAACAAGACGGACAATAAGGACTACCGCGTGGCGATCCTGCGGCTGAAAGATGCCGGAACCTATCAGGTCAACACGGGTTCACTTTCGCTTGACACGCAGAAATCCCAGGGCGTTTCCATTGCTCCGTTTGAAGAACTGGAGTTGACTTTGAACAATCAGCAGGTGTCCGGTGAGATCAAATACGCCGAGGAAAACACAAAGTATGTGCTTCGCACCTATTTTGCCAAAGAAAAGGGCGGCGCGGATTATCTGATCGACGAGCAGGAGATAACGAACAGCTCCAGCATCTCGGTCAATATTCCCTCCATGGGTGCGCTGGCCCCGTCGGGCGAATATTATGTGACCTCTTTCCTGATGACAGAAAAAAGCGCTGATGTTCAGAGCGAGAGCGGCGAGTCCGAAACCGTGACCGCCCTCGTTGCCATCGACAGCCAACAGTTTGACAGCCCGGTTTCCTATACGAACAGCAACCAGCCGAATGCACCTCAAAATGTTTCGCTGGAACTTGCCGGAAACGAGGTCATGACAGCTAAATGGGATGCCGTGACGGATGCCGACGGCTACGCCGTGACGATTTATCAGAAAGACGGCAACGACTGGATCGACACCGGCTTTGGTTACGACCTCGATAAAGAAACGACCTCCATCAATATGGCGCTGACTGTGGGTGGAGAAGAAACAACAAAGTCTAAAAACCTGTCTGCAAACGAGACTTACAAGGTGGGCGTTAGTGCCTATAAAACCATCGAGGGCGGCAAGTATTACAGCGCGGAAATCGAGTCTGCGGAGAATGGTGTGTATCTGCCTGAATATACGCCGCTGGATATGATGCTCTCCGTGAATGGAACGACCTGCACAGCCGATGAACATGGCGTATATCGCGCCTATGTGGACGGCAAGGACGATGTGCTGACGGTAAGCTGCACGACCGAGAACGTCACCTACAAAGTCACAAGAATGGACAAGACTAGCTACAACGAGATTTCGACGGATTCTGACGGCGCTTATCCGATTCCCAACTTTGAGGGCAGTCTGATGTTCAAAATCGACGGCATTTCCGAGATTGAGAACAGCACCGCAAAGGATGTGACCAGCGTATTCCTGCTGGTAAGCGTGGACAAAACAGCACCCGTGCTGACGCTCTCCGATCCGGTATTCTATGCCGATATGACCACGGGTGCGTATCAGATCACCGGCACAGCGGATGCGGGAAGCAAAATCATTTATGGAAATGATGGTGCATCGGTCAATGCAGGCAGCGACGGAACCTTTACCATTCCCGGTACGCTGGATAAAAACAGCGGTGTTCTCTCCCTCTGCGCACAGGACAGCGCAGGGAACAAATCCACATCGCGGTTTGCGCTGATTACGAAGCAGAACACCGCTACCGAGTTCATCGTCACCTTTGATGGAAACGGCGGTACGCCCTCTGTCGGCAACATGACCACCACCAATCAGAAGCTGACCTCTCTGCCCAGCGCATCTCAAAGCAAGCACAGCTTCGACGGCTGGTACACCGAAAAGAGCGGCGGCACAAAGATCACGACGGATACCGTATTCCATGCAGATACCATCGTCTACGCTCACTGGACATACACCGGCGGCTCGTCTTCCAATGATGGGGAGGATTCCGTTAACAACGATGCCACCATCATCCAACGCCCCGATGTGAACGAACCCAATGTCCCCACCACGGCACAGAGTGAGAAGGTCAAGACAGATGCTAAGGGCAATGTGACCATTACCAATCCCATGGTATCGGATGCCATCAAGGCAGCAAAGGATGATACGAAAAAGCATGGTAATCAGAAAAATGGTGTTGCGGTGGAAGTCCCTGTGGAGATTGATAAGAAGCTGGACGGTGTACAAATCACGCTGAAAGCGGATGCACTGGATACTTTGGTGAAGGAAAATGTCAAGCGCTTCACCATCGACACAGACCGGATGACCGATTTCGGCTTCACCTTGGATACCCTCAAGGAGCTGAACCGCCAGACCAGCGGCGACATTATCTTGAAGGTGAAGAAAACTACCGTTTCCTCTATTGAGGCAAAGGCGACTATCGGAAATCGCCCCGTTTATGACATCTCCCTGTGGGAAGTCAAAAACGGCAAGGAAACCAAGCTGAGCAACCTGAATGGAAAGACTATCAGCATTGCCATTCCGTACACACCGGCAAAGAACGAGCAGCCCGGCAACCTCTATGCGGTTTCTGTGGATGGAAATGGTAAGCCCCAGTGGATCACCAAGTCCAGCTATGATGCCGACCAGAAGGCAGTCATCTTTGAGCTGATACAGCCCGGTGTTTACGGCGTGGGCTATGATGCTAAAATGCCAGCCTTTACCGACATCGAAAATCACTGGGCTAAGGATAACATTCTCTTTGTGGTCAGCCGCGGGCTGCTGAATGGCACCAGCGAAACCACATTCAGCCCCAATACCGGCATGACCAGAGGAATGTTTGTCACCGCTCTTGGACGGCTGGCGGGTGTTGATCCTGCTGATTACCAGAGTGGCAAATTCACCGATGTGAAAGCCGATGCCTACTATGCACCGTATGTCAACTGGGCGGCAAAGACCGGTATCGTCAGCGGAACAACAGACACCACCTTCGCCCCGGATACCAACATCAACCGGGAGCAGATGGCGGTCATTATGAAGAACTACGCTGTCAAGCTGGGCTACACAGTTCCGAAAGCCCTGGAAGCCGTGACCTTTGCGGACAACGCAAGCATTTCTTCCTGGGCAAAGGAGGCAGTTAAGTCCATGCAGCAGGCGGGCATCCTGGCGGGCAAGACGAACAATCGCTTTGACCCTGCAGGAACCGCCACCAGAGCCGAAGTCGCCACCGTCCTGTGGCGGTTTGTGGAAATCATCATTGACCCGCAGACCGCAAACGGCTGACAACAGAATGACAGCGGCCAGTGGAGCTTTCTCCGCCCACTCCGCCATAGAGACTCAGCGGTTCTACCGCTCTCTGGGCTGTGTAGATGCGGCCCAGCCCCTGCAAAAGCATGTAGAGGCCGAACCGTTCGACTGCCAGCTGGAATACAGACTGTAAAAGCACGAGCTGCATGGAAGTAAAACATAAGCTCCCCCGGAAGGCAAACGCTTTCCAGGGGAGCTTTGTGGTTACTTGGGAGTAGTATGTATTTCATACACTATGGATTTCCACTTATCCACAGAGCATGACTTTGGCGGAGAAAGCGCCATTCTGATGGGTAAACGTACTTGTACCGCCGTTTTTTTCCGCAATGTGGTTGACAGCCTGGATACCAATTCCGCTTTCTTTTCGCTTTGATGAGAGGAAAACGCCATTTTTTTCGTTGACTTTACCGTCAAATGCATTTACAACCTCGATCAGAAGAAGCCTCTTGGCATGCACATATGCTGTTATTTCGATTTGCCGGCGGGCGGGTGCGGTGCGAAGGCTGGCTTCCAGCGCATTTTCCAGTAGATTGGATAAGATCAGGCACATATCGACCTCATCGATCGGAAGCGATTCCGGCAGATCGAGCTTGGTGCGGAAGGGAATGTCCTCGCGCTTTGCAAGAGCGCAGTAATAGCCGACAACACTGTCCGCCGTACGGTTTTCACAGAAGCACATATCGAGATTCGGGATGCGGGAGACAGTTTTTGCAAGGTAGCTTTTCAAGTCCTCCAGTTCACCAGCCTCGGCCAGCGCAGAAATATGATTTAATTGATGGCGCATATCGTGCCGCGCCTGCCGGGCCTCTTCAATGGCGGTCTTGAGGCTCTCATAGCGCTGCTGCTGCATGGAAAGCAGCTGGTTTTCCTGCTGTAATCTTGCGTTGCGGTTGAGGCTGTTCGCCATCAGAAGGAAAATCGTGTTGAACCAGAAAAGCAGCACCAGAAGCGCGATGCTGAGCACAGTGTAACCCTGCAGGACCCTTCCTGTCTGAAGTGTTGTCTGGTAACGCGGGATCATGAACAGGTTTAGAAGGATGAACCCCAGCGGTAAAACCCAGAACACATACCATGTCTGTGCAAAATTGTCGTCCTCGACCATCGCACGCACCGCATGGGTCGACGGATAGGATGCCGCCAGCACAAAAACCCAGCAAACTGCGTTATAAAAAACGCAGGCAGCAAAGCAGAACCATGGCCCATCCGGCGGCAGCTGCATATGCAGGACAATCGCCGCGCTGACGGCTCTGGAAAGGCTATTCAGGCAGGCAAATACCGCGCAGATCGACAGCGCGATCGTTCCGGATTTCCAGAGGGATATCCGGAGCGTTCTGGTATACAGAGCAATCGCAAGCAGCGTGATACCCGCAAGGACAAAAACAGTGGAAATGCGAAGCTGATAGCAGACGAGCCCACCGCCGACGCTCAGGCCTGCCATCAGCGGCAGAAGCCAGGCGGCAAGTTTTCTTGGCGACTGCTTCAGATAGGATTTTACAGGGAAATATGCAAGCAAAAGACCGGGGAGTGCGACGAACAGTTCCAGCATCGGACGCAGAATATCTTTCATCTCATACGCTCCCCTTGCAGCAGAAATTCCATAAACGCCTGCCGGGCAGGCTTCAGAAGCTCCTGGTTGACATAGACACGGCTGCCGTCGGTCATGCAGAAGGCGGCATCCCGGAAATCAGCGGCGTGCTCTAAATTGACGATCACACCGCGGCCGCAGACGAAAAAGCGCGGATCTTTTTTAAGCGGCTCGGTGAACGCCTTGAAGCTTTGGCGCGTGGCCAGCGTTTTTCCGGCGGTGGTGCGGATGTTGATTCTATGAGCAAAATGCTCGGCGGAAATAATGTCCCGATAGCGAAGACGAACGTCGCTGCCGCTGACTTTCACAGTCAGAACCGGCTCAGGACGCGGCAGTTTTGCAAGCATTTCGGTAAGCAAACCGGAGAGTTCTTCCTCGGAAAAGGGCTTCACGAGATAGTGAAGTGCCCGTACCTGAAAGCCTTCGAGCGCGTGATCGGTAGACGTCGTGGTGAAGATCAGAAGGCAGTCTGTGTCCGTCTTTCGAAGCTCCTTCGCTGCGTCCATGCCGCTTAGGCCCTCCATGTAAATATCGAGAAACGCGGCCGAAAAGCGCCGCTCTTTTTCTGCCGCGAGAAAAGCCTCGCCGCTTTCAAATCCCAAAATATCCGCTTCCACACCGCGAAGCGCCAGCTGCTGCGATAAGCGTTCTTTCAGCAGTGCGCGTTCGGTCTTGAGATCATCCACAATTGCAATCCTCATGCTGACCTACTCCTCCCCTCCGTAAAAAACTCCGGTATGATTATATCACAGATGTCCTGCCCCGGCACACCAGCAAAGCCAGATTTCGTGTCGGAAACGGGGCTTTCGTGCCAAACAGCTTGAAAAGCGTGTGCGCATTCGTATACTGACAAGCAGAAAACGTCAACGACGGCAGAAAGGAGGAGCGCTGTGTACCGAATTGCCGTGCTGATAAATAGTGAAGCGCAAGAAGCTTTTTTTACAGAGCAGATCTCGCAGTTCTGCGCCGAATGTGAACGGTTTCCCGTAATTGAAACATTCCGCGATCAGGAACAGTTTTTTGAAACCACACGGAAAACGCCGCCGACCAATGCGGTGATCGCCCTGCCGGGTGTCGACGGATTGAATGCGGTGGAACATCTGCGTGCGCTTTACCGCAATACGCGCATTATCTGGTGCAGCGATCTGGATTTTTCGCTTCATGCTTTCCGACTGCGTGCAGATTATTTTCTGCTGGAGCCGGTAACAAAAGCAGCTTTCCAACAGGGGCTTTACGTCTGGCTGAACGAGAAAAATTCGGTTGCGCAGCTCCGGCCCAACTACGCCGAAACCAACAAGGAGGACTATTCATGAAAAAGAGAAGCATCATCCGTTCTGCGTTATGCCTTGTGCTGGCAGCAGTATTGTGTCTGTCAATGGCCGCCTGTGGTAGAACACAGACACCCGCAGACGAAGGTACAACTTCAGAATCTTCTGCGCCGTTATCCAGCGCGCTGCCCGTGAAGGCTTTGCAGCCCAAACAGGTGGAGGAAAACCCCTACATGGCAAAGAGCGACGCGAATATTCACCACGACGGGTACAACACCGACTCCACGGATGAAATTCTGCCGCTGGGCATCTATCCGGAGATCAATGTCTCCTACGAGACGACGAACGCAAACGCCTCCCCTGCCATCTACTTTGACAGCTACGGTCATGCGGTCGTGCCGCTGCTCGGCGGCATCGCCATCCGCGATCTGAACGCCGAAGAGGCGAAGACGCTCGGCTATTTCTCCCCGAAGCAGCACGACGGCGGTGGTTACGTCATCCAGAGTTCCTACACGTTCCTTGACTCCGAAAACCGTATCGTCTGCCCGACCAGCAACAACCATGTGCTGATGCTGCGTGCGACGGAGGAAGACGGCAGCGTCATTCCGGAATTTGAAAAGGTTCTGGACATCGACATCAAGGCTGCAGCAGAAGCCGCGCTCGGCAAGGAGCTGACGCAGAATCTTCTGTCCGTGGTCTTTGACTACGACGGAAACCTTTGGTTTGCAACGGGCGGCTTCCGTATCTACCCCGAGCGCCAGCAGCAGGGTGTTCTCGGCTACATTGCCCGTCCGGCCATCGATGCGATTTTAAGAGGCGAACAGACGGATCTTTCGAAGGCAGTTTTCGTCTATGAGCTGACGCCCGGCGAGGGTGCGGAAAACGGCATCGCCGCTTCCCGTGACGGCGCAGTCATTCTGACCAATATGAACTGCTATCTGCTGCGCGCCGACAATGGCGTGGACGTTGCGTGGTGCACGCCGTATGAGAGCGTTGGTGCAAAGGTCAGCGGTGAAGGCGATAAGACCACCGGCGGCGGTCTTGCATGGGGCGGCGGTTGCTCGCCCACGCTGACGCCGAACCTTGTGATGTTCACCGACAACGCAGACCCCGTGAAGCTTCTTGCGCTCGACATGAAGACCGGTGAGGTCGTAGCCAGTATGCCGGTTTTGGATGATCTGCCCGAGGGGTATCAGGTGGCGGTTGAGAACTCTGCGATCGTCTATGACGACGGTGAAGGCACGGTCAGCACGATTGTCTGCAACTGGTTCGGCGCAGGCAACGCAGGTCTTGCCGACCCCAACAGCGACTCCTCAATTCAGAGCTATGCCAACATTTATGACCAGAACTGGTTGATGAAGGGTAATGTTATGATTGCCCCGGGCATCGAGCGCGTGGACACTGTGAAAACCGATAGCGGCTATGAGATGAAGAGCATCTGGTCTCGAAATGACCTGAGCGATACATCGATGCTCAAGCTCTCCACTGCGACGGGCTATATCTACGGCTATGTGCAGGATCTGACCACCGGGATGTGGCAGTACATCATTCTGGACTTTGAGACCGGCGAGACCGTCTTTACGATGGATGTTTCCAACAGGTTTGGCTACAACAATATGGCCATCGGGATGTACGCCGGAAACAGCGGCAACGCACTCTACTGCCCGACGGGCTATATGGAGCTGCTGCGCTTGCAGGATCGCTTTGTGTATCTGCCGGAGATGCCGTATCGTGAGGTAGACTTAGACAAGGCGGCAAGAAATATCCTTTCGCAGGAGCAGTTTGAACTTGACGGCGGCGAAGGTACGGTCGCCAGCTGGAGCAACAGCGTGAGCATCCGCAACGTCCACCCCAACACCACGGTCGCTTTCCGCATGAATAATTTGTCTGGCAGCGCCTCTGATCTGATGCTCTACGCTTATGGCATGGACGGCAAGCTGGCGAAGGTCGCTTCTGAGCTATGGTCGATCACGGATGAGGCCGGTGAGGCTGTGACGGAACTCACTGAAGGAACGCTCTATGAAGTGCGCATCACTGTCGCCGACGGTGGTGAACTCGACCTGAGTGAAGTAGAAAAGGAGATCAAGTTCTCCTGCGTACTTGGGAAATAATTCATTTCAGAATCCGGCGTTTTGAACGCCGGATTCCTTTTAAACAATCATATTCATTACGGAGGAAGTGCCCATGAAACGAATGATTGCGGCAGCATTCATGTTCTTATTTCTGCTTTCTGTCACCGCTTGCGACAAAGCGCCATCTAAAGAATCCACACCGCTGAATGCCGAAAGCAAAGCTGCAACAGAAATTACAGCGCAGACCAACGCTGAGGTCTATCAGCTGCTCGATTTTGACGACGAGCAGGAGGCCGAATTTGCAGGCCGCGGCCTCATCTTCGCGCCGGACTCGCTCGTCATCCAGGCCGAAAACGGCATGACGATCTGGTCGCAGGATGCGTATGACTTCGTGCGGGAAAGCGGCGATGCGCCCACGTCTGCAAACCCAAGCCTCTGGCGCAACACGCAGTACAACGCCCGTTACGGCCTGTTTGAGGTCACGGACGGCATCTATCAGGTGCGCGGCTATGATATTTCGAACATCACCTTCGTCCGCAGTGAAAACGGCTGGATCATCATGGATTGCGGCAGCAGCCGCTATACTGCGTCCGAGGCACTGAAGCTCTTCCGTGAGCAGATGGGCGATGACCGCATTGTCGCTGTCGTTATTAGTCATGCGCATGTCGACCACTACGGCGGCATCGAGGGGCTGATCGGCGCAGAAGATGTGGCGGACGCATCGCTTCCGCTGGACGAGCAAATTGCCTCAGGCAAGACAGCCATCATCGTGCCGCAGGGCTTTGCTGACGCGGTCATGAAGGAAAACGTCTTGGTCGGGACGGCGATGAAGCGCCGCGCGAGCTACCAGTACGGCAGTTTCCTGCCGTACTGCGAGCAGGGACGGCTTTCGGTAGGTATCGGTCTGACCGTCGTGCAGGGCGGCACGGGCTATCTCGCACCGACATATGAGGTCACCGACACACTCTTTGAAACGGAAATTGACGGCGTGAAGGCTGTCTTCCAGCTGACGCCGGGCACGGAGTCTCCCGCGGAGATGAACACATATTTCCCGGACAAACAGGCGCTCTGGATGGCGGAAAACTGCACCGGCACGATGCACAACCTCTACACGTTGCGCGGCGCAGAGGTACGCGACGCCAACGACTGGGCGCGGTACATCACGCAGGCGCAGACGCTCTTTTCGGACGCGGAGGTTGTGTTCCAGTCACACAACTGGCCGCACTGGGGAGCCGACGTGGTGCAAGAATATCTAACCAATACCGCCGCTGTCTATAAATTCATCCACGACCAGACACTTTTGTACATCAATCAGGGCTACACCGCGACGGAGATCGCCGCCACGATCGAGTTGCCGGAGGCTTTGGATAAGGTCTGGTACACGCGGCAGTATTACGGCACGCTTCGCCACAACGTCCGCGCGGTATATCAGAAATACATGGGCTGGTATGATGCGAATCCCGTGCACCTGAACGAGCTGGTGCCGAGCGAATACGCGAAAAAGCTCGTCGAATATCTCGGCGATCCCGAAAAAGTGCTCGAACAGGCGCGCGCGGACTATGAGAAGGGCGAATACCAGTGGGTCGCGCAGATCACAAACACGCTCGTCTTCGCAGACTCTGAAAATATGGACGCGCGGTATCTCTGCGCGGACGCGCTCGAGCAGCTTGGCTATCAGGCGGAGTCCGGCGCGTGGCGCAACGCGTATCTCGCCGCAGCATATGAGCTGCGAAACGGTACAGGCAGCTATCCACAGGTCAGTAGCATCGGTGCCGGCACGACGGCGCAGGGCATGGATGCGCAGACAATGTTAGACTACATGGGTATCATGCTCGATACGGAAAAGCTTGCAGATACGTCCTTTACCATCCGGCTTAAGCTCACGGACAGCGAGGATTATTTCCTGAAGCTCCACCATGGCGTCCTGCTGTATTATAAGGACGATGGCACGGCGGAGGCCGACTTGACGCTCTCAACCGTCCGCACCGGCATTCTCGCCATTGCAAACAGTGATCAGGAAAATATCGCTAAGCTTGTTACAACAGAAAGTGGAGATATGACACTGTTTGAGGATCTGTGTACCAGTATGACCACACCGGAGTTGTATTTTAATATTATCGAGCCATGATTGCTGCTCATCTGACTATATCGTGTATGGCTTATTTTCAGGATATCTACCATTCCGATCTGAGCCACAGGGCCAGAGCGGTCTATATGTATCTCAAAGATCACGTCGACAGTGAGGGGCGGTGCCGGTCGGGGATCCGGACCATAGCCGCCGAACTGGGTCTCTCCCGCTCCACGGTCAAGCGGGCGCTGGACGATCTCTACGGAGCCGGTCTGCTCACCAGAGAGCCGCGCTGGCGGGAGAATGGGAGTCTCAGTTCCGATCTATACCGGCTGGTGTGAATTCAAAATAAAAAGATCCACCGCCAGGGGGAGATTTTGCCCTGGCGGTGGACCGAGGATAGGTTCATGATGAACCAGCCAGAAGATTCCACTCTAAGGAGAGATTAAGGCAGAAGAAAATTGAGAGCGGAATAGAAATTACATCCAATGTCCTCGCAACTTTTGCGATGTATGGCAAAGTATGCTCAACGAACTCATTAACCGCATCAACATCTATACCCCCATGATAGGCCGCAACCGCATCGGCAAGGAGAAAATCATCACAATCTACTACAAGTTTGTGGGCGCGTTACAGTAATCTTCTCTTTACCAATTGGAGTGTTCATTATCTGTTGTGAATCGGCAGGGTGATCCCCACCTGAAAGACATCCTCTCCGGGGTAGAGATCCATTGTCCCGCCGTGGCGCTCCACCGTCTCCCGCACCGAGCTCAGGCCGATGCCACAGCGGACACCTCCTGCCTTGCGGGAGAGGATATGTCCTTCCGACCGGTCAAACCGCCCGTCGTAGGTGTTCTCCACCAGAAGGAACAGAGTCCCCTCCGTGGCCCGGCTGGTGAGGGACAGCCGCCGCTCCCCCCGGCTCTGGCGCTGGCAGGCCTCCAGGGCGTTTTCCAGCAGGTTGCCCAGAACAGTACACCACTCCACGTCCCCCAGAGGGACCCCCGCCGGAATGGTCAGAGCCAGGTCCGCCCGGATCTCCTGCCGCTGGGTGGCGGCGCTGTAATATTGCAGCAGGGCGTCCACCGGCGCCCGGTTGCAGAAACTGCCGGGGGACACCCCGGGCCGCCGTGCCAGAACGGAAGGGAAATCCTCCAGATAGCGCAGCAGCTCCCGGCGGTGTTCCTCGGTCTCCGGACGGCTCTCAATCTGTCCCGCCAGCTCCGTGATGGTACGCAGGTGCTGACGGAAGTCGTGGATGAGCCGTCGGTTTTCGTCGGAGCGCTGGGCGAGCTGGTCGGCGTACTCCACCTGCATGGCCAGTTGCCGCTCCATCTGCCGGTACTCCGCCGCGAAGGCCAGATTGAAGCGGTAGGCGCTGACGATGTCCCGCCAGAGGACATACCCAATGGTCAGCGTCATGGCAAAGCTGCCCCACTCACCGAACCAGCCGGTGACCACCGGCTCAAAGGCCGGCAGCAGTCTGTCCCAGAGAAGAAGCGTTGCATAGAAGGCGGCGGCGAAAAACAGCGGCGCAGCCTGGGGGACCTGCTGCCGGACCGCCCGGAGGGCCGCTCCCAACAGATAGACCGCGGAACCAATCTTGAAGCAGAAAATCAGCAGGGAGAATACTTTCATCACCGGGATCGTCAGGTATGGAGACAGCAGTCCGTAGCAGAGGGCTGTCAGGCAAAACAGCCAGCCCGCGATTTCCACCGTCAGGGCAACTGGGCGTCGGGTCTGACAGAGCCGGTTTTGCAGCGTTACCACCAGCACCACCATGGCATAACCCACGGAGATCTCCAAGGCATACCAGGGCCGGGGTGGCAGGGCGGCGGCGCTGTGCAGAATGGGGTAGGCAGTGAACAGCGATCCTGCCAGGCACAAAAGGGCGAAAAGCAGGGCGTTTTTGTGGCGCATCCGCACACCGAAATAGGCGGCCAGCGCCGCCCCCAATACCCCGCACAGCGTTACGCATACCGCCAGTCCCAACCGCAGCCCCCGGCTGAGGTTGACTGCTAGGGGTGTGCCCAGGGCCGGGGGATAGACCAGCCCGCTGTAAAAATGGGAGTCATCCCGCACCGCCAGCAGGATGGTGGTGAGACCGCTTCCTGTAAAGGTGAGCATGCGGTTCTGGGTGCGGGGCTGGTAGTGCTCCAAGTCCGGTTCCCCCACCTGCAATTCCAGATTTCCGTTGAGATAGAGCCGATAGGCGGAGTAGATCTCCGGCAGCTCCAGACCGTATTGGGCGGGCTTCTCCGGAAGCTCCAGGGTCAGCACATAGGTCCCGCAGCCGTGGGGCGTCACCCCGTCCGGCTGGTCAAAGCGGGTGCGTTCCCCGATGGAGGTATAGATCATGTAGTGCTCCGTGCCGTGTGCAGCCCACTCCTCCGGGGTGAGAAGCACGCCGGGATAGAAGGCCCAGCCGTGGATGAGGAAGTGGAGGTCGGTCTGCTCCAGTTCCTCATCCGTCAGGGTCAGCAGGCCGTCCATAGGCTGGGCGCCGGGGCGGGTATATTTGTTGTCCCAGACATACAGGCTCAGGCACAGGGCGGAGCCCAGCACCACGGCCAGCAGCAGGGCCAGCAGCTGACGGTGGACAGGCTTCATCGCCGCCACCTCCTCCAGAGAAGGGCTCCAAGGCCAACCAGCACCGCCCCGCCCGGGAGAACCAGAGCAGCGGAGAGGACTGTTGCCCGTTTAGGCAGAAACGGCTCGGACAGTTCTTTAGGCTCCTGAGATGCAGGAGCCTGCTCCGGGAGTTCGGGCTCCGGGCTGTCCGAAAGGGCGGCAGGCTCCCCAGCGGTCTGCTCCGACGGGTCAGACGGCTGTGTGGACACGGCACAGGGCTTCGTCTGCGCGGGAACGGAGGCCCCTGCTTCTTCCTCTGCTGTGACTGGTTCCTCCGATTGGGCGGCGGGGAGTGCATCCGGCACAGGTTCCGTCTCCGGCTGCTGGGTCAGCATCTCTGACAGGGTGTACCGGCCCGTGTGCCGGATGGGAAAGACCGCGATGCCCCGCTCGGCATTCAGGGTTCCGGCAGCGGCCGTACCATCTTCCCCCGTCAGCACGAGGACAGCTCCATCCTGTTCCAGCGTGACCGGCAGCATCACCTCACAGTCCGGCAAATCGGATATTCCTCGCCCGTCCACCTCCACAGTGAGGGAAAAGCCGTCCTCCGTGGGAAACAACTCGATGTAAAAGACGCTGTCAGCACGGAGGGAAAGAACGTCTAAGGCGGCGTCAGACAGGGTGAGGGTCACCCCCTGCTTGGAAAAGCGCACCGGCCTCACCTGGGCCATGGTCAGCACCCGGGCCCCGGACAGCAGGCTTTCGGTCTCCGTCACCCGCTCCTGAAAGGGCTCCGGTTTTGAAACCTCCGGATCTTCCTCTGGTGTCTCCGGGCGGCGGGGCAGGTCATCCTCCTCCGGCTCCCATGGCTCCGGGGCGGCGTCGGTCCGGTCATCCCCAGTGTCAGCGGGAGGCTGGACGATGTCCTGGGGCGGATTTCCGCCGGTGTCCCCGCCGTCCCGGTCCCCGTCGTGGTAGCCCTCCAGCACGATCTCGTCGGCGTAGAGAAAGGATAAGATTCCCGTCTGTCCGCCATCGTAGTCGGCCTGGATGCGGTAATGGCACCCCGTATTCAGAAGATCGGTGAACAGGGACAGCTGGGTTTCATCCCAGTAGGCTCCGTCCGTAATCTCCTCCCACGGCCCGCCATCCTCCGACAGCCATACGCGCACAGCAGCCAGATCACCGGGTGGGGCCACCCAGGGAAAGACCAGCGCCCCCCGTGCGGCCAGAAGGCAGTTGAGTTCCGGCCTGCCCTGCTGCTGGACGGAGACGGGAACGGTGATCTGGGGCAGAACAAACCCATCCCCAAAGACCGTGTTTTCCGGCAGGAGCACCGTGCCCACCGCCAGATAGACCCCCACGGTCTGGAATTCCACGCCGGAGAAGTCCCACTCGATGGCAGCGGTCACGGTTTTCCCACTCTCCGTTTCGCATTGGAGGGTATAGGGGGAGAAGCAAAATTTCTCCTCCAGAACCTCCAAATCACTGCCCAGGGGCAGGGCAAATGCGTCAGTATAGGGGTACCAGGATTCCACTGCGGTGATGACCTCCGGGGACTGATCCTCCACCGTGACCGGGATGTACAGTGCCCCCGGCACACCCTCGGCGAGGACGTAGCCCTCGGGCAGCTCGATCCGTCCCACCGCCTGATAAGTCCCGGTCTTGGTTTGGTCGATGTCGCCAAAATCCCAGGCCACGCCCAGGGGTTCCTGCCGGCTCTCCTCCCCCGCCGTTACAAGGGCGGTCACCGATTGTTGTTGAACCGCCAGCCTGTATAGCGGCTCCAGATCGTCGTCGCTGTTGCCCGTCTGCCGCACCGGGAGGGTAACGGCGGGCAGAGCGGGCAGACCGTCTCCGGCAAAGCCGGTCACGACGGCGGAGATCATGGGCGCAGGCTGCGGGGGTTCCTCCGGTTCCGGCGCAGGCAGGCCGCTTTCTTCTGTGGCCGCAGGCGGCGGGGTCTCAGGTTCTGCGGCATAGGCAGGCCAAGCGCCGCCCAGGGTCAGGAGCAGCACCAACAGCAGAGCGCCCCCTCTGTTTCTTTTCCTCATTACGGTTCCCTCATTCTTCCAAACATATAGGCCCGGTATTGGGCCAGGATCTCCCGCCTGCGCCGGGGGGCGATGGGCAGGATGCTCCCGTCGTCCAGACGCAGCTCGTCCCCCGTCTGGGCGGCGATGTGGTCCATGTTCACCAACACTCCCTTGAAACACAGGAGAAACCGCCGGTCCCGCTCCAGCGGGGCGGCCGCGGCGGAAAAGCTGCGGCCCAGGGGCAGGTCTCCCCGGGTGGTGTGCAGCACCACGCTGCGCTGCTGTACCTCCAGATACCGGATCTGACGGGTGTCCACCTCCAACGTCCGCCCCTCCACCGTAACGGCAAGGGTGGGCACCTGGAGGGCCCGCCCCAGGCGGCAGTTGGTCATGGCCTGGGCAAAGTCCTCGTCCTTCACCGGCTTGATGAGGTAGTGGGCGCTGTTGAGGGAGAAGCCCTGGCGCATAAAGTCCTCGCTGGTGGTAAGAAAGACCAGCTTGCAGTCCATGTCCCTGGCCCGGAGGGCCTGGGCGGCCTCAATGCCGGTGATACCGTCCATGTATATGTCCATAAACACCAGATTGAACCGCCGGCCCTGCTCCAGCGCCGCGGAGAACGCTTCTCCGCTGGCAAAGGCAGTCAACTCGTATTCCAACCGTTCCCGGGCCATATAGTCCGCCAGCTTCTCCGCCAGCCACGCCCGGTCCCGCTCCAGATCGTCCACCACGGCAATGCGGTATGGCGTCATATTGATCCCTCCCGTCCGCATAAAATTCCAGTTTCAGTATACCATAAATCCACCGGCCTGGACGTGTATTTCGCGCCAAAAAAATGCACTTCGTGCCAAAGACCTTGCACTCCTCTTGACAACCTGATACCGTATAGATGACACCAGACTGTGAAAAGCCTGGTGTTTTTTATTTTCAAAATTGGTGGAAGGAGGTGCGCCCGGATGAAGCTGGCCATCTGTGCCCCGTTTATGGAGTCCGATCTGTGGCAGCAGCGGCTGCGGCGGGCTGCGCCCTGGGCGGCGCTGGAGTTTGACGAGTTCTACCGCCCGGAGGAAATCCGCTCCGTCCCCGGTTTCCGGTATGATGCCGGGGTGGTGGTCATGAAGGGGGCGCGGGGGCTGGAACTGGCCACGGCCCTGCGGGAGCGGTCCGACGACCTGCCCCTGCTGTGGCTCAGCGACGACGAGAAATTCGGCCTGGCGGCCTTTGACTTAGGGGTGGCCATGCTGCTTCCTCTGAACTGTACCGATCAGGAACTGGCCGATGGCCTGCGTCGGTGTGGAGTAAAAGAACGATGGGAGGCGATGGGATGATCGCGCTGATCTGTGACAGCTGGGAAAACTTCTGGAGGGAGGTGCTGTCCCCATGGGGAGAGATAAAAACCTTTTCCGACGGGGTGACGCTGGCATACTACCTGCAGCATGGCGGTCCCTGCGACCTGGCAGTGGTGGCGGTTGACGGGGCGGACGGCATGAACTACTGCGACTACGCCCGGCATATACGCCACGGAGTCCGGGTGCTGTGGGTGACCCAGGATGCGGATTTTGCCCCCCGCAGTCAGCGCATGGGGGCGGACGGATTTCTGGTCAAGCCCCTGCCCCGGGGCGAGCCGGAAAATACCCTGCACCGCATCCTGGGCCCGCCCGGCAGCGCCGGGTGACCACACGCAAAACCCATTGGCAAGGGGGAACCCCCTTGCCCCCGGAGGGGTCCCTCCGGGGGCTGATCCCTCTTGTGCCACATTTTTATATGGAGGCGATCTGATGAAGCACATAAGAAAAAACTGGAGACGGTTTGCCGCTGTGCTGCTCTCCGCCGCGCTGATGATTTCCACGGTTTCGCAGACGGCATTCGCCGCCGGAGCAGACACCGGCAAGGCGATACAGTTTGTGGACGGCGGAACGGCCGCAAACATCAGCGGCGGGCAGGCCAGCAGCGTTTATTTCGGAACCTATCCGCAGAACAGCGCCGGAAGCGGCGGATATCATACCGACCCTAATGAAAGCGGCGATGTACATACCCACTGCGTCTGCGGCGGGAATGGAGATGTCAACGGACACGAACATGATACTGCTGTAACATGGACAACTGCCGATTCCCTGCCTGATTCTGCTGGCAACTATTATCTGACGCAGCCCGTGTCGGGCGACTGGGCTGTGCCAGAAGGCGAGGTCAACCTCTGCCTGAACGGGCAGACGATCAACGGCAAAATCACCATCGGCAGCGGCGCTTCGCTGACGCTGACCGACTGCGCCAATACGGGTAAGCTCCAGGGCAGCGGAAGCGGGAGCGGCGTGTCCATCAACGGCGGCACATTCAACCTCTATGGGGGCACGATTACCGGCTTTGTAAACGGTGTAGAGATTGGCTCACATAATGACATTAAGACTGGCTCGTCCTTTACCATGTATGGTGGTGCGATTACCAGTAATGAAGCAGGCAGCAGCGCCGGCGGAGGTGTGTTCCTTATCGGCACGACGAACTCCAATGTCACAGCGCCGAGCTTCACCATGCACGGCGGCACCATCTCCAACAACACCGCAGGCGCATCCGACGGCGGTGGCGGCGGCGTATATGTGGGTGAGAAGTGCAGCTTCACCATGGACGGCGGCACCATCACCGGCAACACGGCAACCGCCGGCAACGGCGGCGGCATCTATATCCACTACAACGCCGGCAATGTTTCGATCTCCAACGCCACGATCACCGGCAACAAGGCGTCCGCCACGGGGGATACACGTTATGGCCACGGGGGCGGCATTTATTCGGGGAGAAGCGTAACCGTCAAGGATGTGACGATCACCGGAAACAACAGCACCTATGAGGGCGGCGGCATCTATGGAAACGGCACTATCGCCCTCACCGATGCTACGGTTGCCGACAACAGTGGTTATGATGTTTACTACGGCGGACAGGAAAGCACAACTCCTAAGCTCACTGTTTCCGGCTCGGTGAAGGCCGGTTATTACGCCAATTATGCGTGGAAGCTGCCCATTCTTGTATCAGGCGCATTGAGTGAGGATTCGGTCATCCGTGTGGGCGTGTATGACGGAATCAAGCCTGCCTACGGCAGCCAGCTGGCCATCGCCGAACCGGCAAGCGGCGTGACGCTCAGCGCCGAGAACTTCAAGGCGGACGCCGCCGACAGCGTGACCAGTCTGGGCGAGGACGGCAAGGTCTATCTCTCCCTCTGCGAACATGAAATGGACGATACCGGCTACACCTGCAAAAAGTGCCATACGCAGTTCGATGCACGTATAGGCGAGAGCGCCTATTATCAGACGCTTGCAAAGGCGTTTCAGAATGCGTGGGATGGCAGCACGATAACACTGATGCGGGATGTGAACCTTAATGGAAGTTGCTCCGCCTCCGATACTATAACGCTGGATCTGCATGGAAAGACGATCACCAGCGAGGATAAGTTCTTCAATGTCAACAAAAACTGACGGTCAAGGATTCCAGCGAGGGCGGCGGAACGCAGGCGCTCAATGTCAAGTTTTCGGTTGGGTCCAACGGAACGCTGGCGGTTGACGACTCCTACACCGGCGACATTTCGTACGTGGAGCTTCGTACCGGCGGCGCGCTGGAAGCTTACACCGGTACGATTCAGGAACTGCTCCTGGGAAAGGATAATGGAACCGGTTATAGCGTGAAGCTGTGGAAGGGCAACGCCCGCTGCTGCACCGTCGAAAAAATTACGCTGGCCGAGAATGCTGACCAGAACCTTACCGTCGGCAACCTGCTGGAAACCAACCATGCAAAGTGTGAACTGTACGGCGAAAGGGACGGTACATGGAGCATCGTTGATAAGAGCACTAAAATTGTGGGCTTGACGGGTTATACGGCGTACAAGGTACAGTTCGCAGAGTGCGTCCATCAGTGTGACAATGATACGGTAGAAAAGCCTGTGTGCTCCAAATGCGGCAAGGTGCTGGTCGTTAAGATAACAGCCACTGCTTCCGATGGCAAAACAAGAACGGCCTGGTTCCCGGCGGACAGCGGTATCGAAAACGGGGACGGCTATGTAGAGGCCATCCAGACCTTGAACGGCTGGAGCGCCGAAGGGTACACTGATGCGACCCTGATGCCGCTCTGTGATGTACACGATGGCACCACCGGCGGTATCGGCATTGCCAGCGTCACCCTGACCGGAAAGCTTGCTGTGGACGGCGGAGAGCATCTCATCAATTCTACGACCATCGCCGCCGGCGCAGATGTGACCTTCAAAACCGGTCAATTCCGTCATATCACCATCAACGGCAAGGCGTCTTTCGTGGGCGGCACCTACCTGGGCATGGTGACTGCTTCCTCCGGCGCAGAGGCGGTCTTCAGCGGCGGTGCGTATCAATACCTGAAGGTCGAGGACGGCGGTACGGCAGTGGTGAAGGACTCAGCTGCGTTTGGTGAAGATGTTACGGTGACTAAAGGTACGCTGACTGTGGAAGGCGGCAGCTTTGGTGCTGCGGTTGTCGTCGAGGGCGACGGAACAATGAATGTGAACGGCGGCAGCTTTACCGGAACCGGCTATGATAAAGTGAAATATAGCGGCGGTGCGAAAGGGACGGTCTCCGGCGGCTCCTTTGCCGATCTTTATTTATATAGCAGCGGCACAGCTTGGCTTGCCGGAGGCAGCTTCACTAAGCTGAGCACAGCCGATTCCGGCGTGCTCAGCAGCCTGCTGGCGGACGGTGCGGCTTACTACGATCAGAGCGGTAACGCCATATCGGGCAGCGGAGTTTCAGAACTTAACAATGTGACTGTGAAGACCCATACCCACACTGTGGATGAGCAAACCGGCATTTGCAGTGTCTGTCAGAAGCAGATGGCGGCCTCCCTGACTGCCGGCAATGAAACAAGCTGGTATTTGACCCTTGACGCGGCCATCGCAGCGGCCAATGGGGCTGATGGCGAAAAGACGCTCAAGCTGTATCAGGATGTTAGGGCTTCTTATGAATTGACCCGTGGGCCGGTAACGCTGGACGTGAATGGCAAAAAAGCCTCTGGTTTGATAATCACTATAAAAGGCATCCAGCTGACAGTCACCGGCACAGGTACGATCCGGGATGTGACGGCCAGTGGCAGCAGCGCTGTGGTGAAAAATTCCACGGTCAAGATCAACTACATCACGGCCGAGAACGGCGGCAGGCTGGAGCTGGGCGGCGGCTCATACATGGGGCTGACCGTAAAAAACGATGGCAGCAGCGCCAGCCTGAGCGGCGGCACATATAAAAAGATTGAATGGGGTAAGTCTTATGTTCCGGCGAATGAATATCTGGCGGATGGATATGGCTATAAAACAAGCGAAGGCGCATGGGAGGATGGCACTGCCGGCGTAGTCAATGTAACTGTCACGCCAGCGCCCATCAAAAGCACAAAGGTCTATCCGAACAGCGAGACGGACTACTCCGGCAGTACCTTCGACGCAAAGGACAGCACCTCTGTGACGCTGACAGTGTCGGTCACACCCGATGAGAGTGCAGGCCTGACCTATACCTGGTACAGATTCATCGATGATGAGTGGTGTTCGCTTACGAATTCTTATATTACGCAAGGCTTGACTGAGAAATATACCGGTGCCGACAGCCAGACGCTCTCCATTACCGAATTGCCCGCAGGCCAGACCTTTTCGTATAAAGTCCAGATTGTAACGGACGACGGCTATAAGTGCTACAGCAAACCCTTTACTGTGAGCACCTGTGCCCACGGCGGAGATAAAACCTTGCAGCATGATGAAACGCATCACTGGTATGTCTGTGGAAAGTGCGGTGCGGAACTTGACAGAGCAGAGCACAGTGGCGGCACAGCGACCTGTACCGCAAAGGCGGTATGCAGCACCTGCCAAACTGCCTACGGGGAGCTGGGAGGCCATACATTAACAAAGCATGATGCCGTAGATGCCACCTGTACCGCACCCGGCAATGTGGAATACTGGCACTGCTCTGTCTGCGGCAAAAATTTCTCAGATTCTGAAGGGAAAGGAGAACTCACAGAGGTCGCCACTCCGGCCTTAAACCATACATGGGGTGCGTGGACTTCCAATAGCAACGGCACCCATACCCGCACTTGTCAGCGGGAT
>ENA-UEYL01001139-UEYL01001139.1-human-gut-metagenome-genome-assembly--contig:-NODE-1139-length-23950-cov-10.399363_pt1 | contig 23950 bp, 17 predicted proteins | sample MGYA00242941_ERZ507946 | MGnify/ENA primary metagenome ERZ507946 (study PRJEB26167, sample SAMN06115482) | human gut metagenome | host: Homo sapiens | place: China:Guizhou | collected 2015-03-11...
TATGAACCTACTATTGGTTAATCCTCCGCATCCGTTTGTCGGGAAAACTGACCCTGTCAACACCAATCCGCTTTTTTTCGGATACGTGTGTACTAAAAGTTACCTATGGGATTATAGCATATCCAAAACCAAAAAACAACCGTTTTTCTCAATTTTTTTAAAAAAGAGAAAAGCAGCTGTCTTTTGCATAATTTTTGTGTTGTATTTCGATTATTCTTCGTTCTCTTCCTCTGCGGGCTTTTCCTTCATATAGCCGCACTTTTCATTGGAGCAGACGATTTTCGGATTCTTTCTGCCCTTTTCCTCCAGAAACGCACCGCATTCGGGGCATTTTTCGCCCGTCGGTTTATTCCAGCTCATAAAATCACAGCCGTCGCCGTTATGCTCACAGCCGTAATAAATACGTCCCTTCTTGGTCTTTTTAATCAGAACCTTGCCGCCGCATTCAGGGCAGTTCACGCCTGCTTCTTCAAAATAGGGCTTCGCATTCTGACATTCGGGGAAACCCGGGCAGGCTAAGAATTTACCGTAGCGACCGTATTTGATGACCATATTTCTGCCGCATTTCTCGCAGACAATATCAGTTTCCTCGTCCTTGATTTCGATTTTCTCCAGCTTCTCTGCCGCATTCTCCACGCTTTTTTTGAAATCGGGATAAAAATCACGGATAATCTGCTTCCATTCCTCCTTGCCCATTTCCACATCATCCAAACGCTTTTCCATGTTTGCCGTGAAATCAATATCCACGATGTCGGGGAAATAGGTTTTCATAATTTCATCAACCATTTCGCCCAGCTCCGTCGGGAAAAGATTTTTCGCTTCCTTCGTCACATAATGTCGTGCCTGAATCGTGGTCAGTGTAGGTGCATAGGTGGAAGGTCTGCCAACACCGATTTCCTCCAGTGTTTTAATCAAGGAAGCATCGGTATATCTTGCGGGGGGCTGTGTAAAATGCTGTTCGGGCAGGAGCTGTTCCGCCTGCAGAATATCCCCCTGTGTCAGCTTGGGAATGACTTTCTCATCCTCCTCCTCGCCCTTGCTATAGGCTTCCAGAAAACCGGAAAAGCGCAGTCTGGAACCGGATGCACGGAAGGTATAGTCCCCTGCCGCAAGCTTTACGGAAAGCGTATCATACACCGCAGGGCTCATCTGGCTTGCCACAAAGCGCTCCCAGATAAGCTTATAGAGACGATACTGGTCTTTGGAAAGGGAATCCTTGATGCTTTCCGGTGTTCGGCTGACGTTTGTCGGACGAATCGCCTCGTGTGCATCCTGTGTTTTCCCTTTGGATTTATAAACGATTCTTTCAGGGTTTACAAAGGCATCCCCATAGGTTTCTTTGATAAATGCAACGGCTGCTTCGTATGCTTCATCGGAAATGCGGAAGGAGTCCGTACGGATATAGGAAACCAGACCGACCGTTCCCTCGCCCTTGACATTCACGCCTTCATACAGCTGCTGCGCAATCATCATGGTTTTCTGTGTTGCCATGTTCAGGTGCTTGCTCGCCTCCTGCTGCATGGTACTTGTGGTAAAGGGGGCAACGGGCTTTTTCTGTCTGCTGCCTGTTTTTACGTCCGTAACGGCAAAATCCTTCCCCTTCAAGCCGTCCAGAACTTCGTTTGTTTCCGCTTCGTTGGCAAGCTCTGTTTTTATTTCACCCTTGCCGTAAAATTTCGCTTCAAAGACCTTGCCGTCCGCATCCTTCAGCTTTGCGCCCAGCGTCCAGTATTCTTCGGGGATAAATTCGCGGATTTCCCCCTCTCTGTCGCAAATCAGGCGCAGCGCAACAGACTGCACACGACCGCCGCTCAGACCCTTTTTCACTTTTTTCCAAAGCAGGTCACTGATAGTATAGCCCACCACGCGGTCAAGTACACGGCGCGCCTGCTGTGCATCCACTAAATCCATGTCAATATCTCTTGCTTCGGTAATGGATTTTTTTACTGCCGTTTTCGTGATTTCATTAAACGTAATACGGCTGATGGGTTTTTCCTCACCCAGATTGAGCGCGTGAAGCAGATGCCAGCTGATGGCTTCCCCCTCACGGTCCGGGTCAGTTGCGAGGTATACCTTATCAGCAGCCTTTGCATCCTTGCGCAGCTTGCCTAAAAGCTCCCCCTTCCCACGGATGGTAATATATTTCGGTTCAAAGTCATGCTCAAAATCAATACCCATCTGGCTTTTCGGCATGTCACGCACATGCCCCATGGATGCTTCGATTTTGTAATTGTTCCCCAAAAATTTGCCGATGGTTGCTGCCTTTGCAGGAGACTCTACAATCACAAGACTGTTCGCCATATTCTTCACATCCTTCTGCAATTATTCCGCTTTTTTATAATATTGATTCCCGGTTCCAAAAACAAGTCCCGCAAGCTCCAGCTTTAAAAGGGCTTCCATACATTCTGTCACGGAGAGTCCGCAGAGTGCGGCGATCTCTTCCAGATATCTGGGGCGCGAATCAACCGAAGCATACACCAAATTTTCGTTCTTGGCAAGCCTATTTTGTGAAAATTTATGAATCGTTAATTTTCTTTCGTATTTCATCCCAAGGAATTCCAGCACATCCGAGGGGCTTAAAAGCATGTTCGCACCGCCCTGGATCAGGCGGTTGCAGCCACCGCTTAATGGGTCATTTGCCCGTCCCGGAAGGGCGAAAACTTCTTTTCCCTGCTCCAGGGCAAAGTCCGCCGTGATAAGGGATCCGCTCTTCTCCCTCGCTTCTATTATTATGACCGCATCAGCGAGAGCGCTGATGATCCGGTTTCTCAGTGGAAAGTTCATTGCCACAGGGCGGGTCCCCGGGACGAACTCTGAGAGGATGCCTCCGTTTTCCTCCATGGCATGAAAAATTTTGTAATTTTCTCGCGGATAACAGATATTTACCCCGCATCCCAGAACCGCGTAGGTGGGTTTTCCGCGCTCGATCGCGCCCCTGTGGGCACAGCCATCCACTCCCGCCGCCATGCCGCTGATAACGTTGACTCCCGCATTGGCAAGTTCCCCGGCATAAAATCCGGCCGCCTCCTTCCCATATTCCGTGCAGGCTCTGGCGCCGACAATGGCAACCGCCGGGACTTCATTTTCCGGAAGATTTCCCTTTACGAAGAGCGCCGCCGGGCGGTCTTTATATGGAAGGAAACGTTCCGGATAGTCTGTGTCTCCTTCCGCGATAAAGCGGATCCCCGTCCATTCCAGCCCATAAAATTCCTTCAGCCATGCAGATTCCTGCTCTCTTGCCTGCAAAAAAACCATCACGCGCTTCTCTGTGAGAACTCCCGCTTTTTGGATTTCCTGTTCCTTTGCCGTCCAGACCGCTTGATATGTTCCGAACCTTTCCCTTAACTTCCCGATCGTCGCACTGCCGAACCCCGGGACATGGCAGAGGCAGTAAAACGCTTCCCGCTCGGTAAGTGTGTTGTAAGCCATGATCTTATGTACCCCTTTCCTTTCATTCATAGAACTGTTCCGCACCCAAAAAGTTCCGGACAAGCTTCGTTTTCAGGCATTAATTCCCCCAGAACTTCTCCCGGCTTTTTACATAGGACACCGCCTCGCACAGATCTGAAAGCCGGATTTTACTCTCACCCGCAAGATCCGCCGTCGTTCTTGCGACTTTTAAGATCCTGTCATGCATTCTGGCGGAAAGCGCAAGCTTTTCAAAGATCTCCTCCATAAAGGTCTCCTCCTCCTTCCCCAGCACGCAGTATTTCCGGATATGCCGCCCCGCCATCTCCCCGTTGCAGCGGATGTTTTCCTCTGCGCGCTCTACAGCTACTTTTTCCATGTCATGCTCCACCATGATCTTGACCAGTTCCTCAAAGCTGGTCTTGGTGGGGTTCCACCCCAGTTCCTGGCGTGCCTTGGTGGGGTCACCCCACAGGTTGACCACATCGGTGGGGCGGTAGAAATCCGGGCTTACCTCAATCAGCACCTTGCCGGTCGCCTTATCAACGCCCTTTTCGTTCATGCCCTCGCCAACAAATTCCAGCTCAATACCGACATAGTGGAACGCCAGCTGGCAGAATTCCCGCACGGAATGCTGCACGCCGGTGGCGATGACAAAATCATCCGGCTTATCGTTCTGCAAAATCAGCCACATGCACTCCACATAATCCTTGGCATAGCCCCAGTCGCGCAGGCTGGACAGGTTGCCCAGGTAGAGCTTGTCCTGCTTGCCCTGCCTGATGCGGGCGGCGGCCAGCGTGATCTTGCGGGTCACAAAAGTTTCGCCGCGGCGCTCGGATTCATGGTTGAACAGAATGCCGGAGCAGCAGAACATGTTATATGCTTCACGGTACTCCTTGGTGATCCAGAAACCGTACTGTTTGGCCACCGCATAGGGGCTGTACGGATGGAACGGCGTTTTTTCGTTCTGGGGCACTTCCTCCACCTTGCCGTACAGCTCCGAAGTCGAAGCCTGGTACACCCGGCAGGTATCCGCCAGCCCGCACAGGCGCACGGCTTCCAGCACGCGCAGCACGCCGGTAGCGTCCACATCGGCCGTGAACTCCGGAACATCAAAGCTGACCTGCACATGGCTCTGGGCCGCCAGATTATAAATTTCGTCCGGGCGCACCGAGCCGATCACAGCAACCAGGCTCATCGAATCGCCCATATCGCCGTAATGCAGGTGGAAATGCGGGTTGCCCTCCAGATGGGCAATGCGTTCACGGTAGTCAACGGAAGAACGACGGATGATGCCATGTACATCATAGCCCTTCTCGATCAAAAACTCTGAAAGGTAAGAGCCATCCTGGCCGGTAACACCGGTGATCAATGCCTTTTTCATAAAAAATGCAGCCTCAACTTTCCTTTTCTATCATCATGCGCCGCCGGTCTGCCGCAGCATGGGCGGGAATGTAAATTCAGCTTTCAGGGGGCTTTGCGCAGCCTTGCCCTGTATTATATTAGTATACCCTGTTTTGCGTTTCTGCGCAAGTATACGCTGTATCCAACCTGTCGCCTGCTCTTGATTGACCTGCCCCGCACCGCAGATTATAATTATAAGGGTAGTATTTCATCATCCGGGCCGCTGCCCGTTCAAGAAAGCTGGAATCACATGCAGGATCTCAAACACGTTTTTTCTTACTTAAAGCCCTACCGGCGGGATTTATTCCTTGCCGTCGGGCTGGTTTTTGTGGAATGTATTTTTGAAATGGTCATTCCGATGCTGATGTCTGACCTGGTGGACCAGGGCGTGCCCAGCCATGATATGCAGGTCATTATGCTGCAGGGCAGCAAGATGATCCTCTGCGCTGTGCTGGCCCTGATCACCGGCCTGCTGTACGCCAGGTTCGCTGCCCGCGCCGCCAACGGCTTTGCCGCTGCTCTGCGCGAAGCTGAGTACCGCAAGCTGCAGCAGTTCGACTTTGCCAACCTGGACCATTTTTCCACCCCGTCCCTCGTTACCCGCATGACCACCGATGTCACGGTCATGCTCAACGCCGTGGCCACCGGCCTGCGGCCTTTGGTGCGCAGCCCGGTCATGCTGTTCATGGGGCTGGGCATGGCGTTCTTGCTCAATGCCAAGCTGACCATCGTTTTCCTTATTACAACGCCTATCCTGGCCGCTATTCTGGCCTGGATCGTAACCAAGGTCGGCCCGCTGTATGACCGCCAGCAGACTGCTGTGGACCATCTGAACGGCCGCGTACAGGAAGCCTTAACCGCCATCCGCGCCATCAAAGCGTTTGTGCGCGGCGATTACGAGAATGCGCAGTTTGAAACCGTCAATGACGAGCTGGCCGCCGCCAGCACCAACACCTTCCGGTATGCCGTGCTCAACCTGCCCGCGTTCCAGGCCGTTATGTACACGGCCATTGTCTGCATCATGTGGTACGGCGGCAATTTTATTCTGACCGACCGGATGACGGTCGGCGAGCTGACCGCCTTTTTGAGCTATGTTCTGCAGGTGCTCAACTCGGTCATGATGTTCTCCGGCGTGTTTTTGCAGCTTACCCGCTCCCTGACCAGCGCCCGGCGCATCCGTGCCGTGCTGGAGGAGCAGCCCGCGCTGGCCACCCCGGCTGACCCCGTTGCCGCCGTTGCCGACGGCAGCATTGATTTTGCGGACGTCAGCTTCAAATACAGCGCCGCTGCGGCCAGGGATGCCCTTTCCCACGTTACGCTGCACATTCCCGCCGGGGCAACGGTGGGCATTATTGGCGGCACCGGCGCGGCAAAAACAACGCTGGTACAGCTGATCCCCCGCCTGTACGATGCCACCTCCGGCACCGTCAAGGTCGGCGGGCAGGATGTGCGCCGGTATTACCTTGCTGCCCTGCGGGATGCTGTGGGCATTGTGCTGCAGAAGAACCTGCTGTTCTCCGGCACCATCCGTGACAACCTGCGCTGGGGTGATCCCAACGCCGATGACGAAACCCTGTGGGCCGCCTGCCGCGCCGCCTGCGCTGATGAATTTTTGGAGCGGATGCCGGACGGCCTGGATACCGACATGGGCCAGGGCGGCGTGAATGTTTCCGGCGGGCAGAAGCAGCGGCTCTGCATTGCCCGCACCCTGCTCAAGCACCCCAAAGTGCTGATTTTTGACGATTCCACCAGCGCCGTGGATACCGCCACCGAGGGCAAGATCCGCCATGCGCTGGCCGCCCTGACCGATGTAACCAAGCTCATCATTGCCCAGCGCATCACCTCGGTGATGGATGCCGACATGATCGTGATTCTGGATGACGGCAAAGTTCACGCCGTGGGCACCCACAAGGAGCTGCTGGCGAATGACACCATCTACCAGGAAATTTATGCATCCCAGATGAAAGGAGATGACGCGGATGGCAAAGGCATTCAGCGGTAAAAAGCCGCAGCATTTTGGCAACACCATCCGGGTATTTTTGAACTACCTGGGCCGCCACAAGTTCATGCTGGGGCTGGTTGGGGTGCTTACCGCTGTCAGCGCACTCGCCAACCTGCTGGGTACCTACATGATCAAGCCGGTGGTCAACGGTATTCTGGAAACCGGCAGCATTCCCGGCCTTGTCCGCGGTGTTGCCCTGACCGCCGCCATCTACGCGGTGGGCGCGCTTTCTACCCTGGGCTACACCCAGACCATGGTGCGCGCCGCGCAGAAGGTCTTGCATGATATCCGCCGGGACCTGTTTGCCCACCTGCAAACGCTGCCCCTCTCCTTTTTTGACTCCCGCCGCAACGGCGAACTGATGAGCCTGTTCACCAACGATGTGGACACCATCTCGGACGCGCTGAACAACAGCTTTGCTCTGCTGATCCAGAGCTTTATCCAGGTGGTGGGCACGCTGGTTCTGCTGTTTGTGCTCAACTGGCGGCTTTCGCTGCTGGTCGTGGTGGGGTACGCCATCATGTTCTGGTACATCCGGTTCAGCACCAACCGCAGCCGTTTCTTCTACGCCCGCCAGCAGCAGGCTCTTGGCGATCTGGAAGGCTATGTGGAGGAGATGGCCGCCGGGCAAAAGGTGGTCAAGGTGTTCAACCATGAGCAGACCGACCTGGAAGGTTTTCAGGCATTGAACGCCCGCCTGCAAAGCGCCGGAACCAGTGCCCAGGGGTATTCCGCCACCATGATCCCCGCCGTTGTTTCCATCTCCTACATCAACTATGCGGTCATTGCCGTGCTGGGCGGGCTGATGGTTATGAACGGCCAGTCCAGCTTGGGCAGCCTGGCCAGCTATCTGGTGTTTGTGCGCCAGTCTGCTTTGCCCATCAACCAATTCACCCAGCAGGGCAACTTTCTGCTGGCCGCCCTTGCCGGTGCCGAGCGCATTTTCAATGTACTTGACGAACAGCCGGAAACCGATGAGGGTACCGTCGAGATCGTTCGTGTGGAAAAGTCTGCGGACGGCACCCTTGTGCCCAGCGCCGGCGGCCGCCGCACCGGCCTGTGGGCCTGGCGCGACAGTGCCGACCCCGCCGCCCCTCTCGTTCCCCTGCGCGGGGATGTACGGTTCCGGGATGTCAGCTTTGGTTACATTCCGGGCCAGACCACCCTGCATGATGTTACGCTGTACGCCAAACCGGGGCAGAAGATCGCCTTTGTCGGTTCCACCGGCGCGGGCAAAACCACGATTACCAACCTCATCAACCGCTTTTATGATATCACCTCCGGCACCATCACCTATGACGGCATTGATGTGCGCAAGATCCGCAAAAGTGATCTGCGCCGCAGCCTTGGCGTGGTGCTGCAGGACACCCATCTGTTCACCGGCACAGTGGCGGATAACATCCGCTTTGGCAAACTGGATGCAACCGACGAAGAGATCATCGCCGCCGCAAAAATTGCCAACGCGCACTCCTTTATCGAGCGCCTGCCCCAGGGGTACAACACCATGGTATCGGGCGACGGTGCCAGCCTGAGCCAGGGCCAGCGCCAGCTGCTGGCCATTGCCCGCGCTGCTGTGGCCGACCCGCCGGTGCTGATTTTGGACGAAGCGACCTCCAGCATCGATACCCGCACCGAAGCTCTGATTGAAAAAGGTATGGACCGCCTGATGGAGGGCCGTACCGTCTTTGTTATCGCCCACCGGCTTTCCACCGTACGCAATTCCAACGCCATTATTGTGCTGGAACACGGCGGCATTGTGGAGCGCGGCAGCCATGATGAACTGCTGGCCCAAAAGGGCGAATACTACCAGCTGTACAACGGCATGTTTGAACTTGCATAAAATTCCTGCCAAGAAAAGTTCACATCCTTGTGGTAGAATAAATATTATGATGTTCAAGCAATATCGCCCATGGAAAGGGGACTACCCATGTCGCAGATGACAAAGCGCGCACTGGAAGCTTCGCTCAAGGAACTGCTGCGCCACGAACCGCTGGACAAAATCACGGTCAGCGACTTGACCGACCACTGCGGGGTCAACCGCATGACCTTTTATTACCACTTTAAGGATATTTACGACCTTGTGGAATGGTGCTGCGAGGAGGACGCTGCCCGCGCGCTGGCCGGGCAGAAAACCTATGATACCTGGCAGCAGGGCTTTTTGCAGATTCTGGAAGCCCTGCGGAAGGACAAAGCGTTTTTTACCAGCGTCTACCGTTCCATCAGCCGCGAACAGCTGGAAAATTATCTCTACCGCCTGACCTATGACCTGATGATGGGCGTTGTGGAGGAGCGCGCCGCCGGTATGACGGTTCGCCCGGAGGATAAAGAGTTTATCGCCAACTTTTATAAGTTCGCCTTTGTGGGGCTGACACTGGACTGGATCAAAAACGATATGCGTCAGGACCCCGCCCAGCTGGTGGAACAGCTTTCCACCCTGATTCACGGTGATGTGACCAAGGCGTTGGAAAAATGCCGCATTGATAAAAGCTGATGTACATCTTGCGTTAAGGGCCGAACCATGAAATGCACGATCTGCGAAAAACTAATGTAGGCCGCCATGGCCCCCACCATCTTCCGCTGTTTTCCCGCCCCTGTAACAAAAACTTCAAATTTTATACAAAACAACCGCCGTGATAAAAATTTAATCACGGCGGCTGTTTTGCTGATTGTGAACCCCGCCTCCGCTGGTTATACTATAGATATTCCAAAAGGAACGCCCCAGGGCAATACCGCATAATTCTAAGTGCCGATACGGCGAGCGAGGTGCGGCAGATGCCAAGCCAAAAGCGCAGATAATACTGGATGCTGCAAAGGTGAGCGCCGCCAGTGGCGGAAACAGCGAACCGAAGCAGGGGCAGCGGTCGCAGAGTGCGAGGGGCTTTTGCCCCCGAAGCACGATGCGGGTACCGCAACCCGACATTATCGAGCATTTTGGCAACGCAGATGCCGTGCCGCAGCTGCCGGAGCGGTGCTTAAGCCGCAAGGCGGGAATTGTGCGGTGTTGCCCCAAACTTTACTGGCGGATCATGCGGTAGCCAACGCCGATGTGGGTCTGGATATAGCGGGGGTGGCTGGGGTCTTCCTCAATTTTTTTGCGCAGCGTTGCCATAAATACGCGCAGGGACGGCGTATCCGATGCGGCCGGGCTGCCCCAGACTTCGTTCAGCAGATAGTTGTGGGTCAGCACTTTGCCGGTGTTCTTGGCCAGCACGCAGATCAGCTTGTACTCAATGGGGGTCAGGTGAATCTCCGTTCCGCCGCGGTACACACAGCCTGCGGCATAGTCAATGCGCAGTTCTCCGTTCTCGTATATGCTGGCCTGGTCACCTGCGCGGGAAGTATCATACCGCACACGGCGCAGCGCCACGCGCAGCCGGGCCAAAAGCTCCTCTACGCTGAACGGCTTGGTCAGGTAATCATCTGCACCGGCATCCAGGGCGGATACTTTGTCGGTATCATCACTGCGGGCCGAAACCACCAGAATGGGCACGTTGCTCCACCCGCGAATCTTGCGGATCACATCAATACCGTCCATATCCGGCAGGCCAAGGTCCAGCAAAATTACATCCGGCCGTGCCGAAGCAGCTTCCAACAGGGCACCGGCTCCGTTCTGTACACGGTGGTACTGATAATTACGGGTTTCCAGTGTGGTGGAGATCAGCCGTGCAACAGCCGGGTCATCCTCCACCACAAGGATCAGCGGTTTATTCATACAGGGTCACCTCAGTTCGCGGGAGTGTAAAACGGAAGCAGGCACCGTGCGGTGCAGCGTTCTGTACATCGATCACACCGCCATGGGCGGCAACAATGGAACGGCACAAGGCCAGCCCAAGACCCAGCCCGCGGCGGCCATCGCTGCGGGTTTTGCCAAGGGTATAAAACATATCAAACAGCTTGTCCCGGCTTTCTTCCGGGATGCCGGGGCCGTCATCCGTTACGCAGATGCGGACAAATTTACCCTCCGGCGCGGCGAAAAGCTCGATGCGGGAATGTTCGGGGGTATATTTGATGGCGTTGTTGATGAGGTTCACCAGCACCTGCTCGATCAGCTGGGCGTCCATATCGGCCATCAGCAGGTCATCCGCCACGTTGGTCACAATGGTGTGGCGGGCGGCGTCATGGTCTAAATGAGCCATTACATCGTCAAAAATGTCTTGAATCAGCTCCGGCTGAATGCGCAGGTTTACCTGGCCGTTCTCCATCCGGGTGATGGAAAGCAGATTTTCCACCAGATGGTTCAGCCAGTTGGCGTCCTCATAAATTGCGGCAGAAAGCTCCCGGCGCTTTTCCTCGGTCAGCAGGGGATTTTTCTCGGTCAAAATCAGCGCGTTGCCGGAAATGCTTGTCAGCGGGGTGCGCAGGTCATGGCTGATGCTGCGTAGCAGGTTGGCGCGCAGCTGTTCCTGGCGGGCGGCTTCCTCAATTTCGCGCCGGGCGCGGTTGGAGGCTTCTTTTTCCAGCGCCAGGGAACACACATCCAGGATGGATAATGCCAGATTGTGCTCATAGGTGCTGAATTCATGCAGCGCCGGGCAACTGCGGTAATCCGTCTGGCTGGGCGGGGGCAGAATCAGGGTTCCCGGTGCAATGTGCTCCGGTGCGGGGGCAAAGCAGACCGGGCGCTCCAACAGCTTGCCCAGCTGGGTGGCCGTTATCCGCAGAATGGTGTCAGGGTCCTCGGCCCCCAACAGGCTGCGGCTGGCTTCCAGCAGCACCTGCGAAGCATAGGCTTTGCGCTCGCTTTGGGCGGCCTGTACCTTGATACGCCCCGTCAGCGAGGAGCAGAGCAGCGAAACGCAGAGCATGACCACTGCCGTTACCATGTCGTCTGACCGGATGCGGAACTGCATAAAGGGGTCAATGAACATATAGTTGACCAGCATCACCGAGAACAGCGAAGCCACAACGCCGTACACCAACCCCGATGTAAAGACGTTGATATACATGACGCCCAGGATATAGGTCAGGATATAGTTGGAAGAAACAAAATCCAGCCGGAAAAATACCCAGCTTGTCAGCGTACACAGCGCAAGGACCAATGCGGTCAGGGCGAAGTCCCGCAGCCAAAGCAGGGCAGGTTCGCGTTGCGGCATGGGTGCAGGCTCCTTTCCACTACAGGGCAGGGAATGCGGCAAGGCGGCCCAGCACTGTATTTATCCTATTATAACATATTGCCGAACTCTTTGATACAAACGGAATAATCTTTATATAAATTTAATGTAGGCCTACCCTATCCGCGGCAGCCCCGGCACTTTTTTGCACGCTGGGCGGGGCATTGGTTGAAATCAGGCCGCAAATCGGTTATACTATTTTGTAATAATTGGATTGTTCTGCCCTGCGGGCGGTATTGCCACATAAAAAGGAGTGTTTTTACAATGTCCCATACCGTTATGGTGACCGGTGCCGATGGCTTTATCGGCAGCCATCTGGCCGAAGAGCTGGTAAAAAGCGGCGAGAAAGTGCGTGCTTTCTGCCTGTATAACTCGTTTGGTTCCCTGGGCTGGATCGATACCCTGCCCCCGGAGATCCGCAATGAAATGGATATCTTTATGGGCGATGTACGTGACCCCAACGGCGTGCGTACTGCCATGCGTGGGCAGGAGCGCGTGTTCCATCTGGCTGCCCTGATTGCCATTCCGTTCAGCTACCACAGCCCGGACAGCTATGTGGATACCAACATCAAGGGCACCCTGAACGTGCTGAACGCCGCCCGCGAGCTGGGCACCCAGCGCGTGATGGTTACTTCTACCAGCGAAGTATACGGCACCGCCCAGTATGTGCCCATTGACGAGCACCACCCGTTCCAGGGCCAGAGCCCCTACTCTGCCACCAAGATCGGCGCGGACCGCCTGGCTGAAAGCTTTTACCGCAGCTTTGACCTGCCGGTTTCCATTGTGCGTCCCTTCAACACCTATGGCCCGCGCCAGAGCGGCCGCGCCATCATCCCCACCATCATCACCCAGCTGCTGGCCGGCCAGCAGGAGATCAAGCTGGGCAGCCTGACCCCTACCCGCGACTTTAACTATGTTAAGGATACCGCCCACGGCTTTATGGCTATTGCAGACTGCGATGCCGCCATTGGCCAGGAGATCAACATTGCCACCGGCGTGGAACACTCCATCGGCGATTTGGCCAATGAGCTGATTGCCCAGATCAACCCCAGCGCCAGGATCGTCTGCGAAGCCGAGCGCCTGCGCCCCGAAAAGAGCGAGGTCAACCGCCTGCTGGGCGATGCCACCAAGCTGCGCACCCTGACCGATTGGAAACCGCAGTATACCTTTGAACAGGGCCTTGCCGAAACCATTGAGTTTCTGCGCGGCAACCTGGACCAGTACAAGGTCGGCCAGTACATTCTGTAAGGGCGGTTGTAAGGAAGTTTTATGCCAATAAAATTACAAAAGCTGCCCGCCGCTGTGCGGTGGGGGCTGGCTGTGCTGTGCGCCGCCGTGTGCGGCGTGCTGTGGGCCTATTACTGGCGGGTGTTCTTTGGGCTGGATAACCGTGTGTCCCCCCTGGTGGTCACACTGGGGTGTGCGGCCTTTCTGGAAGTATGTCTGCTGGCCGGGTATTGTGTGCGGCGGTTTGCAAAAGGATTTGCGGCAAAAGGGGCCGTGTGCATCTTTTTGTGCGGGCTGCTGTTTGCATTTGCCAACCCGCCGCTGCAAACGCCGGACGAAGCCGACCATTACCTGCGCACCTATGCCATCTCCACCGGGCACTTTGATTTTGATGCTTCCCGCACCTACCCGGACGATGTGGCATACCTGCTGGAAGCGTTCCCCGGTGCATGGGTGAATGCGCATACCTCTGCCGGTGTGGGCACCGACCCCGATACCGGGGCGGAAAAAGCCTATAACACCGCGGGCTATGCCCTGAAGCAATACGGCAAGGACGGCGCAGTGCAGAGCATGGCGGACAGCTTTGCCCTGTACCTGGCGCACGATGTGCGGGATTCTGTGCCGGACCCGGTCAGCGAGCCGGTCAGCTTTCTGGTCATTCCATTCCTGCCGGGCGCGGTCGGTATGGCGCTGGCACGCCTGCTGAGCTTTGGCGCGCTGGGCTGCCTGTATGGCGGGCGCATCGTCAACCTGCTGGCCTACACGCTGTTGTGCGCGTTGGCGCTGGCCAAAGCGGAGCGTTACCGCCCGGCCTTTGCGGCCATTATGCTGCTGCCGATGTCGCTGTTTATGGGGGCATCACTGAGCTATGATGCAACCCTGCTGGGCTGCTATTACCTGATGCTTGCCCTGCTGACCCGCAAGGAGTGGGACACCCGGACGGTGGGCATTTACACCGCCGCCTGCATCTTTGTCAATATCGCTAAACCGTACCTGAACCTTTTGTGGGTGCTGCCTATCTTTTTGGTGGCAAAGCGGGAATGGCACGCCAAGGGACGCCGCCCGCTGTGGGCGCTGGGCGGCTTTGGCGGTGCTATGGCCGTTACCCTGCTGACGGAATGGTACGGAACGGCGTTCCGCTATAACTATCCCATCATTGAGCGCCAGGGCGGCAGCACGGTAAACGGCGGTGAACAGCTGGCCTTTGTGCTGCGCAACCCTCTGCGGACCATTGCTGCGTTCTGGGGGACCCTGGGAGAGAATGATTTCTTTATTGGGCAGCTCGGCCTGTTCGGCTGGAAGGACCTGCCTATCAGCTTTTTGAACCTGACCGGCCCGCTGGTGCTGCTGTTGGCCGCCCTGCTGGCTGCTGCGCAGCCAAAACGCGCCGATGCGTTCCCCACCCGCCGCCGCGTGGGCGGGGCGGCGCTGCTGGCGCTGGTGTACGCCGCCGGTGCCATGGCAGCCATGTATATCACCTATACCCCGGTGGGCATGGTGCGCATTGTGGGGCTGCAGGCGCGGTATTTCCTCTGCGTCTGGCTGGCATTGCTGCCCGCCCTGGCCGTACTGCTGCGCAAAACCATCCGCCCCGCCATCACGGAAGAAAAGGCCGAAGCGGCCATCATCCCGCTGTGCGCCTGCTATGCCGTTTTGGGCGCTGTGCTGCTCTTCCAGCACTACTTTGTGGGGCCGGTGTACGTCGTATACGCGTGAGCTGGCTTACGCGTATATGAGAGAATAGTTAAAAGAATAATGGCGGTGTGCCTGCGGCACGATCAAATCTGCGGTTTTTCGCGGCTTTTGCGTGATAGTCTGCGAATATAGAATCAGCCTTTATATGCTATCTTGCCCCAAATTTCTGAGCCGCCCACCGGGCGGCGGTCCACCAACATGATTCTCTATTATTTTTTAATTTCAATCCGGGAGGTGCTGTACCGTGCAGATTGTATTCGGCCTGCTGTTTTTGCTGTTCTTCTCCGCATGCTGTCTGTGCGTGGCGGCATGCACCCGGTTCGATGCCGCCCTGCTGCCGCTGCCCGCTTTGTGCGGGTCGGTCGTGGTGCTGTATCTGCTTTCCCTGCTGGGGCTTTTGCAGTTCGGCCATTTTATCATCATGGCGGTCTGGCTGGCCGGCGGGGTCTATTTTGGGGTGCGTGCCGGGTGGCGGGCTATCCGGCGGGCGCTGTTCAGCCCCGGCTTTTTGCTTTTTGTGGGCGGCAGCTGCTTTTTGTGGGTGCTGTTTGCTTTGCAGCAGCCCATGTTTACCCAGTGGGATGAATTTACCGCCTGGGGCCTGGCACCCAAGATGGTGGCGGAGCGCGCTGCGCTGTATGTGGCGGATCCCATCAACCTGACGGCGAGCTTTACCTACCCGGCAACCAGCCTGGTTTCCTATCTCTTCCAGCGCGTACCGGGCCAGTTTTATGAATGGCAGTGCCTGGCCGGGCTGGATATTTTGTTCCTGGCCTGCATTGTCCCGGCGGCAGCCATGCCGCGCAAAAACTGGGCGGGTGCTGTGTTGGTATTTGCTGCGGGCTTTCTTCTGCCGTTCTTTTTCAGCGTGGTTCCGGCGGGCACCCCATCCACCATGTACGCCAACGCCATGGCGGATACCCCCCTGGCGCTGCTGTTTGGCGGAACCCTGTGCCTGTATGCCGCGGCGGGCGGGCGCAAAACCGGCTTTTTTGCCTGTGCCATGCCACTTGCCGTGCTGACCATGACCAAAGATATCGGTTTTGCCTATGCCTTGATCGTTACGTTCCTGATCGGGCTGGATCAGCTGTTCGGTACGCCGCACCCGGATACAAAGCCTGCCCGCATTTTCGGCGTATCGCTGGCAAAATGCAGTATTCTGGCGGCGGTGGTGCTGGCGGTGTTTATCAGCTGGAACCGCTATACCGCCGCCGTGACCCCAACCGAAACCACTGGGGCCAGCGTGGGCAGCGCGGGCCTGAGCTATGGTGCTGTGCTGACCGGCGGCATCAAGCAGCTGCTGGGCATTGGGCGCGAAGAACGCTTTGCCCAGATCATGCAGAGCATGGGCCAGGCATTTTTGTACCGCCGCGTCTGTTTGGTGGGCGCGCCCATCATGGCCGTCAGCTGCATTCTGCTGCTGTTCACGGCGGCCTTTGTGGCAGCGCCTGCCGGTGCCGCACGCCGCCGCACCGTGGTTGGCTTTGTGGGCGGGGCGTTCTGCTTTGCCGCGCTGTATCTCTTCCACCTGATTTTGTACTTCTACAATTTCTCCGAGGCCGAAGGCTCCGCCTTGAAGGACTATGAGCGTTATATCGCGCCCTACCTGCAGGGGTGGATGCTGTACGGCTTCTGTGTGCTGGGCTTTGCGGTGGGGCAGGGCAGCGGCGCGGCGCAGCGGCTGGGCCGTGCGGCGCTGGGGCTGGCCGCTGCGGCAGTGTTGGGTATTTTTGCCTGGCGCGGTGTGCCCGCAGCCGGGTTCTGGACCAACGCCGACAGCCTGTACACCCTGCGCCGCGATGTAAAGAACCGCGCTGAAGCAATGAACACCGTGCTGGACTGGCCGGACCGCGTGCTGGTCATCAGTCAGGGCGACGATGCCACCCGCTGGTACTACTACAAGTATGAGCTGACCGCCAAGGTGGTCAACGGCTATGGCGGTACCTGGTGGGGCAACGATGATTATTCCAGCCGGTGGGACTCCGACTTTATGAACCTGGTGGAAAGCCTGAACTGGACCTTGTATGACTTTGAGGCGGTCTGCACCGCAGACTCTCTGACCGCCTATATGGAAGAAAAGCAGATCGACTACCTGCTGATCGACCGCGCGGACGACTATCTGGAGCGGGAGTTCAGCAGCCGGTTCGAAGGCGGGCTGAAAGCTAATATGCCCGCAACCCTCTACCGGTTTGAAGGCCGCAGCAAGCCGATCGCCTTTACCCCGGTGGCTGTGGCAGAAAGTGGGGTGGTACAATGAAAGATAAACGCCCAACCAAGCGTTTCGCCGCCCCCGCCCGTGCGGGCCGCCCGCTGCGCCCCCAGCAGCTGCTGATATTGGCATATGCCGCCGCTGTTATTGTGTGGCTGGTGTACGTGCTGGTGGGCAGCGCTGTGATGCTGAACCATAAAGCAGACGGCACTATGGTGACCCGCACCCTGACGGCGGATGACCTGGAATTTGAAAGCTTTGTCAATTATGATGACGATGAATGGCATACCGCGCCGGTGGATGAACCCGGCTGGTATCTTTCCACCGACAACGACCCGCACATCATCTGGCGGGGCGAAGCCTGGCTGGAAACGGTGGAGCTGGACGCCGTGCACTATCTGCCGCCCGGCAGCGTGGCATTGTATTACCTGAGCCCCGGCCAGACCGAGTACAGCGAGACCCAGAAAGTTTTTGCCCGCGTGAGCGGCGAAAACCAGTATACCTTTGACCTGGGCGGCCTTACCGTGACCGGGCTGCGCATTGACCCGGACAGTGTGGGCGGCGTGCCTACCCGGCTGGACGGCGTGGTGCTCAACCCGGTGCAGCCGTGGTACCTGCGCTTTGTGCCAAACGGCGGCCAATGGCTGCTGCTGTTGTTTGCCCCGGCTGTGGGGGCTGCGTTTGCCTGCCTTGCCGTGGATGTTTTCCGCAAAAAGTAAAAAAGAGCCCTGTGGGGCGGTGCGCCCATGGCTTGGGGGCACACCCGCAGGGCTTTTATGTTGTATAAAATGGTGATTCTATGGAGCTGCTTTGCATCTTTGCCGCGCTGGCGGTGCTGTTTTTGTTCTGCGCGTTCCTAACGCTCAAATGTAACCTGCATGCTGCGCTGGCCCCGCTGACCGCGCTGGGCATTGCCGTTGCCTGGCTGACGGCTGCAGGCATGGCAAACCTGCTGCTGCCCGGCACTGTGCTGCTGTGGGCGGTGTTTGCGGGCAGCGGCGTGTGGGCGCTGGTGCCCCACAAAGGCCAGCGTCCGGCCTACCGCCGCCTGGTTACACCGGGGGCGGTGCTGTTCTGGGGCATGGCGCTGGCATTTGCGGTGTACTTTTTCATCCGCCAGCCGCTGGCAACCAAGTATGATGAACTCAGCCTGTGGGCTACCGCCGTAAAGGTGACCAAGGCGGATAACCGCCTGTATGCCCTGGCTACCCTTGGAACCCCCTGGCCCCAGACCCAGAACCCCGGCCTGCCGCTGCTCTCCTACTTCTTCCAGTTTTTGGGCCATTATGCAGACTGGAAGATCTATGTGGCGTATGATGTGCTGGCCGCCGCCGTGTTTGCCGCGGTGCTGGGCGGGCTGAACTTCCGCCAGTACCGCATTGCGGTGCCGCTGGCAGCAATCTGCTGGTTTGCCCCCTGGTTTTTGACGGTGTATAACCATACGATCTATCTGGATACCACTTATATGACCGCCTATGGCGATGTGCCCGCGGGCCTTGCACTGGGCGGCGCTGTGGCGCTGTGGCTGGCGCTGCGCAAAACCGGCGGCCCCAAGTGGGCCGTACTGCCGGTACTGGCGCTGGCGGCCAACATCAAGGCCAACACCTTTGTGCTGTCCCTGGTGGCGGCGGGGCTGATGGCTGTGGATGCCTGGCTGTTTGCGGAGCACCCCTTCAAAAAGGGCCTTGCCCGCCGCACCGGCTTTGCCATTGCCTGCTTTGCCGCGCCCATGCTGATCTATTATTTCTGGAACATCCGCTATGTGGGCATTCTGGTTGCCAAAAGTGCCAGCGAGGGCGGCACCGGCGAAACCAGCGCCCCCTTGTCCGCTGTGGTCATCAACGGCATCAAGATTTTGCTGGGCCAGTCGGTGGAGGGCTTTTACGCCGAGCGCCAGAGCCAGTTTACCCAAGCCATGGCCGATATGGGCCACCAGTTCTGGACTTCGGATGGTCGGCTGAGTATGATCGGCCAGGGCTGCAATGTTGTGGTGCTGATTCTGCTGGTGTTCTTGGTGGCGGCCATCTGCGCCAGAGGCCGCCAGCTCAAGCTGCGCATTGGCTGCATCGGGGTGCTGTCCCTTGCATGCTTTGTGGGGTATAACCTCATGCTGGCGCTCAGCTATGGTTTTATTTTCAAGCCGGATCAGGCCGTGGGGCTGGTGGATTATAACCGCTATATCTATACTTACTATATCGGCTGGTTCTTTATGGCGCTGGCCTGCTGGAGCACCGCCCTGCAAACCGCGGATGGCGAACAGAAAGCCCCGGCCCGCCGCTGGATTGCCCTGGCGGGCCAGGCCGGTGTTCTGCTGATGGCCGCCGCCATGCTGGTGCGGGTGAACGGCATGATCCTGCCGCAGCTTTCGGTGCTGGGCTTCTCGGATGGCGAATTCGCCGACCGCAAGACCGCCCGCGCCGAAGCTGACTGGCTGTGCAGCGATTACCTGAACGAAAACGACCGCGTGTTTTTTGTCAGCCAGGGGGATAACGGCGAACACTGGTTCTCTGCCGTGTTTGATTTTTACCCCGTCCTGGTGGATTACTCCGGCGTGGGGGCCACGCAGGAGGGCGGCGGCGGAACCTTCGGCCTGCCGGAGCTGGAACCGCAGGAGGAGGGCGTGAAGCAGCGCTACTACCACCCCTACACCGCTGAACGCCTGGATGAAACCGTGCGTGCCAACGGCTGTACGGTACTTTATCTGCAAAAGATCGACGATATCTTTGTGCAGAGCTATCAGAACCTGTTTACCGACCACCTGGCCGCTGCGCAGGCGGGGCAGACCCTGCTCTACCGCGTAACGGATGCCGGGTATGAGCCGGTCACAATGCAGATGAGCAAGGAGGCGGCCCAATGAAAGAGATGACATGGAAAAGCCGCCTGAACCGACTGTTTGCCCATCGCTTTGCCTTGCCGGTGCTGTGCTGGTGCGCGGCGCTGGTGTTCTGGCTGGTGCAGGGTGCGGTGGCCTTTGCGGGGGACAGCTCCGCCAAGGCAAAAGGCACCCTGACGGAAACCTCGATCCCCATTGAAAGCTGGCAGCTGGCCGAGCTGACCTGGGGGGAGCCGGGGGAGAACAGCGCACCCCATGGCCAGCTGATTACCACAGGCGGCGACCCGCAGATGATTTTGGAGGATGTATCCGGCCGCGTGGTGCGTACCGTGAGCTACAACGTGGAGTTTGACGGCGATTCCCGCGAAATGTGCCTGTATTACACCACAAAAACGGGGGAGCCCTACAGCCAGGACCGCCGCGTCTTCCCCAAAGTGCTGGCAGACGGCACCTATGTGTACACCCTGCCGCGCACCCAGATCGTGGCACTGCGGCTGGATCCCTGCAGCCCCGATGAAAACAAGACCGTGGGCCTGACCTTTACTCCGCAAAGCATTACCCTGAACGCCGCCAGCACCCTGCCCGGCGGGGCAGATTACTTTATCCCCACCTGGTACCAGCTGTTCGGCCTGATCGTGTACCCCGCCCTTGCCGCCGCCGCATTGGATTGGCTGTGGGCCGTGGGCAGACAGCTTGCCAAAAAGAAACAATAACCCGACAATAGCCTGATACAACAAAGCACCGTGCCGCAAGCAGGAGAACCCCCTGCATGGCGGCACGGTGTTTGTTGTTGGTATGGGTGAAATCAGCAAAAAGCATCCCCCAGCCGAGAGCGAATGTATTCCAGGAACGCGGCAGATGCTGGGGCATATTGCCATCGGATGGTGCTGTCCTGGGCATTGTTCCCGGCCATGGTGGCCACCGGCACCGACAGGATCTTCGCCAACCTATTCTGGATGGGGGTGATGATCTGGAGAAAATGAAAAGCGGGCTAAGCAGCCAAAAAGGAATCACAATGTTGAGGCAACACCGCACAATTCCCGCCTTGCGGCTTAAGCACCGCTCCGGCAGCTGCGGCACGGCATCTGCGTTGCCAAAATGCTCGATAAGACATCCAGTATTATCTGCGCTTTTGGCTTGGCATCTGCCGCACCTCGCTCGCCGTATCGGCACTTAGAATTATGCGGTATTGCCTTGAGAATCTTGAATGACACAACAAAAAAGCACCGGACAAAAATTTGTCTGGTGCTTTTTGGTGCGCCCGCGGGAATTCGAATCCCGGACACCCTGATTAAAAGTCAGGTGCTCTACCAACTGAGCTACGGGCACAAATACTCAATTTGCCTGTTACAGCTTAAATATTGTAACAGGTATGGGAGAAAAAGTCAAGCTTTTTGCCGCATTTTCAGCCAGAAAATCTGCCGCAGGGCAGCTGGTGCAGGAACCTGAAGCATAAACGCATTGCAAAACAGAATAAATATATTGAAAAACGATAAAAACGTATTGCAAAACGATGCGATATATGCTATGATAACAGCATCGGATATACCATAAAACATCAGGGGGAATGACCAATGCGTCAATTACCAGAAAACTTTTTTGGCTGGAACGACCACAAAAGCATTATGCTGACCAAGTTCGCCACCCTGGCGGCGGCCATGGGGTGCGTGGTGATGGTGCTGTGCGGGCCGCGCATCGTCAGCTGGGTTTTGGCGGTGCACGCGCTGCAGCTGGTGCATGGGCCAAAGCTGGGGTATTTTTTGCTGGGGCTGGGCTATTGCAGCGCCGCGCTGGCCCTGTGGATGCTGTATAACCTGTACATGTTTTTGGCGCGCATTGAAAAAGAAGAGGTGTTTACCCCTGCCAACGTGTTGGCCCTGCGGCGCATCAGCTGGTGCTGCACCTGGGCTGCAGCGCTCTGCCTGCCGGTGGGTGCTGTGCTGGGGCTGCCGTTCATCTTTGCCATTGGCGTTGCGGCGGCGTTTATGGCGCTGATCGTGCGGGTCATCAAAAATGCGTTTGCCCAGGCCGTTAAGATGAAAGACGAACTGGACTATACCGTGTAAGGGGGCGCAGAAGATGCCAATTATCGTCAACCTGGATGTGATGATGGCAAAGCGCCACATGGGGGCGGGGGAGCTGGCTGAAACCATCGGCATTACCCCGGCCAACCTTTCCATCCTGAAAAACAACAAAGCAAAAGCGGTGCGGTTTTCCACCCTGGAAGCCCTGTGCAAAGCGCTGGACTGCCAGCCCGCTGACCTGTTGGAATACCGCCCGGACGAAACGTAAAGAAACGACCTTGATATAAGGAGACAACCCAATGAAATTTGATAAAAAAGAGGCTGCAGGCCAGCCCCTTCCATTTTCTGCACCCAAAAATCCGCAGTGGGTCATGCTGGCCGCCCTGCTGCTGAGCTATGCGGCGGGCTATGAATATGTTGACCGCTGCCTGGGTTTTGGGGTGACGAGCGAGTACTCCGCCTGGCGCGCCGGAGTGCTGGTGTTTGTGGCGCTGTATACCGTAGTGGTGGAGCTCGCCGCCTGGGCGGGGGACCGCAAACCCAGCCGGACCGCCGCGGCCTGGTGGTGCTGCTGGCTGGTGCAAAGCCTGGCCATGGCGGGGTGGAGCCTGCACACGGACGACCTTGGCTTCTGGCAGGTCGTGGCGTGGCACTGCACGGCTATTTATTATGTGCTGGCCCGCAATGATTTACTGGCGGCTGGCCGCACCAGCTGCCTTGTGCTGCTGGATGGCGTGGCGGGCATGTTTGCCATCCCATTCGGCAACTTTTTGCTGCGTACCCAGCTGCTGTGGCAGGCACTGCACCGCTGGTGGGCCAATCATGCGGGACGCAAAGGCCGCACGCTGGAAACCGCCGTCAGTATAACTGCTGCCCTGCTGCTGGGCGGTGCGGCCTGCGCCACGCTGGCGGGGGCGGATGATAACTTTGCCCGGCTGTGGGGGCATCTTGGCAGCTGGCTGGGGCAGCTGTTCGGGCAGGATGCCCTGCTGGCAAATCTGCTGATCTTTACGCTCTCCCTGCCTGTTGGCGCCTGGTTGTTTGGTCTGGCGGGCGGCAGCGCCCGGCGCAAGGCACCGCCTGTTGCGGCGGAACAGTTTTACGGCAAACTGGCAGCCCTGCCGCGCCTGCCTCAGCTGATGGGAGTGTTAGTCATGGCGGTGCTGTGTGGTGTGTATACGTTGTTTTTTGCCGTGCAGGCGGCGGAATTCGCCGCTGCCCTTGGGGCACCGCTGCCCCTGACCGCGCCGGATGCCGCCGCGTTTGCGGTGAACGGTTTTTGGGAGTTTTGCCGCATTCTGGCGCTGGACCTTACTGTGCTGGCGGCACTGCACTTTTTGGGGGCGCAGCCGGTTACCCAAAAGGGCTTATCCCGCGTGTTGGCCGTGGCGCTGTGCGGGTTCGGTGCCGGGTTTGCGATGCTAGCCGCGGCCAAGCTGGCGGTGTATATCAATCTGTACGGCCCAACGGTGCGGCGCATTTGGGCTGCGTGGGTGCTGGGAGCATTGTTACTGGCCAGTGTTCTGGCTGCGGTGCGGTTGTTCCGCTGCATCCCGGCGGCACGCATGGCCTTTGTGGCAGCGGCGTTCAGCTTCAGCCTGCTGTGCTGCCTGCCTCTGGAGCGCTTCTGTGTGGATGCTCAGCTGGCCCGCCCCGATTGCGATTGGCAGCTTTTGCAGCGCTACACCTGGCAGAGCAGCGAGCTGGACGAGTATATCACCCAACAGGCAGGGGAAAACGCGAACTTGTCGGGGCGCAGCCCCTCCATCTTGCTATCGCAAGACCGTTCTGTCGCTTGAAAGCCCCACTGGGGTTTTCATTGCTTCACTTCGTTTCGCAAACGCGAATTTACCCAAGGGAGTGTGATTGCATGAAAAAAATAAACATCATTATAAACATCTTTATTGCAGTTTTTATTGGTGTATTTATTGGACACGGGGTTTATACTGTTTGGGACTTCAAAACTCATCCCGAATTATACGTTGTGCAATCAGCACCGTGGTATACAAGCATCTTGATATATGGTGTATTGACCAG
>ENA-UEYL01001154-UEYL01001154.1-human-gut-metagenome-genome-assembly--contig:-NODE-1154-length-23791-cov-4.282407_pt1 | contig 23791 bp, 19 predicted proteins | sample MGYA00242941_ERZ507946 | MGnify/ENA primary metagenome ERZ507946 (study PRJEB26167, sample SAMN06115482) | human gut metagenome | host: Homo sapiens | place: China:Guizhou | collected 2015-03-11...
GCACGAAGCGGATCAGTCCCGCGCCGCCGCGCGGGATCACCACGTCGACGTAACCCACGGCGTTCAGCAGCGCTCCGACGGAGGCGTGGTCCGAAGGAAGCAGGGTGAAGGCGTGTTCGTCGATGCCTTCGCTGCGCAGGGCTTCGTGCAGCAGGGCGGCGATGGCTTCGTTGGAGTGACGGGCGTCGCCGCCGCCCTTCAGCACGCAGGCGTTGCCCGTTTTGATGCAGAGCGAGAAGATGTCGGCCGTGACGTTGGGCCGGGCTTCGCAGATCATGCCGACCACGCCGAACGGAACCCGCCGTTTGACGATGGTCATTCCGTTGGGGCGGGTGCGCCGCTCCAGCTCTTCGCCCTGCGGCGAGGGCAGGTGCGCGACGGCTTCCATGTCGTCGGCGATGGCGGCGATGCGCTCCGGAGTCAGCCGCAGACGGTCGCGCAGCGGCGAGTCGGGGGCCATGGCTTCGAGGTCGCGGGCGTTGGCTTCGAGCAGGCGGGGCGTATGCGTGCGCAGCAGTTGTGCGGCGTGCATCAGCGTGCGTCCGAGTCGTTCGGTTTCGGTCTCGGCCAGAAGCGTTCCGGCCTGACGGGCGGCTTTGAACAGGGATTCGTATTCCATAGTCGTCTTATTCGAGGTAGAGGTAATCGCAGTGGACGAGGGGTTTCAGCCCTTTGCGCCCGATGTTGCGGCGTGCGGTTTCGCTGTCGCACGAGATGCGGCCCACGGCCAGCTGCGTTCCGTCGGGCGAGAGGATGCGCACCAAATCGTCGCGTTCGAAATCGCCCTCGACGGCCGTGACGCCCACGGCGAGGATGCTGGCGGCCTTGCTGGCCCGGACGGCCGCTGCGGCGCCTTCGTCGATGCGCAGGACGCCTTTGGCGAAGCCTTCGCTGCTGGCGATCCACATTTTGACGCCCGACGCCGTGTGCGGGGCGGGTTCGAAACGGGTGCAGAGCACCTCTTCGCCGGTCAGCGCCAGAGCGGTCAGGATGTTGTCGCGGCGGCCGTTGGCGATGATGACTTCGATGCCCTCGCCGGCCACGCGCGACGAAATGCGGCTCTTGGTCGCCATGCCGCCCCGGCCCCGCGACGAGCGCGCCGGGTCGATGTACCGCGAGAGGTCTTCGGAGGGTTTCACGCGGCGGATCACCTGCGACGAGGGGTCGGAGGGCGAGCCGTCGTAGATGCCGTCGATGTTGCTCAGGATAATCAGCGCTTCGGCCTGCATCATGGCCGCCACGAGTCCCGAAAGTTCGTCGTTGTCGGTGAACATCAGCTCGGTGACCGAGATGGTGTCGTTCTCGTTGACGATCGGGATCACGCCGTTGGCGAGCATGACCTCCATGCAGTTGCGCTGGTTGAGATACTGCCGCCGCGTGGAGAGGCTCTCCTTGGTGGTGAGCACCTGCCCGCAGACGATGCCGTATTCGTTGAAGAGGTCGTAGTAGCGGTTCAGCAACTTCACCTGACCTACGGCCGAGAAGAGCTGGCGGGCCGATACGGTGTCGATGCGGCCTGTGCGCTGTTCGAGGACGCTGCGGCCCGAAGCCACGGCGCCCGACGAGACGAGGATCACCTCGATGCCGGCGCGGTGCAGCCGGGCGATCTGGTCCACGAGGGACGAAATGCGCGTGGTGTCGGGGCGTCCGTCGTCGCGGGTCAGCACGTTGCTGCCAGCCTTGATGACGATGCGGCGGTATTTGCTGGTTCTGTCCATGTCTTTGCGGTCCGGGCGTCGCCCGGCGTTACGGTTCGTATTTGTAGCCCACGCCCTTGACGGTGACGATCTTTTCGTCGCCGATCTTCTGGCGCAGTTTGCGGATGTGCACGTCGATGGTGCGGTCGCCCACGACCACCTCCGAACCCCAGATCCGGGCATATATCTCTTCGCGCGAGAAGAGTTTGCCCGGCGACGAGTAGAGCAGGTCCAAGAGGGCGAACTCCTTGCGGGGCAGGCTGATTTCGCGGCCGTCGCGCGTGACGGTGTAGCGCTCGCGGTCCATGGCGACGCCCTCCTCCGCCGGAGCGGGGGCCTTTCCGGCGTCGATACGCTTGAGGATGGCCTGCACGCGGCTGACCAGCAGTTTCATCTTGATCGGCTTGGTCAGGTAGTCGTCGGCCCCCACGCCGAAGCCGGCCAGCTGCTGCTCCTCTTCGCCCAAGGCCGAGAGGAAGACGACCATCGTGTCGCGCAGCTGCGGGTCCTCGCGGATGGCGCGGCAGGTCTGCGCCCCGTCCATCACGGGCATCATCATGTCCAGCAGAATCAGATGGGGGTGGTGCTGCGCCGCGGCTTTCAGCGCTTCGGCTCCGTTCTGGGCCGTGAATACCTCGTAACCCTCCTTGACGAGGGTGTATTTCACGAATTCGAGGATGTCGGGTTCGTCGTCGACGAGCAGGATGCGGTGGCTCATAATTTCGGTCAATGCGTTTTCGGCGGCGCACCGGCGGCTGGTTGGCCGTGTGCCGCGCATATCTTGTGCGAAGTTAGCAAATTTCCGGCGAAATCGTTCGGCGGCACGGGAAAAATGGTTATATTTGCGAGATTTATATACTTCCGTATATATGGAACTCAAAAACGTGTATTGAGATGGCTACTGAAAATCCGATTCTTCCTGCTCCTGAGGAGCAAGTCAGCAAGGCTGCTGAAGATGTGCAGAAGGCAACTTCCGAAGTGACTCCCGAAGTCCCTGATTCCGAAACGGCTGCGATTGCAGAACCCGAAACGCCCGCTGTCGCGCAGGGCGAACCCGCAGCGTCCGCCGCCGAGGCGCCCGTAAGCGAAGCGCCGGTCGAAGAGACCGTCGCCGAAACGGCTGCGGAAGCTCCTGCTGCCGGCGAGGTTGCCGCAGATGCGCCTGCAGACGGGGAGGGAGCGCCTGCGGAGATGCCTGCGGCTGAAGTCCCCGCCGCAGAGGTCGTTGCCGAAGCTCCTGCCGCCGAAACGGCTGCGGAAGCGGCTCCCGCAGAAGAGACGGCGCGTGCGAAGCGCGCCCGGATCAAGCCTGCGGCCGAAGCGGTCGTAACGGAGACGGAAGAGGAGGCTGCGGCGTCCGACGTGCAGGTGGATTTCGCGGACGAGGAGGCCGCGCTGGCGGCGCAGGACGCCGGACTCGAACTGGAGGGCGAGACCGCCGAGGAGGCCGAGGCCGAGCAGATGGCGGGAAGCGCCGCCGATACCGAAGACAAATTCACGGGCCGGGGCAAGGAGGAGCTGGTGGCTTTGTTCACGCGCATGCTCGAAGAGCAGCCCGTGCAGTCGATCCGCCGGGATGTGGAGGCGCTGAAGATCGCCTTCTACCGCATCCGCCGCGCCGAGGTCGAAGCCGCACGCCGCAAATTCATCGAGGAAGGCGGCGCCGAAGAGGATTTTGCACCGGCAGTGGACGGCGTCGAGGTGCAGCTCAAGGAGCTGTTCAAGGAGTACCGCCGTCGCCGCGACGAGTTCATCGCCAATCTCGAAGCCGAGAAGGAGAAGAACCTACAGGTCAAGCTGGGGATTATCGAGGAGCTGAAGGAGCTGGTCAATTCGGACGAGACGCTCAACCATACCTTTACCAAATTCCGCGAGCTGCAGCAGCGCTGGAAGGAGACCGGCATCGTGCCCCTGCAGAACGTCAAGGATTTGTGGGAGACCTATAACCTGCACGTCGAGAATTTCTACAGCTTCATCAAGATCAACAAGGAGCTGCGCGATCTGGACCTGAAGAAGAATTACGAGCAGAAGGTGGCTCTGTGCGAGCAGGCCGAGGCGCTCGTGCTGGAGCCTTCGGTGGTCGAAGCGTTCCACAAACTGCAGAAACTGCACGACGAATGGCGTGAGACGGGTCCCGTGGCCAACGAATACAAGGAGGTGCTTTGGGAGCGTTTCAAGGCGGCGTCGAGTCGGATCAACAAACAGCATCAGGAGCACTTCGAGGCGCTGAAGGGCGAGCAGGTCCGCAACCTCGAACTGAAGACGGAGCTATGCGCCGCCACCGAGGAGCTGGCCGCGCAGCCGCTCACCACCCGCAAGGAGTGGAACCGGGCCAGCGACCGTCTGCTGGAGATTCAGAAGACGTGGAAGACCATCGGCTTCGCGCCCAAGAAGGATAACAACCGCATATACGAACGTTTCCGCACGGCGTGCGACAGGTTCTTCGAGGCCAAGCGTCAGTTCTATTCGGGCGTGAAGGCCGAGATGGAGCATAATCTGCAGCTCAAGACCGAAATATGCGAGGCCGCCGAGTCGCTGATGAACAGCGAGGAGTGGAAGAAGGCGACCGACGAGCTGATCGCCCTGCAGGCCCGCTGGAAGGAGATCGGCGCCGTGTCGCGCCGGCATTCGGATGCTATCTGGCGGCGTTTCCGCGCGGCGTGCGACAAATTCTTCGAGCGCAAGGGTGCGCATTTCGCCAGCGTGGACGGCGAGCACGAGGAGAATCTGAAGAAGAAGCTCGCGCTGCTGGAAGAGATGGCTGCGGCCGATGTCAAGACGGGCGGTTACGACGTGATCCGCGACTTCCAGCGCCGCTGGGGCGAGATCGGGTTCGTACCCATCAAGCAGAAGGACGCCGTGCAGAAGAAGTACAAGGCCGCCGTCGATGCGCTGTTCAACACGCTGCGCGGCACCGAGCGCGACCGTTCGATGAACCGTTTCCGCGAGAAGGTGTCGTCGTTCAAGTCGGCGGGCGGCAGCCGCCTGCGTTCGGAGCGCGAACGGCTTTACGGCAAGGTGCGCCAGCTGGAGCAGGAGATCGGCCTGCTGGAGAACAACATCGGTTTCTTCGCCAAGTCGAAGAACGCCGAGGCGCTGATTGCCGACGTGAAGGCCAAGATCGAGCGCGCCCGCGAGGATATGGCCGCCGCGATCGAGAAAGTGAAGCTGATCGACCGTCAGGCGCAGGAGGAGAATCACGAAAACAACGACAACAAATAGTAATAAACGTAATGAAACTTTCCAAACCCAAGTACATATTTGTTACGGGCGGCGTTGCGTCGTCGCTCGGCAAGGGTATTATTTCGGCCTCGATAGCCCGGCTGCTGCAGGCGCGCGGCTATTCGGTGACCATTCAGAAACTCGACCCCTACATCAACGTCGATCCCGGAACGCTGAATCCCTATGAACACGGCGAATGCTATGTGACGGAGGACGGCGCGGAGACCGACCTCGATCTGGGCCACTACGAACGCTTTACGAACCAGCCCACGTCGAAGGCCAACAACGTCACGACGGGCCGGATTTACAAGAGCGTCATCGAGAAGGAGCGCAAGGGCGAGTATCTGGGCAAGACCGTGCAGGTCATTCCCCATATCACCGACGAGATCAAGCGCCGCATCCAGCTGCTGGCGCAGAAGAAGGTTTACGACGTTATCATCACCGAGATCGGCGGTACGGTGGGCGACATCGAGTCGCTGCCGTTCATCGAGTCGGTGCGCCAGCTGCGCTACTCGCTGGGCTATAAGAATACGGCGCTGGTGCACCTGACGCTGATCCCCTACATGGCGGCTTCGGGCGAACTGAAGACCAAACCCACCCAGCACTCGGTGAAGGCGCTGCTCGAAAACGGTTTGCAGCCCGACATCCTCGTGCTGCGCACCGAGCATCCGCTTTCGGTGAACCTGCGCCGCAAGGTGGCGCTGTTCTGCAACGTGGACGCCAACGCCGTGATGGAGTCGATCGACGTACCGACGATCTACGAAGTGCCGCAGAAGATGCACGACCAGCATCTGGACGAGGTGGTGCTCCAGAAACTCGACCTGCCCGCCGACAAGGAACCCGATATGACCGCGTGGAACGCGCTGGTCGACAAGATCAAGCACCCTTCGAAGAAGATCGAGATCGCGCTGGTCGGCAAGTACACCGAACTGCCCGACGCCTACAAGTCGATCTGCGAATCGTTCGTGCATGCGGGCGCCGTGAACGACTGCAAGGTGAAACTGCGCTATGTCAATTCGGAGAAGATCACGCCCGAAACCGTGGCCGAGAAGCTGGGCAAGATGTCGGGCATTCTGGTGGCTCCGGGCTTCGGAAACCGCGGCATCGAGGGTAAGATCGTGGCCGTGCGTTACGCCCGCGAAAACAACATTCCGTTCCTCGGCATCTGTCTGGGCATGCAGTGCGCCGTGATCGAGTTCGCCCGCAACGTGCTGGGCATCGCCGACGCCAATTCGAGCGAAATGGAATCGACGCCGCATCCGGTCATCGACCTGATGGAGGAGCAGAAGGGCGTGACGGCCAAGGGCGGCACGATGCGTCTGGGCGCCTATCCGTGTGCGCTGAAGAAGGGTTCGAAAGTCGCCGCGGCGTACGGCAAGCTCAATATTTCGGAGCGTCACCGTCACCGCTACGAGTTCAACAACGACTATCTGGAGCAGTTCGAAGCCGCCGGCATGCAGGCCGTGGGCATCAACCCCGATACGGGGCTGGTCGAGGTGGTCGAAGTGGCGAACCATCCGTGGTTCGTCGGCACGCAGTATCATCCCGAATACAAGAGTACGGTGCTGAAGCCTTCGCCGCTGTTCGTGGCGTTCGTCGGAGCGGCGCTCAAATACGCCGGGGAAAAGAAGTAATAACCGCACAAAGTAAGAAGCAAACACGTTTAGATGGATAAAAAAACAATTTTGGGTATTGTCGTCGTGGCGGTCCTTTTTCTGGGATTCGCCTATGTCAATACTAAACAGCAGGAGAAATATCAGCAGGAAATGGCCGCGTGGCAGGCCTATCAGGATTCGGTAGCCGCCGCTTCGCGTCCCGCGGTTCCCGCGGCGGACAGCGCGGCGGGCGGCGCTGCGGAGAGTGCGGTTGCGGCGTCCGGTGAGACGGCGGCGCCCGAAGCGGAGGCGGATTTGGCCCAGACCGTGCGTCAGCGTCGGATCGCCGCGATGGGCGAGTATCTGACCGCGGCGCAGGAGGCAGAGCCTGAAGAGTTTACGGTGGAGAACGAGGTGATGACGGTGCGTTTCTCGACGCGCGGCGGACAGATCACGGGCGTGACGCTCAAGGACTACACCAAGTACGCACCCCGCGGTCAGCGCGACCAACTGATCGAGCTGATGGACCCTGCGAGCGCCCGGTTCGACATGTCGTTCTATGTGAAGAACGGCCTGAACAACGTCAAGGTCAATACGATGGATTACGTCTTCCGCGCTGAACCCGTGGAGACGGCAGGCGATGCCCGGCGTGTGACGATGCGTCTTGCGGTGGCGGAGAACGCATGGCTCGAATACGAGTACCTTATATATAATAAGCAGGCTCCGGAGCGCGATTACCTCGTGGATTTCAACGTCCGGCTGGTGAACATGGCCCCGCAGATGGCCAACCAGACTTCGATCGGCATCGACTGGTCGAATGTCTCGTACCAGAACGAGAAGGGTTTCCAGAACGAAAACATGTACACGACGCTGGCCTACCGTTTTCCGGGCGAAAGTTCGATCGAGGAGCTGGGCATGAGCGACGGCGCCAAGTCGAAGAGCGTATCGACGGCGGTGAATTGGGTGGCTTTCAAGCAGCAGTTCTTCTCGTCGGTCTTCATCGCGCCGCAGAACGTCTCCAGCGCCAACATGGCCTTCGATACGGCGGCTCCCGGCTCGGAGCTGCTCAAGAGTTTCTCCGTGCAGATGGCTGTGCCCTACTCGGCGCAGGTCGAAGGGTATGATTTCGCATTCTACTTCGGTCCCAACAAATATGCGATCCTGAAGAAAGTCACCGACAACAACGGTGCGGACCTCCATATGGAGCGTCTGATTCCGCTGGGATGGGGTATCTTCGGCTGGGTGAACCGCTGGTGCGTGATTCCGGTCTTCGACTTCCTGCGCAACTACATCGGCAGTTTCGGCATCATTATCCTGATTCTGGTGATTCTCGTGAAGCTCGTCATCTCGCCGCTCACCTACAAGAGCTACGTGTCGATGGCCAAGATGCGCCTGATAAAACCGCAGGTGGACGAGCTTAACAAGAAGTATCCCAAGAAGGAGGATGCCATGAAAAAGCAGCAGGCGACGATGGAACTTTACAAAAAGGCCGGCATCAACCCCATGGGCGGCTGTATTCCGATGCTGATCCAGCTGCCGATCCTGATCGCCATGTTCCGCTTCTTCCCGGCGTCGATCGAGCTGCGCGAGCAGCCGTTCCTCTGGGCCGACGACCTCTCGTCGTACGACAGCATCGTGAACCTGCCGTTCTCGATCCCGTTCTACGGCGACCATGTCAGCCTGTTCGCGCTGCTGATGGCCGTGTCGCTGTTCGGCTACTCCTACTTCAACTACCAGCAGACCGCTTCGTCGCAGCCCCAGATGGCCGGTATGAAGTTTATGATGGTCTACATGATGCCGATCATGATGCTGTTGTGGTTCAACAGCTATTCGAGCGGCTTATGCTACTATTACCTGCTGTCAAACCTCTTCACGATAGGGCAGACGCTCGTCATCCGCCGCATCGTGGACGACGAGAAGATTCATGCCGTGATGCAGGCCAATGCCGCGAGGAAGTCGAAAGGCAAGAAATCGAAATTCCAGCAGCGCTACGAGGAGCTGATGCGTCAGCAGGAGGCCCAGCAGCGGGCCAAACGCAAGTAGTTCCCGGACCGGAAGCCTTCGGGAAGAGACCGGACCCGACTGGAATTGACCGGGAACGGTCAGAACCGGCCCGAAGCGTTCGGGCTGTTGAATGGACTGCAGAGAACAGGCCGGAGACGAAACCTTTGAACCGGGTGTGCGTCTCCGGCCTTGTTTTTGCTCTGGTGCGGATGTGTAAAATCGTACGACTATGATGAAACGAATTTTTTTTGTGCTGGCGCTCATGGCGGCCGGCACGGCGCTCCGGGCGCAGAGTCTCGGCGGGGAGTATCGACTCAAACGGATCGTTCCGGTCGAAGGACGGCAGGGAATCGCCGCCGACTCGAACTATTATTACGTTTCGGGCAGCACGGCGCTCTACAAGTATGACAAGCAGGGGCGGCTGGTCGCCGAAAACGAACACCCGTTCGAAGGACTGCCGCTCGAAGCCAATCACTTGGGCGATATCGACGTGTGGAACGGCGAGCTGTATGCCGGTATCGAGACTTTCGAAGACGGCAAGGGCGAGAACATTCAGGTCGCCGTTTACGATGCGGACAACCTGAAATGGAAGCGTTCGATCGACTGGGACCCCGAATCGGGGCAGGTCGAGGTGAGCGGACTGGCCGTGGACCGGGACAACGACATGGTCTGGATGTCGGACTGGGTGGACGGCCGCTATCTGTACGGCTATGATCTCAAGACGGGGAAGTATGTCCGCAAGGTGCATCTGCGTCCGGTTCCGCAGTGGCAGCAGGGGATCTTCATGGTGGACGGCCGGATGCTGATCTCGGCCGACGACGGCGATGCGGACCTCGACGAGCCGGATACGATCTATATCGCCGACATGCGCGACGGGAAGAGTTATGCGACGGCGCTGCCGTTTCGCGCGATGACCGATTTCCTGCGTGCGGGCGAAATCGAAGGATTGGCGATAGATCCGCAGACCGACGAATTGCTGGTGCTGGCCAACCGCGGTTCGCGGATCGTGTTGGGGATGGTCAAGGGCTTTTATCCCGGCTACGACAAGGAACTGCACGAGGTTTATGTTTTCGAAAAGGTAAAATAGAAAAAGTCCCGGAAGGGACTTTTTCTATTTGGAGCGGACATGGCGCCGCCGGGTGCATCTGCTGGATGTGTTTGCCGGGTGCATTTGTCGGATGTGTTTGTCGGGGCTGGAACGGAAGTATGTCCGGGACGATTGCAGGAACCGATTGCCGTGGCATCTGAGAGGGCGGACGATGGGGCGGGCTGGGGTGCGGGGACCGCGATTGTCCGAAACCTGCTGCTTGGCGGTTTCGGGTTCGTGATTTATAAATCCGCTTCGGTTGCTTGCCGGGGGTTGCGGTCGCTGATGATCGCGTCGAAATTTTCCAGCGCCCAGCCGATGAGCGAGACGAGATGGGGCATGAGCGATTCGCCGCGGGGCGTGAGGGCGTATTCGACGCGCGGCGGCACTTCGGGGTAGACCGTGCGCGAAAGCAGGCCGTCCTGTTCGAGCCGCCGCAGGGTCGAGGCGAGCATCTTCTGCGAGATGTCGGTCATCCGGCGGTGTATCTCCGAAAAGCGCAGACGCCCGCCCGTGTGCAGGTTGTAGAGCACCAGCAGGGACCATTTGTCGCCGAAGCGGTCCACGATATTGCGGATGGGGCAGGCGGCGTACCCCGGATCGGTTGCGGTTTTCGCCATCTTATTCGACGTAGAGCACGAGGCCTTTGAGGTATTCGCCTTCAGGGTGGTAAATGCTGATCGGGTGGTCGGCGGGCTGCGTCATCTGGTGCAGGATGCGTACGTTGCGGCCTGCGATGGCTGCGGCCGAGAAGACCGTCGTGCGGAACAGTTCCTTCGATACGGCCTGCGAGCAGGAGAACGTGAAGAGGATGCCGCCGGGTTTGATCTGCGAAATGGCGCGGGCGTTGAGCCGCTTGTAGCCTTGCAGGGCGTTGCCCAGCACCTTGTGGTGTTTGGCGAAGGCCGGAGGGTCGAGGATGATCAGGTCGTATTTGTCGCCGATGTCCTTGAGATACTCCACGGCGTCGGCCGCAATCTCGCTGAAGTCGGCCTCCCGGCCGAAGTTGAGCACCATGTTTTCGGTTGCGAGTGTCACGGCGCGTTCGGAGGAGTCCACCGAGCAGACCTTTCGGGCGCCGCCCGCCATGGCGTAGACCGAGAATCCGCCCGTGTAACAGAAGGTGTTGAGCACCGTGCGGCCTTTGGCGTAGCGTTTCACCAGTTCGCGGTTTTCGCGCTGGTCGAGGAAAAAGCCCGTCTTCTGGCCTTTCTCCCAGTTTACGAGGAATTTCTCGCCGTTTTCCGTCACGATGTGCGATTCGTGGTCGGAGCTGCCCCACAGATAACCGTCCACGGCGCCCAGCCGGGCGTTGTACGGCACCGTCTGCGAACTTTTGTCGTAGATGGCCGTGATTTTGTCGCCGTAAGTCGCCCGTATCGCCTTGGCGATCTCCATGCGGGCGTGATACATGCCGACCGAGTGGCATTGGACCACGGCCGCCGTGCCGTAGATGTCCACGACCAGTCCCGGCAGGGCGTCGCCCTCGCCGTGCACCAGCCGGTAGCAGTTCGTGTCGGGATTGTCCGTAAGTCCCAGCGTGCGGCGAACGTCGTGCGCCACGGCGATGCGGCGGTTCCACCACTCCTGATCGATCGTTTCCCGGCAGAATGACAGCACGCGCACGGCGATCGAACCGATCTGGTAGTGTCCCTGCGCGATGAATTCGCCCGAACGGGTGTATACTTCGACCAGAGCGCCTTCGGCGATTTCCGATTCGTCTTCGGCCTTGATGTAGTCGATGGCTCCCGAAAAAATCCACGGGTGGCGGCGCATAAGAGACTCTTCCTTGCCTTTGCGCAGGTATATTTGAGGTGTCATGCTTTGGGACGTTTTATTTTGGGTGTGTGCAGCAGTTTGTCGTAGATCGCCGTGCAGACCCACGCATCGGTCGCGGCGTAGAGTTTCTGTTTGTCGGTGAGCGTTGCGGCCTCCCAGTTGCTCAGACGCTGGGCTTTGGAGACGCGCTGCCGGAGGACGATGGCCGAGAGTTTGCGCAGGCTCTTGTCCTCGATGCCCCATTCGGGGGCGATGGACTGCAGGTCCACGAATCCGCCGTCGCGGAAGTGGCGGATCTGGCGCAGCGAGCGGAGGTCGCCCGCGACGTCGGCGCCGATTTTGAGGATGGAGTCGGTTTCGAGCACCTGAAGGATCGGCTTGGCCAGCGGAATCTTGTTCAGCCGGAACAGAAAGCAGAGCTGCGGGGTCGAGAGCTGAAGCAGCGACACCCGGTAGCTTATGCCCGGACGGAACGAGGGGCGCGTCTCGGTGTCGAAGCCCACGACGGCCTGTTTCATCAGAAACTTGCAGGCCGGCACGATGTCGCGCTCATGCTCGATGATGCGGATCTCGCCCTTGAATTCGATGGCGGGAAGCGCGGCGGTCTCCTCGTTGCTTATTTTATCGGTAAAATTATTTGTCGTAGTCATGCGATGGAACGTTCCCACAAAATTACGGAATTATTTCCGGAAAACGACATGTTCGCAGACCTTTTTGCGATCAGGTGTCGGGGCGCCGGGTTATTTCAGCCTGATTTTCCCGTCCTTGCAGGTGGCGAGCAGGCCCTCGTCGAGCAGCTGCCGGATCACCTCGCCGGTCCGCTGCACGCCGCCCGGAAATCCGTCGGCCAGTTCGCGCGGGTCGGCGGGACCTTGGGCCAGCCGTTCGAGCACCTCTTTGCGCAGGCTTTCCGCCGCATTGCCGGCGGCGTCCGCGGATTTTTGTTTTGCGGCGCGCCTGCGGGCCAGACAGATGTCGCAGACGCCGCACGGCGCGGGATCGCCCTCGCCGAAGTAGGCTTCCAGCACGGCGCTCCGGCAGCGGGTTTCGTTGGCGGCGTAGTCGAGCATGTGTTCGAAACGTTCGCGCATCAGCTCCTGACGCCGTTTGTAGGTGTCGGGGGAGATGTAGAGGTCGGCGCGGGGAAGCCGCTCCTCGTTCATGAAGAGGATCGGCGAGCGGTTGGAGGGGACGTAGCGGATCACGCGCAGCTGCCAGAGCCGTTTGAGCAGCTCCTTGACCCGCTCGACGGTGTAGCCGCTCCACGTGGCGATCTCGCCCTCGTCGATCTGGCGGAATTCGGTGAAGACGCCGTTGTAAAGGCGCAGCAGCGTGCGGATGAAGTGGTCGAGTTCGTCACGCTGGACGCGGATGCGGTAGAGATCGTCGCGGCTTACGCAGAACATGATTCGCGCCGGATTCTCCTGCGCGTCGGTCAGCGTCATGTAGCCGTTCTGCTGCAGGAGTTTGAGCGCGCTCTGCACCGTGCCGGAGTAGAGGTGCTCGCGGGCGCAGAAGTCGTGGATGTTGAACAGAAACGAAGCTTCGGCGCCGTCGCCGATGCCGATCTGCAGGTAGGAGCAGACCTTTTCGTAGATGTCCTTGATCTTTTCGAGCGGCGGAAATTCCTGCTCGAAACGCTTTATGATGCGCCCTCCGTCATCGGGAGAGGTCAGCAGCAGGGCGTAGCTGCGCACGCCGTCGCGGCCTGCGCGGCCGGCCTCCTGATAGTAGCTTTCGAGCGAATCGCACATGGTGTAGTGGGCGACGAACCGCACGTCGGGTTTGTCGATGCCCATGCCGAAGGCGTTGGTGGCGACCATGACGCGCGTCCTGCCCGCGACCCACTCCTCCTGCCGCAGCGAGCGCTCGGCGTGTCCCATGCCGCCGTGATAGGCCGCAGCCGTCACGCCCTGCCGGCGCAGCATGTCGGCGATCTGCTCGGTGCCTTCGCGCGTGCGGACGTAGACGATGCCCGAACCGGGAACGTTCTGGACCAGCCGGAGCAGCTGCCCGTTTTTGTCGTCGGTGCGGCGGACGCTGTACGAGAGGTTGGGGCGCGCGAAACTGCTGCGCAGGATATGCGGCTCGGCGAAGCGCAGGTGGCGCATGATGTCCTCGGCCACGAGCTTGGTCGCCGAGGCCGTGAGCGCCAGCACGGGAACGCCCGGCAGTTTTTCGCGCAGTTCGGCGATGCGTAGGTACGAGGGGCGGAAGTCGTAGCCCCACTGCGAGATGCAGTGGGCTTCGTCCACGGCCAGCAGCGAGACCTTCATGCGCTCCACGCGCAGGCGGAAGGCTTCGGTGGCGAGCCGTTCGGGAGCCACATAGAGGAATTTGACGTCGCCGTAGACGCAGTTGTCCAGTGCGATGTCGATCTGCCGCGGCGAGAGTCCCGAATGGATGGCGACGGCCGGAATGCGCCGCGCCCGCAGGCGGTCCACCTGATCCTTCATCAGGGCGATCAGGGGCGTGACGACGATGCACAGTCCCGGCTGCGCGAGTCCCGGAACCTGATAGGTCAGCGACTTGCCGCCGCCCGTGGGCATGAGGGCCAGCGTATCGCGCCCGGCCATCGCCGAGCGGATGATCCGCTCCTGCACGGGACGGAATTCGGTGAAGCCCCAGTAGCGCTTCAGCACCTCGAAAATCTTGTCTGCGGACCCTTCCATGCACACAAAGGTAGGAAAAATTAGGCGGTTTGAGGAATTTTTCATACTTTTGCATTCGGTTAAACGTTCGACAAATGAAGATAAGCGAAAAGTTCAAAGTGCGCGAGATGGCGGGGGAGCATGTGATTATCATGCCGGGCCGCGTCGGTGCCGATATGACCCGGATTCTTGCGCTCAACGACTCGTCGCTCTATCTTTGGGAGACGCTCCGCGGCCGCGACTTCACCACCGAAGAGGCCGCCGGCCTGCTCACCGAACGTTACGAGGTGGACGAGGCTACCGCCCTGCGCGACGCGCAGGCATGGGCGGGGAAGCTCGCCGAATGCGGCGTGCTGGAGTAGCCGGAACCTAATATTATTGCATGAAACTGAAAAGACTCATATCGCTGTTACTGCTCTCCGTCTACCTGCTGGCGACGGGCGGACCCGCGTATGTGTCGCTTTCATGCAAGTGCGTCGCGATGAAGGCCCGTGCCGCGCACGTATGCTGTCATCACTGCCAGCACGGTGCGGATACTTCCGACGGAACCGCGTCGCTGAAGGCCACCTGCTGCGGCAATCACCATTCGACGGAGATCAATCTCTATACATTCTCGCAGGACAGCGAAAAATCGACCCGTTGTACGGTTACCGACCTGCCGCCCGCGCTGGTGGCCGAGGCTCCGGAGCCTGCCGACATCTCGCTCGGCGGGGAGAAAACCGTCGGACGCTGCGCCCCCTTCGTCGAACGGGGCCATGTCCGCTGCGCGGGACTCCGCGCCCCTCCCGTATTGGCTTAAAACCCTTTTGGGGCGGATGCTGCGTGCATCCGTCCGGAATCAGTTTTAACCAATAACGGAACGTAATGAAAATCAACAAAATTTTAGTTTTATCTGTTTCAGCCCTCGCTGTGTGCGGCACCCTCAGCGCGCAGGATTTGCGGGGCGTGGTCCGCGACGCCGACAACCAGCCGCTGGTGGGCGCTTCGGTCTACTGGGAGGGTACCACGATCGGCGCCAGCACCGACGCCGAGGGAGCTTTTCTGCTCCACCGCGTGAAAGGTTACGATAACTTGGTGGCTTCGTATCTGGGCTTCGTGAACGACACGCTGCACGTCGCGAACGGCGCGGAGCGGATCGAATTCGCACTTAGGGCGGACGGCGTGGAGCTGGAGGACGTCGTGGTCGAGGGCAACCTCAGCGGCAACTTCGTCAAGCGCGACGGCATCGTCAAGAACGAGATGATTTCGTTCGCGGGTCTCTGCAAGATGGCCTGCTGCAACCTCGCCGAGAGCTTCGAGAATTCGGCTTCGGTGACCGTGGGGTACAGCGACGCCATTTCGGGCGCGCGCCAGATCAAGATGCTGGGCCTTGCGGGCACCTATACGCAGATTCTCGACGAGAACCGTCCGATCATGCGCGGCCTGAGCGCCCCCTACGGCCTGAGCTACACGCCGGGCATGTGGCTCAATTCGATTCAGGTCTCCAAAGGCGTGGCCTCGGTTACGGCCGGCCATGAAGCCATCACGGGCCAGATCAACCTCGAACACCGCAAGCCTACCGACGACGAGCGGCTGTTCGTGAACCTCTACCTCGACGACGAGCTGCGTCCCGAAGCCAATATCTCGACGGCGTTTCCCGTTTCCAAGAACAAGAAACTGTCGAGCGTGATCCTGTTGCACGGTTCGATGGACACCGACGTGCGCAAGATGGACCACAACGACGACGGTTTCCGCGACCTGCCGCTGGCCGACCAGCTCAACATCGCCAACAAATGGCTCTATGCCGCCGACAACGGCACGCAGATTCGCTGGGGCTGGAAGTTCGTGCAGGAGAACCGGCTGGGCGGCATGCTCGACTATAAGAATTCGATGCGCGACCAGATGCGCGAGAAATGGGATCAGCCGGGCACGCTTTACGGATCGAAGATCCGCAACCGCGGCGCGAACGGCTATTTTAAAATAGGTATGCCCGTCGGTCCTTCGGTATACGATCCCGACGAGAAGGACGAGATGCGTTCGAACCTCGCGTTCGTGGCCGATTTCGACCACTTCAACGAAAACGCCTACTTCGGTCTGAACGACTACAAGGGCAACGAGAATGCGCTGGCGATGAACCTGATGTATAATCACTACTTCACCTACCGTTCGTCGCTGATCGTCGGCGCGCAGGCGCAGCTGCAGTATTACCGCGAGAGTCTGGCCAACAACACGCCGTGGATCGAGGCCGCGAAGTCGCGGTTCTACGACTTCGACCGCAGCGAGCAGGAGGTGGGCGCCTATGCCGAGTACACCTATGCTGTCAAGGACAAGTTCTCGATCGTGGCCGGTATCCGCGGAGATTATAACGCCTTCTACGACAAGTTTTTCGTAACACCCCGCGGTCATATCCGCTGGAACATCACCCCTTCGACGACCTTGCGCGGTTCGGCCGGACTGGGGTACCGTTCGACCAATGTCATCACCGACAATATCGGTATTTTGGCGACGGGCCGCGAGATCGTAATTCCCGATTTCGACGGGTTCAACCGGCTGGAAAAGGCCCTGACCGTGGGCGGAAGCCTGACGCAGACCTTCGGGCTGGTGAGCGCCGACGACGCGACGCTGAGTTTCGACTATTTCCGCACGCAGTTCTACAACTCGGTGATTGCGGATCAGGAGATGTATGCGGACAAAATCATGCTCTACAACTCGGACAAACGCTCCTATACGGATACCTACCAGATCGACTTTTCGTGGACGCCGGTCGAGCGGCTCGATATTTTCGCGACGTTTCGCTATACGAACAGCGAAATGACGATCGACCGTCCCGACGGAACGACGGCCCGCGTGGAGCGTCCGCTGGTGAGCAAGTACAAGACGCTGCTCAATATCCAGTACGCCACGAAGTTCCGCCGTTGGGTGTTCGACGCCACGGCGCAGCTGAACGGTCCCGCGCGCATCCCGACGCAGACCGGAAATCTGGCCGACGACAAGTATTCGCCCCGTTACCCGATGTTCTTCGCGCAGGTGAGCCGCAAGATCGGCAAGTTCGATATTTATGTCGGCTGCGAGAATATCGCCGACTACCGTCAGCACGACCCGATTCTGAATGCGGACAACCCCTTCTCGACGGGATTCAACTCGATGAACGTCTGGGGACCGCTCATGGGACGCAAGTTTTACGTGGGTCTGCGCTTCAACCTCTATTGATGCGCTCCGCGGAAAAAAGAGATTCAAACCTTAAAATAACACGAAGATGAAAAAGATTTTAATGCTTTGCCTCGCCCTTGTGATGGGCGTCGGCATGTGCGCGGCCGAGAAGCCTGCCAACAAGAAAACGGTGACGACGGTGTTTACGACCGACATCGACTGCGAGCACTGCGTCAAGAAGATCATGAACAACGTTCCGTCGCTGGGCAAGGGCGTGAAGGACGTGCAGGTCGATCTGCCGAAAAAAGAGGTGACCGTGGTATACGACGGCACGAAGAACAACGACGAGAATATCGTCAAGGGCTTCGCTTCGCTCAAGGTGAAGGCCGAGCCGAAGAAAGCCGACGCGAAGAAATAGCGGCGGCCGGGTTTTGTTATTGAAAAAGGAGGACTTTGGGTCCTCCTTTTTTTGTCTGCCGTTTGTGTGATTGCGCGGCCTATTCCATCGGCCGTATGCGGACTTCGGTGACGCCTTCCAGCTCGCGGGCGAGACGGGCGGTGTCGGTTTTCTCTTCGACTTCGTCGTAGTGGTAGGGATAGAAGACCGCTGGACGGATCGCCTTGACCGCTTCGACGGCCTGATCCACGGTCATCGTGTAGGGCTGATTGACCGGAAGGAACGCGATGTCGATATTCTTGAGGGCTTTCATTTCGGGCGTGGGTTCCGTATCGCCCGCGATGTAGATGCGCGTGCCGCCGACGGTAAGGATATAGCCGCAGTCCTCGCGGTCTTTGGGGTGGAACTGCAGGTGTCCGTCGGTGGTGTTGTAGGCGGCTACGGCCTCGACCTTGAGGTAGTCGCGCGGTGCGGCGACGCTGCCCGGCCGCATCGTGTAGCAGTTCATTTCGAACGCTTCGGCCGAAGTGCGGTCGCAGAGTATCTCGGTCTGCGGCGTCTGGATCGCTTCGACGGCCGCTACGTCCAGATGGTCGTAATGCGAATGGGTGATCAGGATCACGTCGGCTTTCGGCAGCGCCGCGTATCGGGCGTAGCCGCTGACGGGATCGACATAGACGTATTTGCCGCCGACCTCGATCGAAAGCGAGGCGTGCCGGAAGAAAGTGATCGTGATTTGCGTGCCGTCGCGTGTGGTCAGCGTGTCGGCGGGGTATTCGGGCGCTGCTTTCTTTCCGCAGCCGAGCAGTGAAAGGAGGGACATAAGTAACAAGAGTTTTGGGTTCATTCCTCAAATATTGTACATAACAAGGGCAATATAGTGAAAAAAAGTGAAATATTCGTACCTTTGGCCTGCATTCGAATTTGAAAAACGATGAAAGGGACTTTGAAAAAACTGATCGTGCTGGCGGCCGCGCTGTTTGCCGCTGCGGGAGTCGCGGCGCAGGATGCCGACCGGATTGTGGGCATTTACAAGGCCGTGGAGGAGGGCAAGGAGTCCAAGGTGGAGTTCACGCGACGGCCCGACGGCACCTACCGCGGGCAGATCGTCTGGCTCAGGAACCCGAACAACCCCGACGGGACGCCCAAACTCGACGTGAAGAATCCCGACAAGTCGAAGCGGTCGGGGCGTGCGGACCGGGTCGTGGTGGTGGACGGCGTGAAATACGATGCGGAGAAGGGCGTCTGGAACGGCGGCCGCGTGTACGACCCGACCAAGGGCAAGAGCTACAAGGTCGAGGTGTCGTTCGAGGACGACCGGACGCTGCGCGTCAAAGGATCGCTGCTGGGGTTCAGCCGTTCGGTCTATTGGCAAAAAATCGAATAAATGTGCATTTTTTTGCGCCGGGGCGCAGTATTTTTCGAATTTGTACGTTTATATCGCATAATTTAGTATTGAAATTCTTATGATGAAAAAAGTTTTATTTGTAGCGGCCGTGGCTATGTCGCTGGTTTTTAGCGGGTGTATGAAGGAAGACGACACCTACAAGAAATTGAAGCCCGTACAACCGGGGCTTAACATCTACACCGGTGCCATGAACCAGAATATCGTGTCGATGCAGCAGGCCAACTTCGGCTTGCGGCTTGCGATGCTGGTGGCCGAGGCCGACAAACAGCAGAAAACGATCGACGAAGTGACGGTCGGCAGCAGCAATACACTGCTGAAAAGGCAGTTGCTGGGCAATGCCAAAGTCGAGACTACGGCGAACGGTTACAAAATCACGTTCGATGCCGATTATGCCGACCTCGACACTTATGTCCGCAAGGGTACGCTGCTGATCAACACCAACGAGACGGCGCTGCTGAAAGATGCTACGGAGAGCAAGCCATGGACCGTTACTTTCGAGGATAAACTGACGATGGGCTATTCGGGCGGCGACATGCAGGCCATCACGCTGACGGGCGGTCTGACGAAACTCTATTTCGTCGAGTCGTCGGGCGCTTACGGAATCGGGCTGGAGGCTCAGCAGTCCTATGTCGGCAAGACCGAGGAGCTGACTTCCAACTGGAACGGCAAATTTACGGTGAAGCCTGAGAACGTGAATTTCACCTATACGGACTGCGCCGGCAAGAAGTTCATGCTGAACGGCACGGCTACGGGCCGCACGTTCAACACCTATGACGGCATTTCGGCGACGACGATGAGTCTCAGGATGACCAACGGCGAGTATTACTCTTCGTCGGCTCTTTACGGCGGCAAGATCGAAGCGTCGCTGGGCGACGGCTACAATCCGAGTCTCTATCCGTCGAAGGATGTCATCGTGGAGATCACCTTGGAAGGTACGCGGCTTCGTCAGACGATCACCTATGCCGGTCACATTGTGACGGTTTAGGGAATTTTATCCGAATGAAAAAGAGCGGGGCTTGTCGGCCTCGCTCTTTTTTTTGTCGCCCTGTATTTCCGTCGTCAGGAAGATTGTCGGTCGAGCCGCATGACCGAAGGGATGCAGAATGCGACGAGTCCGATGCCGCAGATGACCGTGCCGGCGATGACGAAGGTCGTCGTCAGGCCGACGTGCTCGGCGAGGAAGCCCGTGCCGAGCAGTCCGATCGCCGAGGGGAGCAGTCCGAAACTGTAGTACAGCGACATGACGCGCCCCAGCACTCCCGCGTCGATGCGGCTCTGGATGACGGAGACGAACGACGAGTTGAAGACGCTGCTCGTGACGCCTTCGATCAGGGAAAGGGCGGCGAAGAGCGCGAATGCCGTGGGCGGCAGCATGCCCGAAGCGGCGAACAGCAGTCCGATGGTCAGGTACATCAGGTTTATCAGCACGATGCGGTTGACGCGGTAGGTTCGGGCGCCCATGACGGCGCCGCCGATCAGCGCGCCGCCGCCCCAGACGATCTCGATCAGGCTCATTTCGTAGGCCCCTCCGCCGAAGTGCTGCAGCGTCATCAGCGGAAACATCACACCGACGGGCATGATGAAGAACCACACGAGGACGGCCAGTGTGAAAAACCAGCCCATGCCCGGAACGGCGTGCATGGCGCCGAACCCTTCGCGGAACTCGCGCCAGAGACTGGGCTTTTGCGCCGTGCTGCGTTCGGGATTGGGAATGCGGACCAGCAGCAGGGTGGTGCAGGCGATAAAGGCCCCCGCGACGTCCAGCAGCAGGATGTTGCCGATGCCCGTCAGGTTGATCAGCAGGGCGCCGAACGCGGGCCCGATGATGTTCGACAGCGAACTGATGATCTGGTTGATGCCGGCGATGCGCGTCAGCTGCTGCTTGGGCGCGAGCAGCGGCACCGAAGCCTGCATGGCGGGGGTGTGGAAAGCCGACCCGATGGAACGGCAGGCCAGCAGCACGTAGATATGCCACATGCGGGCGACGCCGAGCCAGAAAAGTACGGCGAGGAGCAGGGTGCACAACGCGATGAAACTGTCCGCCAGAATCATCGTCCATTTGCGGTCCCAGCGGTCCACATAGACGCCGACCAGCGGACCCAGCAGCGACTGGGGAAGCATGCCGGCAATGGCGGCCAGCGCCAGCACCTGCGCCGAGCCTGTTTCGAGGCTCACCCAGAAGATGATGGCGAAGGCGACGACCGAACTGCTCAGGATCGAGGCCAGCTGTCCGCTCCAAATGACGGCGAATGTCTTTTTCCAGTTTTCCACGCTGCGTTTTTGCGGTTACATGCCGATCCGCGGGAAGACGAAGCCTACACGCGTTTGATCGGACCAGAACCAATAGTGCTGTTTGTCCGATTTGAGCAGCACGAAATCTTCGATGCTGCCGATGTTGAGTCCCGTGTTGTCGGTGAAGGTGCCGCGGACCTTCTGTCCGTCGGAGGGCATCGACTCCAGCTGGAGACTGACAAATTTCAGGCCCGCGTCGTCCTGAATGCGGAACGTAAGCGTTGTCGGATCGACGAACAACTGCTGCTTCGCCTTGTCGAAGAGCCGCAGCGCTTCTCCGCTGCGGTAGATTCCTACGGCTTGGGTCTCCTGCAGCGCCGTGCGCTGGGCCTTGAGCGTCGGGTCTTCGGTTTTGTCTTTCGAGCAGGCGGCTGCGGCCGCGAGACAGATCAGCAGAAGATATTTGAGGTGTTTCATGGCGGATGTTATTTGACGGTGATGTATTTGACGATATACTGCTGCGACTCCTCTTCGGCGTCGGTGACGACGGCCATGATGGTGTGTTCGCCTGCCGCGAGAGTCGTGTAGGTGTTTTCGGTCTTCCGGTTGTCGATGTACCAGTCGATCCGGCCGATCTTGCCGCGGTAGTCGAGCAGACTCAGCATGACCGGCGTGTCGTGCGTGTATCCCTCATCCGGGACGCAGATGCGTACGCTTTTATAGGTGTAGGTCGGCTCCGTATTGAAGATCAGGTCTTTGCTGCTGTCCACCGTGTCGGACACCTGTGCGATGGAGAGTGCATATTCGGTGGCGGGCGACAGACCCGTTATGTGGAAGGCATTGCATCCCGTTACGGTCTCCGAACGCTGTATGCCTGCCGATTTCCATGTGATCTCCCACTCGGCGGCCGGATCGCCCTCCCATGTCAGCAGGGCGTCGTACTGTCTGGCGCTGACCTCGGCCTTGAGATTGGCCTTGGTCTTGACCGACAGCCGGACCTGCGAACCGTCGAGTTTTATATCGCTGAACGAAACGGAAGGTTTGCCGCTGTTCCATGAAATATAGTCCGCGTTGGTTTCGGGCGAGAGCGACGTGATGTTGTTCGCGCCGGGGAAGAACGTCTTTTCGGGAACGTCGTAGGACGACCGGCCCGGAACCGACCGCACGAGTTTCATACATTCGTGGGCCGGATTGTTGTTGAGCGTATTGTAGGACCACTGCGGGGCGTATCTGCTGGTGTAATCGACATGGTATACCAGCAGGCCGCGGCACGCTGTTGCACTGTTGAGGGGCTGATCCCACTTGTTGTTCCGGGTGTCGCGGTTCTCCAGCAGGAAATAGTCGTTCGTCGTCGGCGTCTGCACCAGATAACCTTTGTTCTCCGAGACCGGAGCGAGCGTATAAAGCCCGTTTTCCGTGACCTCATCGGGTTCGGCCCAGCCGACCATCCAGCGTTCCAGTATGTTGACCGACGGCGGCGTGCGGCTGTTGTTGTTATAGCTGCCCGAACACATCAGCGAGAAACTCTCCAGCGCCGGAGCGGTGCCGCCCGATGCCGAGTAGTCGGTGTCGTAGAAGTCGGGCCAGCCCAGCACATGGCCGAATTCGTGGCAGAAGGTGCCGATGGCGGTCATCTGGTAACCGCCGTTCAGCTCTGCGCCGCAGGCGTATCCCTGCAGTTGTACACCGTCCAGATAGACGTTGAAGCCGCCGTAGCGGACGTCCCACCGGTGCGGCCAAATGGTTTGCGTATCGCCTGAATCTGCCTGTCCGCGCCCGGCGTAGAAGACGAAGACGTCGCGTATGACTCCGTTGTCGGCGAAATCGGTGAAGTTGACGTCGTTGTCGGCCAGCCGGCATGCTTCGACGATCAGTTCCGCTACATTTTCGCTGCCGTCGCTTCCGGCATAGTACGCCGATGTTTTCGAGGCTTTGTAGGGACCCACCACGACGAATTCGGGATCGAACAGTCTGTTGGAGTTGTCCTGATAGTAATTCCATGCGCTGCCTGTCGCGCCGTTGACGCTGTAGCCGTCCTGCATGAGCAGGTTGCGGAAATCCTGCTGCGCCGATGCCGAGGCGAATTTCTTGTCGGAGGATTCCACCAAGATAATCAGCGATTTGAGCCGGCCAGTGGTTTGGGCCGAGGTGATGCGCCGCGGAGGGGCGGGCTTTCCGGCGGCGGGAAGCACGGGGGCTTGTGTCTGCTGCGGCGCCGGCATATTCATCGGTTTTACGTAGGTCGGCTTCAGCTCCTTCCCCAGCCGTGAGACGACGGCTCTCTCATCGGCGGTGAGTGCGTTTACCGGGCGGGCCTTGACTTTTGTCGGGACCAGTTTCCCCGAAGCCGACAGTTCGGCGTAATAGAGATCGCCGTCGGGACCTCCGGTCAGCGTGTAGCCCTCCGGGGAGAGCATGTAGTGGCGGCGCTCGTCACCGACGAGGCGGACGGTGAGCTGCGTGCCGTCGCTCTGGGTTACTTGGATGAGACCCGGCTTGGCGGGAACGGCGTGCGCAGTTCCGATACCGCAGAGAAGCGCTGCGGACGCGGCGGCAAGCGAAAGGAAAAAGTGTCGCATATGGTTTGTTT
>ENA-UEYL01001179-UEYL01001179.1-human-gut-metagenome-genome-assembly--contig:-NODE-1179-length-23446-cov-4.644615_pt1 | contig 23446 bp, 22 predicted proteins | sample MGYA00242941_ERZ507946 | MGnify/ENA primary metagenome ERZ507946 (study PRJEB26167, sample SAMN06115482) | human gut metagenome | host: Homo sapiens | place: China:Guizhou | collected 2015-03-11...
CGAAGTAAGGAGTCACAGGGAGGAAGTAGATCTGATCGGCTACCCCTTCACTGGTCTGCACCGTAGCAATGTTGGGGTTGATAAGAATGGTTTCTATGCCTTCCTCTTTCAGAGCCTTCAGGGCTTGCGAACCCGAATAGTCAAACTCTCCGGCTTCACCGATTTTCAAAGCACCGGAGCCGAGGAGCAATACTTTCTTTATATTTTGTTCTTTCATTGATTACATATTTTTTGGTTGCACCACAAAGGGCACGGGACTCTCTTCTCCCGTACTCTCGCTTACACTGCGGTAAATATTGAATTACAATAGCTTTACGAATTCGTCAAACAAGAATTCAGTATCCGTTGGGCCACTGGCAGCTTCGGGATGGAACTGTGCCGAAAACCAGGGGTTTGTTTTGTGACGAATACCTTCATTAGAACCATCATTCATATTAATGAAGAGTGGCTCCCACTCAGCACCCAATGTATTGTTATCAACGGCATAACCATGATTCTGGCTGGTAATGAAACAACGTTCCGTGCCCACCATGCGTACCGGCTGGTTGTGGCTACGATGACCATATTTGAGCTTGTATATCTTAGCACCACCCGCTTTCGACAATAACTGATTTCCCATACAGATTCCAAAAATAGGAAGTTGGGGATTCTGCATCGCTTTACGGATATTCTGTACGGCAGCATCACAGGTATCAGGATCCCCCGGACCATTGGATATAAACAGACCATCAAACTGTAATCCGTTAAAATCATAATCCCAAGGGACACGAATGACTTCAACATTACGTCTGAGCAGGCAACGGATGATGTTTGTTTTTACTCCACAATCTACAAGAACAACCCGCTTTAGTTGACAATTGACAGTTGACAATTGACAGTTAAGTTGCGCAATGGGGAGATCTATACTAAAAGAGCGACTTTCACCGTTCGCATAGACGATGATCTCTTTGCAAGAAACCTTATCGACATAATTAATATTTTCATAACTATCCACTGTCAATTGTCCATTGTCAACTGTCAATTGTCCACTGTCCACTGTCAACTGTTCACCGTCAAATACAATCTTACCCATCATCACCCCATGTTCACGCAACACTTTGGTCAGTTCACGGGTATCAATGCCTGTAATACCGGGCACTTGTTCACGCTTCAGCCAGTCGGCAAGGCTTTCCACTGCATTCCAGTGACTGTATTCTTCCGAATAGTCACTCACAATAATAGCTTCGGCATGAATTCTCTCACTTTCCATAAAAGTAGCCAATCCATTAGATTCAAAAGTGAAAGGAGGCACACCATAGTTACCCACCAATGGGTATGTCAGTGTCATCAACTGTCCGGCATATGAAGGATCGGTCAGACTCTCCGGATAGCCTGTCATGGCGGTATTGAATACTACTTCGCCCGCCACCGGCTTCTCGTAGCCAAACGACTTACCATGGAAACGGCTCCCGTCGTCAAGGATTAAAGTTACATTTCGCATCTATTTATTTACTATTTGACAATTGAAAAGATTGACGATGAGACGATTTACAATTTAAGATTGGGATGACTCCCATTTGCCAATAAAGTAACTTCAATCGTAAATCGTAAATCAAAGTAGTTTCAATCGTAAATTGTAAATCGTCTAATCGTAAATTATTTAAAGTGTTGTTGGATTCATTTCCAAATTATACATAATAAATCCGTATATATCGGCTTGCTCTTCCAGTACTTTTGTCATTGGTTTCCCCGCTCCGTGTCCGGCTTTGCTATCGATGCGGATAAGGGTTGGATTAGTACCGTCATTGCACTCCTGCAAAGTAGCTGCAAATTTGAATGAATGGGCCGGAACTACTCGGTCGTCATGATCGGCAGTAGTAACCATGGTTGCCGGATACTTCGTACCAGGTTTCAGATTATGTAGTGGAGAGTATCCTTTAAGGTATTCGAACATCTCTTTGCTGTCTTCACTTGTTCCGTAATCGCTTGCCCAGTTCCAGCCGATGGTGAATTTGTGGTAGCGGAGCATGTCCATCACACCTACTTGCGGGATGGCAACGCGAAACAGGTCAGGGCGTTGCGTCATGCAGGCACCTACCAACAGTCCGCCGTTAGAGCCGCCTACGATTGCTATCTTGTCCTTATTGGTATATTTCTGGTCGATAAGGTATTCGGCTGCCGAGATGAAGTCGTCGAATACGTTCTGTTTCTGCATCTTGGTTCCGGCTACATGCCAGTCTTCACCGTATTCGCTACCGCCACGAAGGTTGACCTGGGCGTAGATTCCGCCGTTTTCGAGGAACGGGATGCGGGTGGCGCTGAAGCCCGGATTGAGACTGATGCCGAAGCCGCCGTAACCGTAGAGGAATACGGGGTTCTTGCCGTCTTTCTTCAGGTCTTTCTTATAGGTAAGGAACATCGGGATTTTCACGCCGTCCTTGCTGGGATAGAACACTTGTTCGGTCACGAAGTCGTCCGGGGTGAATTGCACTTTCGGAGCACGGTATAGTTCGTAGGTGTTGTTGTCCATGTCATATTTATAGGTAGCGCCGGGGATGGTGAATGAAGTGAATCCGAAGAAGCATTCTTTGTCGTCCTTGTTGCCGCTGAAACCTACGGAGCCGAGCGACGGTAATTCGATTTCCTGCAATTGCTTGCCGTCGAGGTTGTAAACATAGGCGTGGTTAGAAGCGTCCTTATCGTAGGTAAGGAACAGTTTGCCGCCAATCACTTCTGCGTTTGAAAGAACAGCTTCCGATTCGGGGACGAGTTCTTTCCAGTCTTCCAGTTTCGGGCGGTTGATGTCGGCTACCATGATTCTGTTTTTCGGTGCACCGTAGTTGGTGGAGATATAAATCTGGTCACCAATCACTTCAATAGGATAATATTGGTAGTCAAGGTCGGTAGTCAGTTGGATGAAAGGAGAGTCAGGCTTTTTCAAGTCACGGATAAACAGGTTGTTTCCTCGTCCGGCACCGGATTCTGTGAGGAAGAGGATACGTTCGTCTTCACTGGTGCTGGAAGTGTAGAAGCGTTTCGGATAAGCCGGATTCTGATAAACCAGTTTGTCTTTCGATTGCGGTTCGCCTATTTTATGGTAATAGATTTTATGGTTTTCGTTCACGTTGGAGAATTCTTTTCCTTTGCTCGGAGCATCGTAGGCGCTGTAATAGAAGCCGTCTTCCTGCCATGCGGCACCGGTGAATTTGGCCCATTCGATATGGTCTTCAAGCAGTTTTCCGCTTTCGGTGTCCATTACGTAGATTTCAGACCAGTCCGAACCCCTGCGTGAAATGCTGTAAGCTGCGTACTTGCCGTCGTTGGAGAAGTAAAGACCCGTGAGGGCTACCGTGCCGTCTTCCGACAGCTTGTTCGGATCGAGGAATACGCGGGGCTCGCCATCCAAGGAGTCTTGTACGTAGAACACACTCTGATTCTGCAAACCATTATTCTTGCTGAAATAATATTTCCCATGCTTCTTGACCGGAGCACTGATTTTTTCATAATCAGCCAGTTCCTTTATGAATTGCAATATTATGCCTGTGTCTTTACGCTCTTCATATCGAAAAGTAAGTTCATTCTTCATAGCTTTCCCTCCATTTGTTGTTCTTCTATGCAATTTCTTTTTTCCCCATCGTGGAGAACTCATATACTGGCTGATTTTGTATCAACAAACTCCCAGTATTGCTGTCGCTAGAGTAATGGATATTTCTCTCAAAATGATATTTTTTATTTTACCACAAGCAAAATGAAAATGCACCACATCCGCCTCATACGCTGAATATGGTGCATATGGTTAAATGCTTCTGCCTGGCAGATGCCATATGTGTAATTTTGCATAACTTCCTTTCTTACGAGCACCCATCTAAAGAAGCGGGGCGTTTTTTGCCGGTTGTGCACTCTTTTTGCATGCGTAAAATTTTTGTGAACATTACGTAATATTTACTTGATATTTGCGCAATGGTCGCTTATAATGAGGTCACGGGCACCGCCCAATCAAACATACGTCTGGAGGTCGTCATCATGCGCTATCCGCAAACCGGCAACGAGGTATTCGTCAGCTTCTCATTGTCCAACACCATGTTCTCCGGAATCGGCAAGGGAACCATCACCCGGGAAGAGGTCTCCGCCGACTATCTCAAGGCTCTGTTTTCCAAATATGGCGTGATCGTTTCCGCCAAGCCGGAGCAGCGCCGTCTTTTGGAGCGGGTCAATGCCCTGTATGATCTGGAGCTGGAAATTCCGGACGCTTTGAAGATCATCCAGCTTTCGGAAAAGAACCGCCGTCTGGTGGTCATTTCCGTCCAGGGCCTGCGCCGGGTCAACGGATCTCTGCTGCCGGAGTACACGCCGGAAGAATTCCAGGAGGCAACCTTCAGTTTTGTAAAATATTACGTCCAAGGCCGCCACTACGACGAACTGGTGTCGGAAAACGAAAAACTCAAGCGGGACCTGAACAGCGAGATCGCCTGGCGCAATCGGGTCTCCGATATCTGAGGCCGGACCTTCCCCGGCACTCCCCCTCTTCCATCGCCGCCCTATGGGGCGGCGATGGCCGTTTTTTGGGGGAAGCATCCCCGCCCGCTTTTCTTTTGCAGGCGGCTGTGCTACAATACTGTCTGCTGAATCAATTGCGATGCGGTTTATCCGTGCGGCGGCCGCCGCACAATTTCATAAATCCAAACAAGGAGGATCCCCCCATGCGTGTTCTTGCCGCCGTATTGGCTGCCTGGATGCTCATTGCCCTCAGCGCCTGTTCCGGGACGCAGGACCAGCCGGACTCTCAGCCGGAGCCGGACGTTTCGGAAGAACCGGTACAGCCGGACCCCCCGCCGCCCTCTCCGGAGGAACTGGCCGCAGCACAAGTGGAAGAACTGCTCTCCTCCCTGACTCTGGAGGAGCAGGTGGGCCAGCTGTTCTTCGTCCGCTGCCCGGCGGACCAGGCCCTGGAGGATATCACAACCTACCATCTGGGGGGCTATGTGCTCTTTACCCGGGACTATCAGGACGATTCCGGCGCCTGGCTGACGAAGGATCAGTTTATCCAGACCCTCTCGGACTACCAATCCGCCGCCCTGGCCGACACCGGCATTCCCCTGCTCATCGGATCCGACGAGGAGGGCGGCACCGTCACCCGGGCCAGCCGGAACCCCAATCTCTTTGACGCCAAATTTCTCTCGCCCCAGACCGTTGCCGCGCAGGCCGGCGATGCCGGAGACGCCTGGGCGGAGGAGGCCTGGGAGAAAAACAGCGCCCTGCTGGCTTTGGGCATCAACGTGAATCTGGCCCCGGTGGCGGACGTCTCCACCAGCGCCCAGGATTTCATCTATGACCGCACCTGCGGTCTGGACGCCCAGGGGACCGCGGACTATGTCACCCGCGTGGTCACCGCCATGAAAGACTGCGGAATCGGCAGTGTGCTCAAGCACTTCCCCGGCTACGGCAACAACGTGGATACCCACACCGGCATCGCCGTGGATCAGCGCTCTTTGGATTCGTTCCGGGAATCGGACTTTCTGCCCTTTTCCGCGGGCATTGCCGCCGGAGACGGCACCACGGCCGTTCTGGTCAGCCACAACATTATGACGGCCGTGGACGACACTCTGCCCGCTTCCCTCTCCCCCGCCGTTCACGACCTGCTGCGCACGGAGCTCTCCTTTGACGGCGTGGCCATGACCGACGATCTGGCCATGGAGGCAGTGGCGGCCTACGCCCAGGACGGCGCGGTGGCCGTGCTGGCCCTTCAGGCAGGCAACGATCTCATCATCACCACCGACTATCGCACCCAGATTCCCCAGGTGCTCCAGGCCGTACAAGACGGAACCCTCAGCCCGGAGGTCATCGAAACCGCCTGCCGCCGGGTGCTGACCTGGAAGCAGGCCCTGGGTCTGCTGGAATGAAAGGAATGCTTTCCATGAAAACGGACACGCTTTACTATGAAGACCCCTTCCTGTGTACCTTTACCGCCACGGTCCGCACCTGCCAGGCCGCGGAAAACGGGTACGCAGTGACTCTGGACCGCACCGCCTTCTATCCCGAAGGCGGCGGACAGCCTGCCGACCACGGCACTCTGGGCGGCATCCCCGTCCTGGACGTGCAGGAACAGCACGACGAGATCGTGCACACCCTCTCCCAGCCTCTGACGGTGGGACAGACCGTGGAGGGCGTGGTGGACTGGGACCGCCGCTTCGACCATATGCAGCAGCACTCCGGCGAGCACATTCTCAGCGGTATTCTCTGCGACCGCTACCACTGTGACAACGTAGGCTTCCATCTGGGGGCCGACACCGTCACCATCGATTACAACACCGACCTGACCTGGGAGCAGGTCCTGGCGGCAGAGGAGGCCGCCAACGCCGTGATTTGGGCGGACCGTCCGGTGGAAATCACCTATCCGGACCCGGACACTCTGGCCCATCTGGCCTACCGCAGCAAAAAGGAGCTGACGGGCCCCGTGCGGATCGTCACCTTCCCGGAGGCGGACTGCTGCGCCTGCTGCGGCACCCATGTGCGCCGGGCAGGACAGGTGGGCATGGTGAAAGTTCTCTCCTGCCAGAAGTTCCGCCAGGGCGTACGATTGGAGATTCTCTGCGGCAAACGGGCGCTTTCTTATCTCTCCCAATCCTGGGAGCAGGCCCGGGCGGTGGGTCAGAAGCTCAGCGTCAAGCCGGTGGAGATCCTGCCCGCCGTGGAGCGGCTGGAGGCGGAACTGGCCCAGACCAAGCTGCGGACCCAGGAGCTGGAAGAGGACCTGTTTGCCCACATTGCCCGGCAGCACGCCGGAGTGGGCGACACTCTGCTGATCCGGCCGCCCATGCGGCCGGACCGGGCCCGGCGGCTGGCCGACACCGTGGCCCGCAGCTGCGGCGCTCTGGCCGCGGTCTTTGCCGGAGAAGGAGATTCCTATGTCTACGCTCTGGTCCGTGCCGACGGCGCGGACATTGCCCCCCTGGTCAAGGCCATGAATCAGTCCCTCCATGGCCGGGGCGGCGGCCGGGGCGGATTTGCCCAGGGCAGCGTCCAGGCCTCGTCAGAGGAGATCGCCGCATTTTTCCACAATCAGAAGGAGGAACCCCCATGCGCTACTACATGATTCAATGGCAGCCGGAGGCTGACGACGATCCGGTCCGGATGTATCTGGAGCTCAGTGACGACGGTCTGACCGCTTACCGGCGGCTGGAAATGTACCAAAACGGCATCTATGCCGCCCTGGAAGAGCCCTCCCCGGCAGATTTGAGTACTCTGACCGGTGAAGGCGAGCGGATCATTCTCACTGCCTCGCAGTTCAATGAAGTCTGGCACCAGACCCGGGAACTGCCCGACGGGCTCATGGGCCTGTTTTTCTGAGCCGCGGTCTTTTCCACATTTGGCCTGAATTTGTGCAAAGAAAGCCCCGTGCCATGCGGCACGGGGCTTTCTTCATGCAATGGCAGGAACTGCCATGGCGGTTTCTCAGTGGGTCAGGAAGAAGGTCAGGGCGAAGAGCACCACGATGATCCAGGTGGCGGGCTTGATCTCCCGGGCCTTGCCGGTGAACAGGGCGATGAAGGTGTAGGAAATCAGGCCGAAGGCAATGCCGAAGGAAATGCTGTACGTGAAGGGCATCATGGCCACGGTGAGGAACGCCGGAACGGCAATCTCCGCGGACGTCCACTCGATCTCCCGCACGCAGTTCATCATCAGCACGCCCACATAGATCAGGGCCGCTGCCGTGGCGCAGGACGGAATCAGCTGTGCCAGGGGCGAGAGGAACATAGCGATGAAGAAGAACACAGCCGTGGACATGGAGGCAAGACCCGTCCGTCCGCCCTCGCCGACACCGGCGGAGCTCTCCACGAAGGTGGTGACGGTGGAGGTGCCGCAGATGGCGCCGGTGGTGGTGGCGATGGCGTCGGCCAGCATGGCACGATCCATGTGGGGAACCTCGCCCTCCTTGGTCAGCAGGCCGCCGCGGGCGCAGGCGCCGTACAGCGTGCCCAGGGTGTCGAACATATCCACCATGCAGAAGGCCAGAGCCGTGGTGATGAACATGATGACGAAGGAGCCCATGCCGTTGGCCTCAATGTACGGAGTGAAATTGAAGCCCTCGGTGAACACCTTGCCGAAGGACAGCTGGGCAAACTCGGAAAACGCGGTGAAGGGATTGAAGGACAGGCTCTCGGCAAAGCCGTCATAGAAGCCGGGCACCGTGAAGCCCAGGATGTAATAGGCCACAGCGCCGCCCAGAATGCCGAAGAGCACGCTGCCCTTGACGCCCCGGCGGCTCATGGCCGCGATGGCCAGCAGCGCGAAGAAGGTCACCAGCATGGGCATGATGCTGCCCCAGGTGGCGGTGCCGGAGTACAGGTTGAAGGAAGCCAGGCCCACCAGAGTGGAGCTGTCCACCACCAGACCGGCGTTCTGCAATCCCAGGAATGCGATGAACAGGCCGATACCGGCGGGAATGGCCATGCGCACAGCGGCGGGAATGGCGTCAAAGATCTTGCGGCGCAGACCGGTGATGGTCAGCAGAATGAAGATGATGCCGTCGGCCAGCACCAGCACCAGGGCATTGGCATAGCTCAGACCAATGCCGAAGCACACCGTGTAGACGAAGTAGGCGTTGAGTCCCATGCCGGAGGCCTGCGCCAGGGGCAGGTTGCTCAAAAGGCCGATGAGGACGGTACCGATCACAGCGGAGATTGCCGTGGCAATGTACACCGCGTTGTAGGTCACCTGACCTTCCAACTCAGCGAACATACCGGCATTGACCATCAGAATGTAGGCCATGGCCATGAAGGTGGTAAAGCCGGCCATAATCTCCGTGCGGACGGTGGTTCCATGCTGTTTCAATTGAAAGAACTGTTCCATATCTCTCCCTCTTTTCCCTGCGGTACGAAAAGGAGCCGCACGTTCCGCACCACAGATATTTGTACTTTTATCTTACGGGAACCTTCCCGGAATTACAAGGGGGTGCTCCCCGATATTTTGTCAAAAAAGGTTTACCTCTTTTAGAGGATGTGACAAGAATTCGTTAAAAAACGGCCGTCCCGCAGGACGGCCGTTTTCTCACATCAAAGACAAGCTGCGCAGCAGATAGATCCAAAACGTAAAGGTAAAGGCACTGAGCACCGTGGTCAGCATCACCGTGCCGGAGCTGAGGGTTCCGTCATGGCCCATGCTGCGGGCCATGCTGAAGCAGCTGACCGTGGTGGGCGAAGAGAGCATAATCAAAATGACCGCCAGCACCTCTCCCCGGTAGCCCAGAGCCACCGCCAGGGGCAAAAACAGCGCCGCGAAAATCACCAGCTTGAACGCCGTGCACACCGCCGTGGGCCGCCAGCAGCCCATGACCTTTTTCATGTCGATGGACGCACCCAGAGCCAGCAGTCCCAGAGGCGTGGCCGTCACCGACAGGCTCTCCACCGCCCTCTGCATGATGACCGGCTGGGGGATCTGCAGCAAGGACCAGAGAAGGCCCGCGGCAATGCCCAGAATGATGGGGTTGGTCACAATGCCCCGAAGGGTCTTGCCGATGGTCTTGCGGTCCAGGTGTCCGCCGGGGACCATCAGGGTCAACAACGCCACGGCCGCCACATTGTAAAGAGGCACCGCGCCGATGAGCACCAGGGCCAGGGGGCCGTTGCCGCCGTAGAGATTCTGCATCAGGGCCGACCCCAGCAGAGCCTGGCTGCCCCGGTAGCCCGCCTGGACAAATTCGGCCTGGATGGACCGGTCCCGCAGCAGATAGGAAAGCGCCAGCAGCAGCAAAATGGACGCCAGCGTCACCAAAAAGCAGAACAGCACCACCCCGCCGTCCCAGATGGTGTGGAAATCCGAGGTGGACAGGTTTTCAAACAGCTGAACCGGCAGAGCCGCCTTGAACACGAACGCATTGAGGTAATCGGCAAAGCGCTGGTCCATCATCCGGGTCCTGCGGCGCAGCAGGTAGCCCAATACCATGATCAAAAAGACCGGTACTGTGGCGTTGAGACTGTATTGCAGATTTTCCACACTCATCCTCCTTTTGTGGAATGGGCCGTCCCCGGCTGGGGACGGCCCAAGGGGTCGCATGTTTGCCCGGTCAAAACCGCCTGGGCTCCGGCCGATTAGTAGGCCAGCTTCTCCCGCAGGTAGTTCTTCAGCTCTGCGATGGGCAGGCGCACCTGCTCCATGGTGTCGCGGTCCCGGACGGTGACGCAGTTGTCGCCTTCCTTCTCGGCGTCGCCCACGGTGTCGAAGTCCACCGTCACGCAGTACGGCGTGCCGATCTCGTCCTCCCGGCGATAGCGCTTGCCGATGGAACCGGTGTCGTCAAAGTCCACCATCCACTCCTTGGACAGCTCTGCCTGGATCTCCCGGGCCTTGTCGGAGAGCTTCTTGGACAGGGGCAGCACGGCCACCTTGAAGGGGGCCAGAGCGGGATGGAAGTGCATGACCACACGCACGTCGTTCTTCTCCGCGTCCACGACTTCCTCGTCATAGGCCTCAATGAGGAAGGCCAGAGTCACGCGGTCAGCACCCAGAGAGGGCTCCACCACGTAGGGGATATAGCGCTCGTTGGTCTCGGGATCGAAGTAGGTCATATCCTTGCCGGAGGTGGTCTGGTGCTGGGTCAGGTCGTAGTCGGTACGGTCCGCCACGCCCCACAGCTCGCCCCAGCCGAAGGGGAACAGGAACTCGAAGTCCGTGGTGCCCTTGGAGTAGAAGCACAGCTCCTCGGGGCTGTGGTCACGCAGCCGCAGGTGCTCCTCGCTCATGTTCAGGCCCAGCAGCCACTCCTTGCAGAAGGAGCGCCAGTACTGGAACCACTCGAGATCGGTGCCGGGCTTGCAGAAGAACTCCAGCTCCATCTGCTCGAACTCCCGGGTACGGAAGGTAAAGTTGCCGGGAGTGATCTCGTTGCGGAAGGACTTGCCGATCTGGCACACGCCGAAGGGGAGCTTGCGGCGGGTGGTGCGCTGGACGTTCTGGAAGTTGACAAAAATGCCCTGGGCAGTCTCGGGACGCAGGTACACGGTGTTCTTGGCATCCTCGGTGACGCCCTGGAAGGTCTTGAACATCAGGTTGAACTGCCGGATGTCCGTGAAGTTGTGCTTGCCGCAGCTGGGGCAGGGAATGTTGTGGGACTCGATGAAGTCCTTCATCTCCTCCTGGGAGAAGGCGTCGATGGGCTTGGAGAGCTCCACGCCGTTCTCGGCGGCCCAGTCCTCGATCAGCTTATCGGCCCGGAAGCGCTCCTTGCACTCCTTGCAGTCCATAAGGGGATCGGAGAAGCCGCCTAAGTGGCCGCTGGCCACCCAGGTCTGGGGGTTCATGAGGATGGCGGCGTCCAGACCCACGTTATAGGGGTTCTCCTGGACGAACTTCTTCCACCAGGCTTTCTTGACGTTGTTCTTGAGCTCCACGCCCAGAGGGCCGTAGTCCCAGGTGTTGGCAAGGCCGCCGTAGATCTCGCTGCCTGCGAAGATAAAGCCGCGGCCTTTGCAGAGGGCTACGATCTTCTCCATGGTTTTCTGCTGGTTATCCATGTCCGATTCTCCTTTTTCACACAAAAAATTTTGACAGGACAAAATAAAAACGCCCCGAGCCGAAACTGGCTCAGGGCGAACTTTACACAAAGTCCGTGGTTCCACCTGAATTTCCCCATGGGGGACACTCTGCCCGGTAACGGCGGGGACCGGCGGGGCATTTCCGCTCCGCGGCTCCAGGGCGCCTTCTCCCCCCTCCCGCCAGGACTTTCACCAGCCGTCCTCTCTCTTGTCCGGGAATGGAAGGGATACTCTTCCCTGTCACAGCCTTTCATGGATATCGTGAAGAACTCTATCACGTTTTTTCTGCCTTGTCAAGAGAGCGGCCGGGCAAATTCTCCCTCCGGTCAGCGGGCCTCTTCCCTGCGCTTCGTCGGAACTCTGCCCGGCAAACGCAGAGAAGCCGTCTTGCCGGAGCTCTGCGGTTTTCCACAATGGGCCATGCAATTGGGGAATTTTCCCGGGGATTTGGGCCAATTTCACGGCAATTTCAGAAAAACGGCCCCAAACCGCGCCGTCTTTTGCACATTCTTTCCCTTTTTGGGGAAAACCATCCCTCCGGGCGCTCCCCTGACCGCCACTGTGAAAAAAGACCGCCGTCTTGCAACGGCGGTCTTTTTGTCAGTACAATTACTGCTTTTCCCGGTCGTACGCCACAATCACCCGGCGGTTGGGATCCACGCCGGTGGAATAGGTGGTGACACCCGGCACGTCCTGCAGCGCCGTGTGGATCACATGGCGCTCATAGGCGTTCATGGGCTCCAGAGTCACACTGCGGCGGTACTTGACCACCTTGCCGGCCACCTTGCGGGCCAGGTTCTGCAGACTCTGCTCCCGCTTTTCCCGGTAGCCCTCAGCGTCCAGCTGGACCCGGACCCGGCCGCCGGTACGGTTGACGGCATAGCTGGTCAGCTGCTGGATGGCGTCCAGGGTCTCGCCCCGGCGGCCGATCAGAGCGCCCAGGTTCTCCCCTTCCAGGATCACCCGGTAGCGGCCCTTCTCCGGCAGGTACACCTTCACCTGGGCATTGCTCTCCATCTGCGAGAGCAGTCCGGAGAGGAAGGTACGGATGGCCTGGGCCTTCTCGTCGTCCACTTCCTCACCCAGGGAAACCGGCTGGGGCTGTGCCTTGGGCTGCTCCGGAGCGGACTTTTCCTGCACCGGCTTTTCCCGCACAGGCTTGTCCGCCTTCTTTTCCGCTTTGGGTGCGGAGCGCTTTTCCGGATTCTTCCGGGGTTCGCTCTTGGCAGCAGGCTGCTCCGCCTTCTCCTGCACCGGCGCGCTCTGTGCCGGAGCGGGCTCTTCTTCCTCGGGTCCGTAGCTCACCCGGACCTTGGCCGGGCAGCTGCCCAGACCCAAAAAGCCGCTTTTGGCGCGCTCCAGAATCTCAACGGACACATCATCGCGGTCGAGCCCCAGCTGGGCCAGTGCCTTGCTGATGGCCTCTTCCTCGTTTTTGCCCGTTACATCGATATACTCTCTCATAACGGTCCCTCACTCAATTGTCACTGTCATACCGGTCGGCCTTGTAAGACCGGCCCCGGGCATAGGGACGCTCCCCGACCCGGCCGGCTTCCGTGGTACTGGTGCCGGCTTTTTTGGCCTTTTGGACCTTGGCTTCCTGCGCGGCCTTGCGCTTTTCCTTCAGGGACTGCTTCTGCTCCACCTGCTGGCGGCGCTGCTCCTGCTGGACCTTGGCTTCCTCCATCCGGCGCTGACGGTCTGCCTGACGGGCGGCATACCGGGCGTCCTCCTCTTCCTGGAGCTTCTTGGTGAAGAACTTGCCCAGGACCACTTCCTGAATCAGGGAGAAGACACTCTGGGCAATCCAGTAGATACCCAGGGCGGCGGGCATGATGAAGGCAATGTACACGGACACCAGAGGCATCATGTACATCATGCTCCGGGTGGAGCGGGCGGCAGGACCCTCCTGCTGGGGCTGCTGCTTCATGGTGATGAAGGAGAGGGCAAACTGCGCAAGACCGGCCAGAATGGGAATCAGAATCAGGCCGATGCAGGCCCACTCCAGGTGGAAGTTGGTAAATCCGGTGCTGGGATTGGACGTCAGGTCCAGGCCCAGGAAGTTGTAGTTCATGTTGATCCACCCGTCGATGCTGCTGCCGTAGTCGGGCATCTGGGCGGTGATCTCCTTGACCAGGTTGATCTGGCCGTAGGGCTGCAGCTGGGGCAGGCCATCCTTGAGCACCATGGCGCCGTCCTCGGCAACCTTGACGATGTTGCCCATGGCCACACCGGCATCGGCCAGGTGGTTGATGATGCTGTACATCGTCTCCTCGGAGAGCATCATGAAGTGGGTGATGGGCTGACGGATGATGGAGTACAGCGCGATCAGAATGGGCAGGGGCAAAAAGCTCCACAGACAGCCGCTCATGGGGTTGACCCCCTCCTCGGCATAGAGCTTTTGCATCTCCTCGCTCATTTTCGCCTGGTTGTTGGCGTACTTCTTCTGAATCTCCTGCATCCGGCCGGACATCCGGCTCATGCGCATCATGCTCTTCTTGGATTTCATCTGCAGAGGCAGCAAAATCAGCTTGAGCACCAGGGTGAAGAGGATGATGGCCACGCCGTAAGAGCCGGTGAGCTCATAGAACACGCGGACCAGCCAGGCAAAGGGGATACAGATGACGTATCCGATGCTAGAAAACATAAGGCGTATCCTCCAAATCGTGATACAAATCGTAATGAGCGGGATCGTCTCCGCAGCAGCGGAGCCATCTCCCAGGGTCAGGGCACCGGATCATATCCTCCCTTGTGAAACGGATTGCAGCGCAGAATGCGCCGGAAGGCCAGATACCCGCCCTTCAGGGCGCCGTACTTTTCAATGGCCTCCAGAGCATACTGGGAACAGGTGGGCGTATAATTGCAGCAGGGCGGCCGGTAAGGAGAAATGGCCACACGGTAAAACTTCACCAGGGCAATCAAAATCCGTTTCATGTGCGCTCCTCCAGCAAATCCAGCTTCCGGCACAGCCGCAAAAACGTATCATTGAGATCTTTCCAGGCCGCGGTCCCCGTCCGGCCCCGGGCCACCAGGATGATATCATATCCCTGGCGCAGCCGGTGGGCATTGAGACGGTATACCTCCCGCAGCCGGCGCCGGGCGCGGTTGCGCACCACGGCATGGCCCAGCTTCACCGAGGCCGTCAGCCCCAGGCGGTTGTGGTCCAGCTTGTTTTTCCGGCAGTATACCACCATACTGCCTCCCACCGCCGAGGCACCTTTCTGGTACATCCGGCGGAAGGCATGGTTGTCCTTCAGCGTTACCGCTTTTTTCATACGCTCATCCCCTGTTTGCGGAGGCACCGGTACATCCGATCCATACACGATTCATAGGGACGGAGGAATCCTAGAATTCCCGCCGTCCCTGAAGGCGTCTTATCCAGTGTCTCCCGCACGTTCCGTTTTCGCTTAGTAGGACAGACGGGCGCGGCCCTTTGCGCGACGGCGGGCCAGAACCTTGCGGCCGTTGGCGGTCGCCATTCTCTTGCGGAACCCGTGAACCTTCTGGCCGTGCAGCTTCTTGGGCTGATAGGTACGTTTCGTTGCCATCCTGAGACACCTCCTAACAGTATTCCGGCCGCCTTGCGGCGGCGCTTACTCGACACCTCTGCTTGCGCAAAGGCGCAGTAAACTTACATCAGGCGCCATTCGGCGCGTAGAACAAGTATACAGACTTTTTCAAAACGTGTCAAGAATAACTTGAAAATTCCGTAAAAACCGTGCTTTTTTTCATTTCCGGGACGCTTTTTTCTAAATCTGGTGGCTCCCGGCCCGCCGGACGCAAGATGTGGCGCTTCCCGGCGGTATTTTTTTCAACGCTTATTATTAGAATAAGTATTGCCAGATTCTCGTCTTTTTGTTATAATGCTATCGTGTAATTTTGTCCATTTTCAACTAGAGAGAGGTGTTTTCTTTTGAATTCCGTCGCTGACGTGTGGGATAACGTGCTCGCTCAGCTCAAGCGGGACCTTTCGGAAACCACCATCGCCACCTGGTTTGACGAACTCAAGGCGGTGGATATCCGGGGCAACACATTCATCCTGCACTGCGCCAACGATTTCAAGCGCGGCTATATTGAGACCCTGTTTTTGAAAAACATCAAGGCCGCCCTCCATGACATCTTCTCCATGGAGTTTGAGGTCTCCATTCTGGATGACGCGGGTCTTGCTGCTCTGAGCGGCGGCGAACCGAAAAAACAGAGCGACCGCTTTACATCCGACGAGTTCACCTTCGAGACGTTCGTGGTGGGCCCGTCCAACAAGCTGGCCTACGCCGCATCCGTGGCAGTGGCAGAGCACCCCGCCCAGAACTACAATCCCCTGTTGATCTACGGGGATTCGGGCCTTGGCAAAACCCATTTGATCTATGCCATCGCCAACGTCATCCGGAAAAACGACCCCAGATCCAAGATCGCCTACGTCAAGGGCGACGATCTGACCAATGAGCTGGTGGCCGCCATTCAGGCCGGTCCCAACAAGACCGCCGAGATGCGGGAGAAGTACCGCCAGGCCGATCTGCTGCTGGTGGACGACGTGCAGTTCATCGCCGGCAAAAAGCAGACCCAGGAGGAGTTTTTCCATACCTTCAACAACCTGTATGAATCCGGCCGGCAGATTGTCCTGACCTCCGACCGCCCCCCCTCCGAGATGACCCAGCTGGAGGACCGGCTGCGCACCCGGTTTGAATGGGGCCTTCTGGTGGACGTGGCGCCGCCGGATTTTGAGACGCGCCTTGCCATCATCAAAAACAAGGCGGCCCTGCTGGGACTGGACCTGCCGGACAAGGTTTCCGTCTACATCGCCCAGAACGTCACCTCCAACGTCCGGCAGCTGGAGGGCACCATCAATAAAATCATGGCACTGAAGGATCTGCTGGGCAACGACACCGATGAGGAGACCGTCTCCCGCGCCATTCAGGACATGCTCCGGCGCAACAACGAGTACGTCCCCACCCCGGAGGCCATTTTGGACTACATCAGCAAGTACTACAATGTGGAGCAGTCCGTCATCCGTGGCCAGCAGAGAATCCGGGACGCCGTGCAGGCCCGCCAGATCGCCATTTACCTCATCCGCAGCATGACCAACCTGTCTCTGGACGATATCGGCAAGGAATTCGACAACCGGGACCACTCCACCGTGCTCTATTCCATCCAGCAGGTGGAGAAGAAGATGAAAAAGGACGCCGCGTTCGCCGAGACGGTCAAGGAAATCAAGACCAATATCAACGCCAAACGCTGAGGCGTTTTTCTGTCCACAAATTCCACATCCCCCGTGGAAAAGGAAAACTCTGCTGTGGAAAAGCATGCCTTCGTCATTTCCCGTGGAAAAACCGTGCAAATCGTCCACACCCCCTGTGGAGCGGCAAAGAATTGAGAATTGGGACTTTTTCCCCATTTTCCACAGTTTTTCCCCCTATGACTGCTCATGCTAAAAAAAAGTTTATTCTTTTCTTTTTTACAACACACGACCCAACCTGACTGATAGAGAGGAAGCCTACGCTTATGATGAAATTCTCCTGTGAAAAAGTCCTGCTGCAAAGCGCCATTGCCGTCACAAGCCGGGCCGTTGCACAAAAAAGCTCCATTCCTGCCCTGGAAGGTCTGCTGCTCCACGTAGATACCAACCTGACCGTCTCCGGCTACAACATGCAGACCGGCATCCGGACCAAAGTTTCCGCCGATGTGGTCTCCGGCGGCGACATTGTTCTCAACGCCCGGCTCTTCGGCGACATCATCCGCCGGATGCCCGACGATGTGGTCACCGTTTCCGTGGATGACCGGCAGACTGTCCACCTGTCCTGTGGAGACGCAGACTTTGACATTCTGGGCCTTTCCGCTGCCGACTACCCGGATCTGCCGGAGGTCGAGGACGAATATGCCATGTCCATCCAGCAAAAGACCCTCCGGGCCATGATTGAAGAGGTGGCCTTTGCCGTCTCCACCAATGAAAGCCGCCCGGTGCACACCGGCGCACTCTTTGAAATCAGTGATGCGGGCCTCACCATGGTGGCCGTGGACGGCTTCCGCCTGGCGGTGAGAAGGGAAAAACTGGAAAATATGGAGGGCGGTGCCTTCTCCTTTGTGGCACCCGGCTCCGCTCTGAGCGAGGTCAAGGGCATCTGCGCCGACACGGAGGATCTGGCCACCGTCACTCTGGGACGGCGGCACATCCTCTTTGAGGTGGGCGACACGGAGCTGATCTGCCGCCGTCTGGAGGGCGAATTCCTGGATTACAAGAACGCCATCCCCCGGAAGAATCCCATCACCCTCATTGCCGATACCAAGTCCCTGATCGAGAGCATCGACCGGGTGTCCGTGGTGATTTCCGACAAGCTCAAAAGCCCCGTGCGGTGCCTGTTTGAGTGCGACAAGGTGACTCTGACCGCCAAAACCGGCAACGGCGAGTCCCGGGACGTGTGCCGTCTCAGCGGCGACGGCGGCGGCCTGGAGATCGGCTTCAACAACCGTTATTTAATGGAGGCCCTGCGCTATGCCCCGGCGGATACGGTGAAGATTGAGCTCAATACCGGGGTCTCCCCTGCCGTCATCGTGCCGGTGGAGGGCGAGGAGAACTTCCTCTACATGGTGCTGCCGGTGCGGCTCAAGAGCGCGGAGTAAATTCGTTTCGTCCGGTTTTGCATCCGGACGGGCAAAACCCGCCTCAGAGGGCGGGAATTAAGGGGGAACGCGGATCATCTCCCCCAACCATGGTGTTCTGCATGCAACCATGCGGCCGGGCAGAGGGCCCGACCCTGCGGAACACCCAAAGGAGGAACCATGAAAACCATTCCCATTCATACGGAATTTATCAAGCTTCAGGATCTTTTGAAGTTTGCCAACCTGGTGGAAAGCGGCGGACAGGCCAAGGAGTGCGTGCAGGCGGGCGAGGTGTCCGTCAACGGCGAGGTCTGCCTCATGCGGGGCAAGAAGATCCGCCCCGGAGATGATGTGTGCTTCCAGGGGGAGCACTACACGGTGTCCTATGCGGATTGACCGGCTGGAGCTGGTGTCTTTCCGCAACTACGGCACCCTGGCGGCGGACTTTGACGGCCGCTGCAACGTGATCTTCGGCGAAAACGCCCAGGGAAAGACGAATCTGCTGGAGGCGATTTACTACCTCTCCTGCGGCAAATCCCTCCGGGCCCGGAATGACCGGGAGATGATCCGGTTTGGAGACGAGGCCGCCTCCCTGACGGCCGCCGTGGACGCACGGGACCGGGAATTCCGCGTCCGGGCAGAGCTCTTTCGCGGACGGCGGCGCAAGCTCAGCGTCAACGGCGTGGCCGCTTCCGGCGGCGCGGCTCTGAGCCGGGTCTACCACACGGTGTTTTTCTCCCCGGAGGATCTGATGCTCATTCGGGAGGGCGCCGCTGCCAGACGGCGGTTTATGGACGGGGCGTTGTGCCAGCTGCGGCCCCGGTATGCCGAGGCTCTGGCGTCCTATACCCGGGCCTATGAGCACAAGACCCGGATTCTCCGGGACGCAGAGGATCACCCGGACCTGCTGAGCACCCTGCCGGAATTCAATGCCCAGCTGGTGCATCTGGGAGCCGTGCTGATCCACTACCGGGCCCAGTTTGCCCAGGCTCTGAGCCGGTACGCCGCGGCCCACCACCGGGAGTGCTCCGGCGGACGGGAGCAGCTGGAAATTTACTATCAGACGGTTTCCACCGTGACGGATCCCCTGGCGGAGCCGGGACAGATCGCCCGGCAGCTCCAGGCCCACATGGACGCCCATCAGGCAGCGGAGCGGGCGTCCCGGCTGTGCCTGTCCGGTCCCCACAAGGACGATCTTGCCGTCTCCATCGACGGCCGGGAGGCCCGGCAGTATGCCTCCCAGGGGCAGACCCGGACGGCGGCTCTGGCCATGAAGCTGGCGGAGCGGGAGATCTACTACCATGCCGCAGGGGAATATCCGGTGCTGCTGCTGGACGATGTGCTCAGTGAGCTGGACCCCCGGCGGCAGGAATTTGTCCTGAACCGCATCGAGGGCGGACAGGTCTTCATCACCTGCTGTGAGGACGACCGCCTGCCTCAGATGCTGGGCGGCAAGGTGTTCCACGTGGAACAAGGCGCGGTGCGGTAAGAATGCCGGAAAGGAGACGGAATGTTTCACGTTTTGCTGGCGCTGCCGGTTTTGGCATCATTCGGTGCCATGGCCGTGGTGGTGCTCTCCGTGGTGTTGTCCATCTGGGGCGCGGCCTTTGCCATGGAGCTGGCGCTGGGACTGCTGTGCCGCCGGAACCGGTGGTGTTTGTGGATCCCGGCTCTTGTGGGCGCCGTGGGCATGCTGCTGATGCTCCTGGCCCGGGTGTATCCCCTGGAACTGCCGTTCATCCTGCTGTTCTGGGGCGGATACGCTCTGGCTCTGCTTTGCGGCTGGGGCGTTTCGGCGGGAATCGCCCGGCTGATCCGGGCCTGGAAGCAGAGCCGAGAAACCAAACGGCAATAGGAGGCACCATGTACCTGCATTTGGGACAAAACGAAATCGTGGCAGACCGGCAGATCATCGGGATCTTTGATCTGGACAAGTGCTCTTCTTCCCTGCGGACCCGGGAGTATCTGGCCGCCGCAGAGCAGGAGGGCGTGGTGCTGGATGTCTCCGGCGCTCTGCCCAAATCCTTTGTGGTGTGCGACCATCCCTACCACACCCAGATTGTCTATCTCTCCCAGCTCAACCCCTCCACCCTGCAAAAGCGGGCGGAGAGCGCCACGCTGGAATTTTAACGGACGGTCCTCTGGAATCAGGCGGCATTCGGCGCGGGCGTGGCCTGCAGATCAGCCGAAAGCGCCGTTTACGGTCCCTTGGGATCCGCATTACAATCGTAAGTTTCATTCAGGGCAAGGAGAAACGGGCCGGAAATGCGGTTCCGGCTCGGCTCTTCTTGCCTTGTGTCGGGGAGATTTCCCCTGAAAGGAGAAACCTGCATGGCTGAAAATGAAATCCTGCAGTCCACCGCGGTGGACACCAACAACGAATACGATGCTTCGGAAATCCAGGTGCTCGAAGGCCTGGAGGCGGTGCGCAAGCGCCCCGGCATGTATATCGGCTCCACCTCCTCTTCCGGACTGCACCACCTGGTCTATGAGATCGTGGACAACGCCATCGACGAGGCCCTGGCGGGCTACTGCACCGATATCCTGGTGCAGATCAACGACGGCGACACCATCACCGTGGTGGACAACGGCCGCGGCATCCCCGTGGACATTCAGGCCCAGACGGGACGGCCCGCTCTGGAAGTGGTCTATACCGTGCTCCACGCCGGCGGCAAGTTCGGCGGCGGCGGATACAAGGTCTCCGGCGGCCTCCACGGCGTGGGCGCCAGCGTGGTCAACGCGTTGTCCGAATGGCTCACCGTTCAGGTCCACCGGGACGGAAAGATCTATGAAATGAAGTTCTCCCGGGGACACATTACCCAGGAAATGACCGTGGTGGGCACGACGGACCGCACCGGCACCACCGTGACCTTCAAGCCCGACCCCGAGATGTTTGAGGACACGGTCTATGACTATGAGATCCTCCACACCCGGATGCGGGAAGAGGCCTTCCTCAACGCCGGCCTGCGCATCCGCACCGTGGACAAGCGTCCCGGCAAGGAGCAGGAGGACAACATGTGCTATGCCGGCGGCATCCGGGAGTTTGTCACCTGGCTCAACAAGTCCAAGGATCCCCTGCACTCCCAGGTGGTCTACATGTCCGGCATGAAAGACGATTCCATGGCAGAGGTGGCCTTCCAGTATCACGACGGCTACAACGAGACGATCCTCTCCTTTGCCAACAACGTCCATACCCCCGAGGGCGGCATGCACGAAGAGGGCTTCAAGCGGGCTCTGACCACCGTGCTCAACAACTACGGCCGCAAGATCAAGATGCTCAAGGATGACGACAAGCTCTCCGGCGAGGACTGCCGGGAGGGTCTGACCTGCGTCATCTCCGTCAAGCTCACCGACGCCCAGTTCGAGGGCCAGACCAAGGCCAAGCTGGGCAACAGCGAGATCCGGACCCTGGTGAGCAGCATTGTCTCGGAAAAGCTGGACACCTTCCTGGAGGAAAATCCCCAGGTGGGCCGGATGATTCTGGACAAGGCCCTGACCGCGGGCCGCGCCCGGGAGGCCGCCAAGCGGGCCCGGGAATCCATCCGCCGCAAGACCGCTCTGGGCGGCGCGGCCATGCCGGACAAGCTCCGGGACTGCAACGAAAATAACCCCGAGCTCACCGAGCTCTACATCGTCGAGGGTGACTCCGCAGGCGGCTCCGCCACCCAGGGCCGGGACTCCCGGTTCCAGGCCATTTTGCCTCTGTGGGGCAAGATGCTCAACGTGGAGAAGGCCCGGGCGGACAAGGTCTACGGCAACGACAAGCTCCAGCCTGTCATCACGGCTCTGGGCGCGGGCATCGGCGAGGAGTTCGACCTTTCCAAGCTGCGCTATCACAAGGTCATCATCATGGCCGATGCCGATGTGGACGGCTCCCACATCCGCACGCTGCTTCTGACCTTCTTCTTCCGGTTCATGCGTCCCCTCATTGAGCACGGATACGTGTATTCCGCTGTGCCGCCTCTGTATAAGCTCACCCGCGGCAAGACCACCCGGGTGGCCTTCGACGACGAGGAGCGCGAGAAGATCGCCGCCGAGATGCGGGGCGACAACCCCAACACCAAGGTGGTGATCTCCCGGTTCAAGGGTCTGGGCGAGATGGACTACCACGAGCTGTGGGAGACCACCATGGACCCGGAAAAGCGCACATTGCGGCGCATTACCCTGGATGACGCCGTGGCCGCCGACGAGACCTTCACCATTCTCATGGGCGAGAAGGTGGAACCCCGGAAGGAGTTCATCGAGCGCAACGCCAAGTACGCCGTGAACCTGGACTACTGAGGCAACTGGACATGATGCGTGTGCGCAAGTTGTTGGCTGCCGGCGCGGCAGTGTGCCTGATCGGTCTTTTGAGTGCCTGCGGGCAGGAGCAAAATGCTGCGCAGGTCCCCACGGAGACGGATTCTCTGTCGGCTTCGGCTGAACCGTCGGTTCCGGATCCCATCCAGCTGCCGCTTTCCCCTCTGACGGAAGAACATGCGGCTGCACGGACGGCATATGTGTCCGTTTTGGAGCAGCTTCTGGAATCGCACTGCTTACCCGATGGGAGCGCTCTGGGCAGCGGGGATGTGAATCAGGATCTTTCCGGAGATTGTTTTGCCGTGTGCGATGTGGATCAGGACGGCGCCGAAGAGCTGATCGTCCTGCATACCAGCGATATGATGGCCGGTCAGACGGCGTATGTATTCGCATGGGACCCGGATGCGGGTCAAATCCGCACACAGCTCCAGGAGTTCCCGGCCCTCACCTTTTATGAAAGCGGAGCGGTCCAGGCGGACTGGTCTCACAATCAGGGAAAGGGCGGCAGTTTCTGGCCCTATACGCTTTATCGATACGATGAGATCCAGGATCTCTATGTAGAGGTCGGCTCCGTGGATGCCTGGGAGAAAGCGCAGTGGCCGGAGGACTATCCGGCCCAGGCCGATACCAGCGGCAGCGGCTTTGTCTATTACATTACTACCAGCCGCGCGTTTACCTGGGAGGAGCCTCTGGATGGATCCATTTATCAGGGATGGCGGTATCCCTATGTGCGCAGCGGTCAGACGCTGGAACCGGATTACCGTTCCCTTTCCCCGGAAAATATCCAGCTTCTGTTGGAGTCCTGACTTGCGTATTCTCGCTGTTGAAAAAAGAAAGGCTGTTTGATTATGTCTAAAAAACCCCAATACGACCCCGAGGAGATCCGGTACCCGGAACAGAAGATCGTCAACTCTCCCCTGGTGCCGGAGATGGAGAAATCCTATATTGAGTACGCCATGAGCGTCATTGTGGGCCGGGCCCTGCCGGATGTGCGGGACGGGCTGAAGCCGGTGCACCGCCGGATTCTCTACGCCATGTATGAA